>Ga0209609_10000119_pt1 | contig 45152 bp, 32 predicted proteins | sample LakKivw325mmetaG_FD_184136 | JGI IMG/M metagenome (GOLD analysis project Ga0209609, IMG submission 184136) | Anoxic lake water microbial communities from Lake Kivu, Rwanda to study Microbial Dark Matter (Phase II) - Lake Kivu water 325m metaG... | ecosystem: Environmental > Aquatic > Freshwater... | reverse complement strand
CACTCTATGCCGCGAACCTGACCGGGTCGGCCGTGGGCTCGCTATTGGCACTTGCAGCGGTGCCACTTCTGGGCGGAAGCGGCGCCACATTCTGCGCCAGTTCCCTGGCCATGGTAGCAGCGTGCGTGCTGGCGCACTCCGCCAGGCAAGCTCGGGTGCAGCAGCTGCTCTACTGGACGCTGTGCGCGGCCGCGCTTGGGATGGCCCTGCGTCCTCCTGCATGGGCTGCGTTGCGCCTTTCCCCCTACAAGACACTGAGCACTTCGCTGCTATACCCTGAGGCGCACCTCACCTTCAGCCAATGGAATGCTTTTTCACGTGTAGATGTGGTGGACAGCGCGGGCATCCATTCCGCGCCCGGATTGAGCTTATCCTACACTGGACCATTCCCGCGTCAACTGGGGCTGCTTGTGGATGGGGGCGACCTGAGCCCACTTACCTGTGGCCTGGATCCCATGAATGAGTCCTTACTGGGGGATCTGCCTACTGCGCTACCCTTCGTCCTGAGACCCCAGGCCCAGGCCCTGGTCATCGAGCCGCGCGGGGGGCTCGACCTGCTGGTGGCCCTGCATGAGGGCGCCTCTTCCGTAGTCGCGATTGAGAGCAATCCTCTGGTGGTCAGCGCTGCCCTGGCACAAGCAGATACGTGCGGAGCCCCGCCCTACGCCGACGCGCACGTCCAGACGGTATCTGAGAGCCCCCGCAGCTATTTGGGCCGATCCCAGCAACGCTTCGATGTAGTGCTGCTCTCCCTCTCCGACGCGTATCAACCAGTCACTTCCGGCGCCTATAGCCTCTCTGAGAACTATGCCTACACCGTAGAAGCCTTTGTGGAATACTTGCGACACCTGCGCGAAGACGGGTTGCTGGTGGTTACGCGCTGGCTGCAATCCCCTCCCACTGAAGAGGTACGCTCCTGTCTATTGGTGGCGGAGGCGCTGACGCGGGTTGGGGTCACGCTTCCATCCCGACATGTCTTGGCATTTCGCAGCTGGTCAACAGCTACTCTTCTGGCCAAGCGCACCCCCTTTACCAGCGACGAGGTGGCCGCCTGGAAGAGTCTCTGTGACAGCCGTGGCTTCGATCTCATCTACTATCACGGCATCTCGCCCGGCGAAGACAACCGCCACAACGTCTTGACGCACAGCGCTCATTTGGATGCCTTCCGGGAAGTCCTTACCGGCACAGACAGGCAAGGCTTCCTGCAGCGTTATGCGTATGATGTTCTCCCATCCAGCGACAACCGGCCCTTCTTCTTTCACTACTTCCGCTGGGAGCAGACATCGAGCATCCTTCGGGCTCTGGGACGAACCTGGCAGCCTTTTGGTGGCAGCGGCTTCCTGATCGTGGTGGCGCTTCTTCTTCTGGTGACCGCCCTTTCTGGCGTGCTGATTCTGCTGCCGCTAGCTGCAAAAGGCCGGCCCAGGGCGCCACGCCGCGCCCTGAGCCTGGCCTACTTCGCCTGCCTTGGAATGGGCTACCTTCTGGTGGAGATGCCCCTTCTACAGCAATTCATTCTGTTCATTGGCCAGCCCACCTACGCGTTTGCCCTGGTGCTGTTCTCCCTGCTGCTCTTCTCTGGCCTGGGCAGCATACTGTCCGACAGACTGCCCGTGCACTGGTTGTTGCTGCTGCTCGCGGGCTTGGTGTTGGTCTACCCCATCGGCCTGTCGCGTCTCTTCGCTGTGTGCATCGCCTGGGATTTGCTTCCACGCCTATTGGCGGCAGTGCTCAGCCTTGGGCCGCTAGGCTTCCTATTGGGGCTGCCATGGCCAGCAGGCATGCGTTTGCTTCGAGGGTACTCGGCACCGCTCATCCCCTGGGCCTGGGCAGTCAACGGCTGCACGTCGGTGATAGGTTCTGTCCTCGCCACACTGGGGTGCGTGACCTCCGGTTTCTCGCGCGTGTTGACCTGTGGGGCATTTGTGTATTTGGCCGGATGGGTTATCATGCTCTGTCTGCGATCCCACGGAGCACAGGAACAGCCATGACTGCCCCTGTTCAGACTGAGAATCGTCTCCACCCACAAAACTTGCGTACACTGACGCTGCGGTCGTTCCTTCTGGGGCTGCGTGACAACATGGTGCGCGCCGTCTGGCAACCGTTCGTGCTCAGCCTGGGTGCATCCATGTCACTGCTCGGCCTACTGGAGAGTATCGGTGGATTCGGAGGCATCGTTTCCACGGCGATGCTTCCCCTGGGGGGATGGTTGTCAGATCGACACGGTCGTAAACGATTCCTGACCGTGTCCAACCTGCTCATGATGGGTGGTCTGGCCATCTACGTCCTGGCAGACCGAAGCCGCCACTGGCAATGGTTGCTGCCCGGAGTGGTGCTGGTCGGCCTCACTGCCATCGCCCGCCCTGCAGCGGATAGCATGACAGCCGAATCCGCCACACCAGACGCGCGGGGGCGGGCCTTTGGGCTGGTGAACACGTTCTATGCCATTTCGGGCGTGATCGCTCCCGCTGCCGGCGGCTTTCTGGCTTCGCGTTATGGCTTCCTGAGTGTACTGCTGTTAGGGTTAGGTGTCGAAGCGGGCACATTCGTTTTCAGCTCTACGCTGTTGCGCGAGACCTTGCCCTCGCAGGGACGCCAACCCGCGGTTGCGGCCGACTTGATCGCCATGCTGCGGCGTTCTCTGACACCACCTGCCAGATTGCGTGCGTTCTATGTTGCGGTCACCATCGATGCCTTCGCTTTTGGCATGGGAACACAGATCATTTCTGGGCTTCTGAGCAAGACCTATCACTTCACGCCGTTCCAACTGGGTCTCCTGGCGAGCGTTGGTTCTGTGACCTGGGCCATACCCCAGCTCTTCTTCGGCCGCAAGGTAGACCAACATGGCTGCGTGCCCTTCCTGATCCTTTCGGAATTCATTTCCGTGGTCGTGCTCACCGGCTGGCTATTGGTCAGGTCCTTTGGCGCGTTCCTTGTTCTGCAGACCCTTTGGGGTGTGGCTGTGGCCACCTGGATGCCCTCCTTCCTTTCGTGGATCACCAACAGCATTTCTGAAGGCCAGCGCGCGGAGGAGCTCGGCCGATTGGGGGCATTCCGGGGGCTCTTGTCCTTTCCGGCCCCCTACCTGGGCGGACTGCTGTTCGATGCCTTCGGCTTTCGAGGACCGATCCTGGCAAACCTGGTTGGAGCAGTGATCGTGATCGTGGTCATGTGGCTGTTTGTACGCGAGCCAGAGCCAGCGTAGCCGCACCCACCCGCGAGGAGCGACGGACCAGGCCTGTCCAGCGGATCTAGGGGCTAGGATGCGAGCCGGTCAGTGGCACAAACACCACGCCCATGACCTCTCGCGACACTGTTTTTCCGCCCTGCTTCTCCACCAGCCACAGCGTTTGGTACGAGCCCGGCGGCCCCACCGGAATCACCAGCCGCCCGCCCTCCTTGAGCTGTGCGATCAGAGGCTGCGGGATGTGATCTGGCGCGGCAGTGACAATGATGGCATCGTAGGGCGAGTGTTCCTCCCAACCGTAGTAGCCATCGGCATGCTTGAGCTCCACATTGTTGTAGCCCAGGCGTTGCAGTGTCTCGCCAGCTCTGGAGTAGAGCGCCTCGATGATCTCAACGCTGTACACCTGGTCCACGAGCTCCGCCAGCACTGCCGCCTGATACCCTGAGCCGGTGCCGACCTCCAGCACTCGATCCTGACGCTTGAGGCGCAGCAGTTCGGTCATCGCTGCCACGATGTAGGGCTGCGAGATGGTTTGTCCATAGCCGATGGGCAGGGGATGGTCCGCATAGGCCTGGCCCAGGTATTCTGGAAGCACAAACTCGTGGCGCGGCACCGTCCTCATTGCACGCCGCACTTCGACGTCGAGCACGCCTCGTTCCTCAATGTGGTAGATCACCATGTTCTCCCTCAGGGTTTGGTACTGGTCGGGAAGCGTGGTAGCGGTCGGAGGCGGGGTCGGAGTGAGGGTGAAAGGAGATCGAGGCGCAACCGCAACCAGATAGGCAACAGCAATCACCAGTATGACGACGGCAATCCATACCCAAACGCGTCGTGTCATAGTGCTACTCCCATACCACACATGGCTGTGCATGACCGTTTGCGCTTGCGAGTCCATTGTAGCCGCCTTGTCTTTCGGCAGCAACTGTGCGTGGGACCCGCGGCTGCCGGTCTCAGCGGTCAGGGGATCACGGTTTCTGGGGCTAACCTCATCCTGCTATGGCCACAAGTCACAAGCCGCCGCGAGCGCGACGAGCGGGTTTCCAGACCCGCGGGTTGACAGCACGACGTTGGCGTGATAAACTATGCATTGCTAAGTAATGCTATCGCAAACAACTGTTGCCAAAGAGGTGCGTTGGAAGGCGGAGATTCTCCCCGACAACTTCCTGCTCTTGAGCCATTGCTGCTACGTGTCGGCTGGCTGGAACAGCGTCGCTTCGCGCAGGACCTGGCTGGATTTGGCCTGACCCTGCCGCAGTTCTTTGTCTTGCGCTCCATTGCGCGACGAAGCGAAGGCTCCACCATGAGCATGCTGGCCCAGGATACCATGCAGCATTGCGCCACCATGACTGGTATCGCGTTCCGATTGGCCAGAATGCGGCTGATCACGCGGCGGCGTGCGAGGCACGATCGACGCCAGGTCCTGGTGGAGTTGACCCCAGAAGGCCGCCACCTCTTGGAACAAGTGCGTCACAGCCGCGAGGCGCGCCTGCGGGCCACTCTGAGGCAACTGCCTCCACCGGATGCGGCTGAACTGCTACGTCTGCTGCACAAGTATCTTGAAGCGTTTGGCGACCAACTGGAAGGCTGTGAACGGACAGGGCAGAGCGCTCATGGGAAGAGCGCTGGGTTGGCTGCCTCGTGAACTCCCAAGCTCAGGCAGTGAGCCAGCGGCTTGTGCAGGTATTCGGCAAACGGCCCAGGCGTCCGCGTGCAGATGCCATCGCCGAGTTGGTCTCGACCATTCTCAGCCAGAACACCAACGACGCTTTGCGCGACAGGGCATACACGTCCTTGCGACAGCGCTTCCCAACCTGGGAAGAGGTATGCGAGGCGTCAGAGCAAGAAGTCGCCGACGCTATACAAATCGCCGGCCTGAGCCAGCACAAGGCCCCCGCCATCCAGCGAGCGTTGCGGCGCATTCAGGCCGAACGCGGAGGCTGGAGCCTTGACTTTCTGCGCGACATGCCTGTGGAAGATGCCAAGCGCTGGCTCACCTCCATCAAAGGCGTCGGCCCCAAGACGACGGCGATCGTGCTGCTTTTTGCATTGGGCGTGCCAGCTTTTCCCGTGGACACGCACATTCACCGCGTCACGCGCAGGCTGGGGCTCATTCCGAAGGAGACCTCGCGGGAGAAGGCGCACGAACTACTGGAGGCCATCTTTCCACCCGAGGACTACTACACTGGCCACCTCAACCTGATCCGGCTCGGGCGTGAAGTGTGTCAGGCACGCAAGCCGCACTGCGAACTTTGTGTGCTGCGCGACCTCTGCGCCTACTACCGGCAGTTGGCGCTCTCTAGCAGGTAGCTGCCCTCAAAGATCCTCCGGAGTGAATGCCACTACCTCGTCAATCGTCGCGGCATCCGTGAACAGCATCACCAGCCTGTCGACGCCCAGAGCAATGCCTGCCGACGGTGGCATGTTGCTGAGTTCATCCAAGAACTTGTGCGCCGTGGGATAAGGCTGTCTGCCGAGAGAACGACGGTAGGTTTCCTCTCGCGTGAAACGCGCGCGCTGCTCCTCCACATCCGTGAGCTCTGAGAAAGCGTTGGCCAATTCCAGACCAGCGATGTACAACTCAAAACGCTCGGCCAAGCTGGGATCGTCAGGCTTCGGACGCGCGAGTGCCCCGCGCTGCACAGGATAGTCGAGGAGAAAGGTCGGGCGGCCTACGCCCAAGTGCGGCTCGATCTCGGACACCATCAGCGCATCGAAAGCATCGCGCTCCAATGCCTCCTCGGGAGAAACGCGTGCATAGCGCCAGAAAGCTTCCCGAACGGAGATCTTCTCCCAAGGCGAGGCAAGGTCCACTGGCCGAGCGCGGTAGTAGAATGGATTCGGCAAGCCGATGGCACGTGCGACATAGGGTAGCAGCGCCTCACACTCGTGCATCAGGCTGTGGTAGTCAGTCCCACTGCGGTACCACTCCAGAATGCTGAATTCGGGGATGTGCAGGCTGCCACGTTCTCCGGCGCGCCAGCAATGGCAGATCTGAAACAAACGTTCGTAGCCAGAAGCCAGCAAGCGCTTCATGCACAATTCTGGCGACGTGTGCAAAAACCAGCCATCGGCAGGAATGGCATCGATGTAGGATTCCGGGGCCGGTGCGGGGATGCGCTGCGGGGTCTCCACCTCCAGATAGCCCCGCTCGACAAAAAACGCGCGCACCGCCTGCAGGATGGCGGCCCTCTTCCAGAGCGCTTTCTGGCGGCTGGCCAGCCGCCAGTTTGCTTCCATTGGATTACTCTTTGACCCTCGACAGGTACGTGCCAGTGCGCGTATCGATCTGAATCAAGTCGCCTTCGTTGATAAACGGTGGCACACGCACGGCAGCTCCAGTCTCCAGAGTCGCCGGCTTGGAGTCGCTACTAGAGGTGTCGCCCTTGGCCCATGCCTCGCACTTGACCACACGCAGGGTGAGAAAGTTGGGGATGTTTACCCCAATAGGCTTGTCGCGGAAGAAGAGGATCTCGACCGGAAGATTGTCGATCAGGTACTTGGTGGCATCGCCGAGCGCCTCTTCGCCGAGCGTGAACTGCTCGAAAGAGTCATTGTCCATGAACGTATAGTGGTCGCCATCGTGGTATAGGTACTGCGCGTTGTGCTGGTCCAGCCGCGTCGGCTCAAACGACTCCCCCGAGCGGAAGGTGCGCTCCACGATCGCTCCGGTCACCAGGTTGCGCAACTTGGTGCGGTACATGGCCTGGCCCTTGCCGGGCTTCACAAAGTCGAACGTGGTTACGACGTAGGGCTCGTTGTCAAGAATCAGAGTGGTCCCTTTTTTCAGCTCACCTACTGGCAACATATGCTTTGCTCACCATTCTAATAGATTGCTGGATGTGTCCAAGCAGACTGATCTTACCTGAAAGACTACCGCAGCATTATACAGCAGTTTTGTCACAAACGGGGTAATCGCGCCAGCAAGCCTCGTTTGACCGCCGCGCAATCGGCGCTGCTTGTGCGGACCTGCTCGAGAGACGTAGCGCAGCAAGCCCCCGCAGACGGCACGCTGCCATTTGACAGGTGCCTAATGGCCACGTAGAATGTCCCCGCTGTCTGTCATCTATGGAGGATTGATTATGACGAACCTGCGCCTGACGCACCAATTGAGGTTGCTCAGTCTGAGCACCATTCTGCTATCGTTCCTTCTGTCTCCAGCCTCTGTGGTAGCGCAAGGGCCGAACCTGCTCCAGAACCCCGGCTTCGAACAACCCTATGTGGCCTCCATCCCAGGCAAAGAGAACTGCGCCATCGCTGCTCCGTGGGTTGCGTGGTACCGCGAGGGCACCCGCGAAGAAGTCAAACAGGGCTATCGCTTTGCTCCGGAGTACAAGGCTGCCTTCCGCGCGGACTATCCCGGAAACCGCGTCCGCAACGGCGAGTTGGCCCAACAATGGTTCCACAGTTTCGGCAACTTTGAGGCCGGCGTCTTGCAGCAGGTGAGCAACATTGCGGTGGGCTCGAAGTTGCGTTTTGAGATTTGGATCATGAGCTGGTCCTGCGACAATGAATCCAAGGGGAATTGCGGCAAGGCCACGTCCGGCGACCCGTCGCCCATGCATATCAGGATTGGCATCGACCCCAGCGGAGGCGGTGACCCCTTTAGCCCGGCCATCATCTGGTCGGAGGAGCAGAATGCCTACGACGCCTGGCATCATTTTCAGGTGGAAGCTGTGGCGCAAAGGTCCACGGTAACGGTATTCGTGTACTCGTACCCCGACTACCGTAGTCAGGACAACAACGTGTACGTAGACGATGCCAGTCTGGTGGTGGTCGCACCGCCCCCCACACCCACTCGCAGGCCGACCAACACTCCTGTACCGACTCCTGTGCCCACTGACACCGCCGTGCCGACGGACACGCCGGTTCCGGTGGTTTTGCCCACCGATACCCAGGTGCCGACTGCCGTTCCTCCCACCCCGACGCCTACGCTGGACCCGACCATGACACCTCAGCCATGCCCGACCTGCCCGCCAGTTGTGATTCCGACGCCGGTCAAGCTCTCCCTGACGCAGCAACTGACTTCCGGGCCTGTATTCCTCTTCGCTTTGGCATTGGCCATCGTGGCATTCGTCGCCGGCTTCTTGTTGGCCAGGCCAGGCCGCAAGTCTAGGTAGGCCACGCATCTGCCTGGAGTTGCCCGCAACTGCTCGAGGGCCGCCTTAGCAAGTGCTAGGGCGGCCCTCGCCATTGCTGCACCTCGGGGGAGGGTGTAGTTCAGCTCTGGGGCAAAATGTAGTATCGCCCCTTGTGGGCGGCGGCCAAACACGGGCACTCGTCGAGCGAGGCGAACGGCAAGGCCCTAGACTACGTATCACGCCAGATGCCCGCCCCCAAAAGTGAACTACCCCCCTCGGAGGAACCGCGATTGACATTCCAGGGTCGGCCGCTATAATCACGCAAGAGCCCTTGGCGCTGTGAGGAAGGAGAGACTGGAGTCTTGCAGCGTTTGTATCGCCTGATCTGGAACGAGTGGTTTGCGCTGCTGTTGATCACGGCCCTGGCAGCTGCGTTGAGGCTGCACGCGCTGGATCGCTTGCCAGCTGGTCTCTATCACGATGAAGCCTTTAACGGCCTGGATGCTCTGAGTGTACTGCAGAGCGAACGGCCCATCTTCTTCGAAGCCAACAACGGGCGAGAACCACTCTTCATTTACCTGGTGAGCATGGCGGTAGCATGCCTGGGTCGCAGCCCCTTGGCCATACGCATCGTGGCTGCCCTGTTGGGCATTCTGACCGTCCCCGCTGCATACGGCCTGTCCCGGCAACTCCTGGGGCGTCGCGAAGCACTGCTGACAGCTGCCATCACGACGTTAACGTTCTGGCACCTCAACCTCAGCCGGATCGGCCTACGGGCGGTCGGGTTACCCCTGCTCGTAGCACTGTCTCTGTGGTGGTTCAGTCGGGGCGTCGCGGCGGCTGACCACGAGCGCTCCGCTCTCCTGATCCTGGCCGGTGCGTTCCTGGGTCTGTCTTTGTATACTTACATCGCTGCCCGCTTTGTGCTGATCGCTTTCGCATTCATGAGCTTGTACCTGCTGGCCAGAGGCAGGATCCGCTGGCGGCAGGTGGCCGTCTTCTTCGCAGCCGCTTTCGTCGTCAGTCTACCTCTGCTGCTGTACTTCGCACGCCACCTGGACGTCTTCTTGCTGCGCTCCAGCCAGGTCTCGGTCTTCAACCCAGCTATTAACCACGGTGATTTGGGGGGCACACTCTGGCGGCACCTCCTCAAGACGCTTGGCATGTTCAACTGGCGCGGCGACTTTATCCCCCGCCACAACCTGCCCCTGCGCCCCGTGTTCGATCCTGTGATGGGGCTGTTCTTCCTGCTGGGCCTCGTCGTCAGCGTCCGCCGCGCTCGCCACAAGATGGAATACGCACTCCTGCTCATCTACACTCTGTTCATGCTTGTTCCCACGGTGATCGCTGAGGACGCTCCGCATTTCTTGCGTTCCGTGGGCATCTTGCCTGTGATTCTGGTGTTTCCCGCCATTGGACTGGCAGCTGCCGTGGACGCGCTTCGAACGCGAGCTCCTGCCGGTGTAACGGCTGCGGCAGTGATTCTGGTCGTGGCATGGAGCGGGTATGCCACGGCCCGGGACTACTTTGGACGCCACATGCCCAGTGAGGCGGTCTACTACAACTTTGAGACCGGAGCAGCCGAGCTCGCGGCGGATATCAATGCGTTCCTAGGCACGGGCTGGCAATCAGGCGCGGCATGGCACGTGCCCCAGACTGACCCCAACCCTCGACGTGCAGTCTACCTGGATGCGCGCCTGTGGCGCGACTATGCCAGCCTGCGCTACCTGGTGCCGGCAACGGGGGGTCTACATGTGCTCGGAGACGAGACCCCCATGCCGTCCGATGCCAGCGAAGTGAAGATCATTGTCTGGCCTTATGTAGAGTATAGCCACCATCTGGCCCTTTTGCCGTTGGAACACGTCATATCCGTAGGCCCAGGACCACTGGCGCGAGGCGATCTGGAGAAGGAGGCCAGGTTGTTGAGCCTCAGCTACACCGCCTCACCTGCTGGCGGCGTGCCTTTCAACCTGGGGGCGTCGTTCGAGGGCGCAATCGAGCTGCTGGGCTACGAACTGGAACCTGACCACGACCAGACCCGCCTGACTCTGTACTGGCGTGCCGGCGCGACGTTGGATGCCGACTATACTATCTTTGTCCACTGGCTGAGAGGCGGGCAGCCAATCGCGCAAAGCGACTCGTATCCGGCGGAGGGGTACTACCCGACCCATCTCTGGAGAGCCGGGGACACTGTGGTGGATGAACACCTGCTGGCAGCCACAAGCTCCGCTGGCAGTGGGGATTCGATCTCAGTCGGCCTGTACCTTCTACAGACCATGCAGCGCCTGCAGGTGCTGGACAAGTCCGGCAAAGCGATTGCCGATAGTGTCACTATTGTATTGCCGTAGGTTCGACCTGGACGCTGCCAATCAGGGCGTGATCCGAGCCATCCGATAGCGTCAGACGGTTGCCAGTCACTGCGTCGTAAAGGCCTACCACAAGACTCAGATCCCCGGTGGTGCCAGCCGGCAACCAAAGCCCGTGATTGTCCGTGATCTGCTCGCCTGGGCGCCAGGTAAGTGTCGGGCGCAAGTCGTTGACCGGCACAGCATCGTGCTGTGCCACCAGGCGTCCATCTGGCGAGTACAGGTGCACAAACACCTTCAGGTTCGCGCCCACCGGCTGCATCGCCGTCCAGGTCAAGCGCACGGTCACCCGGCCGTCTGGCCGAGCCTGCGAGTTGAACGCAACTGCTTGGAGCTCAATGGCTTCCCCGAAGACGAGTCCAGATTCCACCTGGACCATCGCGCTCACGGGCGACAGGTATTGCACGTACAGCGTGTCTTCGCGCCACTGGCCGAGAGCTGGAAATAGGTTCACGTCCAGCCATTCTTTGAGCGCATAGTTGGCAGCTACCGTGCCCTTGTACAACACGAACCACAAGCGTCTGTACTGTCCGACGGCCGGCTGCACACGCTCGGCCAGCGCCATTTCCAACGGCTCGATCACCGGGTCCCAACGCAGGACGTAGGACCACGCAGCATCCTCCGGTGCGCGATAGCGTTCATATAGCCCCGCTAGGCTCAGGACATTGAAGACCACCAGGTCCTCACTCGCAGCCTTGCCGTGCAAGTAGGCATAGTCCGCACTGGGATCGAAGCTTCCCGATACCTCGTACGATTTTGGGTAAACGTAGCGCGTGAGAGTTGGCAGGGTCGAGGCGACCAAGATGACCCACGCCAGCACTCCCAACCAGGGCGCACGTCGCCAGCTGACGTCGAGAGCCCAGGCCAGGAGCAGGGCCAGGAAAGGACTGGCCGCGATCATGTAGCGCGCAGCGAACATGTGCGCTTTGGCACCTACGGACACCGCCATGATCGTCAGCAGAATGGCCAGAACAGGTAGGAGCAGGCCGCGCAGGGGCTTGCCACCGAGCCGGGCTAGCACCAGCGCTGCGGTCGTGAGGATGGTGGCTACCCATACCGCCAGCCAACCGGCCCCATAGGCGAACACCAGACCATACACGCCGTCGACGAAGAAGCGCAGGGCATCGGCCAGTTGAAAGCCCATACCAGTGCGCGTACCCACGCGCGACCACATAGAAGGCAGGGCGTAGAGCACCCAAGGAATGTACAGCAGGACCACTGCAAGCGTCGATAGGAGCAGCCTTCTGCGCTGCCGCCCCATGATGAAGACGTACGCAACGACAGCAGCCAGCACAAAGGCGGCATAGTAGAACGAGTATAGCGCTGCCACAGCGCTCAGCACGAACGCTGTGTACAGACTGGTCTTGCCCGTCTGGGTCGCGCTCAGCAGGCAGTACGTGGCCAGCAAGGATAACATGGCACAGAGGGCGTACATGCGTGCCACTTGGGCATAGTACAGCAGGAAAGGGGACAGTGCTACAATGCAGGCGGACCACAAGCCAATGGCTTGGGCCCGTTCATGGTTGAAGCTGCGCGCCCACGCTTTGCCAGTCACGTATGCAAGCGGCAGGGTAAGCATGCCCGCAGCCACAGACAAGAAGCGCATCACCAGCTCGGACTTGCCCAGGCCGAGCCAGAGTTTGAAGAGATAGTAATAGAGGGGCGGATGCACGTCCAGCGCAGTGATGCGATTGATCTCAGACCAGCTCAGGGAGCTCAGGCCGATGCTCCAACCTTCGTCCCAGGCCAAGGGCTGCTGGCCCAGACGGTACATGCGCAGGGCGAAGGCGATCAGCAGGCAGCCCACAAGCAGTGTCTTGGAGCGCCAGTAGAGGTTTTGCCGCATTTGCCATACACTCCGGCTGTGAGTATAATCGGCACGTTTTGCATATCCAAACGAGGTGGAGAACCCCCTGATGGCTTTGAAAAGTCGTGCTGTCGCGGCCTTGGTCACATGCCTGCTAGTCTGGTCACTACTGTCTCCCGCCCTGGCATTGGCCTGGCCAGGGGCGCAAGCCAGTTGCCCTGGCAATATCCTGCTGAACCCTGGCTTCGAGGATGGCTTCAGTGACCGCGGAGCAGGAGAAGTCAGTGTGGCCAACGGCTGGAACCCCTGGTACCAGGACGGCCCGAAGCAGGCAGAGGGCTACAACCGCAGACCCGAATACAAACCAGAAGACGCATCCCGTTTTGGCACAAGGCGCATCCATTCCGGCAACTGGGCGCAGAAGCAATTCAACACGTTCTCCACCCACAACGCCGGCGTCTTCCAGCAGGTGCAGGTTGCCGTCGGAAGCAGACTGACCTTCTCGATCTGGGTGCAAGTGTGGAGCAGCCAGAACTCAAACCCAGATACCGTGAAGGATCCGGGCAACTACCGCGTCTCAATTGGCATCGATCCCACGGGCGGCACCAACGGCCTGGCCTCCAGCGTGGTGTGGAGCGAGCCGCGCATGGAGTACAATACCTGGATGCAGCTCGAAGTTCAGAGCGTCGCCAAGGCCGGCACCGTGACGGTCTTTACCAGAGGCAACCCCGAGTTCAGAAACCAATTCAACGACTCCTACTGGGACGATGCCTGCCTCGTGGCAGTGGCACCCACCGCCAGACCTACGGCCGTGCCAACCAAGACGGCGATTCCTAGCGTGACGCCAACATCCGTACCCCTGCCTACGGAAACTCCCACCCTCACACCCACGCCCGTGACGGGAGGTATTTGCGTCTCGGTATTCGAAGATCCGGACGCCAATGGCAGACGGACCGAGGGAGAGGCGCTGATCTCCGGGGCCGTCGTCATTCTGTATGACAGCGAGCGCATGGAACTCGAACGCTACACGACCGATGGCCTGAGCGAACCCTACTGCTTCAGCGGACTGGCTGCTGGTACCTACTATCTGAAGCGGCAGAATCCCACGGGCTACGACTCCACGGTTCCGGATGACTGGGGCGTGGTGGTAGTGCCCAGTGTGACTACGGATGTGGAACTGGGCGCCAAGCTCGCGCCGGCTCCAACCTCCACACCGACAGCTACCCCCACCCTGGTGCCCACCGCCACACCGACGCCCAGGGCAGTGGCGCGCGAAGTCGGCAATGCCTTGTACCAGGTCAGTGGCATCATCGTGGCCGGTCTGGCCCTGGCCATACCCGCCGGGCTACGCTACCTTCGCAAGCACCAGTAGCGGCCGCGGACGACTCGCTCTGGGAGATATCCCGTCCGCACCACAGGTGCAACAACGGCGCAGATGAAAGCAAAGCTGCAGAAATGGGGAGCAGTAGTTGCTGTCGCCCTCGTACCGGCGCTGCCGTTGTGGGTCGGGGGAGGACTGGTCAACACGCGGGCTGGTGGAGATAGCCCGTTCTTGCTGGTGCGCGTCCAGCAACTGGTCTTGAACCTGCAGGCGGGCGTCTTCCCTGTGCGCTGGATGCCTCAAGCCGCCTACGGCTTGGGCTACCCCTTCTTCAATTTCTATGCTTCCCTGCCCTATTACCTGGCTGCCGCGCTCAAGCTGCTGGGTTTCGGCTACATCGCTGCTATCCAGATTACCCAGATGCTCGGCTTTGTGTTTGCGGCCGCGGCGATGTATGCCCTGTGCCGCGAACTGGGGCACTCAAAGACGGCAAGCCTCCTGGTCACCTGCGTGTACTCCTGCGCCCCATTTCACATGGTCAATGTGTATGTTCGCGGAGACTCGCTCTCCGAGTTCTTCGCATTTGTGTTCTTTCCTCTGATCCTATGGTCACTGCTGCGCCTGAGGCAGAAGCCCAACCTGCGCAACATGGTCTGGGTCGCGCTTGCCTTCGCTGGACTCGTGCTAACGCATAACATCTCGGCGGCCATCTTCAGCCCGTTCATCCTGCTCTATGCCATCGCCCTCGCACTGTGGGCCGGGCAGGCCAGTGAAGGGCGTACGAGGTCACTCGTGCGCAGCGCAGTCTCGTTACTCACCGGACTGCTGCTGAGTGCCTGGTTCTGGCTGCCCGTTGTGGCTGAACGAGTGTATGTCTCTTTGCAGGACATGACCACCGGTTACTTTCACTACAGCCAGCATTTCCGGGACCTGCTGGACAGCGCACGGACAGCGCCGTTGGTACAGACCAGCGTGCTCTTCGACTGGGCCATTACGGGCACCAAGCAGCCTTTCAACATGGGGTTAGTACAAGCGCTACTGGCCGCTGCAGGATTGGTCGTCATTTGCGCAAACTGGGCGCGCCTCCGCCGCCTCGAACTCCACAGCGCACTGGCCGCCGTGCTGCTGGCCGGCTCCACGTTCATGATTACACCCTGGTCACGGCCGGTTTGGGAGCGAGTGCCGCTGCTACCCTTGGTGCAGTTTCCCTGGCGCTTCCTCTCATTGCAGGCAGTTGGCAGCAGCTTGCTGGTCGCCTACCTGATTCCACGCGGCCGTCGCGGCGCCTGGTTGGCGGCCGCACTGGGTCTGGCAATGCTCGTGGCAATGCTGGCAGGGCTTCGTCCGGAGCGTCTTGAGATTCACGAAAGCGACGTGAGCCTGCAGCGGCTGATGTGGTATGAGTACTTTACGGCCAATGTGGGCACGACCATCCGCCACGACTGGCTGCCACGCTGGGTGGATCCACGCCCCTATACCTCGGAAGCCCTGTGGAGCGCCACGTCGTCGCAGGTGTCTGCGAGATCAGAAGCCACCCTGGAAAAGCCAGCGCCGCTGGCGCTCGAAGGCGAGGTGCAATCCGCCCAGTTGTTGAGCTGCGGTCCCGTCTCCGAGCTGTGGATGCTGGACGTGGCCTCCGCACAAGCGCTGTTGGCATTCCAGACCTACTACTATCCTGGCTGGGAAGCGCGCGTGGATGGGCAAGGGGCCGAGGTGAAGCCCGTGCCCGGGCTGGGCTACATCGGGCTACGCTTGCCGCAGGGACGGCATCAAGTCAGATTGGAGCTGGGCCGCACCCGAGTGCGTGTCGTCGCGGAAGCGTTATCCCTGCTGGCTTTAATCTTGGTGTTGGCGGCCGCGCTACTGGGCCGAGGCGAGCGCTCCGCCATCGCGACTCTCGTCGCTTGCGTCGGCCGGCGAGCGTTACTCTTCGTCTGCGTGTCGGTGGGAACACTGTTGTTGCTGGCGCTCATCGCCAGGCTGGTGCCAGCGAGCGAGCCCCGGGCGAGCGGGCTTGACCTGAGCATGGATTTTGACCGCATCCCATACTTGCATCATAACCCGCAGGGTGTGCGCTTCGACAGCGCCGCGCGCCTGGTCTCCTATGAGCTGTCATCCCAGACGGTCCAAGCCGGGCAAGACTTACTGGTCACCCTGCACTGGGGCGACGTACAGAGCGACCAATTCACGGTGCGCGTGGCTCTTTCCTCGCCAGCGCAACATCTGTTCAGCGTACAATCAGTCATCGCAAACAGCGAGCAGCCGCTGGCTGTCGGGGCCGTGCAGCACAGGCTGTCCGTTCCCGAGTCTACGCCGCGTGGAGTGTACTTGATCAGTGCGCGCGTCTACCGCGGCGCAGACGAGGTGCGGCCAGTCACGTCGCGAGACGAAACCCTTGGTACTACCTACCTGCTGCCAGTGCAGGTCTGTGGCCAACAGACTGCGAATGAAGCCACGCCCACGCTGCAGCGCTTCGGCGAACGCATTGCGCTCTCTGCGGTGCAAACCGCCCAGAAAGCTTCCGGAATCCTGGAAGTCACTTTGACGTGGAACGTGCTGGCAACGCCGTCACAGAACTTCAAGACCGCACTGCGACTGAAGGACTCCTCTGGCTGGGAAGTGGCGCGCCTGGACACGCAGCCCGGATACGGGTTCAATCCCACTTCTATGTGGCAGCCAGGTGAGCTAGTGACCGATCGCTACGAGCTGTTGTTGGATGAGGGAACTCCACCGGCATCCAACTACACTCTGGACGTCACTCTGTACGAGTCCTCCTCATTGCAGCCCATCGGTACGGCCAGGGTCTCCAATGTTGCCGTCGTGATGCCTGCGTTGCGGAAAAGCGCCTCGGTGCAGCACTCTTTTGGCCCAGACCTGGGCTTGAGCACAGTTCAGGTCCCCGAGTCAGGCTTGGAACAGGGCGAAGAGCTATTGATCCACGCCTGGTGGACGGCCACGTCTCCACCGCGTACGGACTACCAATGCCGCATTGCGCTGCTGGACTCTTCCGACCAGGCCGTGCTGAGCGAGAGCATACCGCTGGTTGCGGACTACCCCACGTCACGCTGGCCGCAAGACGCTTTGGTTGCGGCGCGATACCGGCTGCGGATTCCGGCAACACTGTCCCCAGGCCAGTACAGGGTTGCACTTGCATTGCAGAAGACAGCTTCAGGCGAGGAGACCGAAGCCTACGTCTTGCCTGGTCTGTTACAGGTAGCCCAGTCGACGCGCAACTTGGTCGTCCCCGAAATGCAAACAGGGGTCGGTGCGGATTTCGGGGCACAGGTACGGCTGCTGGGTTATGATCTGGATCGCACGGCCACAGAACTGCGCCTCACCTTGCACTGGCAGGCCCTGGCAGCCATCCCGCACGACTACAAGGTTTTCCTACACGTCTTCGATCCACTCACGGAGAAGATCGTGGCGCAGCAAGATATGCTGGCTGGAGGCGAGGGCCACCCAACGTCGCGCTGGGTGCAGGGAGAGGTAGTCAGTGATCCTGCGTCAGTTGGCCTGGAGGGCATCGCAGAAGGCGCCTACCAACTGGCATTGGGGCTGTATTACTTGGACAGCCGGTTGCCGGTGGCAGCTCCAACTGGCTGGAGCGTATCATCCGACCGCCTGCTCCTGGTCGGTTCGTTGCGCCTGCCCTAGCCACAGGTTGGCCGCCGACGGAAGGCCGGACCGCAAGCGCCGGCTAGCGTTGCGGGCGCACATCCAGGTTGGCCAGCTCGACCCAAGTGCCCTGACCCGCGCGGGCCAGGCGTTCGTCCAGAACCGGCAGCGAGCGCATGCTGAATGCATCATACACGGTCAGGGACAGCACGCCCGGCCCGGAAGCCTCTTCCGGCACCAACAGATCGTGCTGATCCACGATCGTCACGCCGCGAATCCACTTGAGCGTAGGGATGGCGCCTAGCGCCGGCGTGCCATCCTGCTGTGCGCGCCACGCGCCTTCCGACCCCGCCAGGCTGACCGAAACGGAATAGTCATCGGTGATGGATTTGAGCCCTACAAAGGTCAACTTCACGCGAGCAGAGCTGCCAGCTTCAAACGGAGCGGGCACATCGGCGCGCACACACAGCATCTCGCCACCGAGAGAGATGTAGCGATCCTGCGGCCCGGGCTGCGGCAGGCGCACGTTGTGCGAGAGAACCAGCCCCGCAAGGCCAAGCACCGCGCTCACCTCCTCGCTGCCGGCCGCGTGCAACTCGAGTGTGAGGTTCTTTGCCTCCGTCGGCACGTCGTGTGCCGTGGTAAAGTAGGTCTCCGGATCAACCTGCGGCAGGCTGGCCGTGGCCAGCACAGATCCTCCAGCGAACAGAAACAGGTTCTGCTCCTCGGCCGACCGCGTGCCGAGCCAGTGCAGGTATACCCGCAACTGGCCGCCCACACTGCGGTCATAGTCGGCTCCCACCAGGGTATACCCACACGCGAATGGGTGCCTTAGCGCATGCAAGGTCACCGGGGCCGCGCGCAGCGCCTGCACGTGCACCTCGCGCAGGGTTACCGTGTCCTGGCCCTTCTCATTGACCAAGCGTTGCCAGCCGCCATCGGGCAAAGTGATGTAGACACCCGCGATCAGCCGATAACGTCCCTGCTTGGCAGTGGGCAGCAGAGGGATGCGGTATTCATCGCAGATGACCTCCCCGACCTGGTAGCGTGCCGCGGCGTGGGTGCGGTCCCCTTGCCCCAGCGGTGCGCCCGTCTCATCCACCAGATGCACGAAGAAGGAGTAGTCGCGATCGAGAACGAGGGCGGGCTGCCAATACAGCCGCACGGCCACACTCTCCGACGGTGATAGGCTGTCTGCCTCTGTCTCGAATCCCACGAATCGAATGCGGCCGTCGAAGAGGGCATCAAGGGGCACTGCCGACTGCGGGACCTGGAAGGCCGGGCCCTGCTGCACCAGCCAGGCCCTGGTAAAGGGCCGGAACTGGTAGGGAGCATTTGCATATTCCTGGAAGTAGTTGGTCACCAGGGTGGGGTGCTCCGAAGCGCTTTCCGCAATACGGCGCAACCAGATCTCGGACATGGGTGTCGCGCCTTCCGGGTAGACATAGAGCACCTGCACGTCTGGGCGCTTCTGTTCCACATACTGCAGGTACCATAGCGGCGTAGCGTAGTGCCAGTTAGAGAGGATACATGCGCCTTGCGGTGCCTGTAGCAACAGGTCCTCTGCGTACTGCCGCGCCGAACGGTCCTGGCTCAGTTGTGCAAAACTGGAGTAATGGCGACAGCCCAAACACAAGGGCAAAGCCAGGATCGCAACCATCGTGAGAGAAGAAAGCCATCTTCTGGGCAGCAGAGCTCCGAGCGACCACGCTCCGTAGCCACAGATGAAAGCCAAGGCGACATGGGCGGGCAACGAGTACTCCACCGTCTGAGGTGCACGGTAGGCGATGGCTGTCAGGGCATTGATCAACCAGAGGCCACCACACAACAGCAGCAGCCGACGGTTGCGGAGCAGCATATGAGCCGCCCCCCAGGCCGCCAGCACCAGCAAGAGCGGTCCGAACTCGAAGGCCAGGATGTTCCACAGCACTGCCAAACGCGAGCTCAGGAGCGAGGACCCAACAAAGTAGAACATGTCGCCGCGAAAGCCGCGCGCCAAGACGTGGTCCAGAAAGCCAGAAAGAGTGCGGATGGGCTGTGCGTCAAAGGGAGCGCCCATCCAACTGCGCAGCGGCAGGTACAGCAGGACCAGAAAGCACAACAGGAAGGCCACGGCCGGTTTCCACAAGAGGCGCGGCTTGCGCAACAACTCGGCGTCAGAGCATAGCAGGAATGCCGCGTAAGCCAATCCATGCAGGGCAGTCGAGCCATGGTGAGTAATGCCCAGGCCAAACGCAATCGCAAAGCTCATGAGGTACCTCAAGTCTCTGCTCTGCGCATATGCGATCAGCGTACCCAGCTGCAAAACCGTGAACAGTACTGTCAGGCTGCGGATGTTCGCCGTTGTGCTCTGTGCCCAGAAGGTGGGGGTCACACCCAGGACCGCCGCAGCCACCCATCCGCACAGTGTGGACCCGGTCGCGCGCCGCGCTGCCCAGCTCAGCGCAACGAGCGCGAGGGAGCTCGTGAACGCGGCAAAGAGGTTGACGCGGTAAGCGACGTCTCCGAAGGGAACAAGCGTGGCTAGCTTGGCGAGCATGGTGTAGAGGGGGTAGCCGGGCGGATGCGCGATACCCAGGACATATGAGACGAGCTGGAACTCACCGCTGTCCGCAGGCAGAATCGTTGGAGCAAGGGTGTGAATGTAGAGGGCCAGACTGATCAGAAACAGCAGCGCATCGCTCAGACTGGCGTAGTCTCTGCGCCTGATGATGCGAGGACGGACGGTCGTGCCCAGCGCATTCATCTAGTACATGGTCCACGACATATCGTCAGTGCGCAGCACAAAACACGACTTGCCGTTCCAGAACAAGAGCCCGCGTTCAAAGTCCTGGACAGCTCCAGTGAAGACGAACGTGGAGGCAGCATCCGGCTGATCCGACTCCTTGATGGCCCATCCGAGCTTCTCGCGCAGGTGGGGATCGTCGCGCCACAGCTTGCCGAATCGTCCCATTGGTTGATCGTAGATCGCGCCCCCTGCTGAAGGAGCGGGTGGCGTCAGGCTTGGTTCACTATCCGCATCTTCGGGTTGGAAGGTATCCACCAGTGCCACCCATCCATTCGGCTGCTCCATCGCGAACAGGGCATAGATCAGACCAGCTTCAGGCCGCCAGAGCAGATGCCCATTCTGAAAGAAAACCTCCTCGCCCTGGACGCCCAGTTGCTCCGACACCGGGCAACCAAGGCGCGTGCGCACGCCTTCGTTCTGCCATACGTCGCCAAGGCCCCACTGGGGAGTGCTGGCGCAGGTGGGCTGAGGTAGGGGCAGGCCAAACGTGGGAGTCGGTGAAGCTGCCGCTGCAGGTGGAACTGCCGACGGCGTAGGGGTGGGTACTGGGGTGAGAAGTTGAGGCGCGATCGTGGGGGAGGCCGCCACCGCTTCCAGCGAAAGCGTGGGTTGTGGCGTTATCCCCCGAAAACGCACGGCCTCACAACCCACCAGCAGCATGACCAAGCCAACACTGACAAACACTCGCAGAGGCTTCTGGGTCTTGGGCGTCACGGCTTCTCCAGGCAATCTCGCGGGTCAGAACACTTCAGGGTAAAGAAATCATAGCACAAAAGCACGATTTAGCGAAAAGCCCGAACTCACTTGTCCTCAGGCGCTTGCGTCCGGGGCATCACACAGGCTACCTGATAGACCTCCAGGGTCTCCCTGGCCGTCTTCTCCCAGTCGAATCGAGCAGCCTGGAGAAGGGCTGCCTGTACAAGGCCGCCCATCGAGTCAGAATCCCGAAGCAAGCGCTGCATGCCTTCGGCGACCTCGTCCAGACTCGTGGTGTCCACCAACACCCCTGCCTCACCCACGATTTCCGGTAGTGAGGAGTAGCGGGAGGCCAGTACAGGCGTCCCGCAGGACATGGCCTCTAGTGGCTCAAGCCCAAATCCTTCGTAGAGTGACGGGAATACGAAGAGCGTGGCAGCGCTGTACAAGGCTGGTTTGTCCTCCTCCGCAACCCATCCCACAAAACGAACGTGGGACTCGATACCCAGCTTGCGCGCGATCTGCTTCGGATCGGGGAACATGGGAGTGTCGGCCGCCGGTAGACCTCCCGCAATGACCAACTCAGGAAGCGCTTGCCCCATGGTTCGAAGCACTTCTGCATAGGCACACAACAGCATGCGCAGGTTCTTGCGCTGGTCGAACCCACCGAGGTACAGCAGATAGGCCTCGGGCAGACCGTACTTGGCGCGGACTGCGCTCAAGGCCGTTTCATCGGTGACGGGGCGGCAAGCCGGATCAGCCGCAAGATAGATCGCGTGCACGCGCTCTGCGGCGATTCCCAGATACTGCATGATGTCCCGTTTCGATGCCAGCGAGTCGGTGATCACTTGTGCTGCTCGCCGCGCCGAAGCTGCCACAAGGCGCATGTATGCCCGCACACGCAGCGAGCTGCGGTATTCCGGCAGAAGCAGCGGTATCAGATCGTGGATGGTGACAACAGTCGGAACAGAAGGCAGTAGCGGCGAGGCAAAGTAGGGCACGTGGCAGAGATCAACTCGCGCCCGAGCGCAAGCTCGCGGGAACGACACCTGCTCGAACCACAGCTTGTCCAGATCGTCGAGGCGGCCGGAGAACGGCGTCGACAGCTCGCGCGCATTCCACGCTACTGAGGCCGACTGTCCTATCCGGGCGAACAGCTGGTATTCGACCCGCGGCTCTATGCGCCTCAGTGCTCGCAACAGATGCTGGGCGTACTGGCCGCTGCCAGTGCCCTGCTGGCTCAGGAAGAGGGCATTGAAACCTACGCGCACTGGGTCTGCCTAATCTTTGAGCCGAAAGTACTCTACAGTACGTAGCAGCCCCTCGCCCAGGGAAGTGGACGCCGACCAGCCAAGCTCACGGCTGGCCTTGTCCGCGCTGAGGTAGATCTTGAACACTTCGCCTGGCTTGGGCGGCCCGTGCACCTGTGAGCCAGAATAGCCGGTAGCGTCTTTCAGACTGCTGAAGATGGCGTTGATGGACGTGCCCACACCCGTACCGATGTTGTAGAAGCCCCCATCTCCTTTGAAGAGCGCCAGCAGGTTGGCCTGCGCTACGTCACTGACGTAGACAAAGTCGCGCTCTTGTTCGCCGCTGCCGTTGACTACCGGCTGTCCCGCATGCAGCATCTTGTTGGCGAAGATCGCTACCACTCCTGCCTCGCCATAAGGGTCCTGGCGAGGGCCATATACATTGGCATAGCGCAACACCACGAACTCCAGGCCATAGTTGGTCCGATACAGAGGCAGGTAGTGCTCGAAGGCGGCTTTGCTAGCTCCGTAAGGATCCAGTGGATTGACAGGGTGTCTCTCATCGGCTGGCAAGTAGGCGGGGTCACCATAGACCGCACCGCCAGTCGATATGTTAATGAACCTCTGCACGCCGTGCTTGCGGCTGAGTTCCAGAAGGTGCAGAGAGCCCAAGATGTTCACATCCGCAAACAGCATGGGCTTGAGCATGGATTCGCGCAAGTTGGCTCGGGCGGCATGGTGATTGACCACCTGTGGCTTCTCAGCAGCAAAAACCTCGTCCAACTTGTCATCTCGGATGTCCAGAGCATAGAAACGCGCCCTGGGGTTGAGGTTTTCCTGCTTGCCATTGCTGAGATCATCCACAACCACCACCTCGTGGTTGTGTTGTACATAGGCGTCCACGACATGCGAGCCGATGAAACCCGCTCCTCCAGTCACCAGTATCTTCATGCCACTCCTTTGCGGGGACACGCTTATTGCGATCGCGATGCCTCGGGCGGCAGGGCACGCGAGCAATACTCCTTGGCATGGCCGCGCCCGGGCGCAGTCACGCTATTATACTGCACTACGCGGATTGCCTGTATAATGAGTGGGATTCGCTGACAGGAAAAGGCATGCGCATTTTGCACCTGAGTTTGACCAACTTTAGAAATTATGCACGCCTGGAAATGGACCTGCCTCCAGGCGTTGTGCTGCTCGAGGGCGGCAATGCGCAGGGCAAAACGAACCTGCTGGAGGCTATCTACTACCTGTCCAGGACGCGTTCGCCACGTACCAGCGTGGATCGGGAGCTTGTCCACTGGCTCGCGCTCGAGGAAGAGCTACCCTTTGCGCGCCTGTCGGCTCGCATCGAAAAAGGGAATGAAGCCAGCCAGATCGAGCTGTCGCTCGCGCAGGGCTGGAATGCGGACGCCGTGGCCTGGCGCAGGCAGGCGCGGGTGAACGGCGTGGCCAAGCGTGCGCAGGATGCAGTCGGCGTACTCAGCGTTGTGCTTTTCCTACCCGAAGACATCGAGCTGGTGGCAGGCCCACCCCATCTGCGTCGCCACTACCTCGATGACACAATCGGTCAGATCGACCCCCGGTACAGACACGAACTGGGACGTTACGATAAAGTCCTGACACAACGCAACTATCTACTCAAGGCCTTGCGCGGCCGCGCGAACGGCTCAGAGGAGCTCGCCTTCTGGGATCAGCGCTTGAGCGAGCACGGGGCGTATGTCACGGTTCGGCGCCAGGAGGTCCTGGCGCAGCTGGATCAGATTGTCCAGCGCATCCACCCTGCGCTCGCCGGTGAAACTGAGCACCTGCGGCTGCAGTATTGCGCCAGCGTACACTGGCAGCCATCTCCCGGCATTGCCTATCAGACCGTCCTGCCCTTGGAGCAAGATACCTCGGCCGAAACGGGAGTCAGGCCGCTCCTGCAAGACGTCACGACCGTTTTTGCTGCGCAACTGCGGGAAGTGCGTTCCAGGGATGTGGAACAAGGCATGTCCACCGTCGGACCGCACCGCGATGATGTGCGCTTCTTGGTTGATGGCGTGGACATGAATACCTTTGGCTCGCGCGGACAGCAGCGCACCATCGCGCTTTCCATCAAGCTCGCAGAACTGGAATGGGTCACGCAGGAGAAGAGTGATCCGCCGGTTCTCCTATTGGATGATGTATTCTCTGAGCTTGACGCATCTCGCCGCAGTCTCGTGATGCAGGCCATCGCCCCAGTTCAGCAAGTGGTCGTGACCACGAACGATGCGTTACGTTGTGATCCGCAGTTCGTGGCGCAGGCCACCCTCTGGCGCGTATGCGCAGGCAGGCTGGAGAGAATCACTCCATCAGCAGCGGGCGCTTCTTAGGTACCCCAGGCCGACGCGGATACTTGGGCGGGGTTGTCTGTACCTTGTTTATCAGCACCAGTGATCGCATCTCGCTCAGACCAGGCAAGCGCAAGGATTTCACTTCGCGCACTTGGCCCCCCAGCAACTGCAGGGCAGTCTGCGCCTTGCGCAGCTCCTCCTCGATCGCCTGCCCCTTCTGTGCGAGGAAGGTTCCCCCTTTGCGGCACAGTGGCAGGCAGTATTCCGCCAACTCGCTGAGGTCTGCCACCGCACGTGCTAGCACCACATCGTAGCGTTCGCGATGCAGCGAATCCTGCCCCACTTCTTCGGCTCGCGCACACAACACGTTGACACTCGTCAGGCCCAGGACCGCCGTGATATGCCGCAGGAACTGGGCTTTCTTGCGTGAGGACTCTATCAGAGTCATGTGCAGCGCCGGACGCAGGATTTTGACCGGCAGACCAGGAAAACCAGCGCCTGTGCCCACGTCAATACACTGCAAAGGCACCTCACTGCTCGATAGGGGGACGACGTCCGGGAGGGGTTGGTGGCTGGGCGCGCCGGGAATGGGCAACGCCAGCAGACAAGTCAGCGAGTCCAGGAAGTGCTTGATCTGTACGTCCTCGTAGCGCGTCACGGTCGTCAGGTTGAACTTTCGATTCCAGACGTTGAGCTCGCGATGGTAGATCTGAAAGGCCTGCACGTGCTCGGCGGTAAGGCAGAGCCCAAATGCACGAGCGCCATCTCGCAGCAATTCCATGCCTTCGCTTGCTCGCGCCGCGCCTGCGACCTGGGTCGATGCTAGGGTCATGGCCACACCGACACCTTTGGCCCTGCCTCAATGCAGATGCGCAACAGGCTGCTCCACCCCGTTTTGAACTCCTGTTCATCCTGCCAGAATATGCCTGGTGGCAGATGCGGCAACCCAGACTGGCCCTTCTCATAGCCCGGGTCGACGAAGTAGAAACCATGCCTGGGGCGGACCAGGCTTGGCACTTCAGGGCCGGTCGGAGGCTCGTAGCCGTACAGCACTTTGGCATGCGCCCACGCTACGAGCGAGTCCCGTTCAAGGCCGCCGACCAGTACGATGGTGAAGCGGTCTTCACGGATATTGCGCAGCAGGTCCTCCATGTTGCCCATCCAGCGCAACCTGGCTGGAATGCCCTTGCTCTGCAGATACCCTGAGATACCCCAGGGCAGGGCGGCCCATCCGGGAAGCTTGCGAAGGGTGAGATGAGGCAGCAGGCCGCGCACCCAGGCCAGCCTCTCCATCTCCCGGGCCACACTGCTTCCATCGAACTGTGGACGGTTGAGTATGGCGTTCCCGACGATGGCAATGCAGTACGCTGCGCAGTCGTTGCTTTGCCTACCCTGGTACTGATGCCACGTAAACACATCTGTGTGCATATGGTAGAATGGTCTCTGCGATCGCTCGTCGCTACCCATGGAACTGCTCATCAGGGGCATTCTCCACTCAGGGCATAACCTCACTCGGACGGCTATTCACCGCCACCGCGTGGATCGCTGCTCTTGGCTTTCTGCTCACTGTCTGGAAAGACCACACGTCCTCGACCCGCGCCTACCTCGGGCCCAATGATGCCCATCTCTTCCATGGTATCGATCAGTCGCGCCGCACGCGAATATCCTATGCGCAGTCTGCGTTGCAGCAGTGAGATCGATGCTCGGCCATCTTCTCGCACCACCTCGATGGATCGGGCCAGGAGGTCATCTTGGCCGGCGGCTTCCTTCTCTCTGGCAATCACTTCCTGCCACAGGGGTTGTTGCACCAGAGGCGCGCCAGGCGGTAGGGAAGTAGAAGCAGGGAAGTGCCGCCAGTAGCCAACCAGCTTCTCCAACTCTGCGTCGGAGATGTAGCAGCCCTGCAAACGCAGCATCTTGCTCGAATCGGAAGCCATGTACAGCATGTCGCCACGGCCAAGCAGTTTCTCCGCGCCCGTAGTGTCCAGGATCACGCGCGAGTCCACCTGGGAGGTAACGGCGAAACTGATGCGTGCTGGAAAGTTGGCTTTGATCAGGCCCGTCACCACGTCCACCGATGGTCGCTGCGTGGCGATCACCAGGTGAATGCCCGTTGCGCGCGCCAACTGTGCAATGCGGCAGATAGAACGCTCCACCTCTTCCGGAGCTACCATCATCAGATCTGCCAACTCGTCCACAATCACCACAATGCTGGGCAGTCGAGCCGCTCCCTGAGCTTCCATCATCTGGTTGTACGTCTCAAGGTTGCGCGCGCTGGACTTGGAGAACACGCGGTAGCGACGGTCCATCTCATTGGTGACCCACTTCAAAGTTGCCACCACGCGTTCGACTTCGATCACAACCGGCACAAGCAAATGCGGAATCCCGTTAAAGTTGCTCAACTCCACCATCTTCGGATCCACCATGATCAGGCGCAGATCATCCGGAGTGTTGTTCAAGAGCAGGCAGGCGGTGATGGCGTTGATGCAGACCGACTTGCCCGAGCCGGTTGCGCCGGCGATGAGCAGGTGTGGCATCTGCGCCAGATCAGCCACCACCGGCTGTCCGGCCACATCTTGCCCCAAAGCAATGCGCAATCCAGAGTCTGCCTTCTGAAAAGCTTCCGAGTCGACCACGCTGCGCAGGCTCACCAGCGAAGTGCTCACGTTGGGAACCTCAATGCCCACAAGAGACCTGCCTGGCACGGGCGCCTCAATGCGAATCGGCGAGGCTGCCAGAGACAGTGCCAGGTCGTTGGCCAAGGCGCTGATGCGATTCACCTTGACCTTGACCGTCCTGGTCTTGCCGAAGGAGTCCTTGCGCTCGACAAAGCCTGGCTCGACTCCAAACTGTGTGACTGCTGGTCCCTGATTGACCTCCACCACCTTCGCGGGCACACCAAAGTTGGCCAGAGTCTCCTCAATGATGCGCACCCGAGAGCGGATCTCTGCCTGGCTCAGTTCCTGATCCGTAGTCCTTTCCAGGATGTCTTCAAATGGAGGCAGACGCCATTCCGTCGGTTGGACTGCCACGACAGGCGGCGCCTGCGGAGCTTCGCCCACCACACGAGGGACGAGCAGGTCGCCCTGAGGCCCGGGCCGCTTGACGCTAGGTGTGGTGACAGGTCGCTTGGATTCGCCAAGGCCGGACATCAGGCGTGCGGCCGGGCTATCATCCGTGGGCAAAGGAGCAACTTCATCGGGCCCTCTTGAGCGTTCCTGGTACCAGAGATGCAGGCGTTTCCACAACTTGCCTGCGCCCCGCACCATATCCATGACTGAGATCCCGAGCAGCGCGACAAACCCGATGACAAGCACGCTCAGTAACACCAGAAAAGCGCCCGCATCGCCCAAGGCATCGATCAGGAATTGACTGACCCACCATCCCAGGTGGCCCCCTCCTCCTCCAGCCGATGCCAATTGCTGTGGAGCAACCGAGAAATAGTGCAACGTTCCCAAGCCCCCGAGGAAGAGCAGTAGCACGCCAACAGCGCCCTTCCCTGGCATGCCAATGGGATGACCGAAGCCGTATAGAAAGAGCCACAGGCCGACCGCCCCCAAACCCACGGGCAGAACGTATGCGCCCCAGCCAAAAGCCAGCCGCAATAGATGCAGCCAGGTGCCCGTCACTGTGCTGCGACTGAAGGAGAGCAGACTCAACACGGTGACAACGGCCGCAGCCAGCAACACGACGCCCACGACCTCCATCCACACGTTCATCGAGATGTGGGGGGAACGTCCCTGTCTTCGCTTGTTCTGCCTGTGCTTCGTCATGTCCTACACTTCTGAGACCACTGCCAAGATCAGAGGGCGCCGCTTGGTCTCATTGTAAACAAAGCGAGTCAGGGCCTCCTTGATCTGAGCACCCAGGCCAACCCGGTTGCCACCATTCTTGACGGTCTCAAGTACCACCGCACGAGCACGCTCGAGCAGCTCTTCGGACTCGCGTACGTAGACGAACCCCCGTGAGTGGATATCGGGGCCAGCTAGAAGGCGTCCAGTGCCCTTTTCTACAACGAGCGATGCAACCAGGAATCCGTTGCGTGACAACAGCCTACGGTCCTCGAGCACAACCTGGCCCACATCGCCAACCCCCAGACCGTCCACAAGCACGTATTCATCGGATACCCTGCCAGCAATCTGTGCAGAGTTCTGATCCAAGGCCAGAACCTGGCCGCTCTCAAGCACGAATATGTTCTGCCGTGGTATGCCAACGCGCTCTGCCAGGCGCGCATGGAGGACCAGGTGGCGATATTCGCCGTGGATTGGCACGAAGAACTTGGGTTGCACCATATTCAACATCAACATCAATTCTTCCTGGCTGCCATGGCCAGAGACATGCACGTCCAGCAGTTCATCGTAGTACACGTCCGCACCCAGGCGAAAGAGGTTGTTCAGCGTGCGATTCACCAATTCCTCGTTCCCCGGGATTGGCGTAGAAGACACGACCACTGTGTCGCCCGGTATCAGGCTGATGGGTGAATACTCGCCGCGCGCCATGCGCACCAAGGCTGAGGTGGGTTCGCCCTGGCTGCCAGTACAGACAACGGTCACGTGGTTCTTGGGCTGATTTTGAATCTCTTCGAGGCTCAACAGCGACCTTTCCGCTATGTCCAGGTAACCCAGTTCCACGGCCATGCGAACGTTGTTGCTCATGCTGCGACCTGCGATCGCAGTCCGACGGCCATACCTGGCCGAAGTCTGAATCACCTGCTGGATGCGCGAGATGTTGGAGGCGAAGGTAGCTACGATGACGCGACCCTGGGCACGAGAGAAGATCTCCTCAAAGGTCTTGGCGATCATGGTTTCTGAAGGAGTGTATCCGGGCGTTTCTGCATTGGTGCTGTCGGACACGAGCAGCAAGACTCCGCGGTGACCCAATTCGGCCAGCTTGGCGAAATCGGTGGGTCTACCATCGACTGGACTATGATCGAACTTGAAATCACCGCTGTGAACCATCAGCCCGACCGGTGTCTGGATTGCCATGCCAACGCCGTCGGGGATGCTGTGGCTAACGTGAAAGAACTCCAGCTCAAACGGGCCCAAAGGCACCACATCGCTAGGCGAGATAAGATGCCAGTCCACAGCATTGATGCGGCTCTCGCGGAGTTTTACCTGGCACAGCCCCTGTGTGAGCCGAGTGGCGTACACGGGGGCCCGAACCTGAGCCAGCAAGTAGGGAAGCGCACCGATATGATCCTCGTGACCGTGCGTTATGATGATTGCAGTGACCTTGTCTTTTCGCTCCAGGATGTAGCTCATGTCCGGGATGACGATATCAATGCCGAGCATGTCATTCTCGGGGAACATCAGGCCGGCATCAACAATCAGCATCGAGTTGTCGTACTCGATCACCATCATGTTCTTGCCGATCTGTCCCAAGCCCCCCAACGCGATCACTTTCAGTTTGTTGTCTTCCAATCCATCCTCCACAAGTCGCAGGCGTTCCACTGCTGTCACGAAAGCGGGGCCGCCCTTTTCACGCTATCAGCGGGACGCTGGCGTAAGCATTGCTAGAACAAGTTCAATTGCTCGGCGTGTTGATCCAGCTGCACCCGTTCCACGCCGTCCGCCTCCGCCAGGATCTTTGGGATCTTGAGCATATCGTTCTCGATATCGGCTCGATACTTGGGCTGGTGCAAGGCAGCCGCCGGGTGGAACATCGGCAACACCAGGAATTCGCCAATCTTCGACGGTATCCCATGCACCTTGGAGATGCTGGCCTTGGGCATGAACTTGGCCATCGAATATCTCCCCAGCGTGACGATCAGCCGTGGTTTGATGAGCTCGATCTGCCGATCCAGGTAAGCCGCGCAGGCTTCGATCTCATTCGGCAAAGGCTCCCGGTTGTTCGGAGGCCGGCACTTGATCACGTTGCAGATATAGACATCATCGCGATGCATCTGAATAGACGCCAACAACTCCTCCAGGAATTTGCCCGCAGCACCAACAAACGGGCGCCCGAGACGGTTTTCGTGGAAGCCGGGCGCTTCGCCGATGAACATGATTTGCGCCTTTTCCGGCCCCTCTCCGGGCACTGCGTTGGAGCGCCCTTGCGCGAGAGCGCACTTGGTGCAGCCGATAATCTGCGCGTACAGATCTGTGAGCTCTGACAAGACTGCCTCCTGACGGTAGCATGTTCGTCAAACGAACATGGCCTTTGTCGGCCTCACTCACTATTCTACCGGAAAAGGTGCGCAACTACCAAGTAGAGTCTATTGAGAGCAACACGGCAACGAGTTGCGGGTGGGTGATCGGTCAGAATCGTCCCACTTGGGTACTGCAGCGATTTGACAGCCTGGAAGCCCTCGCATATAATGGGGCATTCATCCCAGGCAACACCGACAAGTCACCCTGCCATCTTCGGTTCAAGGAGGTGATGCCCATGTCAAACAGTCACGAACGTAGGGGCATCGCCGGGAGTGGTGCACTCTAGTCTGCACCGCGATATCGGTGATGCCTCGAGCACAAGGGGCCTCTCTTACAGAGGCCCCTTGTGCTATACTCCACCAGGGAGAGCGAAATGACCAGGTTGCTGATCAAGAACGCTGACGTTATCACGCTCAACGACCACAGTGACGTACTGTATGGCACCGATATCGCCATTGTCGATGGCAGGATACGCACCATAGGCGCAGTCCCACCTGACCTCCATCCGGACGAGACGATCGACGCCAGCGATCACGTAGCGCTGCCCGGCTTCTTCAACGCCCACACACATGCCGCGATGACCTTTGAGCGCGGCTGGGCGGACGACCTGCCCTTTGACCGCTGGCTGAACGAGCGCATCTGGGTAGCCGAATCGGCGCTAACGCGAGAGGATGTGCGCTGGGGCGCATACCTTGCGGCAGCCGAGATGATTCGTTCGGGCAGCGTGGGTTTCGCGGATCACTACTTCTTCATGGACGAAGTCGCCGACGTCGTGAAGGAGGCCGGCCTGCGCGCCACCCTTGCCTGGTGCGTGTTCGGCATGGGCGCGGACACCGAGATCGGCAAGGGTTTGGAGGAGAGCATCGCGTTCGTACAACGTTGGCAGGGAGCAGCCAACGGCCGCATCCGCACCGTATTGGGCCCGCATTCTCCCTATGCCTGCCCACCAGCGTTTCTGGAGACCGTGGCACAGCGAGCCGCCCAACTAGGCGTGGGCATACACATCCACCTATCGGAATTCCGCGACCAGTTGGAGAACTCCTTGGCCAAGCATGGGGTGACACCCGTGCGCTTCCTGGAGCAGCGCGGCATTCTTGACCAGCCTACCATAGCGGCACACAGCATATGGATCACTCCAGAGGACATGGATATCCTGCAGACGAAGCCAGTGCATGTGGTACAATGCCCCAACTGCCATATGAAACTCGGCATGGGTGTGACGCCAGTTCCGGACCTGCTTGCACGCGGCGTCAATGTGGCTCTGGGCACAGACGGCCCGGCATCAAACAACGATCTGGACATGCTAGAAGAGGCGCGCCTGGCCACCTTGCTGCAGAAGAGCCACCATCTGGATCCCGTCATTCTGCCTGCTGAGATGGCCCTGCGGCTAGCCACGCAGAATGGTGCTCGCGCGCTGGGTTTCTCTGACAGCGGCGTGATTGCGCCAGGTCGATGCGCGGATCTGCTCCTGTTTGACTTCCGCAAGCCTCACCTGCGCCCGCGCCACAACCTGCTGTCCAATATCGTGTACTCAGCGAAGAGTCCGGACATTAGCCACGTAATCGTGGACGGGCGGGTTCTGATGCGCGATGGTCAGCTGGTCACTCTGGATGAGGAACGAATCCTATACGAGGCAGAGAAGCGAGCGCTCAGGCTGGTGAAGCAGGACATGCACGGTGTGCGCGCCTACAATGGAGGCCAGAAGAAGTAGACCAGCATCCACACCCGAGACCACGGTGCCCTGATCGCGAAGCCCAGTGTAGCCATCCGCTCGCAACGCTCGAGGCCAGTTTCCTCCCACCGGGCTCGCATGGGCTCAACAGAGACAGTCAGGGATAGTGAAAAAGAACGTGCTGCCTTTGCCTGGCTCGCTCTCGACCCAGATGCGTCCACCGTGTAGCTCGACCACGTTCCGAGCGATGGCCAGGCCAACCCCCATGCCTCCGCGTTCGCGAATCAGGGAGCTCTCCAACTGGTGAAAGGGCTTGAAGATCCACTCGCGTTCTTCTGCAGGAATGCCCATGCCGGTGTCGTGAATAGCAACCCGGATGCTGTTCCCATCCGCAATAGCCTCCACGCTTATCTCTCCCCCCTCGGGCGTTGAGTCAATCGCGTTGCTGACCAGATTGCTGAGCGCCACCTTGAGTTTCGGGCCGTCGGCGGAAATGCAGACCAGACTATCGGGGACCTGATGCCGAATGGTTTCATTCCTGCTGGCAGCTTGCGGTCCAAGTGATTCCAGAACCTCAGCCACAAGTTCAGGCAGGGACACCTGGGTGCGTTGCAGCCCCACCTGCCCGGCCTCCAGGAACTTGAGATCCGTCATTTCGTTCATGACCAGCCCAAGGCGACCCGCTGCCCGAGCAATGGCATGCACGTGGCTCTTGCTCTGTTCCTTCACCTCCTGCTCGAGAAGCGCCAGATAGGTGTTGATCTCAGCCAGCGGAGTGCGCAACTCGTGAGCCGCGATATTGATGAATTCGCTCTTCAGATGATCCAGAGAGGAGAGCTTATCATAAGCATTGCGGATGCGCGTGAAGAGGCGAGCATTCTGAATGGCGATGGCAGCCTGGCTCGCGAGCACAGACAGTAGCTCCACATCACTGGCAGCAAAGGCTGCCGTCCGCTGCCGCTTTCCAAGGCCCAAGGTGCCGATGGTCTCTCCGCTGACGACAAGCGGCAGGGCGATTGCTGTCTTGAGGTGGGCATTAGCAGCCTTGGCCGCAAAGAATGACTCTTGGCGCGAATCAGCGACCCAGACAACGGCGCGTTGCCCCTCTGCGGCCTGCCGGGCAATCTCCTCACTCAGCATGTACTTGGGAGTCGGGGCTTCCTCGCCGCAGTCTGAGACCACCGCAGCAACCTCCCACTCACCACTGGACTCGTTCTTGAGGACAAGCACGCCCAAATGGGCACGAGTCTCCTGGACTGCCGTCTTCATCACCTGCTGCAATAGCAGGTCCAATTCGGTAACGGTCATGAAGGTCTGGCTCAGACCGAAAAGGGGAATCAGGGCCTTCAGCCGAGCGTTCTCTCTTTCCAGCCTCTTCTTCTCCAGAGCTTTGGAGATGGCCGCGCTCAACTCGTCCAAGGAGAACGGTTTGAGGAGAAAATCCGACATACCCAACTGAAGCGCTTCGATGGCCGTATCGACTGCCCCATACCCCGTGATGGCCACGCCGACAATGTCCGGGTTCTCTTGCCGCACGGCTTGGAAGGCCTGCAGTCCCGTCATCCCCGGCATCTTGATATCCGTGAGCAACAGGTCAAACTGCTGCTTCCTGGCCAGCGCTACGGCTTCCATGCCGTTATGCGCAGATGAGGTTCGGTAACCCTCCAACGAGAGAGCACGAACGCACATGTCCAGCACATCCACTTCATCGTCAGCAATCAGAATGCGTTCATCCGCCATAGGAGCCTCTTCCTGCCGCAAGTCATGTGCGGGTGTTGCCTGGGACTCGAGAGCGAAGGTGTATCACCTTGTTTCCTCATCAACGTGCAAGAAGTCCATGAGCGCACCCGTCAGTCTGGAGCGAACACCAAGGCAAGGATGGGGAGTGGCTATTCGTCGACAGTATAGCCGTGGTGCGACACCGTGCGCAGGTAGTGGGGCGAAGATGGATCAACTTCGATCTTTTCTCGTATGTTCTTGATGTGGACCCGCACCAAATCGTTGCTGCCGGCTTCGGGAGGATAGCCCCAGACACTCTGTAGGAGCTTTCCAGGAGAGAATACCTGGCCAGGATGGCTCATCAGGAAGGCAAGCAGGTCAAACTCCACAGGTGTCAGCAGGATTGTCTTCTCTTGCGTGGTCACGGTGAACTTGCGCCGGTCCAAACGCATGCCCCCTGCAACCAGGTCTGTAGGTTCGGACCCTTGCCATGTCATCGTAGCTCGCCGCAGCAGTGCACGTACGCGCATCACGAGCTCCCGCACATCGAAAGGCTTGGTTAGGTAGTCGTCGGCACCAGCGCCAAAGCCTTCTGCTTTGTCGGTAAGTTCGCCCTTGGCTGTCAAGAAGAGCACAGGCATGGATGAGAGGCCAGGGGAGGTGCGCAGACGCTGACAGAGCTCCACGCCACTCATGCCGGGCATGACGATGTCCAGAACCGCCAGATCGGGTGTATCCTGCCGAGCAATCCGCAGGGCTTCGTGGCCGCCGTGGGCGACGGAGACCCGGTAGCCTTCCATCACCAACGCCCGTTCCTCGGTTTTGGCAACCGCAAAGTCGTCATCCACCACAAGGATGTGCTTGGACATTGTCCCGCTCCTTCCGAGCATCGCGACGCAGCCCACGCCCGTGAGCGCGCCGAGCCTCTCGCGTGCACCGCATTATAGCTCGTTCCGGCGCATTCTCAAACACAACCCTGGCGGGTCGCGACTGAGAATAGCGCTTCTGTGCAATATGGTGGTACAATGCCGGTGGCAGGCTGCGCACACCAGAAGCGGCGCGCCAATACGACAGGGAGGTCAGGGGTATGCCGCGCATCGTTCCGGAACCGTATCGGATCAAGGTCGTCGAACCTATTCGCCAGACCACACGCTCGGAGCGGGACGCGATCTTGGCCCAGGCCGGATACAACCTGTTCTTTGTCAGGAGCGAAGACGTGTATGTTGACCTCTTGACGGACAGCGGTACTGGAGCCATGAGTGACAGCCAGTGGGCCGGCATGATGATCGGCGACGAGGCCTATGCCTACTGTCGCAACTACTATAGCCTGAGAGACGCCATCTCCGACATCTTTGGCTTCCGTTACTTTGTGCCTACCCATCAAGGCCGAGCTGCAGAGAAAGTGCTCTTTGCTACCACGCTCAAACCCGGCCAGTATGTGCCCAGCAACACGCATTTTGACACCACGCACGCTAACGTCGAACAGGTTGGCGCACACGCTGTAGACTTGCCAATTGCGGAAGGGCTTGTGCCAACCAGTCATCACCCTTTCAAGGGCAACATGGATGTCGAGCGCCTGGAGCGACTGATTGGCGACATCGGCGCCGACAGGATACCCTTGGCCATGCTGACCATTACGAACAACTCTGGCGGCGGACAGCCCGTGTCCATGGCCAACCTCCGTGCGGCCAGGCAGGTCCTGTCTGCTTATCGCATTCCGTTGTTCATCGACGCCTGTCGTTTTGCCGAGAACTGCTATTTTATCCAACAACGCGAAGAAGGGTACGCAGGCAAGCCCATTATCGAGATCGCGCGCGAGGCGTTCTCGTATGCGGACGGCTGCACCATGAGTGCCAAGAAGGACGGCCTGGCGAACATCGGCGGCTTTCTGGCCATGAATGATGAATCGCTATATCAGCAGGCCTGCCAGCGCCTGATTCTATGGGAGGGGTTCATCACATATGGAGGCCTCGCAGGTCGAGACCTGGAAGTCGTGGCCAGAGGGCTGCGTGAAGCGCTGGATGAGAGGTATCTGCAGCACCGCATCGGCCAGGTGCAATACCTGGGCGACAGACTATTGGGGCAGGGCGTCCCCATCGTGGAGCCGCCCGGAGGCCACGCCATCTACTTGGATGCACGCCGCTTCCTGCCGCACATCCCGCAAGCGCAGCTGCCTGGGCAATCACTGGTGGCCCACCTCTACCTAGAAGGGGGCATCCGCGCTGTCGAGATCGGCAGTGTGATGTTTGCCAGCAAGGACGAGTCCAGTGGAAAGACGAAGTACCCTGAGCTGGAACTGGTGCGCCTGGCCATTCCTCGCCGGGTCTACACGCAAACGCACCTGGATTACGTTGCAGACGTGATAGGGGAGATTTATCGAAAGCGCGAGCAGATTCGCGGCATGCGCTATACCTACGAGCCGCCCTTCTTGCGGCACTTCACAGCGCGATTCGCCTTTGTTTAGCGGGCGTGGTTACACACGGGGGGAAGAAGACCGGCCTATGTGCAGCGCTCGTCTTCAGCTGAAGCTGCACGCTTGAGGCTTGCTTCCCTTTCACTGTAAGAGCAACCGCAATAGCGCTGCTGATACAGCCCGTGTTGATGCGCCAGGAGGCTGCGCTCGCTCCATCCCTTGCGCAAGTTCTCAAAGTAGAACTCCACCCCGTATTGACTAGCCAGAGATTCTCCCAGGCTGCGGATGAGAGGTTGTCGCTGGTATGGGCTGATCAGGAGGGTCGTAGTGAAGGCATGAAAGCCCTGCTGCTGAGCCACCTGCGCTGTGCGTTCCAGTCTCAAGCGGTAGCACACGCCACATCGCTCGCCAAATGCCTCGTGCCCGGCCACGGCGTGCATGAAATCGGCCATCTCATACTCTTCCCACCATAGCATGGGCAACTGCACATCTTCGGCATAGTGCCGGACGCACTCCCGGCGTCGCTCGTGCTCCTCAAATGGATGGATGTTCGGGTTGTACCAGAAGCCACTCAGCTCAAAGCCCTGCTCTCGCAGGCGACGGATGCTGTACGTGCTGCATGGTCCGCAGCAGACGTGCAAGAGCAGACGTTTGCCTTGTCCAGTCGCCGCAGGCGCAGGCACGGTTTTGGATCTGAGATGCGCAGTCCACGGCAACTGAATGGTCAGGGGAGATTCGCACAGCAGTCTCGCTCTGCCTTCGGAGAGCATGCGGCGGGCTTTGTCTGGTGAGCATGGCGAAAGGGGCTGCCCTGCAGCGTCTACGACGATGGCCTTGGCAGGTTCAGAGCAAAGCGGGTTGTTCGGGCCCTTGTACATAGGGCAATCCCAGGTGTTTGTAAGCCAGCGGAGTCGCCATGCGCCCGCGAGGGGTACGTTCGAGAAAGCCCAGTTGCAGCAAGTAGGGTTCGTAGACATCCATGATCGTGTCCGCTTCTTCACTGAGCGCAGCGCTAATGGTCTCAAGTCCAACCGGCCCGCCGCCGAACTTTTCGATTACGGCGCGCAAGATCTTGCGGTCTACATCGTCAAGACCCAGGTCATCCACCTCCAACAGGCTCAACGCCTCTTGCGCCACCGGCGCAGTGATGGCTCCTGCCGCCCGTACTTGTGCATAATCCCGCACACGCTTCAGAAGTCGGTTGGCGACGCGCGGAGTGCCACGCGCACGCCGCGCGATGGCTTGCGTCCCCGCCTCATCTGCCACGATGTCCAGAATACGAGCCGAGCGTCGCACGATTGTCTGCATCGCCTGCAAATCATAAAAGTCGAGGCGATACGAGACTCCGAAACGGTCCCGCAGAGGCGAGGTCATCAGTGCCACACGCGTGGTTGCGCCAATAATGGTGAAAGGTGGCAGTTGAAGGCGAATGCTGCGGGCACTTGGCCCCTTGCCAATCACGATATCCAGGCAAAAGTCCTCCATGGCTGGGTACAGCACCTCTTCAACCACACGACCCAGCCGGTGTACTTCGTCGATGAAGAGGATCTCGCCCTTGTGCAGATTGGTCAGGATCGCAGCCAAGTCGCCTGGACGCTCGATGGCCGGGCCCGACGTGATCTTGATGTTCACGCCCATCTCGTTGGCAATCACATGCGCCAACGTGGTCTTTCCGAGACCAGGCGGGCCGTGCAGCAGGACATGATCCAGTGGCTCGGCTCGCTCCTTGGCAGCCGCGATGCAAATGCTCAAGTTCTCCTTGATCCTGTCCTGGCCAATGTACTCGGAGAGAAGCCTGGGGCGCAGGCTCTTGTCAAGGACGATTTCTTCCGTTCTGCGTCTCGGAGAGACGATGCGCTCTTCCATGCCAGAGACCTCAGTCCGTTGGGCTCTGCAAGCTGAGTCACAAGCGCCGCGGCGCTCGGCGCCTGTGACTCAGCGGGCTAGAACACTGGTGTGCACCACGCCCTGTACTTGGGCACTCGGCCACGTACAATGTCATAGTACATGTCACGCAACTTCTTGGTGATCGGGCCAATGTGACCGTCCCCCACTGGTCTGTTGTCGACACTGGCAATCGCCGCTACCTGCACGCCCGTGCCACACAGGAAAGCTTCGTCACAAACGTACAATTCGGTGCGGTCGATGCTGCGTTCTTTCACGGGAATGTGCAGCTCATCGCGTGCCAACTGCATCAACGTCAGGCGCGTCACGCCCTCCAGGATGTCCGAGGTCACGGAGGGAGTGATAAGCACGCCATCGCGCACCATGAAAAAGTTCTCGGCGCTGCCCTCGGACACAGAGCCACCACGGGTGAGCACGATGGCCTCGTCGAAGCCATTCATCTCAGCCTCGCTCTTGCACAATGCCGAGTTGATGTAAGCCCCTGTGCACTTGGCCCGCGCGGGCAGGGAGGTATCATAGATGCGGCGCCAGGACGAAACGCACACCTTGGCGCCTTCCTCCCGCTCAATGTACCTGCCAAAGGGTATGGCAAACATGGCGAATGAGTCCTTGATACCCTTCAGCCGAACACCGATCCCTTCCTGGGATTTGAAAGCAAGGGGTCGGACGTACATATCCTCCTTGATGCCTTCCCTGCGCAACAGCTCGATGGTCAGGTCGCCCAGATCCTGTACGCTGTGCGGCAACTCAATCAGCAGGATGGCACAGGAGTTGTGCAGACGTTCATAGTGTTCTAGCATCCGAAAGACAAACAGTTGCTTCTCGTCCTCGTTCCAGTATGCGCGAATGCCCTCAAAACAGCCCGTTCCATAGTTCAAACCGTGGCACATGATGCTGACTTTGGCCTCTTCGATGGGGACGAACTTGCCCTCAAAGAAGGCAAACCTGTTCCTGTTGCTCGCCAACTTGCTCCCTCCTATTCTCCCGTCCGTGGGATGTATGGGTATGTCCGAGCCTACCCTGGACTTCACTGTCCAAAAGGGATTCCTCGCGTCACCAATATTATAACCGCCGCCGACCAGCCTCGGAAACGGCGGGCTTGAACTGCTGGACGCTACCCAACACGCAGTTGCCAATCGCGCAGTTCATCCAGGGCTTGGTAGGCGGTGAGATCGAGCTGCAATGGCGTAACAGAAACGCGCTGTGCCGCCAGTGCCGCCACGTCCGTGCCTTCCTCAAGCATATCGGTGGGAGGCTCGCCACCAATCCAATAGTATCTGCGGCCGCGAGGATCCTCGCGCTCCACCAGCACGTCCTGATAGACGCGCTGGCCCAAGCGGGTGATCTCTACACCGGAAAGGTGCTCCCAGGGCAGATCGGGCACGTTGAGATTCAGAAGCAAGCCAGCACGCCCACTGGCCAACAACTTGCGGGCCAGAGTCGCTGCAAACCGGGCTGCCACGGGGTAGTTCATGGCCCCGTCCTCAGTCACCGCCAGCGAGACAGCGATCGCCGACAGTCCTGAGAGCAGTCCCTCCATCGCCGCTGCCACCGTACCTGAGTAGGTCATGTCCTGTGCCACGTTGGCCCCAGGGTTGATGCCAGACACGACCAGTTCAGGCCGTTTGGGCAACACTCCCAAGACGGCCAGCGCCACGCAGTCCGATGGTCCTCCATTGGTCGTCAGGGCCAGGCTACCATCGGCCAACCTGGTCTCGTGCACTCGCAGCGGCTTGTGCATCGTCTTTGTATGCCCGCCGGCCGACCAGTTGTGATCAGGAGCCAGTACGATGACCTCGCCTACCTCTTGCATGGCCTGCTTCAAAGCCAGTAGACCCGGCGCCCAGACGCCGTCATCGTTGGTCAAGAGTATCAGACTCACAATCCCACCTTCCGTTTCTCCGGCGGCCGCAGAGCGGTGATGATAAAAGCCAGGCCGCACAGGCCCAGGGTACCTGCTGCCACGGCCCAGTTTATCAGAAAGAATGTGTGCCCAGCGTAATGCTTGGCGTGAAAAAGCCACATGGCGCGATAGAAGTGAATCGTCATTGCCATGCTGCGCTGACGCATGGATTGGCCTTTGTAATGCGTCACCACTACCGCCGGGTTGTAGTACACCTTCCAACCATGCTGCACTTTGATGCGATAGCAAAGGTCGAGGTCCTCACCATAGGCGAAGAAGCGCTCGTCCAACAGGCCCGCTTGTTGCAGAGCCTCCCCCCTGATCCACATGAAGGCACCCACCACCGAGTCGATTTCCGCAACTTGGTCCGGGTCCAGGTAGCCCAGGTTGTAGCGATTGTAGCGCGGGCTATGCGGGAAACGCCGACTGAGACCCACCAGGCGGTAGAACGCCACATCCAGCGAAGGGAAGCTGCGCCGGCATGCCAGGTCAAGCCTGCCATCGGCCAAGACCAGTTTGGGCCCGGCCACGCCCGCATCCGGATGCTCTTCCATGAAGGCCCGCATGTCCCTGAGAGCAGCAGGTGGGAGCACAGTATCCGGATTCAGCAGCAGGAGGTGCCTGCCCCGGGCCTCACGCAGCCCCAGGTTGTTCGCATACGCATAGCCCCCGTTGATGGCGCTGGCAATCAAACGCACCTGGGGAAACTCATGCCGCACCATCTCTGCACTGCCATCAGGCGAGCAGTTGTCCACCACGATGACTTCATAGTCCGTGATGCCACGGCTAGACAGCACAGAGCGCAGGCAGTCACGCAACAAGTCACGTGTGTTGTAACTCACGATGATGATCGAGAGCTCCATGTCTGTCCTGACTCATAACTAGATGCAGCGAGACTGATCTTGCCACCCTGCAAGTGCATGCCTGTGGCGCCAGCGCCAGCACAGACCAACGGGATAGCCAAGCATCTTGGCCACATCTCCCACGATGCGGATGGCCAGAACCCACAGTAGCGCTCTGCACTTCTCTCCCAGGCCAAGGGAACGAATTGCTGGCCATAAGCGTTTGTAGGGGGTCCACAACATGACCGTTGCGCCAAGAAGCAACGCACCAAACCATAGCCTGTGAACGGACGCACCGAGCCAACTCAGAGCCGGCAGTAGGCCTAAGTAGGTCACGTAGCGCACCAGATGCCGCTTCCGCCACAGATCCGCCTTCCCATCTCCACGAGCATAGCGATAGTACTGCCTGAAGAAAGCCCGTAGACTGCCGCGAGGCCGAAAATAGACAACGGCCTTGGGCACGAATACAAAGCGATAGCCGGCGGCCCGCAGACGGAAATCGAAGATCAAATCCTCGCAATAGTCCAGCCACTCCGGATACCCGCCTACTTCTTCCCAGGCACTGCGGGGAAAGGCCACCGACCGGCTGGAAGGCAAAAACCTGGTTGGGTTGATGTCCTCCAGGGCCGGCAGCACCGTGGCTCCCATTGCCATCTCGAACGTGCCTATGGTCTCGGGCAGAAAGAAGCCGCAAGCGACCGCGCGAGCGGGTGCGGCCCCACTGCCCTCAAATGGCGCCAGGAGTTCCGCCAGCCACTCAGGAGCAAGGCGCACGCCAGCGTCTGTGCTGGCGATCAAAGGGCCCTGCGCCGCGGCAATGGCCGTATTCCTGCCGCGCGAGATGTTGCAGGCCGGTTCGACAAACACCCGCAGGGGCAGTCTGCGGCTGGACTCCCAGGCCCGCAGGCTCGCCAGCGTACCATCGCTGGAGCCTCCATCCACGATCACGACCTCATCCGGCGGCCGCGTCTGATTGCACAGCGACTCCAGCAACTGCGAGATGGAGTTACACTCGTTCTTGACGGTTGCGATCACCGAAGCCTTTGGGGGCAAGGCCATGCCTCCTGTGGAGCACACCCATTATACCTGCTGGACATCGTTTCGGCAATCTGCTTGTGGAACGTGAAGAGTTCTCAAAGAGTTACCTTACGGTGTGGTTTTTGGTAACATTTGGTGCATTTTGCGTATGCTGCGGGCTTGAATATAATGGGGTGCGGTCCAAAGCCATACCTAATCCTGGGCCTTCACGTCTCAATAGGAGAAATGAGTTTCGCATGCGTATTCTGGTTGTGGATGACGATGCTCCCAGCGTGAAGATGATCTCCTTTCTTCTGCGTGAAGAAGGGTACCAGGTCTCCAGCTCAGATAATGGGCTGGCAGCGCTCGAATCGATCGAACGCGAGCCTCCAGACTTGGTCATTCTGGACGTCATGATGCCGCATCTAGACGGCTTTGAAGTGTGCCGTCGCATACGCAAGAAACGAGACGTTCCGGTTATCTTCCTTTCGGCCAAGGGCGAGACGGCAGATAAGGTGGCCGGGCTGCAACTGGGTGGAGACGACTATCTGGCCAAGCCCTTTGAGCCGGCGGAGCTTCTGGCCCGCGTCAAGGCGGTCATGCGACGCGCGGAGGCGTTTTCGGCCGAAGACGCTCAGTCGCGCCTGGTAGTGGGCGATGTGACACTTGACCCGGTAAGCAACCGCATACATTTCGCCGATGGGCAGACAGCGGACTTGACGCCCATAGAGTTCAGGCTTCTGCACTGTCTCATGCGCAACGCCGGTCGCATCTTGAGCCATGACCTGTTGCTGAACGCGGTCTGGGGGTACGACTACGAGGGTGATAGCAACCAGATAGCCGTGTACATACGTCGCCTGCGCATGAAGCTCGAGGCCGATCCTGATAATCCCAAGCACTTGCTGACCGTGCGTGGCCTGGGCTACAAATTCGAGCGTGCATAGCGTGTTGCCAGAGGCAGGGCGCCTGCGGCTCGCCGGCCCAGGCACCCGCTGAGGCAGATCCTCTCCGCCGCAACTCCGCTCGCGACGTGCGCGAGATCGGCTTCGTCTGACAGTCTCAGCTACCCGGAAGGGGGACAAACAACCATGAGGGCCAGAGCCCTAGGGGCAATCAGCATATTCTGTCTACTGTTCTTGCTGTTGCTTACCGCCACCAGGGCCAGCGGCATCCCATTACAGTCCGCCTCTGCTCGACTCGCCTCCACCCCCGTGTGGAGTGCATTCGAACCTTCCGCTTGGGTGGCAGAGACCTCCGTGACCTGTTCCATCCAAGTGTACAATCAGGACGGGTTGCTGCCCTACGGCAAGTACAACTACAGCACTGATGGAGGAGCAACCTGGAGCGATGACGTGGAGGTCACACCCGACGTCCAGCCCCCGCTCTTGCCTACCACCGCTACGTTCACCGTACCCGGTCTGTCATTCGTGGACTCGCAGACTCCGAACCAGAACCAGATCCAGTTTGCCATCAAGGACAACACAGGCCAGTGGTCCTGGAGCGGCCCCAACTACGTCCGGGTGGACCGCAGCGCTCCATCATCGGGAATCAGCAGTTCAGGGTGCTACAGCTCGACCTGGTCCAGACAGATCCAGGGGACCGCAACCGACGCGGGTTCTGGGGTGCGTCTGGTCGAAGTGACGCTGCGCAATGGTGCGGGGCTGTACTACAATGGCTCGACCTGGCAGGCCACGGCGGTTTGGCTGTCCTGCGTTGGCACCGACAACTGGTCCTACTCTGCCCCTGCGCTCAGTGCAGGCACGTACACGGTCGCATCCCGGGCGACGGACTGGGCTGGGCACATACAACCCGTACCAAGCCAGCGCACTTTTACCTACGATCCCGATGAACCGGTCTCAGCCGTAACGACCTCCGGATACGACCGTGCCTGGCCAGGGACAATCACAGGCACGTCCGGGGATGCCATGTCTGGCGTGGCACGCGTGCAGGTAGCCGTGCATAGAGCGCTGGATGACCTCTGGTTCGATGGCACACAGTGGGGCGCGTTCCAGTGGATCACTGCCTCAGGCATCAGTCAGTGGTCCTTGGTCCTTCAGCCACCTGTGGAAACCACATACGCCATCCAGTCCAGGGCCACGGACAACTGCGGCAACGTGCAGACCACTTTCGGGCAATCCTCCTGGACATACGATGCCACACCTCCCACCTCTGACATCAGTACTTCGGGCTGCTACAGCAGCGCTTGGACGGGACGCATTGTGGGCACCGCTGGCGACGCCGGTTCCGGCGTACGCGCCGTGGACATCTCCTTGCGCAATAGCAGCGGTCAGTACTTCGACGGCTCCTTCTGGCAAGCCACGCGGGTCTGGCTGCCAGCATCGGGCGCAAACCAGTGGTCCTATGCGGTGACGCTGGGCGAAGGACTCTACAGCGTGCAGTCGCGGGCATCTGACTGGGCGGGCAACGTGCAGACTGCGCCCGACGAGCAGAGCTTCACGTACGACGCAGTCGAGCCGCAGTCCGGCGTATCGACCGCTGGAAACCTGTCCATGTGGCCTGGGACCATCACAGGGTCGGCCAGTGACACGACTTCCGGAGTAGCCCGTGTGCAAATCGCGGTGCGTCGAGCAGTGGACGACAGCTGGTACGATGGTTCACAGTGGGGAGCCTTCCGGTGGATCGTCGTCACCGGCACGACCAACTGGTCGCTGCCGATTCAGCCCCCTGTGGAAACCACCTACACCATTCAGTCCAGGGCAGTGGACAGTTGCGGCAACGTTCAAAGCGTGCCGAGCCAGTCCAGTTTCATCTACGACGCGACCGCGCCTGCTCAGCCCACCAACATATCCGTACTCCCATCGGTTTGGTCCAAGCTGAACTCGTTCGTCGTAAACTGGACGAACCCCGCGGATCTACTGGGCATCACCCGCGCTTACTACAAATGGGACGCGCCCCCGACCAGCAATAGCGATCAGTCTGCCGGCTCGCCCGCTTCCGGAGCCGGTATCCACAGTGTCTCATTGACGCTGCCTGTACAGGGTTCGCACATGCTCTACCTGTGGCTGGGAGATGCCGGAGGAAACGCAAACTACCAGAACTGGGTGGCCACCCAGCCGGGTGCGTTCAGGTGGGACGCTGCAGCTCCGCT
>Ga0209609_10000118_pt1 | contig 45338 bp, 44 predicted proteins | sample LakKivw325mmetaG_FD_184136 | JGI IMG/M metagenome (GOLD analysis project Ga0209609, IMG submission 184136) | Anoxic lake water microbial communities from Lake Kivu, Rwanda to study Microbial Dark Matter (Phase II) - Lake Kivu water 325m metaG... | ecosystem: Environmental > Aquatic > Freshwater... | reverse complement strand
TTTCAGGGTTTTGTCTTCGTAAAAAACGCGCATGACCTCGCGCGGCGGAAAGAGCTGGCGGAGCCCGTAGCGCAACTTGGCCAACACTCCTTTCAGATAGAGCATCGGCAGAAACAGGCGGGCTTTGGATTGACTTATGGGCAGAAATCCGTTCAAAATCCGATCGGCGTCCAGCCAGCGGTTAATATAGGTCGGCCTGGCAGGAGTATTTTGCACCCAAGCCGGAACAGTTCCGAATAACTCTCCCGTCAAGCTCAAATACAACTGCCACAAGTTATCCATCCGGTACTGCGCCACCAGTTGTCGGAAACGGTTGGCATCGAATTGAGCATGGTTTAGCAGGCGCTGCAGATCAATCAACCAGAGCAGTTTGAAATAATAGTGTTTGAAGGCATGATACAGGGCGTAGACCGCCTGATGCGGCAGGTCGAAAGTCGTGTAAGTTTGCTGATTAATCACGATCGTTCGGGAGCTTTCCCAGAAAGTGCGGCGGTCAAACTGGAAGGGATGCAGTTTACCGCTCAGATTGAGGTGCACATCGATGGCCACAGGACGATTATCCGAGCTGATAAAATGACGCGCGAAAGCATAGCGCCGGATGACGGATGTCGGGAATACGGCATACAGATCGTCGGCCACCTCGTAACCTGATGCCTGCAATTGACGTTCAACCGTAACAAAATCAGCTTCGCGTACCAAAATGTCCAGATCGCCGTAAGTGCGCAGATGCGGTGGATCGTACAGTTCATAGGCTAACACGGGCCCTTTGAATATCCGAAAAGGCACCGCGGCGTTTTCCAATTGCACGGCGAGATCCGCCAAAGCGCGTTCTAAAAGCAGTTGGCGGGAGAGGTTGGCATAAGTGTAGATTTGCACTTTAGCCAAAAAATCCCGGGACAACCCGGGAAAGATTTGCCGGAGTTGGGTTTGCAATAAATCAATCAGCGGCACGACCTGATGATAAAGCGCCGCCCGGTACAGATGCGGCTCGTTCAATGACCCTTCTCCCTGCCGCGGATAGAGAGGTGCCTGAGGATGACTGATCAGATGGCATAACTCGCGCAGGAAGGTTCGGTTTGCAAGCATACGTCGAAAATTTAGCCAATTTTTTAATTTGCACCACACAATTTGACAGTTTGCAGTACGGATAATCGTCGGGGCGGACGACTTTACAGTCGGATCAATGCGGACGGCGAACCAGACGCAGGGCGCTGTCTGTCAACCAGCGCCACAGCAATTGCGTCAAAGTCAGTTCTTGCAGAGGAGGCGGGATTACCGGATTATTGTCAATGCTCCGGACAACGCCACAAATTGAGCGGGCGGGAATCAGGCGGGGCAGCCAGTTGCCGTCGCCTTTTTCGAGCACCCAGCGGCTTTTGCCCAAGCGGATAAGGTGCCATAAACGATGGCAAACCAAAGCACCCCCGCGCTGGAAGACGATCAGCTCGGCTGGCCGCAGACGATAATCCGTACGGAATGGGATAATCGTCACGCGCCTGGCGCCCTGCAGGGCGGGTCCCATGCTCCTTCCCTCAATCCGGATGGTCAGGGGTCGCGGACAACCCGCGAGGAGTTCCCTTAGCTGCTCCACCGTGAGTATTTGTTCCCAGCGATCATAGGGGTGGCGGCGGCTCATCCGGCAGAGCATTAGTCTGCAGTTCAGCCTTAATCACATCCTGTTCGATTATCCGCGGTGGCTGGTAGGGTAATTTTTCCTGCTCGGCGCTTTTTTCCTGATAGGATTTATCCATATTCATGTACCTTAAATTTCGAATTTACTTCATCAGCACGATTTTGAGTGTCTGACTCTGCGTACCGTTGGTTAGACGGCAGAGATAGGTTCCGGAAGCCACCGGTTTGCCCTGCGCATCCCGACCATCCCAAAATGCCGTATGCTCTCCGGCGGATTGGGGGGCGTCAAACAGCTTGCGCAATAGTTGACCGGTATGGGAGTAGATGGCGAGCGTGGTCAGACCTGCTTGCGGCACCTGATATTTGATAGTGGTAGTAGCATTAAAGGGATTGGGATGGTTACTCAAAAGCAGATGCGCTACCGGCAGAGGCTCGCGAGTGATATTGACCAGCACCGGCAGAAAAGTGGCCGCAATATAATAGGTCTGGGTACTATAGGACTGCGCAGAGGTGGCCAAAGTATACTCACTGACGGTTTTCATATCGGCGACCAATACCTGACGGTTTTCATCCAGCAACTGCACAGCCCATTCACCGCTAATGGCGGAAGCGTCCCAGCGTATGGTGCAGGTTTGATTGGCGGCATTGTAAGCCGCGACCGTCATTTTCCATTCCTTGTGCGAGGAATCGGCGCGCAGGTCATAGCAGACATTGATCGGACGTTCGTACCAGTAGTGATAATAATCGGCTCGATCGCCGTGCGGAAAATAGATTTCGAGAAACGCATCGGGCGGACTTTGCTGGGCGACATCGTTGATGTCATAGCCGTCGGAGGCATTGAACTTGATACCAATGCCATTGAAATTATCCTGCAGGGTACCGCTTTGATTGGCGATGCTGATGGGCATGAGCCAGTCGCGCTGATTTTCACGCAATACCACGTCGGCCGGCGAATAATTCGACACCGATTTGGCCAACCCGAATGCGGTCGGCGGTACCTTAAGCGTCAATTGCATGTCGGAAGCTTGACCAATGGCATTTTCAATCGTACGCAGTGCGGTATAGGCCGCGGCGTTGCCGTTGCCACTCTGACTCCAGGGAATATAAGGATCCTCGTCATTTCCGTGGTTGGGAGCACCGGGATAGAGTACATCCGTGACATGCTTGTTACTACCGAAAGTGAAGAGGGCATGTTCCATCCACTGCCCTGTGGCCCAGCCTTTGGCAGGATCGATGGTCGCCCGAATATCAAAGATAAAAGTGTATTTGTTATTGCCCAGCGCCTCCCAGCTCACCAGCTTGATCTCAAAACCTTTGCTGTTTGTCAGCGTGGTGCCAGGCGACAGGCTCTGCCAATTGACAAACGCGACTGTGGCGTTGCTTTGACTTTTGGTTTGAACCTCGATCGTATTTTCGGGATTGAGGACGACCATAATGAAACGGTCGGTTTCAGGAATCTGATCTTTGCCTAAGTCATCCTGCTGGTTGATGCGACCATAATGGGCCTGCTGAAACTGACACAGGTTGTCGCCATGGGGATGGATGACATGATAAGTGATCAGGTTCTGGGCATAACGATTGAGCTGTTCGACCCAGAAGCCCTGCCATTTGGGTAGTATTCCGCCGTCGGTAGCGTTATAGGGCAAATATCCTTCGGATTGTCCGGTGAGCAGGCCCATGTTCCAGGGATAGGCGTGCTGATCGATCAGTCCCATTTCGTTGGCTTCCAACAAACTGACCGTCATATCCAATTGCTCGAGTTCCGAATGCACGATCACTTCGGTATTCTTCCAGTCAATAGGGAAGGTAAAAGGATTGGCGGCCATCGTGCGTCCGCGGTGGTTATTCTGTGGGGGTTCCAGCGGAATCAGGTACGGAGTCTGGCTATTGGCTTCAGCTCCACTGCTATTGAAAGTAATCTCACCTCCATGCGTCTGATAAAACCAGTAACCCCAGCCCGGCTGGATGGCGGTGGGCTCACCTAAATTGGTATAGACGCCATTGGTATCACGATCGAGTTCGCCCCAACGGATATAAGTATCGTATTGCGAGGACCAGCGCGAAAAGCGCCAGATCGTATTGGTGGCGTTGTTGTCGTTACCTTGATTGCCGCCGAAATAGGGACCCCAGACGGCATCCGGATCAGCGGCGTTAGGCGTTACCGGAAAACCTATCATTACCCATTTATTATGCGGAAAATTTGGATAAGTATGCGTGGCCTGGGCAGAGAGTTGACTGCCGATGGTGAGGAGTACAACCAGCGGCAAAATTTTGCCGCACAGGAATTTTAATTGCGACTGCATTGGTACTTCTCCTTTTTTATTTCTTTAAATCACCGGTGTGAATATACACTTAGTTAAATTTCATTGCCAAATATTTTTATTTAATAATTTCGTGCCGCAGAAAAACGGTGGTTTTTATTTCTTCTCCAGGAGCTCCATTGTGACATTTATCACATCGCGATATGGAAACACGAAAGAAAAGACGCGGTTATTTGCTAAATAACCCGCGAAGCTAAATGCCCGACAGTCACGTAACAGGGTCGAAACCGGTATGCGCTGACGCTGACCAGGTAAGAGCCAGAATCTTTGGGGCCAGCCCGGAGTTTGCCAGCCGGTTAATTGAATGATAATATTCAGAAGTTGCAGGATTGCCTGACGTTGCTGATGCGGCGCGCTCCACTGACATTGCCAGCCGCTCAGTCCCAGATGGCGGGAACGCGCTTGTCCGACGGGACGGGCTAACGAATTGTTTTGTAAAATCGTCAACACCTTCGTCTGCAGAAGTTCTTCAAAGGCCAATGTGTCTACCGCGTGCCAGCCCTGCAGTAACCATTTAGATTGTAAGAAATTGGTGATCCAGTCCGCGCTATTCGTTCTGTAGTTGTGCGACTGCGCATTAATAAAAGCCGAATCGGCCAACCAGATCAGCGCTTCCGCAGTGGAAGTTGGTGGTTGTGAATCCAATAACCACAATAACCAGTGGATGGCTCCCAAGGGGTATTTATGGCGAAACCGGCGGTGGGAAATGCCTCTGATCAGATTTGGATTAAGCGCCTGACGCTGACCGGGCAGATTATCGTTTGGTTCCAAAGTGATGATATGATGTCCCAGACAGGGAATACCGGCATGGTAAATGTCAAGGTCAACGGCTAAGATTTGCCCGCTGGTTAACATTGGTATAAACACCGTCGGTTCGAGGCCGCACCAGAGGTTGGAATAGTCATAAGTCCCGAGCACGTCCCAGCCAAACCGCGCTTTCAGGAAGCAGGCGCAGAGCAAGGCATCCAGATCATTGCCGACCAGCATACCGGCAATGGATGCCGGTTGTGAAAAAGGCCGAAAACCCTCTACCAAGGCGTTGCGGTCGACAGATGGGGCAAAAATTTCGGGCATGGAAGAATCACTCCCGGGTGGGAAAGAACGAGATCGGATTCTGGCGCAGGCGGTAGATGTTGCGCGCTAAGCGGGTTTGCGCAAATTCAAAATAGACGGGATTGATTTCAAAGCCGATATAATGCCGTTTTTGCATTTTACTGACCACCGCGACCTGCCCCGATCCCAAGAAAGGATCACAGACCACATCGTTCTCGGCACTGGAATAAGCCAGTATTTTCCTGATCAGTTCCGCCGGTAGTTTGGTCGGTGTCTTCTGGTCGCCGGTCCAGTATTCACGCCGGATATTCCAGACATCTTCCTTGTCCTGGTAGTGCAGACTATGACCGAATGGATCGCGGGCGTCCGGGGCGAAGCGCTGAAAAGGAAAGAATTTGCGCCGGGCGTCATTCTTGCAGACATAGAGACAATGATAGTGGGAAGTCACGAAGCGCCGCCGGGTGACCACACCGAACTGGTACTTCCAGATCAGATGATTGACCGTTACAAAGCCGACTTCGTCGAGGGCATTCAGGACATCCTTCAAATTATTCCATCCGGAAAAGACGTACAGACCGCCCTCCTCTTTCAGGATGCGGAAGGCTTCCGCCAACCACTGCCGGGTAAATGTGTAGTAATCCGCCGCGGCGATCTCGCCGTAACCCTCCAACACGCGGGCGGCGGTGCGGTGATAATTACTGCGGTGCGCCCGGAAACTGATCGCAAAGGGCGGGTCGGTGATAATCAGGTCAATGCTCTGCGCGGCGATTTGCGGCAGACCCACCAGGCAGTCCATATTGTAAATACGGTCAATTTCCAGACCGGACATCAGCAATCCCTCGCGCAAAGATAGAGTGGATCCATGGCGATTGACCAGCTATTTTTAAACCGTATGATGGCGCTTTTTGGTACGCGTCTGTTTTTTCTTGATGCCGCTGTCGCTGTAATAGTAATAGTAGCGATAGTAGTAATAGTAAGAGTCATAACCGGCCGAAATATTGACGCCGTTCAGCACAGCTCCGATCAGGTTGGTTTTGACATTGGCCAGCATCTCCACAGCCCGTTCCAGAACGCGCGTATCAGTAGCTCCGGCGCGTACCACCAGCACCAGGGCATCCGTCAGCCGCGAAATGACGGTGGCGTCCGTCACGGCAATGATCGGCGGCGAATCGAACAGAACAATCTCGTATTCGGCTTTCATGCGTTCGATGAAGTTCTTGATCTTTTGCGAGGCCAGGAGCTCCGAGGGATTGGGAGGAATATCGCCGCAGGTCACCAAATCCAGGTTGGGAATTTCGGTGTGGCGGATGACGTCCTGGTCGTTCAGGTCTTCGATGACGCGTTGGGTTAGACCCGGGCCGCGCTGGTAGTTGAAAATCTTGTGCAGCATCGGCTTGCGCAGATCGCCATCAATCAGCAGGGTCTTTTTCCCGAGGCTGGCAAAGGTGATGGCGATGTTCACCACCGTGGTGGATTTACCATCACCGGGACCGGCGCTGGAGACCACCAAACTGCGGATCGGGTTGTCGGGGCTCATAAACTGAATATTGGTCCGCAGGGTACGATAGGCCTCGGCGACGGCGGATTTGGGATCGTAATGCGAAATCAAGCGCGACTTCAGGGTGCCTTCTTCTTCTTTGTTCTTGAAGACCTTTTCCATCTTCTCGAGTGCAATTTTGATGTCGATGCTCGGTACAATGGCAATGGTAGTCAGTCCGAGGCGCTGGAGTTCTTCACCGGATTTAATTGAATGATCTAAATAATCGCGAATGAAAGCGATGCCGAATCCCAGGCCCAATCCCATGAACATACCCAAGAGCAGGTTCATTTTCTTTTTGGGTTTGACGGGGCGCTCGGGTGGAATGGCAGGATCGACGATGCGCACATTGCTGATTTTACTGGCTTCGGTGATGCGCGACTCCTGATACTTGGTCTTCATCAGCATGTAGTATTTTTCGTTGACCTGGCGTTCACGGTCGAGCCGGGCGTATTCGAGCGTGCTTTCGGGAAGGCGGTTGAGTTTACTGGCATACTGGTCGACCAGCTGTTTGTATTCTTTGCCTTTGGCTTCGAGGGCGATCAGTTCGATCGTATTCATCAGGGCTCGGTTCAGCAGGTCGGCTGAAATTTTCGATTGCTCTTCAGGCGTCAAGCCCAGGCTGGTGATTTTCTCGGCTTCGACGAACAGTTTTTTCTTTAAATCACTGATGCGTTTGTCGAGTTCGCGGATCGCAGAATGTTCGGTGGAATAACCCTGCACGGTCATCACCGTGATTTTTTCCGCTTCCATTTCCGCGATGGCTTGCCGCAATTGGGTGATGAAGGGATTGGTGGTGTTGACCGCTTCCTTGATCAACAGCTTCTCGCGTTCGGTCAGCATTTGTTGCTGGTTATCCGAGGTCTGCTGGGCGATTTTCAAATCTGCCAGAGTCGTATAATAGGTGGCTTCGAAGGTGCTGAGCTGGTCAATCAGGATTTTGGCAGTTTCATCCAGCCCGAAGATACCTTCTTTGCGCTGGTATTCTTTCAGCCGTTCCTCGGAGGCTTTCAGATCATGCTCAATCTGGGCTAATTGTTCCTCCAGAAAATCCTTCATCTCGACCACTTCGCCAAGGTTGAAGGCTAAATCGAGATTGTAATATTCGCGGGCAATGGTATTGGCAATCAGCGCCGCTTCGTCGGGATCAACCGACGTCACCGTCAGGCGAATGGCTTCGGTTTCGCGGATTGGTTCGACTTTCATCCCATCCATCAGGTTTTTGACCAGGGCACGGTCGAGTGAATCGCTTAAAGCGCTATCACCCTCCTCCTTGACAAAGAAAAAGATGCCTTTCAGACCGCCCTCGATGATCGCTAACAGGTCACCAAATGAAACTCCTTTTTTGGCGTACTTGCGAACTCCCAGTATATAGAGGCTATCAGCTTGTGGTGCGTTCCGCAAAGCCTGAATGACCTGGCGGGCCAGAGCGGTACTTTTCAGCACCTCAATTTCGTTGTTGACCTTCATATAGGACATGGGCAGGAGCGGATTCTGGAATAACATGCTGGTCGAGCCAGCCCGGCTGGAAAGCATAATCAGGGTCTGCGCCTGATACTGCGGTGCGGCGGTAAAAGTGATATACACCGTCAGGAGCATGACGACGAAGAAAGTGATCGCGATGATCCAGCGACCGCGGTAAAGAATGCGAAAATAATCTTGGAGGGAAACCTCCTTTTCCTGAAAATCCGGGCGCGGGGTACCGTTATAGGCTTCCATTACTGGTTAAAGTGCTCCTTTCTGCAAATACAAGCGGGAAGTCTCCCGGAAAGAAAACTGGTTCAGAAGAAAATAGCATAAGCCGATCAGGGTTAAACTGATATAGCCAACTGCATGCAGAATCACCGCCAAAGCCTGGGCCGTGGACAGAGCGTAGCCGAGGTAAACCAATATCCCGATCGTGGCGGCGTGATAAGTGCCGACATAGCCCGGGGCGGCTGGAACCGAAATCACCGCCGAAGTCACGAAAAAGAGCAACAGCAGTTCCGGCATCCGGAAATTGATCCCCAGCGCCGCACCGGACAACCAGGTATTGAAAATACAAACACCCCAGATCAGAAAAGATAACAAAACCAAGATACTGCGGTGTGGTGTCCGTCGCAGGGTAGACAATCCCTGCCAAAGATTATGGACCAATTTGCCGATGCGATGGTTAGTTTGCATGTGCAGTTTGTGGTTTAGATAATTTTTCCACTTTTCTCTTTTCAACTGCGAAATATATAGCAAAATGCCGAAAATAAAAATAGTCAGAGTGGCCAGGACCGCACTGAGACGCACCCAGTCGGGCATGCGCGGCGCGATGAGTGCCGTGCCCGCCAGGATGATAACGAACACCACCGAGTCAAACAGGCGTTCGACGACGATCGTGCCTAATACCGCCGCCCCGGATAAACCCACTTTCTGACTCAGGGCATAAGCCCGCAGGATTTCGCCCATGCGCATGGGAAAGACGTTGTTACCGAAAAAACCAATCATTTCCATTGTGAACAGACGATAGGTACTAACCGCCTGCAGAGGGGCTAGCAAATAACGCCAGCGCCAGGCGCGCAGGATCACCATCATCACCATGACCAGCATGGAAAGTCCGAATATTCTTAAATCGGTCTGACGCAGACTGAGTAGAAAAGTCGGTCCGTCAAATTTGCGAAAACCAAGATACAGCCCGCCCAGGCTGATCAAAATACCAACGACGGCTTTGGTCAGGCCGTTTACGCGCGGCGCTTCTCTGGGTGGCAAAACGGCAGTCATGGTCTTAAATCAAGCAGTTCCTCTCCGGCCACTGTGCGGTATTTAAAAAAATCCTCGCGGGTGGAATCCAGACCGACCGGAACTTCAAAATAAACCGCCCAGGTATGTTGCTGGATGTCGCGGTACTCCGCCTTTAGGAGTATTTTGCGCAATGTATCCAATTCCACGCGGATATTTTGCAGGAAAGCCTGGCGGTCACGAGCCTGCAGATTAAAGGTCAGGCCGTGCGGTTGGGCGGAGTGTAAGCGCACCGGCGTCAGTTTATAGTCCTGTAACCTTCCCTGCAACAAATTACGCACACCGCTTAGACTACTGCGGGGATCGAATGGTTCCACCACTACCTGGCGCTGGGCTTTGTCCTGCGTCCATAACCATTTACCGTCATAAATTATTTCCTGATCGGGGGTAGAGAGCCGAAACCGATCACCGGTTCCCAAATAAAATGTCCCGCGCAGATCTTCTTGTCCGCTACCACCGGTGACCCGGAGTGCGACACTGAACGGAATGCGGGTAGTGTACTGATACAGAATCGTATTGAAAGGTGTTATGTCCGACTTCTGGGCCAGCAATTCAATTGGAGCGGTGAGGAGTATCGTTGACATGGTGAGATATTTAACTAACAACCACACGCGTCCGAATTTAAGCGCTTTACGTTGACCTGCTTTGATAATTATCACAATTCCGGCGATTCCGTCTCTTCGGGAGACGGTTTGAGCAGCTGCTCGAGATGATCTTCGGGAACCAACACATCGCGCGCTTTACTGCCGGTAAACGGTCCCACGATACCGGCGCGTTCCAGTTCATCTATCAGGCGGGCGGCGCGCGAGTAGCCGAGTTTCAGCCGCCGTTGGAGCAAGGAAATCGAACCCTGCTGGTGCGTGACCACTAATTTCAAGGCATCGTAGTAAAGCGGATCGCGTTCGCCGTTTTGGAGGGGCCCTAAATCATCGGCAGATTCTTCTTTAACGGAAGGCAATTCGAGCTCGCCGGGACGGGGTTGCTCCTGAATATGAGTGAGGATGCGTTCGATTTCTTCGAGGGAGATATAGGCGTTATGGACGCGTAGTGGTTCGGGATTCTGCGGGGTGGTGATCAGACAATCGCCGCGTCCGAGGAGTTTTTCAGCACCATTCAAGTCCAGAATCGTACGCGAGTCCACTTTGGAAGCCACCTGAAAAGCAATGCGCGCCGGGAAATTGGCTTTGATGACGCCGGTAATGACATCCACCGACGGCCGCTGGGTGGCAATGATCAGATGTACGCCGACCGCCCGGGCCATCTGGGCTAAACGGGTGATGGGCTCCTCAACTTCTTTGGCCGAGGTCATCATCAGATCGGCTAATTCATCAATGATCACGATGATATAGGGTAAGAATTCCTTATCCAGTTCCCCGCTGGTAACCCGTGCATTGTACTCGTCAATGTTGCGTACGGTGGCGCTGGCCAAAAGCTCATACCGGCGTTCCATCTCCAGCTCCACTGAACGCAGAGCCACGATGGCGTTATCCGCGCGAGTGATGACATATTCGTCAAGGTCTTCACAGGTAATCAAATGGTAGCTTTCGAGGGCCTTGAAAATGGACAGCTCCAATTTCTTGGGATCCACAAGCACCAGTTTCACCTCATCCGGACGGGCCTGATAGAGGAAACTGGCGATGATCGTATTGATGCAGACACTCTTGCCGGAACCGGTTGCGCCTGCGATCAGCAGATGTGGCATCCGCGCCAGGTCGAGTGTGAAAATGTCACCGGCAGTGGTTTTACCGAGCGCAATGGTCAATTTGGAAGTGGCATTAGTAAACTGCGGAGAGGCAATGATACTGCGCAGGAAAACCAGTTGCGGATTGCGATTGGGGATTTCCACACCCACCACCGATTTGCCGGGAATGGGCGCCACGATGCGCACGCGTTTGGCAGACAGAATACGCGCCAAATCATCCGACAGGGCGGCGATTTTACTGACCCTGACTCCCGTCGCCGGTTCGATTTCGAAGCGGGTGATGATCGGCCCCGGAGAGACATGCACGACGCGCCCACCTACTCCAAACGTATCGAGGGCATTTTCCAGCAATTGCGCATCTTCCGCCATCTCTTCCTGCGAAACCTGGTCGAAGGTGTCGGGCGGCGGTTCCAGTAGTTCTACGGACGGCAAAACATATTGCCCCGCCTTAGCGGCGACGGTTTTTATCGGGACGGCGGGCGCGGGTTTGGGTGCAACAGGTTCCGGAGGTTTGGGTGGTGGACTTGCCGGTCGTTCGATAGGAAGCCCAGCCGGTGCTTTCGCTCCTCCTTCCGGAGCAACGATGTTGCTTTGCGCTGTTAGAGGACGCTTTTCGCGCTTGCGACGTAGTTCGCGCAGACGCTCAAACGGCCCGTAAAAACTCCAACTGAAATAGCCGCGCAAAGCAATTAGCGCCAAAGCAGACAGCAAAATAATTGTCCCGCTGACACCCAATAAATCATGTAAAAATTTGGCTAATACGCCGCCGACCAGTCCGCTATAACGGAAACCGAGGGCGGAAGTAATATTGTGGCTGGCGGTTGGCAGACCGAGGGTAATGGCCGTCAACAGCGCTAAACAGGAAGTATAAAGAGTAAAACGCAGCAGTACGCGGCGGTTGCGGTCGGCAAACAGCCACCAGCCCCAGAGAAAAACCAGGAGTGGTACAGCCAGAGCGGCAACCCCGATGCTGTATTTAATCAGATAAAAGCTGATAAAAACGCCGATGATTCCCATCCAGTTCTGGATGGCCACGTTTTTGGAAATGGTAGGTTCCTCGGTGACGTGGTAGGAAACCAGGCTAAGCAGGATCAGCAAGCCCAGCGCCATCAGCAGGATGCCCAGGATTTCCTGACGGCGGTTACTCATGCCGTATGCGCCTCGACGAAGGGAGTCTTTACCACTACGGCCCGGGCGGGTTTCCCGCGCAAATCAATCTGAATTTCCTGGCCGACCTGCGTCCAGGGCGTAGCAACGTAGGCGATGCCAATCGGCTTATTCAGCGTCGGCGAGTGGGTACCGGAAGTTACGACTCCGATTGCCTGACCATCCCGGAGTACGCTGTAGCCGTGCCGCGGGATGCCTTTTTCCAGCAGTTCGAAACCTACGCTCCGGCGCGCCAGACCCGCGGCCTGAACCTTCAATAGAGCATCGCGTCCGATGAAGTCGCCCTTACCCAGTTTGGTTATCCAGCCCAGACCCGCCTCCAGGGGATTGGTGGTCTGGTCAATGTCGTTGCCATACAGACAATATTTCATCTCCAGGCGCAGGGTATCCCGGGCGCCCAATCCGATAGGTTGCAGACCAAAAGCCTGGCCGGTTTCGAAAAGTGCCTCCCACAGCCGGGCACTTTGTTCCGGGGCGTGATACAGCTCGCAACCTCGTTCACCTGTGTAACCAGTGCGAGAAATAATCATGTCAATGCCAGCCAGTTTTCCTTCGGCAAAATGATAGAAAGGAATTTTTTCCAAATTAACACCGGTCAGCGGCTGGAGCGCGGCGAATGCTTGCGGCCCCTGAATCGCCAGCAAGGCAGTCTGGGCGGAGATATTCTGCAATTTCACACCCGGCGATAAGTGCTCGGCAGCCCATTGATAGTCTTTGGCAATATTGGAAGCGTTCACCACCAGCATATAATGATCGGCAAAGCGGTAAACCAGCAAATCATCAACGATTCCGCCATCGGGATAGCACATCGCCGAATACTGCACTTGACCGACTTCCAGGCGACTGACATCGTTAATTGTCAAGCGATTCAGAAACGAGAGGGCGTCAGGCCCACTGACTAAAAATTCACCCATATGGGTGACGTCAAAGACACCGACTGCGGATCGCACCTGATGGTGCTCCTCAATAATGCTCCGGTACTGGATAGGCATCCAAAAACCGGCAAAGGGCACGAGCTTCGCCCCCAACGCGCGGTGCTGTTCGTAAAAAGGTGTCTTTAAAACTTCAGTAACATTTTCCATATTCACTCCGATTACATATTTTGTAAGGCGGTTTTAATCAATTTTTCAGGGGGAGCATCGGGGCCTAAGGTCTGGTAAGCCTGGCGCAGGGCGGTCAGGGCTTCCGCGCGCCGATAGCCTAACGATAACAGGGCTTTGAGAGCTTCTTCTCCGCCCCCGGCCGCCGGCACCGACAATCGGTCATCCGGCAGGAGCGCTTCGCCCTTGCCGAATTTCTCTCCCAATTCGACAATAATGCGGCGGGCAGTTTTTGGGCCGATGCCGGGAATCTGGGTCAGAGCCGAGACGTCGCCGGCAGTGATCTGGTCGCGGAAGCGTCGCGGGGTCGTCCCGGACAGGATCGTGATGGCGCTCTTTGGTCCGATTCCACTGACCCCGATGAGCAAAAGGAACAGGTCGCGCTCTTCACGCGTAATAAAACCATAGAGCGCCTGGATGTCTTCCCGCACATAATGGTAAGTAAGGATCTGGACGGTGGTCTGCAAAGCCGGCAGACGTTCATACGTTGAAACCGGGATATTGACCTGAAACCCGATCCCATTCACATCCAGGACAATGCTGGTAGGGGTTTTGGCGGTCAGCGTGCCACGCAGAAAATCAAACATCTTATCCTCGACCCCGTTGTTGGTGCAGATGGCAGATGGCGACGGCTAAGGCATCGGTCACATCGAAAGTACACGGCTGAGCGGTGAGTCGCAGGAGTCGGGTCACCATGAACTGCACCTGTTCCTTGCTGGCATTACCATATCCGGTCACCGCCATTTTGATTTTCTTGGGAGGATAAGCCTGGATGCTCAATCCGGCATGCGCGCCGGCTAATAGCACCGCACCGCGGGCATGTCCCATAAGCAACGCCGTCCGGACGTTCTGGGCATAAATGGCTTCTTCGACCGCCATTACCTCCGGAGTCCATTGGGCGATAATCGCGGTCAAAGCCTGGTAAATGGATTGCAGGCGCATGTGGAACGGCTGATCTGCATCGGTTTCGATCACGCCAAAGTCCAAACACTGCATTTGATTCGACGATGCGGCAATGAGGCCATAGCCGGTGCGGTTAAGACCGTGATCGACGCCCAACACCCTCAGCGGGTTGTCGTTCATGCATTGCCCTGCAAATTTTGCAGAAGCGTATCGTCAATGTCGAAATTAGCATAGACGTTTTGGACATCATCGTGATCTTCGAGGGCTTCCATGATGGTCATGATCTTGGGCGCGGTTTTTTCATCGACCTTGACGGTATTCTTGGGTACCATGGAGAGGTTAGCGCTCTGGATCGGCAGGCGGGCGGCTTCCAGAGCTTTCTTGACCTTTTCGAAATGGGTCGGATCAACGCTGATTTCATAGACATCTTCCTCGGTACTCAGGTCATCCGCCCCGGCTTCCAGGACGATGTTCAGCAAATCGTCTTCTCCACAGGTTTGTTTTTCGAGTGTAATCAAACCTTTCTTTTCGAACATCCAGGCGACACTGCCACTGGTCGCCAAGTTGCCGCCGTGGCGCGTCAGGATGTGGCGTATTTCACTGACCGTGCGGTTTTTATTGTCAGTCAGCGTTTCCAAAAGAATCGCCACGCCTCCGGGACCATAGGCTTCATAGGTCACTTCCTCATAGGCTTCACTCTCGATCTCACCGGTACCCTTCTTGATCGCCCGGTCGATATTCGCATTGGGCATATTGGCGGCTTTGGCTGCCAAGACAGCAGCCCGCAGACGCGGGTTGGATTCATCATCGCCGCCACCTAAGCGGGCGGCAACCTGGATTTCCTTGATGATTTTGGTGAAGATCTTGCCGCGTTTGGCGTCCAGGGCGCCTTTTTTGCGCTTGATCGTACTCCATTTAGAATGGCCTGACATAGACAGTCCTCGCTTCCCTGCTGGGGTTTAGAAATTAATAAAAATTGGCCCGTTCGCGTACCTGAATCAATGTCCGCACGATCCAGGCATCCGGATAGCGCAGTTCATAGGCACGGGCTAAGAGCTTTTCCGCTTCTTCGCGGGTCAGGCAGTTGCCGACCCGAATTTTATAATTGGGCAGGTGGAACACCTTTTCCACCGCCTGCCCCGTGAAAACCTGGGCAACCTGCCGATAAATTGAATCCGCCAAAAAGTAGTCGTCCGTAGCAAACACCTGCACCTTATAGCCAACCTTTTCGCTGACTTGCAGGGAATCGTCGGGAAGACGCATGGCTGGCGGCGTCTGCAGGTCAGTCACAATCTCATAAATCTGGCTGTTGTCCAACAGCGGCAAGGTGGGTTCGTGCAAACGCCGCGGATCGAAGCTCTCATCCTGCAGGACGCGCAGCTCCTGGGCGCTCAGCAGACTCAGCACGATCAGGTTGAGATTTAAAATACGGATAAAGTGCATATCAAGTAGAATTCAACTACCCGAAATATTACTAAAATAATGCCAATTGCGAAAGTATTATCATGGGTCGGAGTGCCCAATGCGACCAAGGTCGCCACTGCGGATCCAACCCTGTTTGCCATCGAGGAGTTCGATTTTATACCAATCACCGTCTTCAGCCAGCAGGCGTACTTTGGTACCTTCATGCACGATGAATAACTCGGTACTACCGGGTTGCGGTGCCGCTAAACTGCTGACCCCGGGACTAAGGATAATGCCCTGTGCCGGATGCTGTTCAAGTCGCTGACGCAGGCTGAGCGGAATTAAAAGCAGGCTCGCAACGACCAGCCCGGCGCCGATTAATCCTTTGAGCAGGCTCCGACCGCGGCGTAATTCGATCAACCAGTACACAGCAAAAAGACCAGCCGTTAGAAGTACAGCAACAGTCAACAGCATTGCCCAGACCCGGGCAGGCCAGAAGTTGACCAGCCGTTGTCCCCACTGGATCAGGAAAAACTGCGGTGGACTGGTTACGCGGTCCTTGATTTGCAGGTTTGCCAGTTGCAGGTTGAATAGCACATTGGCATCGTGCGGCAGATACAGCGCGGCGCGTTCGTAATTCAGGATCGCCAATCCTAACCGGCCATTGCGGTAATAGGCATTTCCTAAATTGAAATAAATTTCACCGCTCTCGTAACCGAGATGCAAAGCGGCTTCATAATGGTTTATAGCGGTCAGATAATCTTCATTTTGATAGGCGGCATTGCCCTGTTCGAACAGGCGCTCGCAATCGGCCGCGACATTGGCCCATACGGGGACTGTCCACAACCAGACAATTAACCAGCATAGGATACTTTTCTGCTTCATAGCACCCGACTCAGTTGTTTGACAAGTTCCTGCGTACGTTGGAAAAATTCCTGACAGGCTTCCGGGGTTAGCGCGGTTGGTGCAAAGCGCTGGGCTTCGAGCTCCTCCAGCAGCCGCGCAGTACGTTCGATTAGTTCCGGTTTACTTTTCTGATGTTGCAAAGCACTGGTCAATTCGCGTTGACCGAGACCCGCCGCTGGCAGTCCCAGTCGATCGGCGATATAGCCGACCAAAGCCTGTTGCCAGCGCGCTAAACAAAGGTGGTGATCCAGCGCGGTATGGTCTTCCCCTAAAGGTTGCAGACGCTCCTGAGCCAGCATCCAGGCCCGCCGACGCCGGGCGAAGGTATTATCCGTGGCGAGTTTATCGGTCCACCAGCGCCAGCCAACAGCGATGAGTACGATTAATAGCGCGAGGCTGTTCAGGCCCCAAAACCAGGCCCGATACAGGACATTCTCGCCACGTGTCTGCCAGTGCGAGGAATTACGATAAATATAGCGTATATCCTGACCGAGCATGGCGACTTCGCTTTTATTCAGGCCAGTTGACCGCGTGGCCAACTGGTCACCAGGTAGTACCTGGACTGCATATGAGCGTGTGGGTAACTGACAATAGCGCCGGGTTTGTGGGTCGAAATAACTGAATATAATCGCGGGAATCGTCAGCAAGCCGGGTTGACGGGGAATCAATACATATTCATAGGTCAATGTGCCGCGAATCGTCTTGCCGCTGTTATCGATCTGTTTATTGATTTTCGGGGCAAAGACTTCCACCGTATTGGGCAATTGCGGAGGCGGCAACTGCAGGGCATTGATATTTCCCGCGCCCTGCACGATGTAACGGAGGGTTAAGGCCTGATCCTGTCGGGTGCGCAGAGTATCTATCCTTGATTCTATGCGGTACTGGCCGACTGCACCGCTGAAAACCGCCGGACGTCCGTCCTCCGGCAGTGGTTGAACCCGAATCTTAACCGGCGCTGAGCGCGCCGTAACCATGCGGCTGGTCGTACCAAAGGGGTCGCCGAAAAACGGATCATTGAAAAAATCATCAAAGATCGAACGGCGGCGTTGATTGCTGACCAGTACCTCGCACTCAATGACCAGCGGATCAATTGTCAGTTCGCCCGTAGTGGTAGGGAAAAGTGCCATTTGTCGTAGTATGGCTTTTTTATAGGCGACACCATTCAGTGTCTCATTGGTGATGACCGGCCGGTCGTTGACCGGGTAATTTTCGACCCAGAAACCTTGGGCTTCCGGTAGTTTCTTGACATCGTAGGCGCGGACATTGCGGAAAAACAATTCAAAGGTAACTAATAACTGTTCACCCTTGAAGATGGAGTTTTGGGGAACACTGGCTCGGAGAATGACTTCATCGCTGGTTGCGGGAGGTGCAGGCGTATCCGCAGACGGCGCGGAGGGTGCGCCAGACGGTGCTCGCGTCCGGGCGGTGCTGACCGTGACAGGCACGGCATTGGTCTGATAGGATTTACCTTTATAGCGGATACTAATCGGTGGAATCTGGAGCTGGCCCGTACGGGTGGGAGCGATTTGCCAGGTTATGGTTTTGGAGGCACTCATTTGGCCGTTAATAATCTGGATAGAGCTGGAATGCGAGGGGCCGGAGATAACCACAAAGTCCGGACTTTCCGGTGGGGGTATGTCGGGAAAATCGCTGACTCCCTCGATATCGACGGTAAAAGTCAGGCGATCCTGGTCGGTGACCTGGTTGCGGTTGACCGAGGCGCGCAGACGAAGTTCCTGAGCCGTGAGTAAGCTCGTCGAAAGTAGGATCAGCAAACTGCAGATCAATTGTTTTGACATGTATTTACCAGTCCTTTTCCTTGCTGAATCCACCGGCCGGCACCCGCTGACGCTCCTGCAGACGACGTTGCTCGTCGCGTTGCAGGGCATCCAGCACCTGGGCGGCTTCCTCACGCGCTTTGGCCTGCGCCTGGCGTTTCTGTTGTTGCTGACGAGCCTGCGCCGCGGACTGCTGTTGTTCCTCGGATTTCTGCGAGCCTGAAGATTGTTGCTTCTGATTGGACTGCTGCTGATCTTTTTGCTGGGACTGGTTGGATGACTGTTGCTCTTTGGAGGACTGCTGGGCGGCACGGCGAGCGAGTTCATAATTATGCTTGGCGTCGAAATCCCGCGGATCAAGTTCCAACGCGCGTTTGTAAAAGGGGAGGCTTTCGGTCACGCGCCCGGACTGAAACAGGCCGTTGCCGATATTGTAATAGACCGCGGCTTTGCGGCGTGGATCGCGGATGGCAAGGGCTTGCTCAAAGGCGCGCAGGGCTTCTTCGATCCGTCCGGCTTTGTAAAGCGCGGCGCCTTTTCCAAAATGCGCCTCGTCCCAATCAGGACGCGCCTGCAGGGCTCGTTCGTACTGGCGGAGAGCTTCCGGGTATTGACCTTTTTGATAGTGTTGCAGAGCTTTATCCGTGGCTATCAGGGGCTGATAAATACCGCTAATAAGCAGTAAACAACCTAATCCGACAAGGACGTTGCGCGAAGGCGGTCGCATCAAATGTCTGTTTCTGTTAAAACTGATCAACTGCATGGTTCAAATTGGTTGACCGGGTTGCGTTTGGCGGGTGGTTTTATCGGGTATAACGGCTTCGGCGATGAACAGGGCCAGCGCAATCAACAGGAAAATTTGATAGCGGTGCTGAAAATCGCTGTACTCGTGAGAACGCAGGTTTTTTTTCTCCATACTGAGTATTTCGTTGTAAATTTTTTGGAAAGCTTCGCGCTCACTACTGAGATTGAAATAGCGCCCACCGGTGCGAGCGGCCAAATCGCGCAGGGCCTCCTCGCTCAGGGCAGTGGTTACGACCCTGCCCTGCCGATCACGTTTGAAATCGGTCTGTCCTCCCGGCAGGTGTAGCGGAATGGGGGCGCCGGTCAGCGAACCGATCCCGACCGTATAGACCACGGCGCCGGTTTCGACAATCTGGGTCACGGTCTCGTCCAAGGCACCCTCATGATCTTCGCCATCCGAGATGACGACGATGACCTTGTGTTGCTTTTCACGGCTCTTGAACGCAGTCAAAGTGGTCTGCAGGGCTTCCGCCAAAGCCGTGCCCTGCGTGCCGATGACGCCGGTGCTGACCGCATCTAAAAATAACTGCGCGGCGCTGTAATCAAGGGTCAGGGGACATTGCAGGAAACTGGTGCCGGCGAAGGCCACTAATCCGATCCGATCTCCCTGTAATTGATTAATAAAACGCGCCGTCTCGTACTTGGCCCGCGCTAAGCGGCTGGGTTGCACGTCTTCCGCCTGCATGCTGACCGAGGTGTCCAGAACAATGATGATGTCCAATCCTTTGCGCTGAACCGCCACCAATTTCCGACCAATTTGCGGTCCAAGCAGGGCTATCACCGTGAAGGCCAAGCCGATCAACCAGAAGCGTTCCTGCCAGCGACGCCAACCCGGACGAAAACCATCCAGCAGACGCGCATTCAGCGGTGCATACTGGTCCAACCAGTGCTGGCGCTGGCGGCGTTGATAAATTAACAATCCCCAGGCCAAGAGGACGAATACGAAACCCCACCCTAATACCGGCTGATAAAACCGGATCATGGTCGCCTCCGCCACACCGTCAGGCCGAGTAATCCGCCCCCCAACAACAGCACGAAGCCCGGGATTAAAAAGTACAAATACAGCTCACGATAATTGACAAATTCCTTGACCTGCACTTCGGTCTTTTCCAGGCGACTGATTTCCTCGTAAATGGTGGCCAGACTCTTTTCGCTGGTCGCCCGGAAGTAGCGTCCCCCGGTCATGCCGGCGATGTCCTGCAGGAGTTGCTCGTCAATTTCCACATCCATCAGTTGGTATTGCACCTGCCCACCGGGCAGAGTCACCGGATAAGGCGCCTGACCGAGCTTGCCGGCTCCGATGGTGTATATCTTGATGTCAAAGGCCGCGGCCATGCGGGCGGCCGTCCGGGGATCGAGTTCACCGGCATTATTCCGCCCATCTGATAGTAGAATCATCACTTTGCTCTTCGCGGCGCTTTCCCGCAGGCGATTGGTAGCGTTGGCGATGGCCATTCCGATCGCGGTGCCGTCATATTTGGGTTCGATGATGTCAACCTGGTCCAACAGTCCCTTGAGGACTTCGTAATCAATGGTCAACGGGCATTGCAGGAAACTTTCTGCGGCAAAAACTACCAACCCGATGCGATCATCGCGTCGTCCGGTGATGAACTCGTGTGCCACGGTCTTGGCCGCCGCCAAGCGATTGGGCCGGAAATCGACCGCCCGCATGGAGCTGGAAATATCCAAAACCAGGACGATGTCAATCCCGGCCGTCGAAAACTCACGCACCGCCAGCCCACTTTGTGGTCGGGCTAAAGCCAGGATCAAACAGGTTATGCCAATCAATTTCAGTGCCCGCAGGGTAAAAATTTTGTGCTGGGCGCTTTTCGTGGCGAGAGTACTCAGGCCTTTCAAATCAGAATAGCGCAGAGTGCCTTCGTAGCGTTGTCCATAGCGCCAGTACCAGAAAGCCAGCAGGGGTATGATCAGCAGTAATAGGAGGAAGCCCCAATCCGCGAAATATAACATAAATCAGCTGTCTTCATTGCTCCTGAAAATTGCGCTCTATATAATGACCAAGGCGTAAAATTGTTTCTTCCTCAAAATAGCGCCCGATCAGCTGGCCTCCGATCGGCAGACCCTGCTTATCGCACCCCAGAGGTATATTGACCGCCGGAACACCCGCCAGGCTGGCCGGGACGGTATAGATATCACTCAGGTACATCGCCAGCGGATCAGAGGTTTTACCGCCGATTGCGAAAGCCGGTGTGGGCGTGGTGGGGGTCAGCAGAACATCCACCTGCTGAAAGGCCTGGCTGAAATCGTCGCGAATCAGGCGTCGCACGCGCTGTGCTTTGTCATAGTAAGCGCCATAATAACCGGCCGACAGGACATACGTTCCCAGCATGATGCGGCGCGTTACTTCGGCGCCAAAACCATTGTGCCGGCTATGATGGTAGAGGTCGTCCAGGTCTGTACCAGGTTGGCTCAGGCCGTAGCGGACACCGTCGTAGCGGGCTAAATTGGACGAAGCTTCCGCGGTGGCGATGATATAATACACCGCGATAGCATACTGCGTGTGCGGCAGGCTGACCGGCACCACGGTCAATCCGCCGGCCTGTAAAAAACGCTGACAGTCCTGCAGGCGTGCCCGGATCTGTGCATCCAAACCTTCCTGAAAATATTCACTCGGCACTCCCACCCGTAGGTTTTTTACCGGTTGCTCCAAGGCGCTAAAATAGTCCGGTACTGGTTGCGCCACGCTGGTACTGTCGTGGGGATCGTGCCCGGCAATGACCTGCAGAACACGGGCGACCAGGGGTGTCTGGCGGGCAAAAAGACCAATCTGATCCAATGACGAGGCAAAAGCGACCAGTCCCCAGCGGGACACCCGACCATAAGTCGGCTTCAACCCCACCAGCCCGCAAAAGGCGGCTGGCTGGCGGATCGAACCGCCGGTATCTGAACCTAAGGCGACATCAGCCAAATCTCCGGCGACTGCCGCCGCGGAGCCACCGCTGGAACCACCCGGTACCCGGTCAGCCGCCCACGGATTTTGCACTGTGCCAAAGGCGGAATATTCAGTCGAAGAGCCCATGGCAAATTCGTCCAGGTTAGTCTTGCCGATTAACAAGGCATCTGCCTGGCGCAGGCGCGTGACCACCGTAGCATCGTACGGTGCGACAAAAGTCTCCAGGCTGTGCGAGGCACAGGTTACCGGATAGCCCTCGAGACAGATATTGTCCTTGACTGCCACCGTTATACCGGCCAGGGTCCCCGCTGTATGCGCCTGCTGGCACTCAGCGATACGGGCACTCTGCTCGGGCAGATCCCGACTGACCGTCACGAATGCATTATAAGGATTGGTTTGCAGGCGTGCCAGAAGCGCACCTACATGTTGCGGCAGATCCGTCCGAAACACTTTAGCCTTTCAACTCCGGCTTCTTATCGTCCGGTGGTTGCTGGCGATGCTCGGTATCGAGCGTGTCTTTGATCTCATCCTGAATATCACTCGCCGCCTTCTTGAACTCCCGCATGCTTTTTCCTAAACTGCGGGCCAACTCCGGCAGGCGCTTGGCGCCAAATAACAAGAGAACGACGATCAATATCAGGATGATTTCACCAGTACCTAAACCCATGTCTACTCCTTGGATTATTCTTCCATTGGAAAGTGTCTTATCAACATTCAGCGCCAAAAGCGCAAAATATAATAGGCAACCGCCAGCCCGATGATTCCGATGAAGTTGAATTTCAGCGTCAGCCCCAGGCTGAGCGAAAACATCACCAAATCAAGCACGGCCGGGCCGAGAATGATGTCAATCGAACGCAGGAAAACTTCCTTGACAACCCCGGCTGGCAGGGTCAACTTAATCAATTCGCCGGTCAGTGATCCGAGCATGGCGCCTAATATCAATACTCCGATGACGAGAGTGAGTGGCAGGCGACGCGGATTGTGTTCCAGATTAGGCATATCCCACCAGTGATTTGAAGATTCCCAAACCATCCTCCGAACCGAGGATTTTTTCCGCCGCGCGTTCCGGATGCGGCATCATACCTAAGATATTTTTCTGGGCGTTGAAAATCCCGGCTATGTTCAATTGTGATCCATTGGGATTGGCAGAAGCGCTGACTTCGCCCTGACGGTCACAGTACTGAAAGGCGATCAGGTTTTCTTCCTGCAGACGGCGGAGCGTCTCGGCATCGGCATAATAATTACCACTGTAGTGCGCAATCGGCATCTTGAGCACCTGCCCGTTCTGGTAAGCGCGGGTAAACGGCGTCCGGCTGTTAGCCACCCGCAGGTAAATGTCCTGACAGCGAAACCGCAGATGGTGATTGGCGATCAGGGCTCCCGGCAGGAGACCCGCTTCCAGTAAAATCTGGAAACCATTGCAAATCCCCAACAAGCGTCCGCCCCGCTCGGCATAGCGGATGATCTCCGGCATTACCGGCGCAAAACGCGCCACTGCCCCCGCTCGCAGGTAATCGCCATAGGAAAAGCCACCAGGCAGAATGATCAGATCGAAACGGTGCAGGCTGGTCGCCTTGTGCCAGATATATTCAACTGGCGTACCCACCACATGCTTGAGTACATGATAAGCATCATGGTCGCAGTTGGAGCCGGGAAAGACCACCACCCCGCATCTCATCCCGTGCATTCCTCCAGCGTGTAATCAAACTGCTGAATGACCGGGTTGGAAAGAATCCGGGTACCGATTTCCTGGATTTGCTTCTGCGCCGCGGCTTTTTTTACCGCCGCTCCAAAGGTCACCTCAAAATAACGTCCGGCCTGCAACTGCTCAACGGTCGAGTAACCCAAAGTCTGCAGAGCGTGCTGAATAGTCTTGGCCTCCGGATCGAGAATGCCGGGTTTGTAGGTTACGATGACTTTGGCTTTCCACATGTTATTTTATCCTCCGCCGAACGAGAGGCATGCGCGGCTCCTCGTAGCCGATCAGCCATTGCAACAGATGGGTGATAATCAGGATCATCATTATCGGAAAGATGGCATAACCATTGAAAATCAGCACCGCCAAAACCGCGCTTAGGGCAAACAGCGTGCGCGCCAGCGCGGCTGGCCCTTTGCGGAAAGAGAGGTTAGGCTTGGCAATGAAACGGATATGGCTGACCATCAGGAATGACAGGACGATTACCAATGGTAAAAGAATCTTGGAGTTGCCGTAATTACCGAAAATCTTGTAATGAAACCAGATATAGCCGCCGATCGTAATCGCACTGGCGGGTACCGGCATGCCCGTAAAATAGGGTTTTTTTTCAGCGGTGGCGTGCAGATTAAAGCGCGCTAAACGTACTCCGCCAAACAGCAGGGGGAAGAAGCTGATGATGCCGCCCAAAAAACCCAGGTCTGCTACGAAAAGCTCATTGATCAGCACCGCCGGCACTAAGCAGAAAGAAACCATATCTGCCAGTGAATCAAACTCGATGCCGAAATCGGAAGTTTGACGGGTCAGGCGGGCAATCTGACCGTCCAGGGAATCGAAGACTGCCGCAACCAGAATCAGAGTCACGGCGGTGATATAGTGCCCCTGAAAAATCTGCAGGAGCGCCAAAAAACCCGAAAAAAGGTTCAATACGGTAAAAATGCTGGGCAGAAATTTTTGGCGGATCATTTTGGTAGTTCTCCTATAATAGTGACTCCGGCGCGGACACGTTCTCCAATCCTGACCTTCAATTGGATTGTCCGTGGTAAAAGTAAATCCACGCGCGAACCGAAACGGATCAAACCGATACGCTCACCCCGTTGAACCTGTTGCCCTTCCTGAACGTGACAGACGATGCGGCGGGCAAATGCACCCGCGACCTGGGTCACGACCAGCCGCGTACCCGCCGATTCCAGTTCGATGCGGTTACGTTCGTTCTCAAAGGTCGCCTCCGGTCGAAAGGCCGCATGAAAATTACCGCGATGGTATGCGACCCGCCGGATAATTCCGCTGAGCGGCAGGCGGTTGACATGTACATTGAAGGGTGACATGAAAATCGAAACCTGGCGCGCCGGACCTGCAAATGGATCGTTGACTTCCGCAATGACAACCACCTGGCCGTCTGCCGGAGCGACTAACAGGTTCTCGCCGGGGGGTGGGATGCGCTGAGGATCACGGAAAAAGTAAATCGCGAACAGGTCAAAAATGAAAAACAACCCGCAGAGGGCCCAGGCTAAAGCGGAGAATTGCCAGTACCCGATAATCCCGGCTATGACCATCAGGGCGGTCGTCGGGTACAGCACACTGCCACTGCCCCGGGCTAACATGGTTCCTCACCGGTGATACGCCGTAGCATCTCGGCGTAGGTGCTATCTACATCGCCCAAATCGAAGCGGAAGCGGTCCTTGTCCAGTTTGCGCCGGGTACCTTTTTCCCAGAAACGGCAGGTGTCCGGCGAGATCTCATCGGCTAAAAGCAACTGCTCACCGTACCGTCCAAACTCGAGCTTAAAATCTACCAAATCAATCTGCCGGCTCTGTAAAAATGTCTGCAGGTGCTGGTTGATCCGCAACGCCTGCGATTTGATAAAACCTAATTCCGCTTCCGTGGCCAGACCGAATAACAGGATATGATCGTCATTCAGCAGGGGATCGTGAAAGGCATCGTTTTTCAGGTAGCATTCCACGATAGGACGGGAATAAGACTCACCTTCCGTCCGGCCATAACGCTTGCACAGACTGCCGGCGGCAATATTGCGCACGACCAGTTCCACCGGGATGATCTTGACTTTCTTAACCAACATGGACGCGGGGGTCAATTTTTTAACAAAATGCGTCGCAATGCCGGCCTCCTCCACAAGGTTGAAGAGCCGACAACTGATCAAATTATTGGCGACGCCCTTGCCGCTGATTTGCCCTTTTTTGACTCCATCGAAGGCGGTGGCATCGTCTTTGAAAAACTGGATGACCAACTGCGGATCGTCCGTGGCGTAAATCCGTTTGGCTTTGCCCTCGTAGAGCAGGGTTCCTTGTCGCATGGTCATTGCACCTCGAAGCGCTTAAAAATTTGGTTAATGCGCGCCTGTACCTTAGTATAATCGAAAAAGGCCTCGATTTCTTCGGGCGTCAGATAGGGTCGCAGACGCTCATCGCTTAACAGGACTTCGCGGAACGAACGGGCGCCGTTCCATACCTGTTGGGCGTCATCCTGCACAATGGCATAGGCTTGTTCGCGGGTCAACCCGTGCGCAGTCAGGGCCAACAGCACTTCCTGGGAGAAAATCAGCCCGCGGGTCAGTTCCAGGTTCTGACGGATGCGCTCAGGATAGACCTGTAAGCCGCTCAGCAGACCGTGCAGATCCGCCAACATGAAATCCAAAACGATGCAGGCGTCGCTCAGGATGACCCGCTCGGCGGAGGAATGCGAGATGTCGCGCTCATGCCAGAGTGTGACATTCTCCATGGCGGTCACCTGATAACCGCGCAGAAGCCGGGCTAAACCACAGAGGCGTTCAGCTTTGACCGGATTGCGCTTATGTGGCATGGCGGAAGAGCCCTTTTGGCCGCGCCCGAACGGTTCTTCAGCTTCCAGGACTTCCGTCCGCTGAAGATGGCGGATTTCGGTGGCGATCTTTTCCAGAGTAGCGCCGATCAGCGCTAAACAGGTGACGAAAAAGGCATGGCGGTCGCGCTGGACAATCTGGTTACTGATGGGCGCCGGTTGCAATCCCAGGGCATGGCAAACTGCCGCCTCGACTTCCGGATCAATATGCTGATATGTACCGACGGCCCCGGAAAATTTGCCCACCTGCACGTCTTCCAGCGCCATTTCCAGGCGGTGCAACTGACGTTGAAGTTCAGTGTGCCAGAGCAAAAACTTCAATCCAAAAGTTATCGGTTCAGCGTGCACCCCGTGGGTGCGTCCGATCATCAATAAATCTTTGTATTCCCGGGCTTTGTCCAGAGTCAGCTCGATCAATGCCCGGAGGCCCTGCTTCAACAGCTCACCCGCCGCCTGGAGTTGCAGGGCTAAGGCCGTATCCAACAGGTCCGAAGAAGTCAGTCCCTGATGAATCAGACGGGAGGCGGGGCCGACCTTTTCGGCGACGCTGGTCAAAAAGGCGATCACATCATGCTGAACTTCGGCCTCGATGGCAGTGATGCGCTCCAAGTCAAAATCCGCCCTGGTGGCGATCGTCTGGTAATCTGCCGGGCTGATCAGGCCGCGTTCGCATTGCACCTGACAGACCGCCAATTCGACCTTTAGCCAGGTCCGGAACTTATGTTCCTCTGTCCAGATGGCGCCCATCGCCGGGCGGGTATAGCGCGTCAGCATAGGTTACTCCAGCTCCAACTGCACGGACATTTCGCTTTTACCCCGGAGCAGTTTGAGTTTGATTTTATCGCCGGGCTTGAGAAAATTCTCCTGAATAAATGCGAGGATCTCTTCATCACGGGTGATCTTGCGGTCGTTGACTTCCACAATGACGTCACCGACTTTGATCCCGGCGCGCGCCGCCGTGGAGTTGCGTTCGACTTGAGTGACGATCACGCCTGAGCTGGATGGCAAATTAAGATAGCGGGCTAAGAATTTATCCACGTTTTGCACCGACAGACCGGTCTTGAAAGCCCGGTCAACTTTGCCGTACTTTTTCAGATCGGCGATAATGGTCTTGACGCGATCCACCGGAATGGCAAAGCCGATGCCGATCGAGCCCTCGCTGTACTGACTGCCGGTAAAAATAAAGGTGTTGATGCCGATGACTTCACCATTGGCGTTGACCAGTGGCCCGCCGCTGTTGCCGGTGTTGATGGCGGCATCGGTTTGCAGCATGCTCTGGTAGATCCGGCCGCTTTGCTGGCGTCCGAAGTCCAGATTGGTCCCGGAAATGATGCCGATGGTTGCGGTGGGTTTAAAGTTGACATTGAACAAACCAAAGGGATTGCCGAGGGCAATGACCCATTCACCAATAATGACGTCGGCGGAATTGCCCATCGCGGCATAGGTGAAGGATTTGCTTTCAATCTTGAGCAGGGCGATGTCGGAAGCGGTATCCATCCCCACTAACTTCGCCGGATACTCTTTGCCGCCCATCAGCGTCACGACAATCTCCTCCGCTCCCTCGACGACATGCGTGTTAGTAACGATATAGCCGTCGGAGCTGATCACCACTCCCGAACCCAAACTCTTGACCTTGCGCCGGTGAATCTGGTCGGGAAAAAGCATGTTCCAGAGCGGGTCATTAAAAAAGGGCGAAGTCACGTATTCCTGATAGGCAGTGACGCTGATGCCCGCTACCGCGGGGCTGACCTTTTCAATCGCGGCGGTGATGGCGTTGCGACGGCTGGCACTGATCTCCGCCTGCCCGTCGGCAGACTGGGCGATAACTCCCACAGCACTCAGGATCAAGCACAGCCAGTAACGCCCCAAGCGTCTGATCATTTTTCTACCTTCTGCCAGTCAGCTAAAAACTGGGTGATGCCCTTGTCGGTCAGAGGATGCTTGACCATCTTTTGCATGACATTGAATGGGATCGTGCAAATATGCGCGCCGAGCAGGGCGGCCTCAACGATATGCATCGGGTGCCGAATGCTGGCCACGATGACCTCGGTCGGATAGGCGTAATTTTTAAAAATCGTGACGATCTCCCGGATCAGATCCATCCCCGATTCGTGGATGTCGTCCAGACGTCCCACGAAGGGACTGACATAAGTCGTGCCGGCTTTGGCGGCCAGAAGGGCCTGCAGAGGCGAAAAAACCAGCGTGGTGTTGGTGCGGATGCCTTTCTGCGTCAACCCGCGAATCGCCTGCAGACCTTCCAAAGTAATGGGGATCTTGATGACGATATTGGGATGAATCTGAGCCAGTTCGGTCGCTTCGCGAATCATACCCTCGGCGTCGAGGCTGACCACTTCCCCGCTGACGGGTCCGTCCACGACTTCACAGATGCGGCGCAGGATTTCCCGAAAAGGGCCTTTTTCACGGGCCAAAAGTGTTGGATTGGTAGTCACGCCATCCAGGAGTCCCCAGGCCTGTGCCTGGCGGATTTCCTCCAGGTTGGCGGTGTCGATAAACAGCTTCATTTAAGTGCTTTCCTCAGTGTAATTCACATGCCAGAGAAACAACCCCTTGGACGGGGCGGTATAAACTTGCATTCCACCAGCCTTTTTTCCAAGAAGATTCTTAAAGTCCGCCAGTGCATATTTACCCCGCGCAACTTCCAGCATGCAACCGACCAGCATGCGCACCATGTGGTGCAGAAAACGGTTGGCGGAAATGGTATAAATCAGCAAGTCGTCGGTTATCGTCCAAAATGACTCCGCCACCCGGCAGCGGCGATTGGGCGGCGCGGTGGATGCCCGACACAGGCGACTGAAATCATGCTCGCCGACAATCAGCGCCGCGGCGTCCTTCAGCACGGCATCGTCGAAAGCAAAGGGTGGCGTCCAGACATACTGCCTGCCGAAAACCGTCGGTTGGCGACTGAGCAGATATTTGTAAGTACGCTGAATGGCGGCGAAACGAGCGTGAAAAGCGGCGGCGACCGGTCGGCACTCCAACACCCGAATATCTTCAGGCAAGGTGGCATTCAATGCCCGACGCACAGCTGCGGCCGTCAGAGTCGTCACCAAATCGCAATGCGCCACCTGCCCCTGAGCATGCACACCGGCATCGGTGCGTCCGGCGGCCACCAGCGTCACCACCTGGTCATGGTTGAGCGGCTTGAGCGCCTGCTCGATTATCGCCTGCACCGTATTGGTCTCCCGCTGGTTCTGCCAGCCGCAGTAGCGGGTGCCTTCGTACTGTAAAATCAGTAGAAAACGACGAGCGGCCGGTGCCACCATCTAAAAAACCCCTAACCAAAGCAAGGCCAGCACAGCGCCCAGGCCGGCCAGGCGATCCCGGCGCCGCCAGCGTAGTTGTCCGTAATATGTGCGAGCCTGCCCACTGCGATAACCGCGTACCTGCATGGATTCGGCCAAAACTTCCGCTTTACGAAAACTTAGAATCATCAAGGGGATCAGGATTTCACGTTGCTGCCTCAGGCGTTGCCGCCAAGTGACCGGTTCGCCATTGTTGAGCAAATGGTGCCAGCTTTCGGTCAACCGGGCATGCCCCGCCTGCACTAAAGGGAAAAAACGCACCGCAATGAAAATGATCTGGAACAGGTCATCAACCGGCAGCCGCAGGCGGCGCAGGGGGCGCAGGAGGTAATAAACCGCATCTAAAAATTCCACCGCGCCGATCCAGCGTAGAACGATACTCATTAATATTAAAAAATTCCCTAATCGCAGGCTGAACATCAATGGCTGACCCAACCACTGCGCGAGTGGTGGTAACTCACGCTGACCGCGCAGGGCGGCCAAAAGGTCTGTCCCGAACAGAAGATGCATGATCAGCGTAAACGGCAACAGCCAGATCAGGTACCGAACGCCGCGGAGTGTGTCCCGACGTGGTACTCCTCCCAGGGCGATTATCACAGCGCACAGAGCGCATAAAAATATTTGACTCCCAAGTGATTGGGCGGTGAATATTACCAGGACTGCCAGCAGAGCCCAGAGCAGTTTTATGCGCGGATCGATTTCGTGCATTTAGAAATTCACCTGTAAACTATAGGTAACGCCGTTCGGATGGGCATGCCAGGTGCTACTTAACTTAGGCACCGGGGACTCGATTTGCCCCCGGGTCAGAATGATGATGTCGAGCATGCTGACGATCCGGTTAAGGATCAGCCCCCCCAGCGCAAAACCGGCGTTGCGTAGAGCGGTGGCGCTGAGGACTCTCTGTTGATCAAATTCCCGGCGGGCGGCGTCGCTGTCCCAGGCCCAGAAAAATTCAGTAGTCAGCGGATAGACCAGTTGCACCTGGCGATTGCGGAGCTTTTGTTCATTATATTCGTAGATGTTGCGGTAGTTACCAATGTCGGCGAAGTAGTTGGCGTCCTTGTGATGCGGATTGATGCCGGCATGCGCGACCGCATAACTGGACATGGCTTGCCTGAGCGCCTGACCGCGCAGAGTAAAAAAGCCCCAGGTCAACCACCCGACGGTTTCCGTAGAATGCAGTACGTTCGCCCGGCGAGTGTAGTGTAGAGACCGTTCACCCCAACCCGGTAGGATCGCGGATTGCAGGAGTAGACGGCGGGCCTGGCCTTGGGATAACCGCGGACTGGATAGCCGGGTGGTGTCTGCCATCTCCCGGGCTTGTCCCAGACTGAATATGAACAAGAGGCACAGCGCTATTCTGTTATACATAAGTTCCTTTTCTAAAAACAGCCCATCCGAGCCAGCCGCCGCTCACTATAACGCACAGCACTGCCCACCAGTTTCCCCAGCGTGTGTAAAGAGTGTGCGGCGTACCCTGTTCCACGGTGGCCGCCAAATAGCCTTGTTCAGCAAATCCAAGACGTTGTAGCGTACGCCCATACTGATCATAGATTAACGAAATGCCGGTATTGGCGGCGCGTACTACCGGGATGCGATTCTCGACCGCCCGGAAGCGCGCGATCGCGGCATGCAGAAAAGGCGCGGAGGTATAACCAAACCAGGCATCGTTGGAGACAACGACTAACAATTCGGCGCCGCGCCGGGTGGCTTCCCGCACCAATTCCGGAAATGTTGACTCATAACAAATGACGACGCTTAAGGTCAGCGTGGTATCGATTGCCGACCGATGATCGATCCGCAGCGGCACCTTAAACACCCGCATACTGTCGCCGGCATCAAAATTGCCCTGCCCCAAATTCAGACGCTTCAGCTCCGGGAAGTAACCGGATAGCGGAATATATTCACCAAAAGGGACTAAGCGCAGTTTGCGATAATCTTCAATCGTTGTAGTGCCGGGACGCAGGAGAAATGCCGCATTGTAAATCCGGTAATTGTCACCGTTGGGCGCATAATCCGGTACGCCACTCAATAAATGTATCCCCAGTCGGTTTATGTGCTGATTGATCAGCGTCAGTTGCTGATAATGATTACGGCGCAGGAAAGTTGGAGTAGCGGTTTCCGGCCAGACGACCAGATCACGCGGTTGCTGGCAGGCGGAATCGGTCAGATCATGCAACAACTGCATGTTATTGAAAAAAGCCTGCCGGTCCCATTTGGCATTGGGATCGACATTGGGTTGGATCAAGCTGACAGCCACCTGGCGCCGCGGGCTTGGAGTCTCCGACTGCAGGGTTTGCCAACCGTACAATACCGGAATGCCAAACAAACCAATGACCACAATTCCCCAGCGCGTTCCGCTCCGTCCGGAACGGCAGGCTTGCCACCACCTGAACAGTACCACATTGATCAGCACCACCCAGAAACTCAACCCGCCAGTGCCGACCACTGCCACGCTTTGCACCAGAGGCAGGGCATATGCCTGCGTATACGCCAGGTTATTCCAGGTGAAACCGAGTGTGCCAAACGTGCGCAGATACTCAACTGCCGTCCAGACAAAAGGCAATGACCACAGTCCGGCGTTAGCCCCGCCACGTCGTCCGATAAAGCCTACTACCATGCCGATCAGCCCGTAATTCAGCGCCAAAAAAGTCACTCCGGCCAGCATGGATATAGTCCCATAGTACCAGGTAGTCCCCTTGTTCAGCGCTAACCAGTACAGAATGCCCGCGTTCAGAACGAGCCCATAGCAGTAACCCTTGCCGAAGCCAAAGTGGAAATCCTCTGCGAACAGGCTATAAATAAAGGGTAGGAGTGCGAAATAGGCGAGCCCCCCGAAGGGCGCGGGCGGAAAGGCGGCGACACTGAGCACTCCGGCTAACAGAATCCAGTGCCAAACGGATCTGCTTTGGACTCTATCCGTCGGCTCAGAATTCGATAGACTGGCGCAGGAGGATTCGATCAAAATAACTCTGTCTGGTTATGGTTCACGAGCGGCGATTTATGCGCTGGGAAGCGACCCTTGAGGACGTTTCTGATCCGGAGTCCGGGCCGGAAATGCGTTTTCTTGGCCGGCGGGACATAAACCTCGACACCGGTGCGTGGATTGCGCGCCCGGTGACGAGCGGCGGTCGGTCGCACCTCAAATACTCCGAAATTGCGGATTTCGATGCGCAGGCGGGCCTGATCTTCACTGAGCATATCCCGCAAAACTTCGAAAACTCCCTCTACCAAGCGCGCGGTTTCTCCCACCCGGCTGTGTTGGTTATTGACGACCCTCCGCACGATGTCCTTCTTAGTGTAAGTCAAAATTTCCATGCACTGCTCCTGTCTATTTACGTTCCACGGCGATGATGCCCGGTACGGTTTGCAATTTGGAGAGAATCTTGTTGAGATGCCCGAGGTTCTCGACCTGGACAACCAGCGCCAAGTGAATGATGGATTCTTCTACTTTGCCATCCACGCTGATGATATTGGTATCCGTGGCGGACATGATATCGGTAATATCACGCAAAAAGTTTTTGCGCTCCTGCGCCATGACCTTGACATTAACCAGAAAGGCCTGGGTACCCTCGGTATCCCAGTCCACGTCCAATAGGCGTTCCTGTTCCTGGAGGAGGGTGGGAATGTTGATACAGTCATGACGATGGACAATTACCCCCCGTCCGCGACTGACAAAACCGATGATCTGGTCACCGGGGATGGGATTGCAACAACGCGCGAAAGTTACCATCAGGTTGCTGATTCCCTGAACCTTGACACCTTTGATGGATTTGCGGGCAGTCTCGATAAAAAGCTCATCCACGTCCCGCTTTTCAAGCTCGGCTTCTTTCTGCGGAAAAAGCCGCGATAAAATCTGCGGAATGGTCAAAACCCCACTGCCCACTGCGGCGTACAGCTTATCGAAATCATTATATCCCAGCTGGACGATGTTCTCCTGAACCGTCTTGAGAAATTGCAGGTTTTTATGCCGCTGGTTTTCTTTCTCGAGCATTTCCTTGCCCAGCTTGACGCTTTCTTCGAACTGCGTCTTGCGCAGGTAGCGTTTGATGGCGCCAATCGCCTTGGAAGTGGTCACGAATTTCAGCCAGGCATAACTGGGGTGATGCGTTTCGGAAGTGATGATCTCGATGGTCTGGCCGGAACGCAGTTCGCTGTTCAGCGGCACCATTTTTCCGTCAACTTTAGCGCCGATACAGCGGGCGCCGATCTGGGTATGCACCTCGAAAGCGAAGTCCACCGGCGTGGCGCCCTTGGGCAAGCGAATCAGGTCTCCCATCGGTGTAAAGACGAAAATTTCGTCCTTAAATAAATCAATCTTCAGGGTGTCCATGAAATCCTTGGCGCCGGTCTCCTCGCTCTGCAGGACTTCGATCAGATCCCGGAGCCATTTCACATAGCGATCGATGTCATCGGGCTTGGTGCGGCCTTCTTTATAGCGCCAATGGGCGGCGATACCTTCCTCGGCGACTTCATCCATGTCGTGGGTGCGAATCTGAATCTCGACCATGCGTCCACCCGGACCGTAGACCGTGGTGTGGATGGACTGGTAGTAATTGGCTTTGTGGCTGGCTATATAATCTTTGAAACGATCCATCACCGGCGTAAACAGGTCATGCACGATGCCCAACACGGTATAGCAGTTTTCCTTTGAATCAACGATGACGCGTAAGGCTAACAGATCATAAATTTCCTCGAACGGTTTGTTGCGCGTTTTCATCTTTTTGTAGATCGAGTAGAAATTCTTGACGCGCCCGTTGATTTGCGCCGTGATGCCCTGTTCCCGCAAAGCGCGATTCAGCGGCTCAGCGAAGGTGCGGATGTACTTTTCCTGTTCGCTCTTACGCTCGTTGATTTTCTTCTGGAGGAAGCGATAGGCGTCATTATCCAGAGCCTTGAGCACCAAGTCTTCCATCTCCGACTTGAGCTTGAACATTCCCAGACGGTGCGCGAGAGGCGCGTAAACATCGCGGGTCTCGATGGCGATGCGACGTTGTTTGATCGGCGGCAGGGAAGCGAGCGTCTGCATATTGTGCAGACGATCGGCTAACTTGATAATCAGCACCCGGATGTCCTCAGCGACACTCAGCAGCATCTTGCGGAAATTATCAGCCTGCTCTTCCTGACGGTTGCGGAAAGTGATCCCGCTGATTTTGGTGACGCCTTCCACGAGTCGCGCCAGTTCCAGCCCGAATTTTTGCGCGATGTCATCAAAGGTGACGCGTGTATCTTCCAGCACATCATGCAGGAGCCCCCCGGCAATCGTGATGGTGTCCATATTCATTTCCGCCAGGATTTTGGCAGTCTGGTAGGGATGCTCAAAGTAGGACTCGCCCGACTGCCGGCGCTGACCGCGATGGGCGTCGCGGGCAAACAGATAAACGGCCCAGATGAAGTCGGCATCCGCCGGGGTCAATTCGGCACGCTCGCGCATCTTGGCCACCAGCGCCTGGTATTTCTGTGGTCGGCTGACCGACTTACTGAACACGCGCTCGAGCATTAAAGCTTCCCTCAGAAGGGCGCGACGACCTCAGCGCGATCGCTGACTTTATTTTCAAACCGGGTATAACGATCGATGAAAATCACCTCGACGTTGCCCTGCGGACCGTTACGCTGTTTGGCAACCAGGATTTCAGCGTTCAGTTCATCCTCTTCCGGAGCGGCGCCCCGCCCTTTTTCGTAAAAAGCTTTACGGTAAATGAAAAGCACCACGTCAGCGTCCTGCTCCAGCGAACCGCTCTCGCGCAGGTCAGAAAGCTGCGGTTTTTTATCCGCCCGGCCTTCCACCGCCCGCGACAACTGCGACAGGGCAATGACCGGTACATCCACTTCCTTGGAAAGGGCTTTCAGACTGCGGGATATTTCGGTAATTTCCTGCTGGCGATTCTCGGCTTTATGCCCCTTGATCAATTGCAGATAATCGATGATCAGCAACTGGATATCGTGTTCGGCTTTCAGTCGTCGGGCTTTGGCGCGGATGTCCATCATGGTCAGCACCGGCGAATCATCAATGTACAGCGGTGCCTTGTGCAGGCGTCCGGTCAGAGTGCTGAGTTTCGCCCATTGGTCCTTGGGTAAACGGCCGGTACGCACTAAGTGACTGTCCACCCGGGCTTCGGCACACAGAATACGCAATGCCAGCTGATAATCAGCCATCTCCAAACTGAATACACCGACCGGATAATTGTAGTCGAGCGCGGCATTGCGGGCAATGGTCAGCGCCAAGGCAGTCTTGCCCATACCGGGACGCCCGGCGAGAATGATCAGTTCCCCGGGATGAAAACCGGAAGTCAGCTGGTCCAGTTCTACTAATCCGCTGGGTACTCCCGTGGTCAAGCCTTTGCGGCTGTGAATGCGATCGATATGCTCAAAAGCCCGGTTGAGAATATTTTCGAACGGCTTGAAGCCGCCTTTCAATCCTCGCTCAGCGAGGGCAAAAATTCTCTGCTCCGCATCGTCCAGTAATTCCAGCGCCGACTCCCGGGCTTCATAAGCCTGCGCCTGAATTTCATTGGAGGTTACGATCAGTTTGCGCAGAATACTGCAGTCAAGCACTGTCCGCGCATAATATTCGATATTCGCCGCGGAAGGCGTGGCTTCAACCAGCCCCGTGATGTAATAGGCGCCGCCCACTGTCTCGAGCAGTTTGTTACGCTTGAGCCGTTCAATGACACTGACCTGATCTACCGGTTCGGCGTCGTTGAAGAGTTCGGACATCGCCCGGAAAATGATCTGGTGGGCTTCTTTGTAGAAAGCGGTGTGATCCAAATGCTGCAGGGCTTTAGCAACGGCATCTTTCTCCAGCATCATGGCCCCTAATACGGACACTTCGGCTTCATCGGAATGCGGCGGAACGCGTAAAAGTTCTCCCTCATTTGGTGGCACGATTAACCCCCTGTCTGGTTTACATAGATTGCGCGGATTTTCTTAAAATCTTCCCAGGTCGGCTTTTTTAATTGCTCATTGCGCAATAGCGCCGCCGGGTGATAGGTAACCAAAAGATCGACTCCCTGGTATTGAAAAATCTGCCCGCGCATTTTTTCCAGGGGATAGTCGATACGCAATAGTGTTCGCGCGGCGGTCAAACCCAGGCAGACGATCAGGCGTGGCCGGATCAGTTGTATCTGCCGGATCAGATAAGGTTCGCATTGGGCGACTTCGTTACTGTGCGGGGTGCGGTTTTCCGGCGGACGACATTTGAGCACATTGGCGATATAGACCTGCTCGCGACGCAGTCCGATAGCCGCCAAAATTTTATCCAGCAATTGCCCCGCCCGTCCTACAAAAGGTAATCCCTGCAGGTCTTCATTGGCTCCCGGCGCCTCGCCGATAAACAAGAGCTCCGCTTGCGGATTGCCCATCCCGAAAACCACCTGCTGGCGGGTCCGTGACAGTTCACAGGCGGTACAGGTGCGCACCTGATTTTCCAATTCCGGCAATTGCGCGGAAGAGTCTTCAGCCGGTGCACTGGGTTCCGGTAACAGGTACAGCTCGGAAGGAAACAGCTCCGCCTGCTGGCGTAAATATGTTTTCACATCGGATGGTATATCAGCCACGTCTGCCCCGCTCTTGATTTATGACAGTCTGAATAATTTGTTCGGCGATTCGTCGCTTGGAGTCCATCGCTAAATTCCACTCCCTACCATCAGCCGCCAACAGGGTCACCTGATTCGTATCGCAACCGAAAGCGGCGCCCGGCTGGCGCGGATCATTCCAGACGATGAAATCCAGCTGTTTGTCATGCAATTTGGCTAATGATCGCTGACGTCCGTCCTCCATTTCGACACTGAAGCCCACCACGCAGGCTTTCCGGTTGAGCTTGCGGAAACCCTTGAGCAGGTCAGGTGCAATGGTGATAGCTAGCTGACCTCCGATCGCAGTTTTTTTTAACTTGACCTCAGGATCACCTTGCGGCACGATGTCTTCAACAGCCGCCGCCATGAACAGATAGTCGCAGTTGGCGGCCTGCTCATGCAGGGCCTTTTGCATTTCCAACGCCGTGGTAACCCGGTGGAGCGTGACGCCATGAGGAACAGCTATGTTTGTCGGCCCGCTGATCAGCACGGTTTGTGCCTGTTCCCGGCAGGCGATTTCTGCCAGGGCATAGCCCATTTTACCCGTGGAAGGATTGGACACGAACCGCACGGCGTCAAGGGCCTCGCGCGTCGGACCAGCGGTGACAACGACGCGCTGACCGCGCAAAAGTCCCTGACCGTTCAGGCGAGCATCCAGTATGGCTAAGATCACCGACTCGTCCGCCAACCGTCCACGACCGCTGGTTAGACAAGCCAGTTCACCTGCCTCCGGTTCGATGATCCCGTAGCCGAGGGCGCGCAGCTTTTCGATATTACCGCCGGTAATGGGATTAGCGTACATCTGGTCATTCATGGCTAAGGCAAAGACGGTCTTGGAACCGGCGGCTAAAATCAAGGTGCTCAGAAAATCGTCAGCGATTCCGGCGGCGGCTTTGGCAACCATGTTGGCGGTGGCGGGACACACCAAAACTAAATCGGCGGTGCGCGCCAGATCCACGTGACGGGTCGCCACCCCGGGCTCTCCAAACAGCGTCGTGATTACCGGTCGCCCGCTGAAAGTTTCGAAGATCAGCGGAGTCATGAATTGCTGGGCGGCGGCTGTCATTACGACCTGAACGGAAGCGCCTTCTTCCCGCACCAAGCGTCGCAAAAGACCGGCCGCTTTATAGATCGCGATCCCGCCGGTCAGACCCAGCACAATTTGTTTATTCTGAAATCTCACTGTCCACGTCTTCCACTTTCGGCGCCGCGGCGACCGGTTTGGTCGTGTAACGGTAATTGACCTTGCCTTCGATAAATTCCTGGATGGCTAAAGTGGTGGGTTTGGGAAATTCCCCCCAGTCCGGTTCGACCGGAACCTCCAGGGGAGATTCTTCGAATACTTCTTCCTGGTCTTCGCTCATCGCGGGCAGGGGAAATTTGGCAGTCCGCAGGGCATTGATCTGCCGCGCCCTTCGCGCAGCGATAATGACCATCTCGAACATGTCATTGTTCTCTTGCGGTAATTTGTTAAAGGGAATGGTTTCAGTCATGATTACGATACTCCTCAATAATATGCATAATTTGTTCGACAGTTACGGGTAATTGATCATTGATAATGCGGTAATCGCATTGATTACTCAATTGCAGTTCTTCCGGAACCCGGGCTTGCCGTTTGGCAACGGTCGGCGCGTCTTCGGTTCCGCGATTCTGCAGTCGTTGATTGAGTACAGTCAGGCTGGGTGGCATCAGGAAGATACAGATGGTCTGCTGTGGATACAATTGCTTCAGACGCAAGGCTCCCTTGACGTCAATATCTAAAAGCAAAATACGTCCCTCGCTGAGCGCGGATTCGATGGCTGAGCGTAAGGTGCCATAGTAGTCACCGAAAACCTCCTGCCATTCGGCCAGCCGTCCCTCACGCTGATATTGCGCAAATGTTTCCCGATCGATAAAATGGTAGTCAATGCCGTGGCGTTCGTTAGCCCGCGGAGCGCGGGTCGTACAGGAAATGGAAAAAACAAAATCGGGATCCTGCCTTAATAAAGCCCGGCAGACGGTCGTCTTGCCAGTACCGGAAGGCGCAACGATAGGTAATAAAAGACCAGGTTTCGTCATACGATATTCTGCAATTGTTCCCGAATCATTTCCAGCTCATCTTTCAGCACCACCACAATGTGGGAAACCGCCGCGCTTTCAGCCTTGGTGCCCAACGTGGTGATCTCGCGATTCATTTCCTGAATTAAAAAGTTCAGCTTTTTGCCGACCGGCTCATTCAGCTCCAAGTAATGCCGGAATTGCTGAATATGGCTCTGCAGGCGTTCACTTTCTTCAGTCGTATCGAGTCGCTTGACCAACATGGCGGCTTCCTGCATTAGGCGGTTTTCATCCAGCGGCCCGGGACCACACAACGCCTGCAGATCCTGCCGATACCGCTCTAGGCAGGTCTCCCGCCGGGTTTGGGTCAATTGGATCATCTCCTTTACGCCGTCAGTCAGGCGCGCCAGGTGTTCGCTGATGGTCTGCGTCAAAAAAGCGCCCTCGCGCTGGCGCATGGCGACTACATCCTCAACCGCCTCCTCAAACGTGGCCAGAATCTGGTCGCGTGCTTCCGGCGTTAACGGGGCAGGTTGCTTGGTCGTGAACAGGTCGGGAAAAGTCAGCAACTGCTGCAGAGTCACCGGTTCCGCCAAACCCAGAGTCCGACTGACAGCGGTCAGGGCTTGGTGATATTGCCGGAGGAGTTCTAAGTCTAAGTGCAGAACCGGAGTGGCCAGCGACCCGTTCAGGGTGATCTCGATTTTTACCCGGCCGCGCCTGAGGCGTTCGCCGGCCTTTTTCTTAATGGTCTCGGACAGCTCTTCGATTAACTCCGGTACCCGCAGGGTTATTTCCATATAGCGGGCATTGACGGTCTCGATTTCCACCGTGACCATACCGACTGCGCTGGCGCGTTCCTTTTTACTATAACCTGTCATGCTCTGCAACATAAGATGACTCCCAAATGCCTGCAAAGTTAGTTATTCTGGATTTCAGAGGCAAATCTTCCTGCCTTTATTATTGCTTGTAAATTAAAGACTTGGAATATATTTTAACCACTTATGAGTATGCCGATAGGGGCGGTTTTTGCATTACTGGCCTAAGTCACCTAAAATATTAGGCAGAAAGGCACTCGTTGGGTATGTATAACTCGTGGTATTACCTGCGCGCATGCGAAGAACAGCTACAGAAGACGACTGCACCATTGATTCTCGGTCAGCCGTTTACTTTCCGTAAAGGTGAACTTAATTTACCGCTCATTGGTCATCCGCAGGTCTCTGCCATCATCCTGAACGTCGCTCCACCCCTGCCCGGATTCCGTCTGTCTGCAGAATTACCCACCCCCCGAAAGCGCGTGACGTTACTGGAGCAAGTCAACGGCCTGGTCGTCAGTGCAATTTACCTGCACCAGAGCAATCGGGCTATACTCCTGCAATGCGGCGAAACAGCCGGATATTTGCTCCTGCAGTCCTATGGGTTGCAGGGCAATGTTTTCTTTTTTGATAACGACCTGCAATGGCGCGCAGCCTTTCGCAAAACCAAAAAACCTCCGTCACTGAATCCGGCTGAATTTCAGCGAGCATCGTCCGCGCCAGAACTAACATTCAGCGAATATACAGAAATTTTTCAGCGTCTGCCGGATTCCTCCCTCCGGGAATTATTACTCAAACCGGATATGCGACTCTTATCCCGTACCTTAGTCGATGCAATTCTGCAGAGACTCGATCTCGACCCCCACCTGTTGGCAGTAAATTTGAGCACCGCCCAGCGCGAACTGCTCATCCAGCAGATCATGCGGGTTAAACAGGCCCTCCGCCAACCTGTATTCAACATTTATGACGGTGAACCACCCGCGCTGCTCCTTATGGATCTGGCCGTTACTCGTTTACCCGTACAGACTTTCCCAGATGTAGTCAGTGCGACCCGGCATTTTGTAACCATCTTCTTTCGCTGGCATAACTTAGTCACGCAGAAACGTCAGGCCCTGCGGCGAACCAGTATCCTCCTCAGTCAGACTCAGCGCCGTTGGCACAAATTGCAACAGGATCTCGACCAATTACCTACCCTTGTGCAATTTCGTACCTGGGCTGACCTGATCATGGCCAACCTAACCACAATTCCCGAACATACAGCCAGTTGGGAAACAACGACACTCACAACTCCTGCCCAACCTATCCGGATTCCCCTGGATGAAAAACTGACTGCGCTCGCGAATGCTCAAAAGTACTACGCTTTAGCCCGCAACGTTTCCCGCACCCGCCAGCAATTAACCGCTACTCTCGAAGCCACACGTGCACAAAGTGACCACCTGACGGCGCTCCTGTCAGCACTGGAGAACGCCGCAGATCGAACGCTTATTACTAATCTTCTCAGGCAAATATCCGATGATTCCTCCGGACCGGCGGCCAACGCCGTCCCCGCCTTGCCTTATCGCCGCCTGCTGATGGAAGGCTGGGAGATCCTGATCGGGAAAAGTGCCCGTGACAACGATCGCTTGATTCGCGAGCACGCCAGGCCGCACGATTTTTGGCTCCACGCCGAAAATACTCCCGGTTCCCACGTTGTGGTGCGCAATCCCCGCCGGGCGACGGTTTTACCCCAACCGGTTCTCCTGAAAGCGGCTGGAATTGCGGCTTTCTTTAGCCAGGCAAAACACAGCGCCCTCGTGCCGGTGCTGTACACTCAGCGCAAATACATCAGCCGCCCCAAACGAGGCGAACCGGGTCAGGTAACGGTACACCACGCTAAAACCATTATGATTGCGCCGCATGACCCACGTACTGATACTTAAAATCCTGCGGGGTTTTGCATTTCTAACCCGTCGCCCCTAATTTTGCGGCGCTATTATGATTATGAAAAGAATGAAAAAACACGCGTTTCTGATTACAGGCATTCTGATTGTTTTAATTGGTGGACAGCACTGTGGTTTCTACGGGCGCCAGCGTGGACCGACCGACTGGCACCGCATCCCGCGCCCGGATTTTCAAATGCCTCCTTATGCTCAGTTTTTAGCCGGCTTGAGTTTTTGTCTGGATCCCGGGCACGGCGGGGATGCCCAGATTGCCGGTTATAAACGAGGGCCGACCGGCGTGCGCGAAGCCGAGATGAACCTGAGGGTCGCTTATTTCTTAAAGGATTACCTGGAAACGGCCGGGGCGCGGGTGATTTTGACGCGCACCGGAGACGACAACGTGGATTTGCGCACACGGGCGGAAATCGCTAACCGCAACGCTGTTGATATATTCATTTCCCTGCATCATAATGCCGTTGACAATCCCCGTACCAATTATGCCTCTACCTGGTACCATGGCGACGCCGATTATTCGCCCGTCAGTCTCGACCTCGCTCGTTATATTCAGCAAAGCCTGGTTGATCACTTCCGTTTACCCAACACCCTCCCGACTGGTTTGCTATCCGATTATCTGATGTATCCCGAAGGGTTTGGCGTTTTACGTTACCTGCAAGTCCCGGGAATCCTTCTGGAATCGTCCTTCTTCAGTCATCCCCAGGAGGAAAAACTCCTGGCCAATCCCCGTTACAACCGGTTTGAGGCTTACGTCATATTCCTGGGGATCGCACGCTGGGCGGCGGCGGGCTTGCCGCGGGTCACCCTGATCGAACCGCATCCGGATACTTCCATTGCCACCAATACTCCCTCCATTTACTTAAAAATCAGCGACGGTCTGCACGAGCGCAAAGGTGCCTGGATGTTGGAACGCCAGCAGGTTTTCAGCCGCCAAATCAGCTTTTTTCTCGACGATTCCAGCGTGGCTTATCTGCATTTCAGAGACCGGGATCTACTCGTGCATACACCCACTAAACCGCTCTCCAATGGTTGGCATACCACCCATGCAGAAATTACCAATTACTGGGGTAATCATAACTTGCCCAAAAAAGCGCGTTTTCGCATCGCTCCGCCTGCCGCCCGGCTTATCGCACAACCCTGGACCGACCGGCTGCCCTCCGACGGCCGCAGTTTTGTCGGCATCGCCGTCACCGCCACCGACGCGAGCGGAGCACCCGTCGCCGATGATGACACCGTGAAGGCCCAATCTTCTGCCGGACAGATCACCCCAACCGCACTCACCCGGAACGGCCAAACTTTGCATTACCTGTTCTCGCCTACGCAACCGACCTCGGCGGAAGTGGGTCTCAACGCCGGACAGGCGGTCGTCAATTTCAAGATGTTTTTCGCAGATTCCGGAACGACCTTGATCGAAGGATTTTGCCGGACAGTGGACGGGCAACCGCTCGCTGATGTCTCCGTGACTCTTAATCCCGAAAGCCTGGAACAGTTTACCAATCGCGACGGAGTTTATTTCTTCCCCAACATCACTCCCGGGACGCATCAACTACTGTTTGAACGGGACGGATATTTCGGCGCATCCCACTCACTCACCGTGCAGGATGGGCAAACCTGTTTGGATACGATGCTATTTCCGGCAATCTACAATGGCATCCTGCATGACTATGTAATCGTAATCGATCCGCGGTTCGGAGGCCGTGAAACGGGTTCACCCGTGGCCCCCGGAGTCAATAGCGCCCAAATCAATCTGGCCGTCGCGCGCATTTTAGGCGATTTATTTCGCCGGGCCGGCGCCTGCGCCTTTCTCCTGCGCTCGGATGATACCCATATTACACGCGAAAAACGAGTGGCTCTCAGTAATCAATTGCCGGAGGGCGGTTATTATCTACGGCTCGAACTTGATCATTGGCAGGACCATCAACCGCTGTTAATCGGCGATTACTACCCGGGGAGCGAACGGGGTCAGCGTTTATTACAGAATCTCGACTCACTGCTGCGCCAGGTGACTCCCGCACCGCCAGCGCAAATCCATGCTTCCAGCGCTTACGAAATCCAGAAAACCAACCGCGCGGCAATTGCAGTGCGCCTTAATGCTCTGAAACATCCCGACCTCGACCCCCTAAATACGTACAGACAAGAACAGTTAGCCTGGCTCATTTTACAAAGCTTTCTACTGGAACTCGGTCGGACAACCCTCCCCGTGGAAAATCTGCAAATCACCCTCACCGATCATGGCCAACCTCTGGCAGGTTATCGGGTCGAATTGGGACATAAGCTCGGTACCTGGACCGACCGGAACGGCAGGGCCTGTTTTGCGTACATCGCCCCCAGCACTTATGAGATCACAGTTTTCAGCCCGCAGGGACAGACGCTGTTCTGCCAATCTATCACTACCATTCGGTCCTCGAATATCCGGCTCGAAATAAATTCCTCACAGTCGCCCTGATTCGGTTTCCTTTCGGTTAAAGCCCAAAACAGTAATCGATCCGAAAAAAAACAGGGGCGTATTGCTACGCCCCTGTTAAGAGAACAAATTCCGTTAATTCCAGTTATTTCATGAAGACCATTTTGCGCGTGGCATTGAAGCCATTGGCATTGATGGTGTAGAAATAGATACCACTTGGAACCATACTGCCATTATTATCCAGTCCGTTCCAGGTGACGCGGTATTTGTTGGCGTCCTGGGTGGTATTGACCAGCGTGCGGACTTCCTGGCCCAACATGTTGAAGATCGAGAGTTTTACCAATCCCTTTTCAGGAAGGCTGTACTCGATCGAAGTGGTCGGGTTGAAGGGATTCGGGAAGTTCTGCTTCAACGCATAGGTCTTGGGAGTCGTCACTTCACCGCTGACGCTGCTGACCGGTTCGCCCAGGAAGGTCAGAACGTTGCCCAACAGGTTGCCGACATTAGTCAGGCCCCAGTGATACTTGCTGGAAGTATCAGCCGGGCTGTAGAAGGAGAGTGCCAACCAGTCCAGAGCCCAGAAGACGGACTTGAAGTTGGTGCCTTCCTTATGAATACCGACAACGGAGTCGGCGTGGTTCGGATCGGTGAAATCCACCACGGAACCGGTGGCGGGTGTCAGGTTATCAATCCAGTTCGAGAAACCCAGTTCGTTATAAGGATCATAGAACAG
>Ga0209609_10000116_pt1 | contig 45411 bp, 41 predicted proteins | sample LakKivw325mmetaG_FD_184136 | JGI IMG/M metagenome (GOLD analysis project Ga0209609, IMG submission 184136) | Anoxic lake water microbial communities from Lake Kivu, Rwanda to study Microbial Dark Matter (Phase II) - Lake Kivu water 325m metaG... | ecosystem: Environmental > Aquatic > Freshwater... | reverse complement strand
TCTCCAGTGCCTGATGACCGTATCCGGTAAATCGATGCTGTATGTGTCCTGCGCCGCACAATTGAATCGGGCAATTTCCGTCAACTGGTAGGCACTGAAATCGAAGTCTTCCAGTTTGAGCGAATCTTCATCCCATCGGGCTAATCCGGGAGCATCCAACAGCAGGACGCTGACTTCCAGAGTCGTATCGTTCGTCAGGGGCACCAGCGCATAAATCTGGAGGCGCAGACTTTCGATGGAATCGAGGGGATCGGGCAGGGCGCTGAAATTATCGAATCGCAGTAAGGACCAGGCTTCCTCGATATTCTCATCGTGTCCGACATATAAATAACTGGAGCCGCCCATATGAGGGCTGACAATACGCGTGGTATCTTCTATCTGCATATAGTCGATGCTAAAGGTCTCGAATGCCACCGGCACGGTATCGAGCGGGAGAAGCGGGAGTTTTTCCTCACAGCGTTCTAACCAAAAACTGCAGATTAGGACCCAGCCCAGCCAGCCAAATAGGGCGGCGGTCAGCGGTGTGCAGAGACGGCGGGCAAGCCTATTATGCGAGTTAAATTTGCTCCACCAGACGGATGATTTCATTTGCTAAGTTCTGCCATTCCTCAGTTGATTCTTCCTTACATTCGTAAACGGAAAATTTTCTCTTGTCTCTCTGAATAAGGCTGGAATAAACCGGATCGTTTAAATAAGCCCCGAACAAGTCGTCATTTTTATTGATAAACAGTACATGCTGACAGTATGGAAAAGCCGTGGCGATTACGTTGCGCTCGGCGGCAATCTGACTGCGCCGGGCATAGTTTTTCAAGCCGACTTCGGCGTAATCCCGGTTAGTGAAATTCGCCTGCGGGCTTTTGGAATGTACGATCTGGAGGACTTTCACCCCTTCGAAATAATCCTTATTCAATAAATCGGCGTTCATCAGCAAAGGTATTAAACTCATTTGCCAGTCATTGACAATAATCACTTCGGGCTTCCAGCGCAGATAATTGAGGGTTGTCAACGCCGCGTAGGCAAAATAGCCGAAGCGGACAGCGTTGCGTTGCTCATTTTTTTCCGGAGCGAGAGGATACAGGTCGGTGTCCGTCGTATGATAATAAAAGGGATGCTCTAAAAAATAGACCTGTACCTTGGTGTTGGGAATGAAAGCCGATTTTACGGAAGCCGTGATCTGTTCACTGCGGTATTGCATGGACATTTCCCGCAGACGGATCACTTCTCTGAGAATGTAACGCCGTTCGCTAATAAAGCTGTACTTGGGCATCATGACCCGGAAATCATATTTGCGTTCGTTGAATACGATTGGTATTTCTTTGGAAAAACTGGCCAACCTGTGGCTTTCCGCAAATGGAATTATCTCAGAAGTCAAAAAATAGATTCTTTTAATCATAGGCTTATTTAATTAACTGCTTTGCGTTAGGGACGAATTCGCTCTGTGGATAAAGGTCAATCAATTTCTGCATTTCGATACGGAACCGATCAGGATTACCCAGCTGCTTATAGCATAGTCCGATTTTAAACTGCGCGTCATCGCCTTTATCAGTATTGGCGAAGGTGCTAACTTTCTCAAATTCGGCGATAGCGCGCTGATATTGCTTCATTGAATAATAACATTCGCCGATCCAGTACTGGGCATTGTCAGAAAGGTCATGACCACGGTCTTCGCCAATCAGTTTGCGGAAACTTTCGATGGCTTCTTCATTACGATTGTTTTGGTGCAGGGTCAGGGCATTCAGATAGCGTTCCTTGAATGGCAACGGTTGACCGGAGGCATCTGGTTTACCACTGTCCCGCTGAGTGATGGTGCGCGATTCTCCGATACTGTTACTCAGCGCCACCAGCCGGCTCTCAAGAATCACCAACTGAGAGAGAATTTCAAAATTGATGCTGTCGGCATAATGCGCCCGAACTTCTGCCACATTTAAACGGTTCTGCAGATTGGTCACGTCGGTACGCAGAGATGCGAGGTTGGCCTCCAAATTGGCCACTGATTTCTGCAAAGGCTCAAGAACCGGAGCGGATTGGCCCGGGGACTGACCTGGAGTTTCCAGTTTAGCCAGACGCGTGGCATAGGAGTTGGAATTCTTGATCAGGGTATTCAGTTTGCTCCTGATGTCTGTCAGCTCTTTATCGAGAGCATCGAACTTCTGGGAGATTTCCTCGGCAGACAGCTTCTTGTCAGGCGCCGGGGCATGCGCCTGGAGCTCAACCGGCAGGTTCATCAGCCAGCAAAGCGCCAAAACCGTTCCGGTTGTAACATAATATTTTCGACTTGGTTTATTAAATGTATTCATATTTACAGAAACCCACGGTGGTTATAAGCTAATCATTTTGACGGAAAAAAGAAACTCAAATCTTGCAGGGGCCTGGCGACGATCAGTATTGCTTATCGGCACTGATATTCATGGCTAAACCTAACAAAATAAAACAAGTCAGCAGAAATGAACCACCGTAACTAATGAACGGCAGGGGTAAGCCGGTGACGGGCATCAGTCCGACGGTCATCGCCACATTGATCAGGACATGCAGACTAATAATGCTCGCTACGCCGACCATACCCAGCGAACAAAACCGATCCTTCAACCGATAAGCCGAGTACAAACACAGCAGCAAAAAACCGAGGAACAATAGCAAAACAATGCAGACTCCGATAAAACCATACTCCTCACCAATCACCGAAAAAATGAAATCCGTGTGTTGTTCCGGTAGGAATTTTAAATGGGTCTGGGTGCCCTTGCCGATGCCCTTGCCCAGCAACCCGCCCGATCCAATCGCGATTTTGGACTGGAGCACCTGATAACCCGATCCCTGTGGATCACTATCAATGTTAAAAAGGGTCAGGATGCGTTGCTGCTGATAGGGTTTCATACCGTTCCATAAGACCGGCGTGACAAAACCGAGCGACAGATTGAGGACCATGACGGTGATCGATACCCAGAGTTTTTCTTTCGTCAGATACAGGATACCGATCATCAACACGATCCAGATAAAATAGGTATAGAAACTGAAGGCAGTGATGATACTCACGACAGGAGCCATGATGACAAACAAATGAAACAACCGGGCTCCCGCCCAGTAGAGCATCGGAAAAAGCAACCCAAAATAGATGATCGAGGTGCCTAAATCGGGCTGTTTTAACACAATGATCAGCGGCAGCAGGGCAAACAAGGTTGGAATTACTAAAGTGCGAAAATCTAAAATTGATTGTTTGGTACCAGCCAAATAACGGGCAATCGCCAACATTACTAAGATTTTCATGAGCTCGGATGGTTGAAAATTAATAAACCCAAAGGAGATCCACCGGGCGGTGCCAGCCCTCGAAGTACTGATAAAGTAGGGTATCAGCAATAAAATAATGCCAATCCAGTAGGAAACATAGGCGATGTCATAAATCAGTTTCTTCTGAATAAAATAAATGATTGCCGTTGCTAATCCGCAACCCAGGAACCACAACCCCTGGCGTCCGATTGGACGTGTGAGAAACGAGCCCTCCATATTTAAGGAAGCACTGAACATAGCTAACAAACCAATCAAGCTTAATAGCACACAAAGCACCAAAATGGTGATATGAATATTCGATAATGAGCCGATAAAGTCACCGAACTGGCGGGAGAGACGTCGTCGCATTGGTTGCCATCATTTGATTAGCATTACGCTGATGCCAGTAATTGAATAATTTACCGGCGATTTGAGCCGCAATGCCCCCGCCGGACTTTCCGTGTTCAATCAGCACGGCCAGGGCAATGGTCTGGTGCGCTTCTTTCATGTAGCCAATAAACCAGGCATGCGCTTCGCCATGTGGATTCTGGGCGGTGCCGGTTTTCCCGAACACCGGTACGCCTCTGACCAGCGCGCCTCTGCCCGTACCACTGGATACCACTTCGTTCATGGCGTTCTCAACGAACTCCCAGGTGGCTGGTGAAATCGTCTGAATGGAATCGTTTTTAGTAACGATTTCATGGGTCAGGTTGGTGGCTTTATCGATATACTTCAGTCCGATATGCGGCTGGACCAGCTTTCCGCGGGTGGCCAGACTGGCACAAAAACGAGCCATTTGTACGGGAGTGACTAATACATCGCCCTGTCCGATGACTAAATTTAGTTTATTGCCGTCGGTCCAACCGTTTAAACCATACTTCCGATTCAGGAAATTTACGTCGGGCATGACTCCTTCTGACTCGGGAAAGAGATCAATACCGGTACACTGTCCAAACCCGAAAAGTTTTCCATATGTCGCCCAATCATCGGTATCCAGACGGCGGATCAAATTGTAAAAATAGACGTTGCAGGAATGGACGATAGCGTCGTGCATTTTCATCCGCCCGTGCCCTTTGGCTTCCCAGCATTTAAAAATCCGCCGTCCTAACCGATATTGTCCCGGACAAAAGGCAGACCAGCTGGGTTCCACCGCTTTTTTCTCCAAGGCGGTGAATATCGCAATCAGTTTAAAAGTCGAGCCGGCAGGGTAAGTGCCTTGTGTCGCCCGGTTATAAAGTGGTTGGTCAGGATCAGTCCGCAAGCTAGTCCAGACTTCGTTGGAAACTACTCCGGCGAATAAACCCGGGGGATAGTCCGGTTTACTGACCAAAGTCAACACCTCGCCATTCTGCGCATCCAAAATGACGATTGCTCCTTTATGTTCTCCGACTAACGATTCGGCCATAACCTGCAGATCGAGGTCGATTGTCAGATAGAGATCGTTGCCCGGTTTGGGAGGTACATTGTCACGATCCTGGAGGCGCCCGACTTCCCGCCCCAGAGCATCAATCTGCAGGTAAGTGTAGCCTCTACTGCCACGGAGGACCTGTTCATATTGTTTCTCCACCCCGCACCAACCGATAAGATCACCTTGTTTGTAACCTAAGTTCTCAACCCGTTTTAATTCGTTTTTTCCAATCTCACGAACATAACCGAGCACTTGTGAAAGGTGCGCCGGCGTGGGAAAAGCGCGAATTGGTTCCAGGGAATATAGCACTCCAGGCAGGTTAACTTTGTTTTCCTCCACCCGGTTGAGCATTTGGAAATCAACATCTTCGACAATCTTTACCGGTACAAACGGACCCCGCCATTTGTTGCGAATCCGGTGTCTGACCTGAGCGGTAGTCAAACCTACAATCTGCGCCACGATTGAATCACCCTCAGCGGTAGTGCGTAATTCATAGGGGACAACTTCGACATTGTACTGGGATTTATTATCCGTAATGATTTGTCCATGCCGGTCATAAATGATTCCGCGCGGAGCTTCGATCGGAACGACCCGGATCCGATTGGCTTCAGCGATGCCACGAAAGCGAGGCCCCTTGACAATCTGCAGATAATACAGCCGAACCAGTAAAATCATAAAAAGCAGGATCAAGGTGATGATAAAACTGTTTTTCCGCAGACTGGAAACCGAATTATGCGAAATATACATACTCAGTCAATATCCAGTTTGAACAGGTATTGCATGATCAGATAGAACAATGCCGTATAAGCTGTGGACGGCAGAATATAGCGCATGAACAGGTACTCGGTCGCGATTTCCAACCCCTTAAAATTGATGAAGTAATAAATCGCGAAATGCAGACCAATGATGAAAATTTCCAAACCGTGTAGCAAAAGAGGATTGTAGCGATGGCGCTTGCCTTTCAGTAGTCCGGCTCCAAAGCCCGCCACAGTCTTGGCTAAGGCGGACAATCCCATGAAAGAGCCAATACCGATGCCGTCAGCTATGAGGCCAATCGTGAAACCATACAATTGACCGAGCACCTTGCCCTGCAGACGTCCGACAAACAGTACTAACATCAGCACAAAATCAGGCCGTACTTCGCGGATCGTCATCCAGGTGCCAAAAAGCAATTGGATCAGAATGACAATCAGGCTGAAGGTGACAATGATTAGTGTTTTTCGAACCATTTTTGATTTAATACCACAAATACTTCTTCGATCGCAGCGACATCCACGCTCGGCTTGATTGTCGCAATCTGGAACAGACCGCTGGATGATTGCCTGACTTCCAGTACTTCGCCAACGACGATATTCGGCGGGTAAATTTCACTGTAGCCGGAGGTAAGCACCACTTCTCCAGGATAAATGACCGCCGTCTTGGGTATCTCCCGGACTTCAGCCAATCCATCTGGATGCCAGCGCATAATGCCAAAGACCCGGGAAATCTGGAACTTTACTCCGAGCCGGAAATTGACATCCATGAAAATCTGCACTTGAGTACTCTGGTCTCCGACCGCAACGGTTTTACCGACTATCCCCCGCGTGGAAATCACTGCCATGTTCGGTGCAATGGCCTGCTGGCGGCCAACGTTGATCAGCACGGAATTGTATAGCGGTGTAGTACCCTGGTTGATGACTTCCGCGGGCACCAGGTCAAGGTGCGTGGTATCTGTAAAATTCAGCATGGAGCGCAGACGCTGGTTTTCCAGATAAGCTTCCTTCATCTGGGCATTAATCAAACTTAGTCGCAGGTTATCTTCCTTGAGTTGGGCATTTTCCTTTACTAGTCCATCCAATGTATCTATCCAGAGCTTCGGATAATGGATAAACCGGAAAAGATCGGCTACGTCGCCCTGCAGACTGCGCACCTGGGGATTTTCATTCTGGGCTAAAATGGTCAGCGCAATTATGACCAGGAAAAGTAACAGAAAGTATTCGTAAAGATCAAGCAGGAATCTTAATACTTTCAGCCACATCCGAATCAGACCAGCACATCGCGGTACTTGTCAATATTTTCGATAATCAGGCCGGCGCCTTTCGCCACGGAGAGCAATGGTTCTTCCGCGACATTGACCGGCAGATCAGTCTCCACTCGAATGCGCTGATCTAATCCTTTAAGGAGGGCACCGCCGCCAGTCAGGATAATCCCACGATCCAATATATCGGATGAAAGTTCCGGTGGGGTCATCTCCAACGCTTGCTTTACGGCCTGAATAATCAGGTCAAGCGTATCTTTCAGGCATTCCCGAATTTCCACCGAAGAGACTTCAATGGTTTTCGGAATACCGGCCACTAGACTGCGCCCCTTGACTGTAATCGTAGTATCGCTGATGGGCATGGCCGATCCAACCGAGCACTTAATCCACTCGGCGGTGCGTTCGCCTACCAATAAATTATGCTCAGTCTTAAAATACTGCCAGATGGCCTCGTCCATTTCGTCACCCGCGACTCGGATCGCCTGCTTGGTCACGATGCCATTCAGGGCAATCACGGCGATCTCGGTCGTACCGCCACCAATATCAACGATGATGTTGCCGACTGGTTTGGAAATATCAATTCCGATACCGATGGCGGCGGCTACCGGTTCATCCACCAAAAAGACTTTCCGGGCATTGGCCCGGTCGGCGCTGTCCCGCACCGCCCGTTTCTCAACCTCCGTGATGCCGGAGGGAATACAGATGACCATTTTGGGGCGGGCAATGCGACTCAGATTGATTTTACGGATAAAACCACGGATCATGGCATCGGTCATCTCAAAATCGGCTATCACGCCGTCCTTCAGCGGGCGGATGGTGATGATATCACGGTGGGTCTTGCCCAGCATTTCCTTGGCGTCATTCCCCACGGCTACCACTTCACCGTCATGCGCGGAACGCGCTACGATGGAAGGTTCATCCAAGATGATGCCTCTGGTTTTCATATAGATTAGGGTATTCGCCGTCCCTAAATCGATTGCGATATCACCGGTAAAAAGATTGAACAAATTAAAAGCCATAAATGCTCCGGGAATTAATGTTTAAACACCCGCTTACCCGTAAACAACATGAAAAGACCCAGCCGATTGCAGGCTTCAATCGAATCCTGATCGCGGATACTGCCACCGGGTTGAATCACGCCGGATATGCCCTGGCGAGCGGCCTCTTCCACCGAGTCGGCAAATGGGAAAAAAGCATCCGATGCCATCACCGCGCCTTTTAAATCCAGGCCGGCCGCGTGAGCTTTGTTAATCGCAATTCGCACCGAATCTATTCTCGACATCTGACCTGCTCCTACTCCCAGGGTGCCCTCTGCATTGCACAGGACAATCGCGTTGGACTTGACATATTTCACCAAATGCCATCCCAATCGCATTGCCGGATAGTGTTCGGTTTTGGGTGCAACCTGCGTGACTACCTGCCAGGCGCTTTCATCGTCCGGTGATGATTGGACTGTCTGCACCAGCGCTCCGCTTCCGTATCCGCGAATATCGAGGTTTTCTGCCAGATTCGCCGGATTGGGAACCAGGAGCCGCAGATTCTTCTTTTTACTAAGCATAGTCAGCGCCGACGAAGTGTACTCCGGTGCGACGATACACTCCAGGAAACTTTTCACCAATTCTTCGGCTAAAGCGGCATCCACAGGACAATTGACTCCGACAATGCCGCCAAAATAACTGACAGGATCGGTGAGTACGGCGCGCCGGTAGGCATTTAACGCCGTCTGCCCCACGGCAAAGCCACAGGGATTGGTATGTTTGATAACCACCGCGGTCGGGATGTCGGAAGGACAAGTCGCGGTGATTTTATAGGCGGCGAGACAGTCAATATAATTGTTGAAAGAAATTTCCTTGCCCTGCAACTGCCGGAATGGTTCCCAGCCTGCCGTCGTGGCGGGACGATACAGTCCGGCACGTTGGTCGGGATTCTCGCCGTAGCGCAGAGCCTGTTGTAGACGCAGGGGGCGCACCATGATTTCCGGTAAGTCAGGGTCTTGTCCTCCCAGAAAATTAGCGATCTCGGCGTCATAAGCGGCAGTTTTTAGAAAAACCGCCTGCGCCAGGGTCCGGCGATATTCCGGGGTGATGGTTTGTGCCTGATATTTCTCACTAAATTCCGCGTATTGGCCGGGATCCGACAAAATCACAACATTAGCGTAATTCTTGGAAGCCGCCCGCAACATCCCGGGCCCGCCGATGTCTATCATCTCGATTATTTCCGCATCATTTTTATCGCCAGACTGCAGAGTCTCGACAAAAGGGTACAGATTCACGATCACCAACTGGAACGGTTCAACCCCTGTTCGGGATAAATCATTTTGATGTTCGGCCAATCTCACATCAGCCAGCAACCCTGCAAATACGACCGGGTGGAGTGTTTTCACGCGCCCGCCGAGGATTTCCGGAAATCCGGTCAGATCCTCGATTCTTTTGACGTTAATGCCATTCTCAGTTAACATCCGGAAGGTTCCACCAGTGGAAAAAATTTCCACACCGTGGTCGGTCAGCAAATGCGCCAGCGGCACTATTCCGGTCTTATCCCAGACACTGATGACAGCTCGTTTGATTGGAAATTGATTCATAAGCTCCACTGTACTTTATGGTCAATTAATTTGATTTTCCCTTCACAAAACGCCCGGACAACTTCCGGATACAAACGGTGTTCTGCTTCCAGTACCCGGTGAGCGAGACTTTCCGGGGTATCATGCTCCAGAACGGCTACCTGTTCCTGTTTAATGATCGGTCCGGTGTCGTAATGTTCATCCACGAAATGCACCGTGGCGCCGGTGGTTTTGACGCCGCTCGCCAACACCGCCTCGTGCACCTTCGACCCGTAAAGGCCATGACCGCCGAAGTTCGGCAAAAGAGCCGGATGAATATTCAATATTGCTCCGCGGTATTTCTGAACTACCGGTATGGGAATCATCTTCAGATAGCCCGCCAGCACTATCAGGTCTACGGCATGTTGACTTAATACACCCAGTAAAAAATTCACATAATCATCCGGATTGGCGAAGTGCTTCCGGCTGATCCAATAGGTAGGAATCCCTGCCTCGCGGGCGATATCGAAAACGGGAGGCTGAGCCCGATCGCTGATCAGACAAGTAACCCGGGCGGCAATTTCGCCCGCTTGGATTTTACCCAGAATAGTGGAAAAATTGGAGCCTCTTCCCGAAGCGAAAACCGCGATATTTTTCACAAAATGGTTACTTTCAAGATGACTGCCAAATTTATCGAAAGAAACCAGCAGAATCAATCAGGGATTTCGGATTCCGGAAACTTTTTCCCACTCGCCTGGAGTTTCCTTTCAATCTTCAGGGCAGTATTGGCGGATTTCAGCGAGCAGTTGTTCAAGTTTAGCGGTGTCCTCGAAAACATTAAACTGATCGGTCTCAACGATTTTAACGGGTGTCCTGTGCTGTTCCTCCCTGATCCAGCGCTCATAGGACAGGTTCAGACGGTAAATATACTCGGGGGAAATGTCGCGTTCAAAACCGCGGGAACGTTTTTTAATGCGGGTCAGTAGAGTGTCGACGCTGGCGCGCAGGTACAGGATCAGATCCGGCTTTTTCAGATAGGAAGTCATGATCTCGAATAACGCGCAATAATTGTCCCAGTCGCGCTGGCTCATATTGCCCATTTCGTACAGATTACGGGCAAAAATCTCCACGTCTTCGTAAATGGTACGATCCTGAACGGTGCTGATTTCGCATTCGGTCATCTGTTTGTGAGTCTTGAAGCGATGGGAAAGAAAATAGACCTGCAGGTGAAAACTCCACTGGTTCATGCTCGCATAAAAATCTTCCAAATACGGATTGTCAATCACCGACTCATAATACGCCCGCCAGCCAAACCGTCGGGCGATGATGTCAGTCATGGTGGTTTTTCCCACCCCGATATTCCCGGCGATTCCGATGAAGTAAGGACATTTACGCACCGCTCAGCTCTCCCGTTAAGCCATCTTTTACCATAGACATTATTCTAACTTTTCTCAGGCTATTAAACAAGTTTTCTTTACTGACGGCCCGAATTTTCACATAGTTATCGGATAATCCCTGCCATTGCCCCCCTTCAAGCTGCTCCTCAAACAACACCGACAATTCCGTCCCGATAAATTTTTGCATGAATGCCTGGCGCTTAAGCTGACCCACCTGCCGCAGACGTTCTGCCCGTTCCTGTTTTATGCAAGCCGGTACGTCATCCCGTTGTTCCGCCGCCAGGGTTCCGGGTCGCGGTGAATAACGAAAAACGTGCAAGTAGTCCACCGGGATGGTTTCAATGAAACGTAAAGATTCATCAAAATCCCGGACTTCTTCCCCCGGAAAACCCACCATGATATCCGCTCCGATACATATTCCCGCTATCTGCTTCTTGACGGTTTCCAGCAGGCGGGCATAATCGGAAGTTGCATACCGGCGCCGCATCCGGGTTAGAATTTGGTCGCTTCCGGATTGCAGAGGCAAGTGCAAGTAGCGGCAGAGACGCGGCTGGGTGCGCAGCAGTTCGATCAATTCTGATGAGACCCTATCGGGCTCAACCGAACTCAGGCGCAGGCGGGGCAATTCTGTTTCGGCAAAGATCTTACAGAGAAGAAATTCAAGCCCACCATCCGCCACCTGATAATTTCCCAAATTAACACCCGTAAGCACGACCTCTTTTATCCCGCTTGAAACCAGCCGATTGATTTCGGTGACGCATTCCTGCCAGGGGCGACTGCGGGAATTACCACGCAAATGAGGGACGATGCAATAGGCACAAAAATAATCGCACCCATCCTGTACTTTTAATTGCACCCGGATGCGCTCCGGATTCAGGTTGAGAGTGGTAGGGAAAAATACCTCTTTGGTTGCATCAGTTGATTCTGTCACCGGCGGTTGCGAATTGCCGTCACAGGTACGGAGGTCGTCGAAAACCTGATACTTCAACCGGTTATCATATACTCTCCGAACCCCGGGCATTTTGAGCAAACTTCTCGCCTCGCGCCGTGCATAACAACCCACTACAATGATGCTGGCCTGGGGGAAGTCGCGATGGATCCCGGCAATCACGCCACGCGTTTTGGCTTCCGCCTGGACCGTCACGGCACAGGAATTGATTATCACCAGATCCGCCTGTTCAGCAGCTGCCGTCACCGTCCAACCGGCTTTTTCAGCCAAGTACTTGAGCGTTTCGGTTTCCGCTTGATTCAGGCGACAGCCAAGCGTCCGGAAGGTGACGGTCGTGTACAAGCTTAACTGATTTCGATCCGGCTCTGGTCACCAACAATCAGACGATTGACCAGCGGTTTGGTGCCGGATTCCACGATTTGGACATCCTTGCCGAGCAGGCTTGCTTCCAGGCGTACTTTCTGATTGCGGATGACACAGCGCTCGGAAATGATGCTGAATTCCAGCTCCGCATTACTGATTTCGCAGTGCTTGGCAATGGCAGTGTAGGGCCCCACGTAGGCATTGACGATCCGGGTGCCTTGGCCGATGATGGCCGGCCCGCGCACGTTGCTATTGATGACCTGCGCACCATTTTCCAAAACCACCCGTCCCGAAATTACGCTCATGGCATCAACCAGACCTTCTATCCGGGTTTCGATATTATCCAGTACCAAACGATTGGCTTCCAGTAAATCACAGGGTTTACCGGTATCTTTCCACCAACCGGTAATTTCCGAAAAAGTCACCGTTTTGCCTTTATCCAGCAAATATTGATGGGCATCGGAAATTTCCAACTCACCGCGGGCACTGGGTCGGATGTTATTAACCGCTTCGAAAATACTCGGATCATAGATGTAAATGCCAGTCACAGCGAAATCACTCATGGGTTTTTGCGGCTTTTCAACGATGCGTACGATACGACCATTGACGATTTCCGGGACTCCGAACCGTTCCGGATCCGGAACCCGCGCCAAAACCAGGTGACAGTTAGTTGGGCGTTCCTGAAAAGCGGCAATAAAACGCCGTATACCGCCGACGATGATATTATCACCCAGGTAAAAAACGAAAGGCTCTTCGCCCAAAAAGGGCGCCGCAATCTTGATGCAATGCGCTAAACCAGCCGGACTTTCCTGAGGAATATAAGTCAGATGCAAACCTAACCGGCTACCATCGCCATAAACCTCGCGTACCTCATCACCGGCCTGGTTGGTGATTATACCAACTTCCGTGATGCCTGCGTCGCGGACGTACTCCAAGGCATAATTCAGAATCGGTTTATTGGCAATCGGAATCAAATGCTTGTTCTGAGTATGGGTAATCGGACGCAAGCGGGTTCCGTGACCACCCGCGGTTATCAACGCTTTCATGGCAAAACCTCGAGATTTATTAAGCTCATCGTGCGCTCGGAAATTAGCTATATTCTCCTAAAGAAACAAAATAATCATACTTCCATCGCAGTCCAATCCAGGCCTTCCACTCCGCTGAGTTTGACATGACAAAAAGAACCAATCCGGTGCAATTTTGTGGTCTGGAGCCTGACGGTACAATCAACTTCGGGGGCATCCCAGATCGAACGCCCGCTATAACCATCCGGCAACCGTCTCTCCAGCAATATTGGTATCTCTTGCCCCACCTTGGAAAGTGCAAAATCGTGGGCGATCTCCCATTGTACCTGCATCAGGATTTCCTTACGGCGTTCCTTTTCTCCCGCGGGAATATTGTCCCTTAAACCAAACGCCGCGGTGCCTTCTTCAGCGCTATAGGTGAAAACCCCCAAACGTTCAAAGCGCACTTCCCGGATAAAATCAAGCAACTCCTGAAATTCAGCTACAGATTCTCCCGGAAACCCGACCATGATCGAGGTTCGCAGGGCGATATGCGGCACGGCGTGGCGCAGGGCCTGCAAGCGGCGGATCATCCGGGTTCGGTCTGAGCCGCGTTGCATCTGCTCCAGGATGCGGGAACTGCAATGCTGAACGGGAATATCGAGATAAGGACACAACTGCGGATACTTTTCAAACAGGCGATTCAATTTGTTTTTCCAAAAATCGGGATTGGCATATATCAGTCGCACCCAGGGAAAAAGCTGGGCTTGCAGTAGTCTTTCCAAGAACTGATAGAGGTCAATCCGCGGTTTCAAATCCGAACCATAGCGGGTCAGATCCTGCGCTATTAAAATCAGTTCCTTTACTCCCCGCCGGGCTAACTCCGCGGCTTCCCGTAAAAGACTCTCAGGATCACGACTGATCTGGCGTCCCCGGATCAGCGGAATGGCACAAAAAGAACATTGATTATCGCAACCTTCGGCAATTTTTAAATAGGCGAAGTGGCGCGGAGTCAAAAGACGCCGCCCGAACTCATAATCAAGTTCAGTCTTTGTTCCGGTAAGTTCCTGCACGATTGCGGCTTGTGCATCCACTCCGAAAACACCGTCCAGTTCCGGAATTCCCGCTTTAAGTTCACTGGCATAACGCTGCGCCAGACAGCCAACCGCAAGCAGTTTTCTGACACCGCTCTGTTTGAGCCGGGCGGCTTCCAGAATAGTTTCTATTGACTCACTTTTAGCTGGCTGGATAAAGCCGCAGGTATTCACTATGACGGTTTCCGCCTGGGCGGGATCCGCGACCTGGCGGAGATGCCCCCGGCTGAGCGCTCCAATCAGCAATTCAGAATCCACCGTATTTTTCGGACACCCCAAAGTAATGACCGCAAATGTGCCGGGCGGATTGCCTTTCGGTTTTCTGTCAATAATTTTTTGTTTATTTTGTTTCTGCGGTAGTTTCATCGAGTCAGCAGGTTGACGGACAACTTTTATCGCGGCTCTTCTCCCAGCAGCGCCGACACAAATTTCTCAGCATCGAAATCCACCAGATCGGTGAGTTTCTCGCCGATTCCAAGGTACCGGATGGGTAGGCGCAATTGCCGACTGATGGCGAAGACGATGCCGCCCTTCGCAGTGCCATCTAATTTCGTTAAAATTATCCCGCTTATTGCCAGGCTGTTCTGGAAAATCCGTACCTGTTCGAGGCTGTTCTGCCCAATCGTGGCATCCAAAACCATCCATGTGTCATGTGGGGCTCCGGGCATTACTTTGCCGATCACGCGTTTGACTTTTGTCAGCTCCTCCATCAAGTTGGATTTGGTATGCAGGCGACCGGCGGTATCTATTATCAAAATATCGGAGCGGCGCGCCAGAGCTGACTTGACGGCGTCAAAGGCAATCGCCGATGGATCGCTTCCCTGGGGATTGCCCATAAATTCGGCGCCACTGCGTTCGGCTAATATTTTCAACTGTTCATAAGCCGCCGCCCGAAACGTGTCCGCCGCCGCGATTAGTACACTTTGATCCTGGCTGACAAATCGATGAGCAAGTTTACCGATGGTCGTTGTCTTGCCGGTGCCATTGACCCCGACGACCAGAATAATGCGGGGTCTAACTACCGGAATCGTCGGGACGGGCTGACTGAGCAGATTGTACAGAATTTGGCGGAGGATACTTTTTAGGTCAGCCGATTGCCGTTGGCTACTTTTTCGTAATTGTTCGAGGATCTCTGCGGTAGTTTCTACTCCGACATCCGCCAGCAGCAAAGCTTCTTCAAGCTGCGTTAGCATGGATTCATCCAGCCGAAAGTACCGACCCAGCCCGGGCACGCGGGCGGCAAGGAGTCGAGCAGTTTTTCCCAGGCCAAAGTTCAGCATGCGATCCGCATCAGGCCGCCTGCTGGATTTTGCTTCTCCGGCGGTCGCGTGTAGTTATCCAGATTTTTTGTCCGAAGTCCAGGATATATTGAATTCCACTCAGAGTCATGAAAAAGACCGCGCCCCACATGATCGGTTGCACCCACTCTCCAAAGAAGTCCGGATAAAGAAAAGCCAGCACGGTCAAAGCGGTAAAAAGGATCGAAACCTTGCCGGACTTATTGGCACAGGGCGAAATGCCACAGTTATTCAGCAGGTAAACCGCCAGTAAAGAAATAATGAAATAGCGCACCACCATGAACATGAAGAAAAATACCGGCATGCGCTCGTCAATTATCAGAAACAGCATGACGCTTAAAAGCACAACAGCATCCGCGAATGGATCGAGAACTTTGCCGATTTCGGTGATCTCGCGGCTGATTCTGGCCAACCAGCCGTCCAGCATGTCCGAAACAATCGCAATCAGGATGAAAATCAGGGCGACTGAGCCATCGCCCTTGCGCAAATAGTACAGGATCGGTACGGTCAAAAAAGCCCGGGTCAAAGAGATAATATTCGAAGTCGTGACAATCCGACGAGGCGGGATGGAGTTGTATTTATCGGTAACAATCTGTTTAACGTTAGCGGCTGATTTAATCATATCTGTCCTGACATGTTATTCAAAATTAAGACATAAGCATATCAAAGTACAAATCCAGTCCTACCGCATGACAAATGGCGTCTGCGTTACGCAGGGCTGATTCCGGACCATCGTAAAGTATCCGTCCTTGTTTAAAAACAAGCATCCGCCCGCAATGGCGGTGCAGGAGTTCAAAATCATGGGAAATACAGATCAGGGTCTTGCGCAGGGCCAGCTGGGTGACAACCCGGTCAAAAATCGCTTCGTCTTCCGGGCTAAGTGCAATGGTCGGTTCATCAAAAATCAGAATGGCACCACTGCGCGCAAAGCCAAACGCCAAGGCAACCTTGCGCAATTCGCCCCCGCTCAGCTCGAACCCATACCGTTCCTGCAATTTACGATAATCCAACTTGAATTCATCCAGCAGTTGCCGGAAATGATCCTGACCAGCCGGGTCGTGATTCGAACCCAGGATTGTTTCCATTGCCGGTATGATCCGCAGTCCCAGAAAAACCTCTTCCGGCAGTTGTGGCAAATAGGTTACCGACAATGCGGCGGAAGTTCCAGTCTGTCTATTCAACGATACAGTAATGGTGCCGTCCTGAGGTTTGAGAATCCCGGCCAGCAGGCGCCCGAAGGTACTCTTGCCACTACCCCCGGGTCCGTAGACACCAATAGGGGTCTGACCGTCACAGGTGAATTTTTCGATATATAGCTCGAATTCCGCCATACTCTGATAACGAAATCTGAGGTTGTGTATATCAATCAGGACCGGTTCAGGCGGCATGCGGCATAACCTCCAAGGTGCTGAAGCTAATTACGCGATCACTGCTGATATTCAGAACCCGATCAGCCAAGCTCTGTTCATAGCGGTTCTGGGTTATCCAGATGATGCTGAGCCCTTGCGTAATTAGTTCCCGACTGAAGTCATATAATTCTTTCCGGGCAAAAACATCCAGCAAAGCCGTTGGCTCGTCCAATATCAGCAATTGTGGAGAGCTGACCAACATACCCGCTAAGGCTAAGCGTTGTTTTTCACCGCCGGCCAAATGATGCGGTGAATCACTGCGACGCGCCCACAGTCGCACCCGCTCGAGGGTTTCCTTGACGACTGTCTGGATGCGAGTAGGTTGGACACTTTGATTTTCGAGATTGAAAGCCGTCTCGCGTTCAAGATTGAAATGGACAAACTGGTCGTCAGGATTCTGATACAGATACCCGATATGGAACGGCACGGGGCTATCGTCTGCGACCGGGAGTTGGATGCGACCGACCGAAGGTTTAAGTAATCCGGCAATCAGCTTGGCGAGGGTGGTCTTGCCACTGCCGCAGGGGCCGGTGATGGCTATCCATTGCCGCAGGGGAATTTGTAGATTCAAATTCTCAAATATCAGCCGCTCCGGTGAATAGCCGAACGAGACACCCTGGAATTCTATCTTCACGTTGATTCCAGGATTTCCTTGACCGTACGGGCTGAAGCTCCCATGTTCTCCAGAATGACCTGTCGGGAAGATAACGCCGCCTGTTGATATTCCTCCGGATGAGTCAGAAAGTTGCACAGAACTTCATATATGCACACTTCATTGTCGCAACAGCGTGCGCCACCCGCTTCGAGCAACAACTTGGCTTCCTGGGAATTGGTATAGGTTGGGCCAAATAACACCGGCAAACCTGCCACAGCGGGCTCCATGACATTATGGATCGAACCACGGAAACTTCCACCCACAAAAGCCAAGTGGGCTTGATGATACAGCTCCGCCAAGATCCCCACCCGGTCTACCAGCACAACGCGTTGCAGTCCCGGAGTTGCTTCTCTCTGTGAAAGACGGACGGTCTCGAAACCCTCGGTCAGGAAAGCATCTTCAAATTCTTCCAATACATATTCGACGGGTTCATGGGGAGCGATGATGATTTTCAACTGCCGATACTCACGTAAAGTGCGATAGAGGGCCGGTAAAAGGTGACGGGCATCCTGCGGCCAGAGACTGCCGGCAATAAACACAAACCCATCGTCGAATATCTTCGGTATCTTTTTATAAATCATCTCCCGCGAACGCTGGATAACCTGATCGTAGCGGGTGTCGCCTAAGGTCAGAACGGTAATATTGACCGAACCGATCAGCTTGAGCACCGACTTTTTATGCTCATCGGATATTGCGTAGATATAGTTGAGGGAACGATACAGCTCGCTGAAAAACGTGCGGATCACCGGTTTGAGCTTGGTGCTGCCCTCCCGGATGCGCGCGGAAATGAGATAGGTCGGGATGCGGTAACGCTGTGCAAGATGGATCAGGTTCGGCCATAGCTCGTAGGTCACGAAAATAATCTTCGCCGGACGCAGACGCTGGATAAAACGCCGAGAATTCAAAAATGAATCAAAGGGTAGGTAGGTGAAAAGAGCCACTTCCCGGATACGTTCGGCATTTTTAAATCCGCTGGGTGAAGTAAAACTGGCTACAATCTCAATATCTGGACGTATAGCTTTGAGGCCGCGAATCACCGGCTTCGCTTGCTCAAATTCACCGAGTGAGGCCGAATGGATGAGAAAAACGGTATGATTGGCAGAATGCCGGCGGAATTCCTCCAGCTTCAGCCAGATTGTCTTTCGGCCTGTTATTCCATCCCGCAGTTTGGTGTCGAACTGGGCCCAGATAATAAGTACCAAATAAGCCAGTGGAATAAAAATCGCATTATATAAAATTAACCAGAAAAATGTCATGTGCGGCTCCTTAGTATCGATTGCAGAGCTTCCCAAACCTGGTGACTGCTGATACGTTCCATACAGTACCTTTGCCGGCGATAGCACAGGCGATCGCCTTTCTGGGAACAGGGTCGGCACCAAAGCTGGGTAAAGACTTCCACGCTGGTCGGGTGGTAAGTTCCGGCGCCAGTCTCGTGCGCCGTCGGCCCCATGATCAGGACAGTCGGTACCCCTAAAGCCTCAGCGGCGTAAGTCAATCCGGTGTCGTTGCCGATTACGGCCCGGCTCAGGCTAATGATTCCGAGTGCTTCCGGAAGCGTCGTTTCACCCATTATCCTGACACTCTGTCCCGGCACCAAATAATTTAGACGCTTAAGATGCTCATCGAAGTGCCCGCCCAGCCATACCACCGCCATTTTTAGTTCTATATTGATCCGCCGGGCGATTTCGCTATATCTTTCCAGCGGATAAAGCTTGTTTGGCCACGTGGCAATCGGGAGCAAGACGACAAAGTCGGATGTGAGGCCATGGCGTTCAAGTATCAAGCGCGCATTGTCGGCGGTTTCTCCGGGTAGAAAAATCTCGGTCAGGGTATTCGAATCGGTCGTAATACCCAGTGGTTTAAGCACCGCCAAATAGGAGTCGAGCAGGCGGAAACCCCGGGGAAAACGATTCCACCGGCAGTAAAACAGGAGAAACCGGAGCAGGCGCGGTTTATGATAAAGTAAGCGCGGTGTCCGACGCAAGTACCATCCCAGCACAAAACTTCGCAAATTGCGATGCATGTCGATGAAAAGATCATACCCGCGCTCCGCCAATTGCCGGCAGAGCCGCCGCCAACTGCAAAATCCGGCCGAGGTCGTGAAAGTCAGAACATTGGTGATGAAGGGATTATTGGCGACCACCGCCGCGATTTCCTGCTTTACCAGGACATCGATCTCGGCTTCAGGGAATTGCTCCCTAAGTCGCCGAAAAATTGGCGTCAGTACGACCAGATCACCTAAGGCGCTGAGGCGCATGATCAGGATTTTTCGGGGGTGGGGCGGGATTCTCATCGTTTCCGAACCTCATTGTAGCGAGCTAATCCGATCAGGGCAGTTTTTGCTTCATTATCCGGAAAAATGCTTAAAGCTTCAATCGCCCGATTGGTCAGCGCCTGCATTCTGGATTCGGTAAACTCTACCCCTCCCGATGATTCGATCAGGGCTACGATCTCATCAATCTCAGCGCCGGTTGGTGAATTGCGCAGTACCCGCTTCACCCGATTGCGCATTTCCGGAGCGACCTGATTCAGGGTGTGAATGAGGGGTAAGGTGATCAGATTGCTTTTTAAATCCCGCGTAATCGGTTTGCCGATGCGCGTCTCCGTCCCCGTGAAATCGAACAGGTCGTCCTTGATCTGGAACGCCATCCCTAAATTGCGTCCGTACTCGAACAACGCCGTACACTTATCCGCTGACGCTCCCACGGTGATCGCCCCAACTTTGCAACTGGTCGCAAAAAGCGATGCGGTTTTGGCCCAGATCATGCGATAATAGGTCGGCTCATCCATCCCGTCATTCTGGCTTTTTTCGATTTGCAGAATTTCACCCGAACTCAGTAATTCGGAGGTCAGCGATAACAATTCCAGAGCTTCGAAATCCCGCAGTTTCAGCATACTGCGCAGGGATTTGCTGAATAAAAAATCACCCAAAAGAACGGATATTTTGTTTTTCCACAAGGCGTTAACCGACGGCTTACCGCGCCTGGTTTGAGCTTCATCTACAATATCATCATGGATTAAGGTTGCGGTGTGCAGTATTTCCACTAAACTGGAACAGATAACGGAACGCTCATTCGGCTCACCGCAGAGTCTGGCGCTCAGCAAGACCAGGGCAGGGCGAATATGCTTACTGGGCAGTGATCGAATGTAGGCAACGATTTGGTTAATCAATTCCACATCAGAATCTAAAGCCTGCCGAAATTCAATCTGGAACTGAGCTAGTTGTTCCGTGACCGGCCGATAAATTTGCTTTAAGCTAATCTCTGGGCGGCTCACGGACGGGAGGCCTCCTCGGTTGTCGGCAGGCGGGGCTTTTTTCGCACGGCCAGCTGGGCAATCCCGATACTGAACACATAAAGTGCCAAAAGCGGAATGCTCATGATGATCATGCTCACTGGATCGGGCGGAGTAATGATCGCCGCAATAATCAGGATAATCACCACGGCGACCCGCCAGTAACGGCGTAAAAATTGCGGTGTCACCAGCCCCAGTCTTGCCAATAGAAAGGTCAGCACCGGCATCTGAAAAATTATTCCGGTGGCCAATAGAAGCTGGAGGACAAACCGGGTATAAAATTCGATCGAAATATTCCGCGCTATGCCTTCGACGCCAATGTTGACCATAAAATTCAGCGCAAAGGGAATGATCACCCAGTAGGCGAAGGCAGCGCCGATCAGAAAAAATAAAGTAACAGCACAGATTATCAGGGGCCCCCAACGCCGCTCTTCTCGAAAAAGCCCCGGTGCAACGAAAGCCCATAACTGGTAAGCTAAGGCCGGTAATGATAAACCAATGCCCAACACAAAGGCTACCGTAAACTTCAGCATTAGCAGCCCTTGCACCTTGAGAACCTGAAGAGACATTGGAATGGTGAGATGGCGGGTCGGGCGAATTAACCAGTCAATGATCTGGTCTGAAAAGGTAAAAGCCAAAATGGAAAACAGTACCACGCTGGCAAGCGCCTTGATCAGTCGCCAGCGGAGCTCCTCCAGGTGCTCGAAGAAACTCATCTCCTTCTCACCCGTTATACGGCTCGTCTCAGGTTCTGTAATCGCCAAAGTATTTACTCACTACCCAACTAAACACCTGCAAATATAACAATCCCGGTGAATAAAAGCATAAGGAATCGCCGTACCCACTTCCCGGCAGCCAGTCTCAGATCTGGCTTAAATTAGACGCCCCCCGGTTCGATTTGCCACATGAACCAATGTCTGCATATGACCTGCTGTAAAAGTTGGTTGCGACGTTGTACGCTTTGGTACTATATTTCGACATTGATAGGAAAGAAAAAATATGAGAAAAATTTGGTTCGCGAGTGGCTTATTTCTTTTGATTTTGGGGCTGTTAATGGTTACTAATTGTTTTAATCGACCGACTGCCGATTTAGCGATCGTTAATGCGCGCATCTGGACCGGTAATCCGGCTCAGCCCTGGGCCGAAGCGTTGACGGTGAAGGCCGAGCAGATTATCGGTGTTGGGGATTATGCTCAGGTCAAATCGCAAATCACTTCCCGGACTCGTGTGCTTGATCTGGGGGGGCGTTTTGTGTGTCCGGGATTCATCGATGCCCATGTCCATTTCATCGAAGGCGGGTTTCATCTGACTCAGGTTCAATTACGTGATGCCCGTACCAAGGCCGAATTCGTCGCTCGCATCAAGGCATTCGCCGCAAAGTGTGCGCCCGGGGAATGGATCACCGGGGGAGACTGGGACCATTCTTTATGGGGCGGAACGCTGCCGGAACGTGATTGGATTGACGCAGTCACCCCCCACAACCCGGTTTGGATCAGTCGCCTGGACGGACATATGGCCCTGGCAAACAGTTTAGCGCTGCAAGCCGCCGGTATTGATCGCCATACTCCAGCAGTCGAAGGTGGAACGATTGTACGTGATCGCACCGGTAAACCGACCGGTATTCTTAAGGACAATGCGCTGTACCTGGTGGAAAAGGTCATTCCTCAGCCGACGATGAGCCAGAAAAGTAATGCCCTAATGGCCGCGATGCGATACGTTGCCCAACAGGGGGTGACCGCGGTCCATCATATGGGTGGTTGGGATGATTTGGCGGTGTTTGAGCAAACCCGAAAGGCGGGGCAATTAATCACCCGCATTTCAGCGGCGGTTCCACTTGGCACCTGGGAAGACCTGACAAAAAAAATCAAGCGCGAAGGCCGGGGTGATCATTGGTTGAGATACGGCACGGTCAAAGGTTTCGTGGACGGCTCGCTGGGCTCCCATACCGCCGCGTTTTTCGAACCTTACTGTGACACAGGCCAGGACTCAGGGTTACTGGTCAATACTCCTGCCGACCTGTATGCCCTGATCAGCGCCAGTGACAAAGCCGGGTTACAGGTTGCCATTCATGCCATCGGTGATCGGGCTAACCGTTTGTTACTGGACATCTACGAACGGGTTAGCGCCGAAAACGGTGGTAAAGACCGCCGCTTCCGCATTGAACATGCCCAGCACCTGTCCCCGGCTGATATTCCGCGTTTTGCCGCCCTGGGAGTCATTGCCAGCATGCAACCCTATCATTGCATTGACGATGGTCGCTGGGCGGAACGCTTTATCGGCCACCAACGCTGTATGACGACTTACGCATTCCGCAGTCTGTTAGATCGGCATGCCAGATTGGTCTTTGGTAGCGATTGGTATGTTGCCCCACCGACCCCATTAGAAGGGATCTATGCGGCGGTCACCAGACGTACACTCGATAATAAAAACCCCGGCGGCTGGATTCCCGAACAGAAAATCTCGTTACCGGAGGCTCTGCAAGCTTACACACTAGATGCCGCGTACGCTTCTTTCGAGGAAAAGCTGCAAGGCTCTTTGGAAATCGGAAAATTAGCCGATTTGGTGGTGCTGAACCGAAACCTGTTTCAAATTTCACCCGAAACAATTAATCAGGTACTGGTGGATATGACTATCGTCGGGGGTCAGTTAGTTTACCAGCGTCCTGATTAGTGTTTTGAACTTTTCCCCGTCGCTGTCAGGCCTCGGCGTGTGAATTTAATTAACCGAACTGCTTGACGAATTCATCGTAGTTCGTGATGATCAGTTGCCGCCCCCGTTTCTGGATATAGCCCTTACGTTGCAAAAGGGTCAGCATCCGGGACACCGTCTCTCTCGACGTCCCCGCCATATTGGCGATATCCTGTTGGTATGGCAGATTCTCGATTACTACCTGGCCCTGCTTAATCACGCCTAAATCTTCCGCAAGCCGTAGTAAACTCATCGCGATCCGGTTTTCCGCATCGCTGAGCGAAAGTCCCTCGATCTGCTGGTCACTACGGCGTAAGCGCATGGCCATTTCCTGGAGCAGAACAATGGCAATTTTGGGGTGTCTTTCCAAAAGATCTAAGAAATCTCCGCGCTTCAGGATGAAAACCTCTGAGTCCTCCAGGGCAATGACATTGGCGGAACGATTTTCACCATCAAAAATTGACATCTCACCAAAAAAGTCGCCTTCGCCTAAAATGGACAGAATAACCTCCCGGCCGTCATCACTCAGGCGGGTTATTTTGACGCTTCCGCGAGTCAAAACGAAGAGCGTATCGCCAAATTCCTCCTCCATCAGAATAATGTTGCCCTTCTTGTAGACACGTTTTTGCATCAGATTGAAGATTTTCTGAACGATGTCATCCTTCAGGTCTGCAAACAGTGGAATGTTTTTAATTACATTGTATTCCATACCCCAACCTCACGATTCGAAGAAAAGTAATTTGGCGCACGTAAAAATCCAAGAAAAACTTTTTCGTTACCTCTTTAGGCGGCTGTTTTCTATCAGGTGGTTTCCGAAGTTTGGATCGGTTTGGATTTGATAAATTTGCCGACGACCTCGGGCACCAACTCGATGATCTTTTCGAAACCAGCGGCTTTTTCATTCAGGCGATGAATTTTCACCTCATCCTTCTGAATCGTGATCACCGCCAGGGGTTCAATCACAGCCCCTCCGCCTAAACCGGTGCCTTTCCCCTTGCGTTTTTCTTCTTCCGGACTTTCACCACCACCCGCACCGAAGCCCAGGGTGATTTTGGTAATCGGGATAACCGTCGCGCCTTCCGCCTGGATTGGTTTCCCGATGACGGTTTCGGAAGCCACAATCTCCCTTAACCGACTCAGTAACGTATCAATCAAACCTTCTAACATCGCTCAATCCTCCATTATTTGCGGCTGGTTCTTAATAATGTCCACCCGCTTAAAATAACAATTGGCAGCAATCGAAACAATCTAATTGAACCGCTAAACTCAATTTTCCCGGCGATTCTTTTTTTCATGAAGTCCGGGCGGATATAAATTTCGTGCATCAGGGGTGTCATGGCGGACAGCGCCACATACGCTCCGAATACCAAACCGGTTGTCATGGGATTCTCCAACCCAATAACCAGATCTGCCGCCAGTTTTTCGAAGCGCGGAATCCGGATTAGCCGGCGCAACACTTCTTGCCCCAAATCAATCCAAACCTTGAGCGGGCGTTTTTGAGCCTTTTTTTTGACCTTGTCCTTTTTTTGCGGCGCAGGTGTCGCTTTTTTTACCCTGGGCGGAGCCGGCACTCCAAAAATCTTGTGGTAAACGGGCAGATACCGACCGATTATGCCGACCATTAGCGTCAGGGTTTTCAGATCACTCTTGGCAAATATTGCGATGGTTCTGCCGCACACCAAGATTTCTGCGCTGAGGCTTTTTGTAGGTTCATCCAACTGTGCCCGCAATTCAAACCAGGTCTTAAAAATCAGGAGCGCCGCCAACAGCGCCAGAATAAAAAGGAAAATCCCCAGCAGTATGTGGAGTATAAGAATCATGTGGTGGAAAGCTTTTTCATTTGATATTATATGACACTTTGAATAAATTTGCGCACTTTTGGGCAAGTATAGAAAGGAAATATGAAAAAAACGCTCTCCATTGAAAAACGCATCCGCCAGGCAACCAAAGCCTACGAATCCAACAAACAGTACCTGACCAAGATGAAAACGGCCATCAAGAAGGTTGAAAGTGTCACGACCAAGTCGGCAGCGGAACCGCTTTTCAAAGAAGCTGTCCGGATCATTGACCAACTTGCCAGCAAAGGCATCATCCACACCAACAACGCCGCCAATAAAAAAGCTCGTTTAGCGGCCATCATTAAAAAACTCGGCTGAGCGACCGGGCGTTCCGTCTAATCCTGCAGACGGTAATTAGGGGCTTCTTTACTGATTTTGACGTTATGCGGATGACTTTCCTGAATGGAGGCCTCGGTGACTTTAATAAAACGTGCACGGGTTTGTAATTCCGCTACGGTAGCTACCCCGCAATAGCCCATCGCAGATCGTAAACCGCCCATTAACTGATGAATCGTATCTTGCAGGGAACCCTTGTACGGGACGATGCCTTCAATCCCCTCCGGAACCAATTTACGAGTGTCGATGCCTTCCTGGAAATAGCGATCACTGCTACCCTGCGACATGGCGGCAATCGAACCCATTCCGCGATAGGATTTATAAACCCGGCCTTCATATAGCACCGTTTCACCCGGACTCTCATCCAGACCGGCCAGTAATGAACCTAACATAACGGTATCGGCGCCGGCCGCCAAAGCCTTGGCAATATCTCCGGAATAGCGTATTCCGCCGTCCGCAATGATGGGTACGTTGTGCTTGCGGGCTTCAACCACACAATCTAAGATCGCCGTCAACTGCGGTACCCCAACCCCGGCAATCACCCGCGTCGTGCAAATAGCGCCTGGTCCGATTCCGACCTTGACGCCATCGGCTCCGGCTTCAATCAGGCTCCGGACTGCCGGCGCTGTGGCGACATTCCCCGCGATCAGTTCTGTATTCGGAAAGCGTTTCTTTAATTCCCGAACCGCCCGCATGACATTCCGCGAATGCCCATGCGCGGTATCCACGACCAAAACATCGACTTGCTGGTCAACCAGTCGCTCGGCGCGTTCTAAATAATCGCCGGTCACGCCGACTGCCGCTCCGACCATCAACCGCCCGAGTGCGTCCTTCGCCGCCAACGGGTGCCGTTTCTTTTTTAGAATATCTTTCACGGTAATCAATCCGCATAAATGTCCCTGAGCATCCACGACGAGTAGTTTTTCAATACGATGGTGTTGCAGAATTTCTTCAGCTTTTTCCAGGGTCGTGCCTTCCGGAGCAGTCACCAGGTTCTGGCTCGTCATGCGTTCGGCAATCAATAAATCAAGGTTGGTCTCGAACCGAATGTCGCGGTTGGTCAGGATACCCACCAATTGGCCATCATCGACAACCGGGATGCCGGAAATTGAGAAACGCGACATCTGATGCAACGCATCACGGAGCGTATGGCGCGACGTCAGCGTGATCGGTTTGACGATCATACCGCTCTCGGAACGTTTGACGACCTCGACTTCACCTGCCTGGGCTTCAATCGATAGGTTTTTATGTAAAATGCCGATGCCACCTTCACGCGCGAGAGCGATAGCCAATTTACTTTCGGTGACGGTATCCATGGCGGCGCTAACGACCGGAATGTTTAACTTGATTTTATTAGTCAGTCTCGCGGACAGATTGACCTGTCCGGGTAAAACTTCTGACTGGGCCGGAATTAACAACACATCGTCGAAAGTAAACCCGTCCGCAACAATTTTTTCGGTCTTCATGTTTTCCTCGACTTTTGCGCTATCTTATGCATATCATTGATAAAACGTCGGTCCGCGAAGAAATCCTTCGCCTGCCGTAAATCAGTAAACATAATCCGGTCAGCTTTTAAAAACTTTACCAACGATCGCACTTTGGCGAAAGCCAGCAGGGTACCCCTTCCACCCTTGAGTGGTAGCCGGAACTCCATCCCTTGGGCGGCGCAAAGGAATTCTATCCAAACGATCTTCTGCAGGTTATCAATGACCCGTAAAAGCTTCAGCGCGGCATTGGGGGCCATGCTGACATGATCTTCCTGATTGGCGGAGGTGGGGATTGATTCTACGGAGGCCGGCATAGCCAGGGTGCGATTTTCGGCACATAAAGCCGCGGCCGTAACCTGAGCGATCATGAAGCCCGAATTTAGCCCGCTGGACGGCACTAAGAAAGCCGGCAGACTACTCATCGCAGGATCCATCATATTGGCGATACGACGTTCAGCAAGATTACCCAGCTCAACCAAGGCGATGGTCAGGTAATCGGCGCCCAGCGCCAGCGGTTCAGCGTGGAAATTACCTCCCGATAATATCTCCCCGGTTTTAGGAAATACTAACGGATTGTCAGTTACCGATAAGATTTCTTTTTCCAGAATTCCCTGTACGAAGTTTAAGGTGTCCCTTACAGCTCCAATAACCTGCGGTATACAACGGAAACTGTACGGATCCTGCACCTTTGGGCAATTGCGGTGAGATTGAATTATGGCGCTCCCTTGCAGAAAATTACGCAAATGCCGGGCGGTTTCCACCTGACCGGCTTGACCACGCACCCGCTGAATTTCTGCGGCAAAGGGCACATCCGTTGCCAAACAGGCTTCGACGCTCATCGCGGCGGCTAATTCGGCAAGCAGTACCAATTCCTCGGCCTGCTGGTATGCAAAGACCAACAGGGCGGTCGAATATTGGGTGCCATTAATCAGCGACAAGCCGTCTTTGGGACCTAATTTCACCGGGGTGTATGTCCCTTGCCGCACTAATTCTGCAGCCGTGTAAATCTGGTTTTGATATTTCACTTCTCCTTCACCAATCAACGGTAAACACATATGCGCCAACGGAGCCAGGTCACCACTGGCACCGACGGAACCTTGGCTTGGGATGACGGGCAATATGTCACGGTTCAGGAGTTCAATCAGCTTCTCGACCACGCGCCGCGAGCATCCTGAGTGTCCGCGTGCCAAATTCATGATCTTGAGGTACAGCATGATCCGCACCACGCTATCGTCAACCGCTGGACCGACCCCACAGGCATGGCTCCTCAGTAAATTGACCTGAAGAGTTTCCAGATCCTGAGTCCCAATCCGCACCTGACTCAGTTTGCCAAAACCGGTATTTATCCCATAGACCGTCAAATCGGTCTGCAATATTTCCTGTACAGTCTGATGGGCTCGCTCAATCTGCTCGATTTGTGGCTTGGTCAGGACTATGGAATGTTTTTTCTGCAGGTATTTCAGAAGTTCAGCAAGCATTGCATAACATACTGAATTTTTCTTTTTTTTCATAGTAGCGGGTGAAAATTTTCCCATATCATGCATATCTTGACTCTTTCCGTTTGGTAATGTATATTCTGGCCGAATGTATGTGGGGAGTCAAATGAAACCGAAAATTTTGATAGCCATCGCCCTGTGTACCGCCCTTTCCGCTCAGGCTCAGCAGGTACTGGAGACAACCGATATCACGGTTCGCGACCTCGGCGATCATCTGCTGAAGATCACCGTTGAAGTGAAAAACATATCCAACAAATCCATCAGTGAAATCGCCGGCTTTCTCGATATTTACGACAAAACCGGTTCGATCACCGAGAAAAAGGATTTGGCGGTGGTTCTGAAAAGCGACGTGCCGCTTAAACCCGAAAAAAACGCCGCCCGCAGTGTGATCATTACTCAGCGCCCCAACATGTCCGGCACGGTGCGGTTTCGGGTCACCAACCTGCGCTTCTTCGGCGAGCCGGAAATTTACTTGATCTGCCCTAATTGCGGCGAGCTCATCCTCAAGGAATAGCCGTCACCGAGGTGACGGTAATTTGTACAGTAAATCATTGATCCAGCGTTTGCTATTTTCAATATAGCGATTAATTTCTGCGGCGGGTACGTCGTTCTGGATCATTAATGCGGCAATCAGGGCGCAGGGTACAGGCAGGTAGCGATTAGGGAGATCGCGGTAAAAAGCATCCAGTCCCTGAATCAGACGCCGACTGCTCGTCGGTGCCAGCAGATCATTGAACAGCGAATCGGCTAAATCCCGCTGCAATTCAAGCGCTTTGATCCGATAGAACAAGCGACTGTCAAACATACCGCTGAGATAGGCATTTTTAACCCAGAAATTGAACTCCGGATTCTGGGCTGTCACCCGATCAATTGCCACCCAGTCGTTGCCATCCCAGAAAAGTTTTTTCTCCTGGGCTAAGTTCACGGACACCGCGAAAATCGTCAACAGAATCAGACCAGCTCTTTTTATCATTATTCACCTGCTTGTTGGTTTTTTTTCAAGGCCAGCAATTCCACTGTTAAGCCGATAAAATCCTCGTAAACTCGCTGCATAGATGGATGCTCGTTCAGCATTCGCCGGTGGGCTTCAATGGTCTTTTGGTCACCGCGGCGCAACGGACCAGTCAGAGTCTCGGTCAGTGATTTGCTCCAATCTGTTGCCGCCGCCTGGCGCATGATGGGCTGAAGAATCGCCTCCAGTGCATCGGGCAGTAGGCGATAGCGGTTGCCAAAACGTTTGACAGCCTCGATCAGCACCACGTTATAGTTGTTGAGCAGTACAGCCGCAAGATGGATGAATTTTTTTTGGCGCTGGTTGAGACAAAAGGGTTTACCACCGAGTTGGGCGACGAGCCCGGCAAGTTCCCTGCGCAGATTACCTTCACAAGTATATATGCAGCTATTCAAAATCCGGATGCCCTCAGCAACGGTCGGAATACTCACGACGGGATGCAGGGAACCGGTACGGGCTCCTTTTTCGCGCAGAGGAGCCAAAATCTGACTGGTATGCCATCCTGAAACATGGATAATCCGCTTTCCCTGCAGTTCCGTCTTCAAGGTGCTCAACCCAGCTACAACGTCCTCTATGGCATCATCGGTCACAGCGATAATAATCCACCTGACGGCTAAAGGCAAATCCTCCAATCGTGTCGTAGATTGAGTAAATTTGATCCAGTTTTCCGCGCGACGTAAGCCCGCCTGCCGGTGATTCCAAAGTAAGACCGGTTGCCACCCAATCCGGTGTAACTGGCAGGCCAGTGCCAGTCCCACCCGGCTGGCACCCAGGAGTGCAAAGGCAGGCTGGGTATGCATTTTATTCATACAAAAAATTTACAATGAGGTCGTGGTTTGATCAAGGATGCTCCGCATCGTACTGTCCCTTAGTGAATTCCCGGAGCTTGGGCGCCAGCCAGTTCCAGACCCGCCGATAACAAAACAGCTCGAATGATACTTCGCCGTTGATGTAGGTTTCAGCCCGGATCTGCGCATTGTCGCGTACCAGGGCAATGGCCTTGGCCGCTGACAGGGGCAGGCGTACCAGTAAATTTATGCCTTCCTGCTCCAATACTCTGACAATCGCCTGCCGCAAATCATCCAGCCGTAGTTGGCGTGCGGCAGAAATAAACACTGCTTCCGGGAAACGACTTTTAGCTCTTTTTAACGCCAGATCGTCGCTACAATCAATCTTGTTAAAGACCACTATGATCGGTTTCGTGATGACACCTAATTCATGGAGCACCTCGTCGACCGTATCCAGGTGTTCCAGGCAATAAGGCGAGCTGAGATCAGCCACTTTCAGGATCAGGTCGGCTTCCTGAATTTCCCGCAGTGTACTCCGGAAGGAGGCGATCAGATCGGCGGGCAATTTGCGAATGAAACCGATAGTATCACTCAATAGTAAATTCTGGAAACCGTTCATCGTCAACTTCCGGACGGTTGTATCCAGTGTTGCAAAAAGCTGGTCTTCAACCTTGACCTCCGCTCCGGTCAGTACATTCAGAAGAGTGGATTTGCCGGCATTGGTATAACCCACAATGGCAATATGGAAACAATCGCGACGACCTTTGCGCTGCACGAGTCGTTCGCGTTCGATAGCCTCCAAAGCCTCGTTAAGTTTAGCGATGCGGGTTTTAACCAGCCGGCGATCCATTTCTATTTGAGTTTCCCCGGCACCGCCGCGAACACCAATGCCCCCGATCTGGCGTTCCAGGTGCGTCCAGCGTCGGGTTAGTCGAGGCAGTAGATATTCTAATGTCGCCAGTTCGATCTGGGTTTTGGCTTCCTTGGTACGCGCATGCCGGGCGAATATCTCCAGGATAACGCTACTCCGGTCGCGGACTTCGCAGTCGAAAATTTCCTGCAAATTGCGCAGCTGGGTTGGCGTCAGATCGTCATCAAAAACGATTTCGTCAATCGCCTGATTGATTAGTATTTCGGCGATCTCATCAATTTTGCCTTTGCTGATCATTGTCGCCGGTTCGAAGCGTTTAGGTTGTATGATCATCACGGCGGCGACTTCGTAGCCGATTGTCGTCACTAATTGTTCCAGTTCTTGCAGGTGTTCGGCGGTAACGGAACGGTTCTGCGCTGTTCTCGTCAGTCCGATCAACAGCACACGTTCCTGAAGCGGACGCGTGACTTTTGGGTTAGGCTGTTTTAAAAATAATGGGCGGCGCATCTATGTGGAGAGACTTAGCTCACGATTAATCCGCCCGATAAAGGTTTCGGCCAAGGCGGTGATCAGGGCAAGGACCAGCAAATACAGACTGAATTCATGGCTTAAGGTCATTTGTTCCAGGCTTCCATCGCGGCTGGCTGTCAATACTGCTATTCGCTCAGGTGATTGTCTGATTAATGTTTTCAGGTCTTCGGACGTAAAGCTCTCACCTTCGCATTCGATTGTCGGGACATTCACCGCAAAGCGTCGGATCATCCGGCCCCCCTGATAAACATTATAGACTCCGGTTTCGGTCGTTTGGGTGAATATGTAATCCGTCGTACGTGAGCGATATTCCGGATAAAAACGTTTACCGCTGGGAGTCTCAACCCACACCCGTGAATCGGGCGCGCCGACTAGTCGTTCAAACCGCAGCGAATCACCCGCGTCGTACTCCGTTTTTTCCAAACTAAGATTGGCCAGGTAGCGTACGGCACGGGATAATATTGCGGGGAAAAATCCGGTTAGCGGCAGGTCAGACCAACTTTCATGTAAACCAGTGGCAAAAAGAAGAGCGCGATTTGCTTCAACAATAAAAGGCGTTCCGTCGTCAAAAGCCATCAATACTTTTTGATTCCGCACTGTCAATATGCCTGGAATGGTAAAGAAATGCGGCGAACTGCCCGGCTTCGCTTCCGGCAACCACAGAGTATTGAAAAGTTGGTGCTCCGTATCGTATCGCCCAATTTTAAGATAAGCAGAGCCTCCCGCGGTGCGTAGACCGTGCCAGCGGGGAAAACCATATTTCTCTGCCCAGTAGCGGTTGTAAGTCTCTTCCTGACAATCGGGTCCCAACCATAACAAGATACCCTTACCGCGCTCAATATAGCTGGTCAGAGAGGCCTGCGCTCCTGACGGTAAGTCATCAACGTTGCTGAAAATTAATAAATCATATTTAGTTAAATCAACCGTACCGAGAGCGCCCAGCGGTAAATATTCCGCCTGAGCTGATTCCGCAAAACCGGCCGATAAAGCCTTGAACAGATAGCGGGTATCATTGGCCGTTCTCCCGATCACTGCGATGCGTACCTGTTCCGGGACTGTGACAATACAGTAGCGTCGATTATCACTGTGATTGTCATCGTCGCCGATTTGCACGTAGGCACTCAGTTTGCCAGTTGTCAACGGGAGGAACTCAAACTGAACTTGCTTTTTACTGGTAGCGGGCAGGTTCATGAGGGTTTGTCCGGCGCGCTCCTGCTCAACGAACAAACTCACCCCACACTCACGGGCACGCGGCCCCCAGTTGGCTATCTGGGTAGCTATCGCAACCGGTGCATTAGGTTCCGGTAACGCTCCGCTCAGGTGCAAATCGCTGACCGCAAAATTGGTAGCTTCCACCCAAACGGGCATTAAGAAGAGCCGCAGGTGGTACTCATGGAACGCCCTCAGGTAAGTCGGTTCCAAGCTGAATTTTGCGCCTTTCCAATTGCTCTTCTGCCAGTCGCTGACCATCCAGACTACGGCATTAAACTCGCGTTCGGCTTTAATCGTGCTGATCACCGTGTGCAGAGCTGCGGTGAGGTCACCTGCCATCTCGCTTCTCGGCACCGTCGCGAGCGCCTGCCGTAGCTGATTCATATCGCTGACCGGCGCCTGAAAAAGGAATTGGCGCGGATTGGTCGCGGTCAGTACTTTTACTATGACCGGAAATTCGGTCTCTGCGGTGGTCGTAAGCAGCATTGCGGTCCCGAGTTCCAACAGACTGCGCCCTTGCGCCACCAAGTTCATCGAAGCAGAATTGTCGATGACAACGTACACCGTCGTGCCTTTGCGGATAAAAAGACCCGGCGCTTTGGCCGCCCGATAGGGACGGGCAAAACTGAAAATCAACAGAAAAATCAGAAGCGTCCTGAGTAGTAAGAGTAAAATCTGGCGCAGTCTCAGCCGACGGATGACGTCGTTTTGCATGTTTTTCAGGAAGCGCAGACTGCTGAAATTGATGATTTGATAGCGGCGTCTCCCGATCAGATGAATGATCAGCGGCAAAGCGGCCAGTGGCAATAAGAACAGTACCGCGGGATTAAGAAAGCTCATCGGGAAGGTTAGGCGCTGATGGGCACGACCAACTGGTTTAAATTCATTGCCTGGTCATTGAACTAAACGAGCAATTTCGTCGGCGGCTTGGGGAAGGTTCAACGGCGTCTGCTGGCCATCGCTCATCCGTTTGAGGATTACCTGCCCGCGTGCCAATTCATCCTCGCCCATAATAATGACCCAGCGCGCCTGCGCCCGGCTGGCATCGCGCAGTTGAGCTTTGAGTGAGCGACGCAGGAAATCCATCTCGACGCAAAGACCTTGCTTACGCAGAGCCGTCAGCAGTTGGAAACCCGCTTGACGAGGCATTTCCCCCAAGGCGATCAGATACAGTAAATTAGATGGCGACTCCGGAAATGCTTTAAGCTGTTCAAGAACTAACAGCACCCGCTCCATCCCGGAGGCGACTCCAATTCCCGGTGTGGGTTTACCACCCAAGTCCGCAATCAGGTAGTCGTAACGTCCCCCGCCGCACAAAGCGTCCTGACTTCCCAGCAGACCGGAAGTAATTTCGAACGTCGTCCGGGAGTAATAGTCCAGACCGCGAACCAACTTCTTATCGAGCAAGTAGGGCACCTGAACTGTTTCTAACAACCGGCACACTTCTGCAAAGTGTTCGCGGTCCTGCTGGTCCAAATGATCAATCAGAAATGGTGCCCGGGCATCAAGTAGAGCCTGGCAGGAAGCGACTTTGCAGTCAAACAGGCGCAGCACATTGCGTGTCAGACGCTCACGGCAGGTGGAACAAAACGCCGCAGCATGCGGTTGGAGCGCCTGCTTTAACAATTCAAGGTAGCGTTGACGGGCGGAGCGACTGCCGATACTGTTGATCCTGACTTGCAAATCGCTTATACCCAACTCGCGGTAAAGCTCATAAATCGTCTGTATCACTTCGGCATCCGTTTCAGGGTAGGCTGAGCCAATAATTTCATACCCAAACTGATGAAACTGACGCAGGCGGCCTTTTTGGGGACGCTCCTGACGAAACAGGGCATCTATGTAATAAACCTTGGTCAAGGGCGCGACCTGCTCCATATTATTCTGCAGAAAGGCACGCATCACCGGGGCGGTGAGCTCCGGCTTGAGCGTCAGGCTGGTCTGCCCCTTGTCAAAAAAAGTGTACATCTCCTTGGCGACTACATCGGTGTCGGTACCGATACTGCGGGTGAATAATTCCGTCACCTCAAAAGCGGGGGTGCGGATTTCCTGATAATTGTTACGGTGCAGGTAATCCCGGATAAATTTTTCAAGGTACTGCCACTTTGCAGATTCCGCTGGCAGAATATCATGGGTACCCTTAACGCGTTGATAAATCATCGGATGACTCGTTCACGGATGGCGAATTTTCGGTTGAGTTTTTTTCTGTGGTCAATGCGCGCAGAATTTCACGCGCCGGATCGGATTGTGTCCGATCAACGTACAGTATGGCAAACGAACCGACGAGGGCGGTACTCTGAATTGCAAAGAGCGAATGCAGGGTATCGGTTTTTTGCACAACCCGGATGCCCGAATTTTCCAAGGCTTCCCGTACCATTCCGGCATAGACGACATCGGAAAAGGTGGCGAGAAGAGTCCATTTAACGTCTGCTTCCTGCTGGGGAGGCAACTGCTCTACGAGCTCGACACCGCAGTCAGGACAGACCTTAATTCCTTCGACAAACTCAAAAAGACAAGCAGGACAAAACGGCATCAGTCGTGGTCAGGATTGGGTGTCATATTTATAGAGTATCTGGGCAATTTCCTTAGACGAAGTCGCTTGCAGAATTTCATCCCGGCACTGCGCATTATTGAGCATCCGCGAAAACTTGCTAAGCAATTTCAGGTGCTTGCTGGGATAACGTTCGGGGGTCAACAGTAATACAAAGATCTGTACCGGCTGGGCATCAACAGCCTGAAAATCGATGCCCTCGACGGCCACTCCCGCAGAGACCAAAACCTCCGTAATATCCGCGGATTTGCCATGCGGCAAGGCCACCCCTTTCCCCACACCGGTGGTCATCAGGTTTTCCCGGTCAATTACCGCTTGTCGGGTGGCGTCGGGATTGGTGATTAGTTTCTCTTCGTAGAGTCGTTCGACCAACGCCGTAATAACCTCGTCGCGCGTGCGGGCTTCCAACGGGTAAATAATCAGTTCCGGTGTCAGAATTTTATGGATATACATTTTTAAACCTGAAAAACTATCACGACGGCTAATTTAAATGACACAGTGCTTTTGTTCAACTTTTATTAAATCGGCTCGGACGGATGCGGCAGTAAAATCCGCAATATCGTTTTTTCATGCGGGCGGCTCGACAATACAAACAACTTGCCACGGTGATATTCGCGCACAATGCGCATCGCTAAACTCAAGCCCAGGCCCCAGCCGCGCGACTTCGTGCTGAATCCTGGCCGGAAAATATTATTGCGATTCTGGCGGGTAATGCCCTTGCCATTATCAATGACATCAATAGCAACAAAACGTCCGTTGGCAGGCAATTGACTAGTGACCTCAATCAGACCATTTTGGGGATCGACCGCATCAATGGCATTCTTGATTAAATTTTCCAGTGCCCAGGCAAATAAATCCGCATTCAGCAATACCTGAAATTCCTCACTCGCCCGGAACGACAGACTTATGCCGGTACCCAACTGCGGTAAGCGCCTTTGATAATAAGTGACCGCTTCGGCGATCACGGGATTCAGGGCGGTCGGCTTTAAAACGGGTCTGGAACCGATCTGGGAAAAGCGGTTGGCGACTTTTTCCAGGCGCTGGAGATCGCGTGCCATTTCCTGAACGTTGCTATTGTCACCCTGTTCGCTTTTAAGCAGTTCCACCCAACCCATCAGAGACGTCAGGGGCGTCCCCAGCTGGTGCGCAGTTTCTTTAGCCATGCCCACCCAAATCGAGCGTTTTTCACTGGCACGAATCACCGAAAATCCCAGGTAGCCCAGTAAAATGAACAGACCGACGATTGAAATTTCAATGAATGGTAAGCGACGCAACTGGTAGATCATGTTCGTGTCGCCATAGTGAATGTACTGCAACTCGCGATCGCCGTACTTGATCGGTATCGGCTGGTTTTCACGATCCATGTCCTGCATGATGTGCAATACGCGCTTGTACGATAGCGAATCATGCTGGTCGGGTGGTACCTCAACGCCGCGCCAGGCAGTCGGCAAACCATCTCTTTTTTCCGACAGTACCATCGGAATATTAATTTTGCGGATGATCTCCTCAAAGACGAAACTGAAATCCTGACTGCTTTCATCCATCGCGGCTTTGGCGTAGATATCGGCATAAAACCGCAATAAGTTAGCCGAATCCTGCCGCAAACGCTCGACGATATTGCGGGTATGCATCAATAGCGTAAATATCAGACCGATGGCGAGAATGAACAGGGTAAGCTTAATCGTCCCGGAATAACGATAGATTTTGACCTGCGACATGGTTTGCACTCCGCGAGTTAGTTATGACCCGGGTAATTTGCGCTGGAAGAAACTACGAATTGAACTGCGCCGCTGATAGCCAAGATAACTGAGCAGAATCAGCCAGACGAAGCTATTAGCAATCGCTGAAATCCGCCGGGCCAGGGTATAACTGCGCGGCTGGAAGATAAACTGGATTTCGTACCTGCCGGCAGGCACTTCAATGCCGCGCAAAACATGATTGACCTGCAAAATATGCGTTTCCTTTCCCGCAACCAAAGCCTGCCAGCCCTTTGGATAATAGGCTTCGGACAGAACCAAGAAGGCTCGACCTTCCGTCTCGACATTGAGGACGATGCGGTTCGGCGTATAGGTAGTAATCTCGACACTGCCTCCGGTGTCCCAATTGACCAAGGAATCAACGGGCTCGGTGGTCAGCGCAAGAACCTGTGGATCAAAGTCCGCTGTGTTCATATAACTCAATACCGCACGGGCGTCCGGCATGCGCTGGACCTTCTTTACAAAAAATGCGCGCGGCAGCGCCTCTTCATTCAGATAAAGCACCATTTTCGAACTCTGATCAACATCAAGCACGGTCAGATTAGGCTCGTTCAGCATGCCCGGCACTAACAAATACCGGGCATTGAGCATATTGATGACTGGCCAGTTGAAGCGATCGCCGCGTCCGCCATAAAACAAATTATTGTCCATGAGGTCCTGAATCAACTGCGGTTTGATGGGCGAATAGCCGGTGACAATCTGGTGCCGGTAAGCCAGGTCATTGCTCTGGAACAGATTGCCCAGACCGAATACCCGATACAGCTCCTTATCCTGCTGCATTAGCCTGTCAAAACGAGTCTCGGCAAAGTAACGTCGCTCTAAAGACCGCCTGTCCACCAGCTCCTCAGGACGCAGAAAACGCCGGCTGATTCCTACCATATCCACAGTAACGATTAGAAAAACCCCGATCGCCACAAAATCCGCCCGGATTTTTCCCAATCTGTACGCCACAAGCATCGCCATAAAAATTCCGATAATGACTGTCATGCGTAGTACATCCGCCTGCAAAAATTCCCTGCGCGCCGTGCGGAGCATCTCTATTACCTGAGGATTGTTCATGTACTGTGCATCCTGGGCGGAGGTGTATGACAATATTCCGGGGGCAAAAAGAAACAACAGGCCGAACCCCAGAAAAGCGCCGGCAACTCTTAACGCCGCCTTATATTTCTGCTGATTGAAATCTTCCAGGAGCCCTTTGAGCCCGTAACCCGACATAATGACCAGGATAAAATCCACTAAAATGAGGATCATCGAAGGTACCCGGAACTTGCTGAAATAAGGCAGATGTAGAAACAACGTCTTATACAATAACGGAAAATGCCGACCGAAGGCTAAGAGGATAGCGAAAACCAACAGCACTGCAAGACTGATGATGAAGCCGTTCCGTCGAAAATACCAGAAACCGAGGATGGCTAAAATAACAACCAAAATCCCCATGTATTCGGAGGATTGCGTAAATGGCATATCCCCCCAGTAGCCCGGTATGAATCTGTCGCGCAGTTGCGGATAGGCTTTACCGGTATATGGTTCCTGCGAAGTGCCACCGAAGAACCGCGGTACGATCAGCGTAGCTAATTCCTGCGGATGCAGTGACCAGCGAGTAGCATAATCAAACGTAACACCACCGCTCTTGACCTGATTTTCAACCGACTCTTCCTGTAGCTTGACCGCTTGGCCTCCCCGTGTCGAGTAAGGCGTATATTCATTGGCAACGAACAAGGGCTGGGCGGACATACAAATACTGAGCACCAGACTGCCCGCAAAATATCCCAACGTCTTTCGAAGCCGCGTGTAGGCCTTTTCTTTGATCCACACGACAATCTGCCAGATGCCGATCGTCATGATCAGGAGCAACGAATAAAAAATTACCTGGTAATGTTGCGTCCGTAACTGGAGCGATAGCCCCAGGGCGAAAATCAGCATCGCTACCCAGTTATTTTTCCGAATCAGGTACAGAAACCCAAACACGACCATGGGCAGAGCAAAGACTGCCCGCACCTTGGCAAAATGCCCGACGTTAATCAGCGCCTGATAATGAGGGTAAAAGAGAAAGGCGATGACCGCGATCAACGATAGGTGCCAGGGAAATCCGAGCCAATTCAGAATCAGGAAAAAGCCTGTCGCGCCGATGATAAACCAGCCCAATTTCCAGTCAATCAACGGATTCAATTTGGCAATAAGATAATCGAGATTGAAACTGCGCGGTCCGACAAAACAGTATATCGGCACACCTAAAAAGGTCGAGGGATTCCAAAGGGCGATTTCGCCTAATTCCTTCTGCTGGTCGTTGATCCATTGGTTCTGAGCAACTGAGGCCAGGCCGTCACCGCCCGCAGGTTCAAGACGATCGATGACATAGGGTTTATAGAAAATCACCAATAAAAGCAGTAAAAAAATACCGCTCAGGATAAAACCGTCGCGCGGACGTAACCGACCTAAAAAAGAACTGGGCGGCATTTGCGATGATTCCACCACCGGGGTTTTGACCTTTTTACTCATGCATGGTTCCCTTCTTCATTTTTACTTTCAAAAAGTTGATTAAGATTGGTCTTCCAGGCGCGTATATGACGCCATTTTTTCCAGATTTCCCTGAGCCGCAATTGCTCAATCGGCTCATAAAATCTCCAGAAATACAGGGCAATCGGATAAAGAATGATCAGACCAAGCTTTGATCCTATACGAAGCAGGAGAGGCCATCCGCCCATGCCGAATGACAGTCCGACCATTCCGCCAGCAACGATGATCATTTTAAATATTTTGGCAATTTCGTACGGGACCGGATAGTGCCGCTGGGCGAAATACAACATCGCCCCGAAAAACAGCATCTGGGTCAGCAAGGCCGCCAAGGCGGCACCGAGCGCCTGATAGTGCGGAATCAATAAAATATTCAAACCGATGTTCAGCAGTGACATGGCAACGATGAGGCTGGCAATCAGCTGGGTCTTCTTGACAATTGCCAAACCAATCGTGGCCGTATCTTTCAACATGCCGAACAGAATACTGAAACACAGTAATGGTATAATTCGGAAGGCTTCCCAGTACGCCCGATTGCCGGTAAAAAACTTGACTATTTCCCGCCCGTACAGCGAAACGCCTAATATAAAAATCATTGTCCCGAACGTCAAATAGGTCATTACCTTGCTATAAAAACGTCGCGCATGCGGCTGATCGACCATTTTGAACATGATCGGATAGATCGCCAGCTGGACCGAAGAGATGATCAGCACCTTAATGGTATTGCTGATTTTAAATCCCAAAGAGTAAACTCCCACATCCGCCAGACCGCCAAAATAGTTGAGAATATAACGATCAGCCAGTACTAAAAACATGCCCGCGACGGAGGAGGCTACAAAAGGCAAACTGTATTTGAGCATGGCTTTCAGCAGTTTCCCCTCGAATCGCCACTCAATCTGCCGCACAATAAAGCCGCTCAGGATCAGTAGGTTAAAAACATATCCGGCTATCTGAGCCAGATAGATGCCTTCCACTTTCATCCCCAAACTAACTATGAAAAAAATCGTCAGTCCCAAACTCACACTTAGATTGAGTATATGCGTTACCGAATAAAGACCGGGCTTGCTTTGGACCCGCAGGAGCGTCGAGGGAATTAAAGTCACAACCTGTAAAGCGACCGAAAGCAACATCAACCGCACCAGAAAATCATAGTTCTTGCTGCGGAACAGCCAACCGGATATTTTTTCTGTTAGAGGCAATAGCCCGAGGGTCAGTAGAATCACAACTCCACTCAGAAAAACCAGTACTGTAAAGAACATCGCGCGTTGCTGATGACGATGGTCAGGATCCCAGTACCACCGCATCAGGGCCTGGTACAACTCCAATCCGAAAAGCTGCACCAAAACCTGGGTAGTAACTTCCAATAATCCCAAGACACCATAATCCGCAGGGGTCAATCTCTGGAGATACAACGGCAACAGCACAAAACCAATCAGCTTGACCGAAAGGTTGCCTAATCCATAAACGAATGCATCTTTGACTGTGGCTCGAATATCTTCTATCAAATTGAAACTTTTAGTTTGCAGGTAATGTACTCAAGATTTTCTCGTAAAAAGCAACTAATTTTGGAAAACATCTATCTCCATCGACTAGTTCCCGCCATCTTTCCCGTGCTCTTTTACGATACTCGCCCTTCTCCTTCTGATCTAGTTCGCTAAATTCGACTACTTGCTGAGCTAAAATGGTGGGATCAATCTCGCATGGCAATAGTTTGCCTACAGTATCATCAATCAATTCCGCCGTTCCGCCAACGTCTGTAGCAAAAACCGGTACTCCAAACGAAAGTGCTTCCATAACTGAAACCGGCAATCCCTCGAAAGTACTGACATTGACAAACAAATCAACTGGATTATTTTGATAATACTCTATTACCAATCTGTTGGACAAATTACCGGTGAAGAGACATCTTATCCACCCGGGTAGTCTTTTGGCTTCCTCTCGTATTATGGGTAAGAATGGACCATCGCCGATATGGGTCCACAGTATATTTATTTTTAATACCGACAGCGCTTCTAATATTAATCCAACGCGCTTGATAGGAGATACTGCTGAGCAAGATAAAAGCCGTAGCGTAAAATCAGTACTGCCAGTATTAATTCCGTTATCTTGAACTCCCAGTCTAAAGAGCTTTATGCGCGCATAGCGGTCTTGATAAAATTTCCTCAAGTAATTAATACCATGCAGGGAGACACACAGTGCATAGGTCATATTTTTAAAAACCATCCTCCTGAAAGGAATGTATCCATTGTTTTCCGGCCTCTCGAGATACAGATCCCCACCATGGAATCGGATAACTTTTAAAATTGTTTTAGGAAACCAGTATATAATCGCCGCAATGGGGGTTGCCCAATAGAAATATACAATCGAAATCTTATGTTGTTTTATTATTGCGTTTATCACTCTTCCGGATAAAATCATCCGGAGGTTGACTGTTGACCTAAACCATTTTTCAAAATTTCCCCTTTTAAACATTTGCGGGACATTCGCCAAAAGGTCAAAAAGAAATTGGCCTACTCCAATAAAATTAAAAATTCCGCTTAAAAACAATTTACTCGTAGTAATATTTTCCGGGCGAATTGGAGGGTAAATGACAATTTCTTTTGCGGTCCAACGTCGGTGAGCACAACCTCCGTAATTGTAGGGCAAAATTACTATTTTATGAAAAATCCTTTTTAAGTAGGATAGCTCCTGCGCGAAAAAAGACTCGCCTTTCCCCCAAGGATATGATTGTGTTACGATCAATAAGTTCGACACGGGTTCAGACAATTAAAATGAAGCTAAAATAATAATTGTGTCCCGCAAACCGGGGAAAAGAGTCAGAATCAATTTCCTGAATAGGGCAAATCGAGGCACCCGGTAACTACCGGTAAAAAAAATAGAGTTGGGCCTCAGTCCTGACTGGACACAAACCTTACTAATAGAATAGGGAGAAAACCACCAGCGATGATCGGAATTGATTTCTTCTCTGTTCCTAAAAGTATTTAGGACATTTCTTAACCGGAATGCATTGGGAACTGATATTAAAACAGAATCACACAATCCTGAAAATTTTAATTTTACCTGCCTTAAAAATTCAATCGGCTGATCCAAGTGTTCTAAGACATCCCCGATAATGATGTTATCCCACTTCTCGGTACTGATTTCTTCCGGCAATTTATCCTTCATAATGTCTACACAATAGCCTGGAAAACCATACGTTTCCGACAGGTACTTTATAGCTCCTGGGTCAATATCGATCCCGATACATTTTTCAGCACTATCAGATAGTATTTTATGAAACCAGATGCCTTTTTTTATCTTGAAATCGATTAACGGGAGATGATCGCAAAATCCGACATGAATAATTTTCTTTTTTTTTACAATATCGACAATCAAAGTGACTCTATCTGTCACTTTTCCAATGTTTTCACGCCAATTCAATTTTGCATTAGTAGCTAGATCTAATCCTTTTAAATGCGTTGTTAATATATCGTCGTACTTTACCATTTATGATAAAATTTAATAGCTATTTACTTTAAGACAAAATCAGTGAAGGCTACCTGCTTGTTCAATATTCCAGTACCCTTTAGTGGATGTTTTGGCACTTTCCATATTAATTAACCGCTATTGGTCGGACTCGAAAAGTGTAATTCTAGTACAAATTTATTATAAACCATATCGTGCAAATAGGCTTTCGAATATTGTCGAGTGCTATTCGCTATCTTTCAAACACCCTCAGCCACATTTCCAAGGCGAATAGTCGCCAGATGAGCGGACTTAGACGCTCATCACCGGCATTAAAGCGGCGCCAAATGGCACTGATCGCTTTATGGTCGTAGTAGTCTCGCCGGCGAAAGCTAGGGGAGTTCAGCAATTCCTCGAGGGTGTTCCGCAATGCACTACGGAGCCAGTATTTCTCGCCAGGTGCGGCAAAGTTTACCTTCTCACGGCGCTCCATAATCGCAGTTGGTACCACTGTGCGTAAGGCTTCCCGGTGAATATATTTGCCCAGGTTTTGCCTGATTTTATACGCAGCCGGCAGACTGAAAGCAAATTCCACTAACCTGTAATCGAGAAACGGTACCCGGCTTTCGATTGAAAAAGCCATGGAGTTGCGATCTTCAAAGTGCAGAAGCGTCTGGATGGAGGTTGACATCATCAGGTTGTAGAGAAAATTGGAGAGCCGCGAGGTGGGCAGATCGACGATATTGTGCAAGATTTCTGATTCCCGGAATGCGCTGCTCAAGACGTCCGGTAAGGCGCGTTTGGTTTCCTGCTGATAGAGCATCGATTCGCGAAAAAATAAAGCCAGTAAGATTTTCAGGATTTTCGAAGCGCGGTGCCCTTCCTGATTTTTCAGATAAATGGGCAGCTCGTTCGCTAAACGTTTTAATTTTACCTGACTCAATAAATCCGCATAATAACGATAAAAGGCATGATTATATCCGGCGGTTATTTCATCACTGCCCTGCCCATCAAGTAGGACCGTGACCCGATTTTGCCGTGCTGAGCGCATCACGAAATACTGGGAAATGAAGCTCGACCCAACCACCGGAAAATCATTGTGCCAGGTCATCCGTTCGAAATCAGCAAGCATCTCCTCCGGTGTCGGCGATACGAAGTGGGCGGTGATATTGGCTTGACAGGCAACCATTTCCACATAGCGCCGCTCATCGTAACGCGGTTCTTCGGTATAATAGGCAGTAAATGTTTGAAACGGCCGAGCCGTGTTTTTTACGGCTGTACAGACAATCGCTGATGAATCCAGCCCCCCGCTCAAGGCGCTTCCTACCTCGACATCACTCCGCATTCTTAAACGCACGGCATCGGTGAAAAGCGTCCGATACTGCTCGGTCGCTTCGGCGAAAGTCAGGGTAGATGTCTCAAAAGTGGCCGGATCGAGGTCATAATATTTCTGCCGACGCATTTGTCCATTTTCTATAATAATAAAATGCCCGTGAGGCAAAATCCTGACATTTTCGAAATATGTCTCATCACCGTAGCACAAAAATGAGTTCAATTTCAGACTACGATAGACCATCGGCATATTCAAGGTACGATCAACAGGATTAATTAAAATCTGTTTGATTTCGGATCCAAAGATAAACCTTTTTCCATCGTAAAAATAAGCGAACGGTTTTATCCCGAAACGATCCCGCGCGCAAAACAGACGCCTGTGACGAACGTCCCACATGGCGAACGCCCACATACCATTAAAGTGTTGCAGGCAGTCCACGCCCCACTGTTGATAAGCCGCCAAAATCACCTCTGTGTCGCTATTCGAGGTGAAATGGTACCCAAAGTGTTGCAGTTCTTCCCGCAATTCTAAATAGTTATAGATTTCACCGTTATAGACAATCCACAGTGTGCCGTCGGTGTTACTCATCGGCTGATGCCCTGCCGGACTGAGATCCAGAATTGCCAAGCGGCGGAATCCAAACGCTAAATTGCCGGGCGGGGCTTGCAGGATTGGTTGGGTTTGCGACTTGATGACCGCGATGGTATCCTGATGATAACAGGATAGGGTTTTACCAGAAACAGTGTCAATCATTAGATAACCTTCATCATCGGGACCGCGATGACGGACAGTTTCGGTCATTGCTATTAGCAGACGCTTATCGACTGGTGCACCATCAAGATTATATATTCCGGCAATGCCGCACATT
>Ga0209609_10000114_pt1 | contig 46050 bp, 34 predicted proteins | sample LakKivw325mmetaG_FD_184136 | JGI IMG/M metagenome (GOLD analysis project Ga0209609, IMG submission 184136) | Anoxic lake water microbial communities from Lake Kivu, Rwanda to study Microbial Dark Matter (Phase II) - Lake Kivu water 325m metaG... | ecosystem: Environmental > Aquatic > Freshwater... | reverse complement strand
TCAAGGTTCCCCACGAAAAAGAAGGTAAAGTCGCTGGCGTCGGCAAAGCGTTCGCAATAGATGTGGAACGACTTTTCCAGATCCATTTCGCTAAGAATCTGGGTAGACCACGGCCGGGCACGAAAATGGTACTGGCTCAGCGTCACGCGCAGGGTGTCGCCAAATGCCGATAGCGGGTCGGCATCCTTGTTGGTCAGCACGGCCAGGGTTTTGCTATAATAAGATTTATACGCGGTGGTGTCCTTGCGGGGCGCGGTGAAGCAGAGATAAAGTAGCTGAAACATGGTTTCCAAATCTTCCGGCGATGAGCCGCCGCTGAAAGTTTCGGCGATTTCCCCGATAGCGGGCCGCACGCGCACGACCTTGCCGGACAGCTTCTTCTGCAATTCGACAATTCCTAACTCGCCCAGTCCGCTCTCGCCAATCAGCGGCGTCGCCGTAACGGCGGCGATATAATCGGAGTCATTCACCAAAGAATGGCCGCCCGGGCTGAACGCGGACATCACAACCTCATCATTCTTGAAATCGGTCGGCTTGCAGATGACCCGCATGCCATTGGACAGCGTCAATTCGGTGACACCGATGGCGGCGATCTCCCGCTCGGTGATGATCTGGCCGGGCTGGGGAAGGTTTTCGATCAGCGGTTTCTCCGAGACCCGGTCAATGTAAGCCAGCACTTCGTAATCACTGATGCTGTCGAATAACGATAGCAGATGGGCAGCGGTAGGTATCTGCGTATCGGGCTTGTCCGGCGCCTCATAAAGTACGACGCGGCTGCGATTGCCGACCCATTTACCCGCCAGCGCGTTGACCTCCTTTAGTTTAATCGTGGGCAAATAGCGTTTCGTCAGGGCGTATTCGTACTCGATGCCGGGGATAGGTTCGTCCAAAAGGAAGTTGCGGATATATTCATCCGCCAAACGCGAGGATTGCGTCTTGTTACGCTCAAGATAGGCGCGTTCCATATTGCGTAATAATTCCTTCCGGGCGCGCTCGAATTCCGTGGTAGTAAAACCATATAACTGCACCCGCCGCAATTCGGTCAGGAGACGCCGCAGGCCCTTGTCGACTTCATTGTCCCTGACCACGGCGCCGATCGAGTAATAATCTTTGCCCCGCGCCAAACGACCCTTCTGCGACCAGGCGTTGGTAAAGGGCGGCTCGGCCAGGCGCACCAGTTCCGCCAGCCGTTTATTGAACAGGTTATTGTATAGATTTTCGACCAGCGAACGGCGATAATCTCGCACCCGGGACTCTGGTTCCGGCGCCATTTTATAGAGTACCTGGATAATGGTTTGGGTGGCTTCGGGATCGGTTACCAGTGCGGTCAGGGTTTCCTTGTGATCCGGGATGGTAACCTGCTGACGCGGGTTCTTCGCGAGCGCCGGTGCAATTTGGGCAAAATATTTCGCGATGTGCTCCTCGATGACCCGTACCTCAAAATCGCCGACGGCGACGACTGCCATCAGGTCGGGGCGATACCAGTGCCGGTAAAACTGGCGCAGGGTCTCGTACCGGAAAGTGTCCACCACCGCCATCTGACCGATGGGCAATCGCCGGGCATAGAGCGAATTGTGATAAATAAAAGGTATCTCGCGGTCGCGCATGCGGGCATCGGCCCCGCGATCCAGCCGCCATTCTTCTTTGATGACGCCGCGCTCCTTGTCAATTTCCCTGCTTTCCAGGCTGATATTCTGTGCCCAGTCGGACAGCACCAGAAAACCCTTTTCCAACAGTGTATCCCGGTCGGTCGGCACCTGCAGGATATAAACCGTCTCGTCAAAACCGGTATAGGCGTTCAGGTCGGGTCCGAAGCGCATGCCGATGGACTCGATGTATTGAATCAGTTCCTGCCGGGCGAAATGCCGGGTGCCGTTGAATGCCATGTGCTCGAGAAAATGCGCCAACCCCTGCTCATTTTCCTGTTCCAATACCGAACCGACGTTGACTACCAAACGAAGTTCGGCCCGTTTTTCGGGCTTGAGATTGCGCCGGATGTAGTAAGTCAAACCATTGTCCAATCTGCCCTTGACGACGCTGGTATCGGTGGGAATGAGACTGCCGCGCTTCAAGGCTTTGGTCGAATGACTTGCGGCCGATCCGCCGGGCGTCGGGCTCGGAGGCGGCTGGCAGGTGGCTATCAGCAGTACGAATACAAAAAGAAAAAAAGATTTACGTTTCATTGTTACTCCAAGGAATCTGTCAATTACTGCCAAGAATTTAATACCAACCGATGAATTTTTACCGGCCGGCGGATTTCGGGGTTCCGGATTGCAGAATCCTGAAATAAATGGCATTTTCAGCCTTTGAGCCGGCGACTCCCATGACGACGTGGCCGTACTGATCGCGCAGATTGGATTTGGCCGGGTCTTTCAAGGGTAGTGATGAGTAGTAGTAGCGTGCGTAGTTCTCGTCCATCGTTGTCACGATCAGGTGATATAACCCGGGCTCCAGTTCCGCGGTTATCGGCTCGAAGCCGACCGGCACGCCCCCATTGGCCGCGGTCAGCGCCCGGTTGGCGACGTTGGGGTGCTCATACCAAAGCAAGTGTACTGCAATATTTTTCAAAACCCTTTCGACCCGCACGCAGTAAACTGTGGCACGCGGATCGGAGCTCCACAGTATCCCGCCCGGGCCGCCATAGGGTATGTAGAGGGTATCGCGAACCTTTGGAAAACCAGGGTCAATAAAGGTGGCCTGTGGAATGGGCCGCGTCTGGCCTTTGACCGTCAACCCGCGCCCGGGGAAATCAATGGTAAACTCAAACAACTTGTTTGTGTCGCCTGGGCTTGCCGCATAGCCTTGGTACAGCACATAGCCCCCGTAATAACTATCGTAGACATTATTCAATCGGTTTTCGTGCGCCTGACCAAGATACTGGAAGCGGGCGGCAATCGCTTGCCATATTAAAAGATACTGTTTGGCATCGGTCAGGTTAGTCAGGGTAACCGTCGCCGTCGTGTCATGCACGAGGGGCAGGATCTCATCGTATTCATCAACGTGGGGCTCACCGTAGTCAGGCCGCCCGTTGCCCTCGCCTTTGTCGCGCGCCGGGAAGCCATTGTCCTGCCCTGGCCGACCATCTTCGCCAACGTCATCGTTGAGTGGTTCGCCGGGGTCCCATTGGCCATTGCCATTTACATCCGTATAGCTGTGCCAGTTGCCGTTGTCATCGTTTCCATTAAAGAGAGCCGTGTCATCAATCGCAATGGAGCGGTCCACCCGGACAATCACGGGGTAAAGCGGATTCTGTTCGTGAACCGCAGTGGTCGTCAGGATGGCTTCGATGCGCACTTCCGGCTGGTAATTGCCAAAATCGTCCTTGAACTGCAGGAGGTCCAATTCCTTCTGGCACCCGGTAAGTACCAGCAACGGCATAAACTTGAGCAGACGTCTGTTAAAATTCAAATTCGACCCCCAGCGTGGGAATAATGGGAAACATGCCAATGGCGGTGACGCGCGACGGCGAGCGCCGGTGATTCCAGGAATAGAACAGGGCATTGAAATGGTTGGTAAAATTGATAATCTGAAATTTCAACTTGCCCCGCACGCCGAAAGGCCGGATGTCTCTCAGCCAACCGCAGTCGCCGCGATAATAGGCCGGATAGCGGGCAGAATTTTTCCGTCCGTAGATGGTAACCAGCTCGTAAGGATTTTCCATGCCGCCAAAGCCGCTCTGCGTAAAGACCTTGCCCACCACCGGCGTATACGGCTGACCGCTTGACAAAACGCCGGTCAGGCTGAAAGTGTTTTTACGGTTGAGCCGATAGTTCAGGACCAAATTGCCCACGTGCGGGCGATGGTAGCCTGGCAAATAAACTTCATCGTCGGCGCGCCGCACCCGGCCATCGCTGTTCAAATCAACACGCCGCTCGACATACGCATAAGCATATCCCAGCCAACCCGTCCAGCGCCCGGAAGTTTTTTTCAGCAGGAGCTCGATGCCCCAGGCGACACCACGCCCGGACAGAAAATCGTCTTTGTCGTCGGCGGGATTGTTGGAAGGATTATTGACCAGAATGCTCCGATAGGGTTTGTAATACACCTCGCACGACCCGGTAAAACCGGTGCCGAACCAGCGTTCTATGCCGGCGATGAAATGCTGATTGCCTGGTGCGGGCTGATTTTTGGCCACCGGCTCCCAGAAATCCACAATCCGCAAAACCTCATTCTCATCGTTCGTGGTAAACAGAAACTGGTGGTAGATGCCCCAACTGCCTTTCAACGCCACATTTTCCGTCAGGTTATATTTGAACCCCAACCGTGGTTCACAGTACAGTTTTTTATGTAACTCGTATTTCGTCAGCCGTAACCCCAATTGCACGGCGAACAGCGGACTGAATTGCCACTTGTCCTGGACAAAGGCGCTGACGATCAAAGGGCGCTGGCGCATATCGTAATAGGTCAGGGCGTCTATTTGCTGGTTGAAGCTCATCGCCAGCGTTTTGAGCGCGGCTCCGATGGTAGCGGTGTGCTGTCGCGAAAGAAAACAAGTCCAGCGCGTATCCGCCGTCCAATCCAGGACGTCGTTCTTGACCCGAATGCGGTTGGAGGCGGTGCCGGCCAGGCTGTCGGTCTGGCTGATGGTCATGTCCACATCGAAGTGGTAATTGGTGCAGGAAAGGGCGGTCTCGGAGAAAAACTTGGAGTTGGGCACGTGCCGCCAGCGCAGACTGGAAGTACGGTTGCCCCACTGCCAGTCGAAATCGATCTGGTTGAGCGTCCGGGGCTCCAACACAAAAGCCAGGCGGTCGGCGCCGGTATAAGATGAAAACGTCAGTCGGTTACGCGGATTCAGTTCGCTGTAAATCTTGAGCTGCGTATCGTAGAAATAATACTTCCAGTCCTGGTTTTCACCCCGTGACCAATAATATATTTTGGCCAGCTGGTCGAAATAGGTGCGGCGCCCCGAAAACATCCATCCGCCACGATAGGCCGGGCCTTCGGCCAGGAATTTACTACTAAGCAGGCTGACCTCGCCTTTCAGCCGACTCAGATCCCAATAGCGACTAAGCGGAGTCCCGGCTGTGAGGCGTCCTTCCCGGGAGTTCCCTTCCCGAGCCGTAATATTCAGCACCGAGGAAATCCGATTGCCATACTCCGCAGGATAGCCGCCGGCTAAAAATTCCGCATCCGAAATGGCATCGGCATTAAATGTTGAAAAGACGCCACCGATATGATACGGATTATAGACTTCCGTGCCGTCCAGCAGGATCAGGTTTTCATCCGGACTGCCGCCGCGCACAATCAGCGCCGCCGAAAAATCATTCTGGGCCAGCACACCCGGCAGGAGTTGCAGGGAACGAAAAAGATCGGTCTCGATGAAAGCCGGAGTCAGTTTGATTTCGCGGAACGATAGATTGGTGCGGCTGATCTCGACTTTCTCCCGGAAGCGGGTGCGTTCTGCCGTAACGACCACCTCTTCGCCCTGCAGGGCCTCGGGGATCAACTCGAAGTCCGCCCGCAAGTCAGTTTTGGGACCGATTTCGAGGCGCCGTTCGGCACTGCGGTAACCGAGAATCATGACCCGCAAAGTATATTGACCCGGCGGTATATCACTGATAACGTAATAGCCCTGAGTGGAGGAGGCGGCTCCGAAATCGGTGCTCACCAGCACCACATTGGCGTACATCAACGGCTCGCCGGTCGTGGTGTCCCGCAGATAGCCACTGACTCGCCCCTTGCCGACGCCCGCCAAAAGCGCCTGGGCGACGATCAGGATGATGGCGAACCGCAATTTTAACATCTGCCGGAAGCCAACTCTAACTCAATTCAAGATAATGAACGGCCCAATTTCCTTACTGGGCGTACCGGGAGGAAATCGACCGGGCTGTGCGCAAGGCGAGTGCCGCCATTTCGTCCTGAAAATTTGCCACTTCTGTGGGAGAGGGCGGATTTTTGCGCCAGGCTTTCAGCTTCCGGGCCGTGCTCTTGAAAATCTGTTTCTGGGCCGGTTTCAGTTTGCGCTGAATTCTGTAGAGCATTTCCAGGTTGACCACCCGCTGGTCTTGCGGATTGGTGTAGGCACAGGCTTTGACTTGCCGAAAGGCAAGGTTGAGCGGCGCTTCCCGGAGGGAGTCAAGCGCGGCCGGCACCCGTCCGGCATAGGTCCAGAGCGGAATGGACAACGCGACAGCAGGTTCGCCGAGACTCAGCCAGAAGGTTGACAGTCGCGGATCTTCGCCGGCTTTCACACCCTCGAAAACGGCGCTGGCGACCGTACGATTGCGGTTGACGGTCTCGGTCACCTTGCGCCAGCCTGGCGGTTGCGCGTCTTTGATAGTCACGGAATCTGGCAGTTCAATGTCCCGGGCGACTTTGGTGATGATGTAATCTGCTGCGATTTTCTGCTTGCGGTTGAGGAGTGTCCGGGCGCGATCGTGGCGAATCCGTCCGTAACCTTCCTTGGAACGCGCCCGCAGGGCAAAATTCGCCCGCACTAAAAAACTTCCGTTGGCACTATCGGCATCGTATCGAAAATATTCATGATTGCCAGTTTCAAAAAATGCCGCCTTGCCCTGGGCATCAATGACCCCAAAATTGCTGGTGACATTGCGCCCGATCGGATTGGATACTTTCAGCGTGGTCTCGAAATCGTCCACCGTTCGACACAACATCAGGGCGGATTTCATAAAGTAGCCTTCGTCGTCATAGCCGGTTTCTGCACCGGGCACGGCCATATCGCGCGACTCGGCGTTCATAATCGCAAAGCCGAAACTGTTGACTCCGGCCCAGACCTGGGTGGTGTCATCGGCGTTGATCAATGCCAGATAGGCAACGCCGGGAGCGTTCAGCAGAACCACTTCATTTCTTTTAACACTCGAATCGCGGTTTTTCCAGAGCAGGGGGCGGTTTTCGGCCGTGGCGGCCGGGGCAACCAGTCCGGTCGTGCATTCTTCTCCGCAGGCGAGCGGGCTTAAAACCGCCGGCCCGATCAACATTAAGAGCAGTCCGGGCGCGATAGCGAATACTGGCCGTTTGCTCATGACTGTTCCTCCAGATATTTGGAAACTGCCAGGGCGGCAATGGCGCCTTCGCCAACAGCCTCGGCGATCTGTCGAAAAGGTTTGGAGCGCACATCGCCGACGGCAAAAATTCCCGGTATACTGGTGCGCATTTCAGAGTTAGTAACGATATGCTGCTCGCTGTCCAGCTGTACCAGCCCGTGCACGAATTCCGTATTGGGCCGCCAGCCGATGAAGATGAAGACGCCCTGCACGGGTAAATTGATTTTATCGCCGGTTTGGACATTGCGGATTTCGGCTCCCTCGACCTGCTGGTTACCGTAAATATTGGAAACCACGGCATTCCACATAATAGTAATTTTTTCGTTCTGGAGGGCACGCTCCTGCAATATCGGCTGGGCGCGCAATTTGTCCCGTCGGTGGACTATAGTCACGCGTTTGGCGAACTTGGTCAAAAACAGCGCCTCCTGGACGGCGGCGTTTCCACCGCCAACGACGATCAGGTCGGCATCGCGATACAGTGGCCCGTCACAGGTCGCACAGTAGGAGACTCCGCGCCCGAGGTATTCCTCTTCTGCGGGAATGCCGAGTTTACGGGGCTGGCCGCCGGTGGCAATGATTACACTGCGGGTCGCATAGCGTTTATTGTCAGTGATTATTTTAAATCGCCCCGCTTCGGCGATGATTTTACTCACTTCTTCGAATTCACCGACCTGCAAGCCAAACCGATCGGCCTGGGCGCGTATCTTCTGCATCAGTTCCATGCCATTGATTCCCTCGGGAAAGCCGGGATAATTTTCGATCAGATCCACGATAGCGGGAATTCCACCGGTCAGAGACTTTTCCAAAAGCAAGACATCCAGGGTCTCGCGTGCGGCATAAATACCCGCGGTTAGTCCCGCCGGCCCGCCGCCCAAAATGATGACATCAAATATTTTCTCGCTCATGGCTATTGCTCCACATTAATCAGGATTATATCAGTTAGTGTCGATTTTAAGCCCGCTGTTACAAAAATAGCAAGCAGGAAAATACGGAGGTGCGTTTTATTGTCCTGTCGGTGAGAATATTTGTGAATTGGGGGTGGCTTCTCTAAATTTGTAATGATGCATACGGATCGCGAAATAATTCTGATTGGAGATCGGGTGCTGATTGAACCCGATGAGGATCAGAACAAGACGCCTTCGGGGCTTTATCTTCCGCCCGGCGTCAAGGAGAAGGAAAAGGCCCAGGGTGGTTATATTGTCAAAACCGGACCCGGCTTTCCGATCCCACGGGTATTGGAGGATGAAGAAGAGCCCTGGGTGGAGCGTAACGAAGAGCCGCATTATATGCCTCTGCAGGCCCAGGAGGGCGATTATGCCATTTTTCTGCGCAAAGCCGCCATCGAAATCGAACTGGAAAACAAAAAATATTTAATCGTTTCGCACGCCAATATTCTGCTCCTGCTGCGCGAAAATTTCCTGAAATAAAAAGGCGCAGAATTCTTCTGCGCCTCAATCTATATCACCAGAGTACGGGCTGGTTAATCTAACCAGTTGATATCCACACTGCCCAGGCCGACCTCGATTTCCATGTATACCCGTTTCTTGGCCGTGCGCCAGTTGCCGCTCCGGTAAAGAGTTTCGCCGACCCGGTCAAAACCGCGCAGGTTCAGCGAAGAAAGAAAGCCTTTTTCGGACTGAATCTCGACGGCAATATTATCCGGGAAGTCGATGTTCACCGAACCAAGTCCAACCGAGATGCGCCCCCGCGCGTCGCCGCGCATGCTGCCATCAAACACTAAATTGGTCGAGCCTAAACCGCATTCCACATTGAAGCGGTCAATATTGGCGTTGCCCAATCCGTTGACCGCGACATTGCCCAGGCCGGTGGAGATATTGAGATTGCGAACGCTCTCGCGATTTTCCCGTTTGAAATCAACCCGGACATCGCTCAAGCCGCACTGCAGGCGTAAGTTGCGCACTTTCAGGTCCGTGAAATCCAATTGCCCCTCACCTAAACCCAAGTCGATCGTATATTCCGTCGGGATCTTGGGGGTGATTTCTAATGCCCAGCGGTTCCGGGAGGAGTCTTTTGGTCGGTGATGGCGGTTGTAGTCTTCTATTTTTTCCGTAGTCAACCGCAGGCGGCCGCGTTTGCCCAGCACTTTATAATCCACCACCGGTTTAAAGATTTTGTCGGTGTATTCCATGGCGGCTTTCAGCAGATAGGCGTCGTCAGTGCAGCTTTTCAGGCGCAGCTCGCCCAGGCCAAACTTGACGTCGACGTCCAGTTCCTCTTCATTTTTCAATGTTAGGTTGTGGGTTTCAGTCTTGGTTTCCGCCCCGAGGCTGGCCGTTATCAGCAATCCGATAATCAGTAGTTTACCTGACTTCATACAATAACCTCACTTTTTATCGCCGGAAATCTTGATAATTCTTATATCGCCATTCGTCGTACGCAAGCGCACCGGGCTTCCACCGTTGTTAATGTTGCCGGTAGCCGTAATATACATAGTCGAACCGCGTTCGGTGCGCACTACTTTCAGCGGATAGTCCGACTTGATGCTTCCCCGCTTGTCGCTGTAGCGGGTCAGTTTGACTTCGGCGTCAATACTGGCTGGCAAATCAGCCGGAAGGTACAGTACGACGCTTCCGCCGGAAGTTTCCATGGTAATGGAGTGGTCATTGACGCCCTTGCGCAGGACCTTATAGGCTTCGACGTTGCCGCCGGAAGTTCTGGCATTTATCTTACCGGTCACACCCTCGGCAATGATGTCGCCGCCGGAAGTCGAAGCCTCCACATTGCTGTCAGCCTTACGGATATTGATATCACCACCGGAAGTATGAACTTTGAGGGGCCCATAGGTCTCATTAACCTCGATGTCGCCGCCGGAGGTGGTCAGTGATAATGGCCCTTCGGTTTGCTCGGTCTTAACGTCACCACCGGAGGTGTGGGCGCGAAATTCTTTGCCGATCAGCCGCACGATGACGATGTCGCCACCGCTGGTGGTTGCCTCGCCCGTAACTTTATTCTCGCGCATGACGATGTCGCCACCGGAGGTATGGGCGATCAGCGCCCCGGCGCATTCACTGATTTCGACGTCCCCGCCGGACGTGACTGCATTCAAATCGCCTGTCGCCCGACGCAGACGGATGTCGCCGCCGCTGGTATTTGCTTTCAATGTCCCGCTTGCGCGAGTAATCTCGATGTCTCCCCCTGAAGTATTCAACTTTTGATTGCCACTTACCTCGGTGAGGTTAATATCGCCGCCGGATGTGTGGACTGCAAGGTTGAATTTCTGCGGTACTTTAATTTCATAATCGCTGGTGTAGCGGCGGGACCGTTCATCGTCAACAATCTGGATGGTATTGCCGCGCTGTTCAATCTGGGCTTTGTCGCTCTCTAAAATCTGGCGGGCGCTGATCTCAGAGTAGGCATCAATCTTGAATTTTTCAGTAACTACCACCTCGTTGCCCGGCGCACCTTCAATCGAAACATCCCCGATGAGATGCAGGGCATTCAGTTCGCCGCCCTCGTTCACCTTGAATGTGCGGACGGTTTCGCCGACATAGCGGATACCGTCATATTCGAACCGATCGGCGCGGGCCGCGGTTTTCCACACCAATAAAAAAATCAGTATTGCATATTTTATCTTCATATACTTCAACCTCTATTTGACTACATTGCTTTTCACAGTGATCTTTTCCAGTGTCCGCTGGGCGAGCATTCGCAATTCTTCATCGGTTTCCCGCGTAGTGATCAGCACCAACACGGGAATCAGCTGCTCATCCGCGTTTCGCGCTAAACGTTCCAAGGCCATCCTCCGGATCGTAGGATTGGGGTCGCGCATGGCCGCCAGCTTGTAGGCGTCAATGGTCTGGTCGGTCAAATCCCGGCTGGCCAGCTTGCGTAACGCCAACAGACGCACCTCTTCATCTGTATCGTGCACCAATACCGCGGCCAGGGTGGCGCTGACGCCGGTGTTTTGCGGCAGGCCGGCCAGGAGTTGCACCGCCATTTGGCGCCGCTCCGCGTCCTGATCGTGTCGTGCGGAATACATCAGCATCCGCTGAATCGTGGGATCCATGAGGTCGCCTTTCAGCGCCAGGTCGTCCTCCATCTTTAGCTTAAGGGCAATTTGTTTACTGCCCGCCGTGCCGTTTTCGACCGGCCGGAGGTTCTCGATTCGCAACCCGCCCGTATTCAACAGATAGGCGGCAATCAGTTTTTGCATATCATTGCTCTCGCCTTCCGTCAGCGTGTAATTATTTCTGACCAGATCTGCCAGCCCGCCTGTCGCCGGTTGCCCGGCGTCCGCAAACCACAACCGGCCAATATATAAGCCAATGACGAATGTCAGCGACGCGGCTACCAGCTGGTAACGCGGCTGGGCCAATGCCTCGCTCAGTGTCTCCCGGACATCTTCAATAAATTGTCTCAAGCCGGCGAATCGGGCACTGTGCCTGTCGCCGATTTCCAGCATAACCCTGCGATTAAGGCGCAGAAGCAGTTCTTCAGCCGGGGTGATGCGCGGAGTGTCAACCAATTTCGCGCGCATGCTCTGCAATTGTTCCAGCTGCTGACGGCAAGTGGAGCACTGCTCCAGATGCAGTTGCATGGCTCGCCGCTCTTTTTCATTTAATTCATTGTAAAAGAAGAGTAGAAGTTGTTCTTCGGTGCGTTTAGTGTGTGGCATATTCATCCTCCTTCATGACTCCGCTAAAATGGCTTGCAGGCGGCGGGTCGCCCGAAACAGGTAGCGCTTGACCGTGCCTTCGGTGCAGTCTAATAGAACGGCGATATCGCGGATTTTCTTGCCCTCATAGTGTTTAAGCACAAAGACCACCCGCTGTTGCGCCGACAATTGGCGCAGGGCATGGTCAATCTGTTCGCGCAGAGAGGTACGAAATGTCGCCTGGTCGGCTTCGTCTTCCGCATCCGCCGGCAGGGTGTCCCACAGGTAATCACCCTCCCCCGGATCGGCATAACTCATGCGCTTGCGCTTGTTGTATAAATTAAACGCCTGGTTGGCAAGAATCCGGTAAAGCCAGGTGTAAAATTCACTCTCAAAGCGAAAGCTGGAGAGGTTGCGGTACACGCGTAGAAAGGTCTCCTGATACAAATCTTCGGCGTCCTGACAATTGCGTGTAAAGTGGAAGGCAAGTCCCATGACCCTTTCGCCGTATCTTTCCATTAGTTTGCCAAACGCCATTTTATCGCCATTCTGAATTTTTTCAATTAACTCTATTTCTGCCTTTTCCATACGCTACACATCTCCCTGCCTTAGATTGAACCTTCGTGCAAAGGTTGTCACTGCCTTCCTTACCGTAGGATCAGAAATTTACCGGTCTTATTGTATGCACTGTTCTGCAGGCGTACGAGATACACTCCGGCGGGTACGGGGCATCCTTGGTTATCTACCAGATCCCAGGCAATCTGGGCGTCTCTGCCATAATAGTCGCTGGCGAGACGCTTCTGGTAAACCAGTTTTCCCTGCAGATCATAGACCGTCAATGTCGCGTCGGAAGCGACGGGTACGGCGCGATGCCAGACAAAGTAGAAATTGACGTTCGACTTGGCCGGGTTGGGGTAGGTGGCGATTTCCCGGCGTCCGACTTCGATACCGATGCGCTCCGGGCTTTTATATTTGAAAACGCTGTTGAATACGTTGGGAATGCCCCAGCCGTATTTTCGATCCGGCACCGCGGACCGCGAGGCATACATTTTTAATGCGGCCATTATTTCAGCCGGACGCAACTTGGGATGGGCCTGCAATACCAGTGCGGCTGAACCTGCGATCAGCGGAGCCGCCAGTGAAGTACCGTTGCCATATGTATAAGACGTTTCTCCGGCATTCCAGACATAATTGGTCTGGAAACCACGGGCACAGAGCTCGGGCTTTGTCCGGCCATCGTAAGTCGGTCCGAAAGAGCTATACGACCAGAGCGTGCCGTTGGCATCCACCGCTCCAACCGCCAGCGCTCCGAATGCGTCCGCCGGCGATCCGAGACCGCCATCCGGAAATTTGACCGATTCCTGGCCTTCGTTTCCGGCAGAAGCAACCAACAGGATCCCACGTTCAAAAGCCCAGTTGGCGGCCCGTGCGGTGACCGTCGTTTTGCCATCCATCTCCCAGAATTTATAGGTGTAATTGTCCATTTCGCGGTAGCCCAATGAAACCGATATGATCGCCGCGCCATGACGCTCACACCATTCTACGCCCGCCACGAAATCGTCTTCATCGGTCCTGTTTTCACTGCCATAACGTTCGGTCTTGGCTAATAAAAATTCGGCGTCATAGGCCGCACCGTAATAGGTTGCCGAATCGTAAGCCGCGATCAGCCCCCAGACCGCTGTCCCGTGACTGCTCTGCCGATACGCGAAGGTTATGTCGCCATCATCTTCGTCATCCGTGTCATTGTCGTCAAAAATAAAATCTCGCTCGGCTATCAGACGCCCGCTATCAATCAACCGTCGAAACGCGGCGTGGCGTTTGTAATAACCTGTGTCAATCAGGCCTATCCGGACGCCACGACCGGTGATGCCGCGGGCGTGTAGCCGCAGGATGTTCAGTTGCTCGAGATGCTGGTCAGAAAGCGCTCCACTCGCCTTGGCATGTCTCGGCCCACCAATTTCAACCTGCATTTCGTCCTGCGGAATTCTCACCAGCGTTTTTACATAATCGATTTTCTGGACCTGTGGCATTCCGGCCAGAATTCCAACCTGTTCTTTGGTGGCTTCGGCGCTGAAGGCCTGCAGACTGCGGGAAAAAAATCTCACCCGCAGTACGTTCTGCTCAATCAGAGTAGTCGCTGATTCGTCCGGAACAGGATCTAAACGGGCGGGGACCTCTGATTCAGGGCGGTTGGTAGATCTTGCTGTGTATGCCGGCCCCGGAAGCCACTGGACCGCTTCCGGTTTTAAATAAATCCAAACCCGCTGAGGGGTATCGTCAGACGCTGCTGCTTTCTGAAGACCGTCAGCGTCATTGCCTAACAATACCAGCAGGAGCAGGACATTGAAAAGCACCGTTCTGCTCCGGCGTATTTCCGACTGATGGTTAGATTTGATCAACACTATGCGACGCGAATATCAATAGCGGCAGAATCTATAAAAAAACGCCGACTTGTGAAAACGCAATCTCGCTCAACGGCCCTCCTGTCAGAAAACAGCATGGTTCCGGCTGGCGGAAAAATTAGCTTTTAGAGTAAACCGGCTCCTCTGATCAGGATTTCTACACTCGTTTGTGGCGCAGTTTCGAAAAAAACCACTCCGGCGCAGAGGCGGTTGCCGTGCTTGGCCACAATGGCACCGGCAAATACATCCCGAGACAGGGCGCCAATCTGGTTTTGACTGATGATGGTCTCTTCGAGCTCCGTGCGCACATTAATGTCCTTTGGCGCTAAAAGCAACCTCTCCGGCAGTTGCAGGGCATTTTGTTCTGCTACCCGTTTGATAGTCTGGCTGAGTTCCGCATCGTAGGCATGCGACATGTCCGGAAAGCGCGGACCGAATTGCCCGGCGTTCGGTCCCATCAGAGGATTGACCCCGCTAACATTGATGTGGTCGGTAACAATAATGCCCACAGCGGCTGGGGCAACGTGGAGCGGACGCCCGTTTCCAATGAGTAGAATGCGTTCAACTCCATTGGCCATCATCGTTCGTACGGCATCCCGCCAATGAATTACCTGCGCACTAACCGGTAGGATCGCTAAATACTGCCGACCCCGTTGCAACATTTTACCCCAAGCCGCTGTCGAGACGTTTGGCCACCCGGCAAGCATCGTCGCGGTCAGGGGTGCGGTCGTAACCACGCCCTGTGTTTTCTGCTCGCGCCGGTGACTGTTATTCGTCTTCATTAAAATCCTCTTCCGTGCAGTAGGCTTCGATGAGCTGTGACGCAGTTTTGACGATGGTTTGTATATCGTTAACCAGCTTATCTCGTTGAATGATGAGTTTGTCAACCGTTCTTTTAATTTCTTCGCGATCGGCCTTAGCATTTTTCAGGGTTTCCGCGGCGACCGATTCGGCATCATGAACAATACCCTGTGCCTGTTGACGGGCTTCCCGGATCGAGGTCGCGGTCTGTGACAGGGCCGCGCGGGCCTCTGACTCGCGTTCGTATTGGGTAAGTCTCTCTTGCAGGCTACCAAATTCTTCCGCCAACATTTCCAGAAAATAGCGGACTTCAACTGGATCGTAACCCCGCCAACTTTTTTTGAATTGGTGTCCGCGTATATCTCCCGCTTTAATCTTCATTGCATCCGTCTTTCCCCAAAAAGTCCACGCCCGATACGGAGCATATTCGAGCCTTCCGCGATTGCCAGCTCAAAGTCATCAGTCATGCCCATCGAAAGGATTTTAAATTCCTCGCTCAGTCCGGGCCGGCTTTGAATTCTCTCGAACAATTCGCGCAGGACGATAAAGGCCTGGCGTACACGGCGCTCGTCTCTGGTAAGGGGGCCGATTGTCATCAGCCCGGCTATTTGCAAATGCGGAAGGTCTGCTAGGCGCCCGATTTCGTCCAGTAAATTTTCCGTAGGGTAGCCAAACTTCGTCGCCTCTCCCGAGGTATTGACTTCCACCAAAATCCGGATGGGGCGATTGGTTTGCGCCCCGTGAAGAGACAGTCGCTGGGCGAGTTCAAACGTATCAACCGACTGAATCATATGAAAATAATCAGCGCACTTGCGGGCTTTATTGCTTTGTAGGTGGCCGATCATGTGCCAGCGCAGGTTCGCCAGATTTCGTAGAGCCTCGATTTTCGGAATGGCTTCCTGTAGACGATTCTCGCCAAAATCCCTGAGCCCTGCTGAGTAGGCGGCCCGGATTACTTCCAGAGAGCAGGTTTTGGTAACAGCCACCAGGCTGATTTCAGCGGGATTACGACCCGCGCGTTCCGCCGCCCGTGCTATTTTTTCCCGTATGGCCTGCAGATTGGTTCCGATTGCGGTCAGCATCATATTTTCTCAGCATATTGCTGGCATTTCAATCTTCCGGCGTACTCTCGTCAAGGCCAGGTAGGGTTGGCTCGCCGTTCTGCTCCTGATCGTCTTTGTCTTCCGACTCAACCACCCGGGTGACCGCTGAAATCAGGTCGTTCTCATCGAGGCGGATCAGGCGCACGCCCTGCGTATTGCGACTAATGGTACGGATGCTGGCCACCGGCAAACGAATCAAAACGCCCTTGGCTGTAATGATCATCAGGTCGTCAGTATCTACGACCTCGCGGAGGGAAATCATCTTGCCATTGCGCACGGAAGTTTTCAGGGTAATGACGCCTTTGCCTCCCCGATGAATAACCGGATAGTCAATCACATCCGAACGCTTGCCATAGCCATTTTCGGAGACGGCCAAAATTGTTCCGCTTTCATTTTTTACAGTCACCATGCCGACGACGCGATCGTCTTTGGCAGAGAGGCGAACACCACGCACACCGGCGGCGGTACGTCCCATTGCGCGGACATCCGCCTCGCGGAAACGCACTGATTTACCATATGCCGTGCCCAGAATGATATCCTGATTGCCGCTTGTGATTTGCGCATCAATCAGGTCGTCGTTCTCGCGGACATTCAGGGCACGGATACCGGTGCGGCGCGGGTTGCCGAACTCGGACAGCGCGGTTTTCTTGATCGTGCCGTTCTGGGTTGCCATGACAATATAGTGCTGGTCATCGAATTCCTTGACTCCTAAAACCGCGCGCACCAATTCGCCCGGCTGAGTGTTGATCAGGTTCACTATGGCGCGCCCACGCGAGCCCTTGCCGGCGCGGGGGATTTCATGAACCTTGAGCCAGTAACACCGGCCATTGTTGGTAAATATCAATAGATAATCATGGGTATTGGCGATAAAAAGATTGCGGACAAAGTCGTCATCCTTGGCCTGGGCGCCTTGACTGCCACGCCCACCGCGGTTTTGACGACGCGAGGCGTCCACCGGAAAGCGCTTGATAAAACCATTGTGGGTTATGGTTATTACCATATCTTCCTCGGCGATCATGTCCTCCACGGAAAATTCACCCTCGTCCTCGATAATCTGGGTGCGCCGCTCGTCGCCGTATTTCTCGACCAATTCCTTGAGTTCGGTTTTGATAATCAACATTCGCTCGCCAACATTTTCAAGGATGTATTTCAGGCGGGCGATGAGTTTCAGCGTTTCCTTATATTCGGCAACCACTTTGCTGACTTCCAAGCTGGTCAGTTTCTGCAGGCGCATGTCGAGAATCGCCTGGGCCTGACGCTCCGAAAGCTTAAAGCGCCCCATCAGGTTGCTTTTGGCTTCTTCCGGAGATTGAGAGGCGCGGATAATGGCTATGACTTCATCGATGTTGTCGAGCGCGATTTTCAGGCCTTCGAGAATGTGCGCCTTTTCTTCGGCCGCCCGCAACTCAAATTGGGTACGCCTGAGAATGATTTCGTGCCGGAATTCTATAAAATGTTGCAGGGCTTCCCGTAGAGTCAGCTGGCGGGGCACGCCGTTGACCAGCGCCAACAGGTTGATGCCAAAGCTTTCCTGCAATTGCGTATGGGTGTAAAGTTGATTGAGAGTAACCTCGGCATAGGCTTCGCGACGCAGTTCAATGACGACCCGGATTCCGTCCTTGTCGGATTCGTCGCGAATATCGGCAATGCCTTCGATGACTTTTTCGCGCACCAGATCCGCGATTCGCTCAATCAAATTGGCTTTATTAACCTGATAGGGCAGTTCGGAAACAATAATACTTTCTTTGCCCGTCTTGGCGGTTTCCACAAAGGCCTGGGCGCGCATTTTAATTACACCGCGTCCGGTTTCATAGGCACGGCGTATTTCACTGCGCCCAAGGATAAAACCGCCGGAAGGGAAATCCGGTCCGGGTATGAATTTGAGCAGTTCCTCAACGCCGGCCTCCGGATTATCAATCAAATAAATGGCCGCGTCGCAGACCTCTTTCAGGTTGTGGGGCGGGATGTTGGTCGCCATCCCCACTGCAATTCCGCTGGAACCATTGACCAACAGCAGTGGCACTGCCGTCGGCAGGAGGGTCGGCTCCTGCAGTGATTCGTCAAAATTGGCGGTAAAGCGGACGGTTTCCTTGTCAAGGTCGCGCATCAGCTCGCCCGATATGCGACTCAGGCGGGCTTCGGTATAGCGCATGGCGGCAGGACTATCGCCGTCAATCGACCCGAAGTTGCCCTGACCCTCGACCAGGGGATAGCGCAGAGAAAAATCCTGCGCCATTCTGACTAGGGTATCGTAAACAGCGGCGTCGCCGTGCGGGTGATACTTGCCCAGGACTTCTCCGACGATACGGGCGCATTTCTTCGTCGGGCGGTTATGAACAAGCCCCAGCTCCGACATCCCAAATAAAATTCGCCGGTGTACCGGTTTTAGTCCGTCGCGGACGTCGGGCAGAGCGCGGGCCACAATCACCGACATCGAATAATCGAGGTACGAGTCCCGCATTTCCTCGTCAATGTTGACGGTAACGATCTTGTCTCTTTGAAATTCTATATTTACCTGTGCGGTCATTTTTAAATATCCAGATTCCTAACGTATTTGGCGTTTTTTTGAATAAACTGGCGGCGCGGTTCGACATCGCCACCCATCAGAATGGAGAAGGTGCGGTCGGCAACCGCCGCATCCTCAATGGAAATTTTAAGGAGCGTCCGGGTTTCCGGATTCATCGTGGTGGACCACAGCTGCTCCGGATTCATCTCGCCCAATCCTTTATAGCGCTGGAGGTCAACCTTGCCGGCACCGTCTTTCGAAAAGCGTTTCAGGAGAATATCGCGCTCCTCATCGTCGTAGGCATAGTACTCCTGGCGTTTGTGGGTGATTTTATAGAGTGGTGGTTGGGCAATATAGACATGTCCTTCTTCAATCAGTTTTGGCAGATAGCGATAGAAAAAAGTCAACAACAGGGTTCGGATATGACTGCCATCCACGTCAGCATCGGTCATGATGATGATCTTGTGGTAGCGCAATTTTTCCATGTCGATTTCTTCTTCTTCCCCGAAACCGGTTCCCACGGCGGTGATTATGGTGCGGATTTCTTCGTTGGTCAGCACCTTGTCAATGCGCGCCTTTTCAACGTTGATGATCTTACCGCGCAGGGGCAGGATTGCCTGATATCTGCGGTCGCGTCCTTGCTTGGCGCTCCCGCCTGCCGAATCACCTTCGACTAAATACAGCTCGCACAGCGCGGGGTCGCGGGTAGAACAATCGGCCAGTTTGCCCGGCAGATTACCAATATCGAGAGCGCTCTTGCGCCGCGTCAGCTCGCGCGCTTTGCGGGCGGCCTCCCGTGAACGAGCGGCGTTGATGCATTTCTCGATAATACGCCGGGCTTGCGTCGGATGGCGCTCCAAGTACTCCGCCAGGCTCTCGGAAACAATCGAGTCCACAATGCCCTTGACCTCGGAATTGCCGAGCTTGGTTTTGGTTTGGCCTTCAAATTGCGGCTCGGGTACCTTAACGCTGATTACAGCGGTCAGGCCTTCGCGCACATCCTCCCCGGAAAGTATAAAATTCTCCTTCTTGAAGAGGTCATTTCTTTGCGCGTAATTGTTCAGAGTGCGGGTCACGGCCGTTTTGAATCCGACCAAATGGGTGCCGCCTTCGACCGTATTAATATTATTAACGAAAGTAAAAATATTCTCGTTATACGAAGTATTGTATTGCATGGCGTATTCTACCGCCACGTTTTCCGACTCTTTTTCGGCGGTGATCGGTTTCTCGATGATGGCTGGCCGGGTTTCGTCAAGGTACGAGACAAACTCCATCAGCCCGCCTTTATACTGAAAGGTGTTGGTATTGCCGTCGCGTTCATCAGTAAGGATTAATTCCAAATTGCGGTTCAGAAAAGCCAGCTCGCGACAACGCTGCTCCAGCACTTCATAATCAAATTCAAGCTTTTTGAAGACTTCAACATCAGCCTTGAATTTGACCAATGTGCCCTGCTTGCGGGTCTTACCCTTGACGGCCACTTTCGAGGTCGGGATACCACGTTCGTAAGTTTGGGTGTAGATTTGGTTATCCCGATATACCTCGGCTATGAGCATTTCCGAGAGTGCGTTGACCACCGACACTCCAACACCGTGCAAACCTCCGGATACTTTATAGGTGCCTTTATCGAATTTTCCACCAGCATGCAGTATGGTCATTACTACCTCAAGGGCCGATTTTTTTTCTTCCTTGTGGATATCAACCGGGATACCGCGTCCGTTATCGAGTACACTGACAAAGCCGTCGCCGTGAATGGTAACTTCGATTTTATTGCAGTGGCCGGCCAGCGCCTCGTCAATTGAGTTATCAATGACTTCGAACACTAAGTGGTGCAATCCTCTTTTGCCGGTGTCACCAATATACATTGCCGGGCGTTTGCGGACCGCTTCCAGTCCTTTCAGAACCGTAATTTTGTCGGCTTTATATTCGGACGTGGCTTCGGTGAATTTTATTTCGCTTACCGTAGAACAATCTCCTTCAAATGGGCGTTTTTCAAACGCTCGTTTATTTTTTTAAGTATTTCATCCTTCTGAAACGACAGCTCGTTCCGCCAGGCGGGTGAATCGACTCTGACATACAGTTTGCCAAAATCAATTTTTTCGGCGGTCGTATGCCTGGCGATGGTCTCTCCCACTATCTCGCTCCAGTAATATAATGCTTCGTTCTGGCGAACCGGTTTTTCGATTTTGTAAACTTTTAGCAGTTTTTCGATAGCTTCGCCGATACTAACCGACATTGTCACGCTTCTCCTGCCGAAAGGTTGATGATGTTGATGTTGCGCGATCTTTTACCAATACCGAACCTCTGTATTTCCTTCAAATCTGTTGTGGTAACCAACACCTGGTTATCGTCGCTGAGTTCGCTAACGATTTTCTGACAGTGCCCACGGTCCAGAAAGGCGAACAGATCGTCTAACAGAATGATCGCCGGCTCGGATTTGAACTGTGTCAGATTCTTGCCTTCCGCCATTTTCAATGCCACTAAAAAGATTTTGTGCTCTCCCTGACTACCGAGATCCCGTATATCCCCGTCGCCGAAAGTGAAATTAATTTCATCAAGGTGGGGGCCATGGCTTGTTCGACCTGTTTTCATATCACTGAGGAATTTTCCCCGTAGATATTTACGGAACATATTTTCGTACTCTTCCAATTTGCCAGATGGATTGGGTTTGTACACAATATCTACGGCGATTTTGTTACGGAAGACGCGTTGAAAGGTTGCCTGCCACAGCGGATTGAATTTCAAAATATATTCCTGTCGGGCGATAACCAGTCGGTTAGCTGTCTTAACCAGTATCTCGTCCTGTGCCTCAAAAAACTCATCATATTTGTGTTTATTGGAATCGCGATAATGCGAAAGGCTGAGGTTGCGCGCCGTCAGTCGCTGTTTGTATTCGATAAGGTCGGTCAAATACCCGCGCTCAATTTGGGCAATTATTTTGTTCAGCCAGTTGCGTCTTTCACTGTAGCCGCCTTCTGTGATTTTCTGCAATCCGGGCGAAAGAATAACTACTGGAAATAAGCCAATTATCTCAGAGTGTCTGGTAAGCTGTGTTTGGTTCAGAAAAACCCGCTTGCCTTCCTGGCGTGTAAAATTCAGATTGATGGTATAATGTTCCGATTTATGGTTGCTAAAATTGCCAAATACCTGGAAATACTGACTATTGGTATTGATGGAATCCGTATCTGTGTTGGTGCGGAAACTCTTGGTTAGGGCTAAATAATGAATAGCTTCCAGGATTGTCGTCTTTCCGCTACCATTGTCTCCGTTAATGAAATTTGTGCCGAGTTGAAATTTGAAACTGCTGGCAGTATATCGTCTAAAGTTTATCAATCTTAAGTTTTCTATGAACATTCAAGCACATAAACTGAGACAAAAACGAATTCGGTCGATTTTAGTCGGGCAGCCGTATCGGCATCAGTAACATGATCATTTCTTCTTTTTCGTTCTGGTTCTCCGGCAAAATCAGGCAGGCGCTGATTGGCGTCTTTACCTTTATTACCACCTTCTGAGTATCGACGTTTCGAATTATTTCTCTCAGGTAATCGGCATTGAAGCCAATTGTAAGTTCTTCTCCCGTGTATTCAACATCCAGTGATTCATCAGCTGCGGAATGCACTTCCTGATCATCTGTTTTTACTTTAGACATTTCCCTGTTGAGTATCAGGGAAATCTGATGGGTTATTTTATTGGAAAAAATCGAAACTCTCTTTAGTACCGCAGTGATATTAGCGACGTCTGCCACCAACATCTTATCATTGTCATTTGGTATTACGCTCTGATAATCGGGAAATTTTTCATCAATTATTCGGGAATAAATAACCGTGGAGTCAACTTCAACCATGACATGATTTTCACCGATACTGAGAACTGTTTTTCCCTCACTCGAAAGGTACGAATTGACCAAACTCAGAAATTTTATGGGAATTATTATTTCACGTTCATATTCAGGCGAGGTAAAATCTTTATTAACTAGACACACTAAACGATGCGAATCAGTCGCCACCGACCTGATTTCATCTTTCTTTACTTGAAACAATACTCCGGTAAGAGCCGGCTTTAGTTCATCGTGACTGACGGCAATTATCGTTTTTTGAATCATGCGTTGCAGAACCCGATTTTCCAGTGTCACCGTATTAATTTCCGTAAGACTCGGTAAGGATGGAAAATCTTGCCCCGGCCTCCCTAAAATTTCGTATCTTCCTTTCCCGGCTTTTATTTCAACTTTTTCGTCCGTTTGTAGATTGAATTCTATATCACCATCATCAACTTCACTTACAATTTCATGAATCAACCGTGATGGAATAGCAACTGAACCGTTTTTTATTCCGTTTACTTCAAAAACTGAACTCATTGTCAGTTCTATATCCGAGGCACGAAGAGTTAGTTTGTTATCTTTCAATTCAAACAGAATACTGCTTAAAATCGGCATGGTATTTCGCTGAGGAGCTACTCGCGATACTTTATGAAGGTGTGAAAGAAGCAGATTTTTACTTACCGAAAACTGCATATTCTAACTCCTTTTTATTATTGGTTTTCATATCTGGAATTTTATCAAAATATTGCAATTAATCCAAGCAAAATTATATTGTAAAATGTAGCAGAATACGACAATTAGATTTCGGGTATAAGTAAAGAGAATTGTATTTAAAATTATATTCGTTATTTTGTTAATATCTGGAGAAATAGCGACGATACTTTTACAATATGAAACCATTTAAAAGGTGTTTACAGAATGTTAATAAATAAATATTTTAATTGTTAAATGGTAATCAATGGAGAGATGTCTTTGTATGGTGAGTATTAATACACATAACAAACGCACTTATCAACAGTTTAGTTAACAGGTTTTAATTCAACGTAAATATTCTTCTTCAACTCGGTTAGCCAGTCCTGGTAAAGCAAATTCTTTTTAAATTCAAGAGCGTATTTTTCAAGTGTTGACCAAGTGTCATCGTATACATTATTTAGTTTAAGGATATAAAAACCGGTTTCGGTATTAGTAATATCACTCAAATTTCCAACTTTCAGGGTATCCAGAACTGATGCAAAAATTTCATTTTGGATTTGATTTTTTGGAATACGCCGGATGCGTCCAAGGCTGACTTTAGCATCCTGCTCATCACTGTATTTTACCACTGCACTATCGAATGTAATTTCGTTGTTGATTAGTAAAGACCGAACCATTTCGATGCGCTGACGAGCCTCATCAATGTTGGTTTCTGAAGTCTTTATCATTAGCAGAATATGGCGGACATTGATACTTTCACCTTTTCTATCAATCAATTGAATTATATGCAATCCAAATTCAGTCTGCACGATATCGCTGATTTCTCCCGTTTGAAGGGCAAAAGCGGCCTCTTCAAAACTTTTAATAAATGCCCCGCGTTTTATATAACCAAGGTCACCGCCGAACTCGGCACTTGACCTGTCTTCAGAGTATTCGCGGGCCAAATTAGCAAAGTCCGCCCCGTTTTTAATCAGGGAAAGCAATGAATCAGCCAGTTTCCTGACATTATTCATTTCGGCTTCGCCGGGCTTGATTTTAACAAAGATACTGCTGAAATCAAGTGATGGCGGAATTGGAGGCAGACTGTCTTTATAGGTGTTGTAAAACAGTTCGACTTCCTTGCGCGAGACAGAGGTTTTGGCAAATTTTTCTGAGCGCAATTTTTCGACAGTCATACTGTTCTTCATAATGGGCCGATAATCCTTTTTGACTTTGCCAATTGGACCACCCAAATAAGATTCGGCGTTTTCCTGAGAGCCGGCCTGCTGGATCAGAGCATCGATGCGTTGATTGAGAGCATTCTCAACATCGCGATCTTTGACGGTGACAGTTTCTATCATGGCTTGTTCAAGCAGGATATTTTCATCCACCAACGAATTGAGCACAGACCGTTTAAGAGCGTTGTAATTGGCAGTGTCCCGGTTAGGATTGATACCCATTTGCGAGGCCGTCATTCTGGCAACCTGTTCAACCTCGCTAAATAAAACGATATTGTTGCCGACTATTGCAGCAATACCGTCAATGATACTCTGAGCGGATAAAAACGAAAGAGAAATTGTCAAAAGCAGAACAGTAATTTTTTTCATCGGCTACTCAAAAAATTGGCGATATTTTCATCGCGGATCTCAAAATCGGCGTTATTTACCAGACTGTCAACGAGCTGGTTGTAGTTTTTCTGAATTTTTACCTGGGTCAATGTTTGCAGGATTTCGTCCCTGACCATGTCAATGGAACGCAAGGAACCGGCTTGGTAGCGTTCAAGAACTTCGATTATGTGGTATCCGTAAGAAGAGGCAATCGGGCCGATCAATACCCGCGGACCGGCCTCGAAGACATTTTGATCTATTTCACCAAGAGACTCCCCCCGCCGGATGATTTTGGACTCAAAATTATACTTTTTTATTAATGCATCAAGCTCGCCCTTTTTCCGATTTTGGAGGGCGGTTTTAATCGCCATAGCGTCATTGAAATCCTGAACCAACACATGGGTGATTTTCGCCTCATCGCGGTCGCGAATGAAACTGTTTTTATTTTTCAAATAGTAGTCGCGGATTTCACTTTCGCTGATCGTGACATTGGTCTGCAGGTAATAACGCGTAAAGGCATCGATGGTCAGATCGCGATAAAAGTCTGCGACCTTAGCCTTGATGTTTTCTTCTCGTTCAAAATGGTACTGTTTGGCTTTCTGAAAAAGAATTTCACGAGTTACCCAGGCTGAAACAACTGAATTGATATAATTTTTAGAAAGTTTATTGCTTAGCCCCTCGTCAGGCAGCATTTGCGAGAGTTTTTCCCTGGTCAGATATGCGGGCCCAACCCGGGCAATATACTGATCCTTGTCTTTGGAGCACCAACTCAGGATGAATGAAATTATTAGTGCGAAATATAGCCTTTTCATCGAACGACTCTTTTTATTTAATGATTTTTGAGAGATTTTGATAATAAATTATAAAAGTAAAGCGATTTGATAACGATTTTTCCAAAGAATCCTGTAAAAAGTTTAACCGACTTTCGGTGTAATCGTTGATCACTTCCGGTTTAACGGCGCTGAAAGATTTTGGTTCAGGACGTTGTTTGCGAAATACCTTGATAATCGAATAACCATTACCCGATCGAATCAATCTGGGATGTACGGTACCAGGTTCGAGTTGCTGGGCTATTTTTCCAATTTCACCGTACTGATCAGGAGCAAGGTAGCCGATATAACCGGCCAGAGACTTATCGCGATTACGTTCGGTGTGCTTTTTTGCCAGATCAGAAAAATTTGCCCCCTGCCGAAGCTGTTTTAAAACCAATGCCGCTGTAATGCTGTCAGAGATGAAAATCTCCTGCACCTCGGCTCGTCCTGGCGAAGCGTAACGGCTAAAAGCGTGTTGATCATAAAAGGCCTTCAGGGAGTCGTCATTTAATGTGATCTTTCCCATGAACTCGTTCTGTTTGAAATGATTTAACAGCAGGTTTTCGGTATACGAGCGCAAGTCATCCTTTAGCTGGCGATCCCGAAGCAGACCCATACGCCGCGCCTGTCGTGAAAAAATGTCTTCGATTATCACAGTATTAACAATATTCGCCATCATTGGAAGACCAATTCTTCCAGGGGGCAGGTCTATCCGTCGGGACTCCAAGACCTTAATTAACCAAGCCTTATCATACTTGGTTGATTTAGCCTTAGCCAGTACCGGGGCAAAGTCGAACGACCGTAGGACCGCAATTGGGTCATCACCGCCATTATCACGAACCCGCCGAATATAGTTATCGTTATAAATTGAGGTGAGACTATCAATTGCCTGACGGTCAAGGACGAGTTTGTTTTGGTTGGCGGTCGACCGCATAAGGGAATCAAAACGGGACGCAAAAAGATGGCGGTTTGCGGTAAGAGCTTTCTGATACAACCGTGAACGTTCCTTGGAATACGGATGCGACAAGCGATATTCTTGGCTCAGGAATCGGTAGCGCTCTCGTAAATAATTCTCGGTTATTATAGAGTCAATGATCATTTTGTGCAGAAAGCGTTCGATCAAAGCGTTCGTTTTAAAAGCATTGACCTGTTCACGGATGTATTTAGTCTTATGCAATCCCTGACGGTAAGCCGAGTAGAGGAATAACTGGTTTTGGGCAAAATCTTCTAAGCGGGCCCTCATATCTGATGCGGACAGGGTCGCAATTTCTTCCGGTGAAAGCGTGCGGCAGAAAGTGTCGGCATAAATAAGGCGACGACCGATTCTCACAAGAGGAACCCGATCAGAAACTCGCACCCACCCCACACAAATCAAGCCGCCAATCAACAGTAAGACGAATAAAAAGACTATTGACGCCCGGGGCCTTGACAAATTGATTTTGTATAAGAGGTTATTGATCATTTAGAGATTGAATCAACTGATTGATGAACCTGATTAGATCATCAAGCTTGAAATCCCGGCGCGCAATCAGGATTGCTTTAAGATGCTCGTGCTGTTTGAACTTAATCGCGTGACCAAAACGGCTGGCGGTCTGGCGAAGGTTCATTACTAAAAGATCGGGATTGTTCTGGGGGGCTTCCTCGCTCCAGGTGAAGGTCGCCTGATTAGACTCGATGCTTAAACGGGAAACGCCCAATCGCGTTCCCAGGACCCTGACCGCCGCAATCTCAAGCAACGCACTGGCCTCGTCGGGCAAACGGCCGAAAATGTCCACAAGCTCCTTTTCAATACGGGCAATGTCATCGAGATCGGTGACGGCAGAAACACGACGATAGTAGTCTAATCGTATAGAAGGCGATGGGACATAGTTGTCGGGCAGGAAAGACGGAAACGGGCAAACAACCTCGGTTTCCACAACGACCTTAGTGGGCTCCACCTCCATTCCCCCGATTTCCTCGCGTGTTTTTTCTAAAGCCTCCTGGAGGATTTTTACATACATATCATAACCAACAGCTTGTACGTTGCCACTCTGTTCGGTACCAAAAATATTGCCGACCCCCCGAATTTCTAAATCTTTCATGGCAATATTATAACCAGAGCCAAGAGCAGTGTACCTTTTGATGGTCTGGAGTTTGCGTAAAGCCTCCGGTTTGACTTTAGATGGGTTGGAGACAATCAGATAGGCATACGCCCGTCGCCCACCGCGGCCAACCCGACCACGCAACTGATACAATTGCGACAATCCATAGTGATGAGCATTGTTGATAAAAATCGTATTGACGTTGGCAATATCTATACCAGATTCGATGATTGTAGTCGTTACCAAAAGATCAATTTCACCATTGATGAAAGAGCGCATGATGGACTCGAGCTCTTCTTCCTTCATCTGGCCATGCGCAAAAGCCACGGAAATAGCCGGCAGCATCTCCTGAATCTTGGCGGCCATGGCCGCAATGGACTGGATGTCATTGTGCACAAAATAAACCTGCCCGCCGCGGTCAATTTCCCGCTGAATAGCATTGCGGATTAAATTTTTATCGAATAGGATTACTTCGGTAAAAATAGGTAGTCTTGATTTGGGAGGAGTGTTTACGACAGAGAAATCCCGCGCCCCGATCAGCGAAAAATGCAGTGATCTGGGAATGGGTGTCGCCGAAAGCGCAAGGACATCAATATTATGACGAAGGTCTTTTAGGCGTTCCTTCGCTTTAACACCAAAACGATGCTCTTCGTCAATAATCAGAAGCCCAAGATCTTTGAAGGTTATATCTCCCGACAATATGCGGTGGGTGCCGATAATAATATCAATATCGCCGGTGGCCAGTTCGGCTTTTATGCGGCGCTGTTCTTTCGCAGGAACAAAGCGCGATAACATGGCCACGCGGACAGGATAGTTTTTTAACCTGGAAGTGAAAGTGGCAAAGTGTTGGTCGGCAAGAATTGTCGTGGGAACCAGAACCGCTACTTGTTTGGATGCTGAGGCGACCTTGAAGGCGGCTCGGATCGCGACTTCAGTTTTTCCAAAACCAACATCCCCGCAGAGCAATCGGTCCATCGGACGGGAGCTTTCTAAATCACGCTTGATTTCATCGGTAGCCGTAATCTGATCGGGTGTCTCATCATAAACGAACTCCGCCTCGACGGCCATTTGAAGAGCGCCATCCGGGGGAAAGGGCGAACGATTGGAGCTAATCCTCCTCGCATACAGAGAAATCAGGCTTTTCGAAACATCTTCGAGTGCTTTGCGGGTGCGATGTTTGGTTTTTTCCCACTCAGTTGTACCCAACTTATACAGATGCGGTTGATAGCCCTCAGATGCGCGGTACTTGGTGACCAAGCGCAAATTATCGAGAGGAACAAAAACCCTGTCGCCGCCAAGATATTCGAGCGTGAGGCATTCGCGAATTGCACCAAAAGCTTTTATTTTAGTCAATCCCCCAAAGCGGCCAATGCCATAGTTGGCATGTACCATAAAGTCACCATATGATACATCATCGGGGTTGATCCGCTCGATTTGAAAATCGCGGGAAAGATTGCGGAATACACTTGTCTGTCTTCGTCTTCCAAAGAGCTCATGCTCGGTGTAGAGGAAAAAATTTTGATCAGGGATCTCGAAACCAGCGGACAGTGCGCCAACAACATAAAGGATCGAGTCAAGACCGAGTAAGGCATGCAGGCGGTCAATCTGGGCCGGATTAGAGCAAAATAAAAAACACCGCGAGCCCGTCGGTTTCTGTAGAATCGCCTTCAGACACATTCCCAGATCTTCGGTTGTATGGTGACACTGTGGCGAGGGTTTTATGGGGAATGGATAATCTGAATGCAGGCCATCATTGTGAACAATTACGTTGTTGAGGCGGTTAATTTTTGGCACAATGTCGGCCGGCAGACGGTCGGGAATCCGCTCGCCATGAAGGAGTATGGCGATAGTATCGTCCCCCATGTAGGCAAAGATATCAGATACATTTTCGGGCGCCAGAGCATGATGAGCCGGCAACGAGAGAGTGACAGAAGTAACCTTGTTAATCGAAAGCTGGGTTTCAGGGTTGAAAACACGGAGGGACTCGACCGTGTTTTCATAGAGCTCAATGCGATAGGGATTCAGAGAATCAGGAGGGAAAAAATCAATGATTCCGCCCTTGGGGCAGAATTCAAGGGGGTTTTCTACTTCAGCCACAGACTCGTAGCCAAAAGAGAAAAGGCGGTCAATGAAAGAATCACGATCTAAAAAGCCACCGACAAAAATGACTTGATTGGATTGTATTCCGATTTCTGGCCGGGGAAACTTTGCGCGGAGCGCACTGACCGAAGCAACTATTACCGGATTTTTTTTATCTACGAGATGCCGGAGAGTATCATTAATGAAAAAGCTATGGATTGTTTCGATATCCGAAAAAAGATGCGTCTGGCTTGCCGGCTCAGGCAGAAAACAGATGTTCTTTGATGACATAAGAAAGTCGAGATCGTCACGAATATTTTCGGCTTCTGTGGTATCGTCGGTAAGAACCAGGACGGTGCGCCCGAGGGACTGGCGCAGGCAGGTGATGAAGAGTCCAATTGAAGCTCCACACAAACCAGAAGTGGTTACGTGATGAAGACTGCTATCGAGACGTGCAATAATATGGCCAAAATGTTCAATTTGCTGGAAGGCGCTTAATAACTGTTTGTTTACGTCAGAAATTGGTTTCACGTGGAACGACTATTTATGGGTTAATAGGACAAAAAGGGTTGTAATGTCGGCGGGCGACACGCCCGGTATGCGTGAGGCCTGGCCAATTGTGGAGGGGTTAATTTTGGTCAATTTATCGCGCGCTTCATTGGTCAGCGCCCGAATCGCAGAATAGTCAAAACCTACAGGTATGCACATCTCTTCGTGTTGTCGCATAGATTCTATCATCCGCATACTACGTTTAATATAACCGGCATATTTTATATCGGTTTCAATTTGACCCGATAAACCCGAAATTCGATTAAGCCTTAGTTTAAGCATTTCAGGCAAGAAAGGCATAATGTGCTGAAAAGAAATTTCGGGCCGGCAAAGGACTTTATACAAGCTCGTCCCCGGATGCGGACGGTAAACAGAAGCGGAAAAGTGTTTATTACACTCCTCGATGGATAAGTGGCGATCCTTCAACAGGCTAATAGTAGAGTCAATTAACCTGACTTTATCGGATAATTTGTTAATAGATGCTTGAGATTGTAATCCTAATTCAAAGCCCTTTTTTAGGAGGCGGCGATCAGCAGTTTCAAAGCGTAATAATAAACGGTGTTCCGCAGAAGAGGTAAACATTCTGTACGGTTCGGTTGGATTTTTGGTGATCAAGTCGTCAACCAGCACACCGATATATGCCTCTGCCCGACTAAGAACAAATGGTGGCAGGCCTTTTAGCTTTGATGCGGCATTTATCCCGGCGATCAAGCCGAGGGCGGCAGCTTCTTCATAGCCCGACGTACCATTGATTTGTCCAGCAAGATACAGTCCGCTGATTACCTTTGTCTCAAGAGTAGAGTAGATTTGATAAGAAGGGAAATAGTCGTATTCAATTGCATAGCCGGGTCGGATAATTTCAACCCGCTCAAGACCGGGGATGGTCATCAGAGCGCGTTTCTGGACATCGAGGGGCAAACTTGTTGAGAAGCCATTTACATAATATTCATCGGCATCTAACCATTCAGGCTCTAAAAATATTTGGTGAGTATCACGTTCTTTGAAACGGACAATTTTGTCTTCAATGCTTGGACAATAGCGCGGCCCGACACCCTTGATGACCCCCGTATAAAGAGGAGAGCGTTCAAAACCAGCCGTAAGTTCGCGATGGGTGGCAGGATTGGTGCTAGTTAGATAGCAGGGGACATTTGGCGGGTTGAAATTTTCAGTCTGGAAAGAGAACGGGACGGGCATCTCGTCACCGTATTGCGGCAGAGTACGGTCAAAATCGATGGATTCTTTTAATATTCTGGGAGGGGTACCGGTTTTCAGTCTACCGGAGACAATGCCCAGTTCAGCCAGTGATTCTGTTAATCCGGTGGCGCGTTCTTCACCCATCCTGCCTCCTGGCATCTGGTCTAAGCCGATATGGATCAGGCCATTTAAAAATGTTCCGCACGTCAAAATCACTGCTGTGGCCGATATGGTACCGTGCTGTCGGGTTGTAACGCCGCACGCGCTTTTTTGAAAGGTTTTGATACCGATGACCAGATCATTTAAAATTTCTATGTTTTTCTGGTTAGCCAACCTTCGCTGTGCCTCTGAGGAGTACTGAATTTTATCAGCCTGTGCCCTGGGCGACCAGACCGCTTGGCCCTTAGACCGGTTCAATATCCTGAATTGGATGCCAGTGGTGTCTATTATTTTGCCCATTTCGCCACCAAGCGCGTCGATTTCGGCCACCAAGTGCCCTTTAGCGAGCCCACCAATAGCCGGATTACAGGACATACGCGCAATAGTGCTAGGGTCGATGGTTATCAGCATCACACGGCAATCGAGGCGCGCTGCCGCTAGCGCGGCCTCTACCCCCGCATGTCCGCCGCCCACCACTATAATATCGAACTCGTCAGGTTTCCCGTGAAACGGTTTTTTCATTTCCCGATACAAAAGCGCCCGAAAATGTTGTTTAAAATGTCTTCGTTGGTTGTTTTGCCCAGTATAAGGTCAATATGCTCCAGCGCAGCCCGCAATTCGAATGCTACCATGTCCACTGGCCGCCCCTGCTTAAAAAGGACTAGTGCACGTCTTATATTTCTGTTAAACTGCTTAATCGCGCTCGCATGGCGGGCTTGGGTGATTATGTGCTCGTTATTAGAACACGGCGCTGATTTTATCTGTGATACCATCATATCGGCCAACTCGTGAATTTTGGTATGTTGTTTGGCAGAAACTAAGATTTTGTCGTAGCCGCTATATTTTTTTTCCACACGCTGAATTTGCCTTTTACTCGCGATATCGACCTTATTGAGAACAATAATGATCCGTTTTTCGCTCGGAATTTTCTGGGCCAAGCCCTGTTGTCGTGCTGTAATATCAACAATAAAAAGGATCAGGTCGGCTTTTTTTACCATAGCATACGTGCGTTCGATTCCGATTTTTTCGATCGGATTGCGGGTGGCCCGTAACCCGGCCGTATCGACAAGCCGGAAGTGATAGCCACCGCGCGTGAAGGTCTCTTCAATTGTATCACGGGTTGTCCCGGGATAAGGCGTAACAATAGCTCGTTCTTCCTCAATCAAGGCATTGAGCAGGCTTGATTTGCCGCTATTTGGGGGGCCAACAATTGGTACATAGGCGCCCAGACGTATTATTTTACCATAAGAATACGTTTCCAGCATTTTCCGGGTCTTTTTATGAATAGAACCTAAAGCCCTGGTCATTAATATTTTTGGGGAATAGAGTGGCTCCTGTTCGTTGAAATCGAGTTCTAACTCAAGAGTACCGATTAATTCGATCAAATGATTGCGAATGCCCCTCAATTCTGCTCCGAGGTATCCCCCCAGATGATCCATAGCAATCCGGTGGGCATTTTGGGTTGACGCGAAAATCAGATCTGCTACCGACTCGGCTTCCAGTAAATCCATTTTACCGTTCAGGTAAGCCCTTTTAGTGAACTCTCCGGGCCGAGCTGGCAGCGCGCCGTACCGTTGACACTCTTGAATAATTCGCTCGATAATATAGATGCTTCCATGACAGGTGATTTCAATAACATCTTCACCTGTATAGGAATTGGGTGACTTGTAGAATACCAGACCAACTTTGTCCAGCAACTCTTCCGCGCAGTATACTTTTGTTATTGATACTTTGTTGGCGATCAGCGGCCCTGAAAGACGGGCCATTTTCCGAGCAATGTCTTCCGCCTCGGGCCCAGTAAGTCGTACAATAGCCAGGGCCCCACTGCCAAGCGGAGTGGACAGCGCAACAATTGTCGTTGTGGGATGCATTTTAATGGCGATTAATTAACGTCGGCGTGTGCGTTGCTGCAGTTCGCGGAGCGCCTGAATCGTGCTTTTTCTTTGTTTTTTGGGTTTTGGTTTGGGAGGAAAATATTTTTGCTGGACGATTGAGAGGACGTTGAACAGAGTGTAGTACAAATTCAGTCCGGAGGGAAATTGATTAAATAGGAAGAAAAACACAATGGTCATGACATACATCATGACTTTTTGTTGTTGATTCCCGCTGGTGCCGCTCATTTTTTGCTGGAGGATTTGAGAAAGCACCATCAGGATCGGCAGGACATTTACATTTTGTCCGTAAACCGGTATCGAGAATGGCAGGGTAATAATGGTATCGGGCGCCGAAAGATCCTTTATCCAGAAAATAAATCCAGCCTGGCGCAATTCAATCGTAGACCTGAACACATTGAACAATGCAATCATTATCGGGAATTGCAAAAGCAGCGGGATACATCCTCCCATAGGATTGATGCCGTATTCTTTGTACAGGCGCATAGTCTCGGCGTTCATCTTCTGAGGGTCCTGGGCATATTTATCGCGCAGGGCGCTGATTTGAGGCTGTAGTTTTTGCATCTCTTTCATTGAGCGCATGGACGTGTTCGTCAGTGGAGTAAGGAGTACTTTTATCAGGATCGAGAAGATAATTAAAACCCAGCCATAATTCGGAATCAAGCGATGCAGATTAATGAAGCACCACAAGATGGCCTTGCTGATCGGTCGAATAAATTTCCATCCGAAGCTCATGATGTTTTCCAGATCGACGTTCAGCCCTTTTACTGTTGTATAATCGAGCGGCCCGAAAAATACCGTCACGGTTGTTGGTTGGGCCACCGGCAGATCGAGATACATGTTAAACACTTTGCTATGCTGGTCGCGTTGTGCGCGAGTGCTGGAGCCTGAAAGGCGATAGCCGGGGGCCGGTCTTTCGGGAATTAAGGCAACGGCAAAGTACTTTGTGCGAAAAGCAGTCCAGCGCGTTTCTCCGACGAAGCGGACTTGGTCACTTTTTCCGGGCTTAATGTCAAAGATCTCACTTTCACCGCCACTAAGAGCGTATGCTTTTGAGAAGAAGAGTTCGTCTTTGGACAACACTTCGGTCTGATTCAGGCCACCCTCCCAAGACAACTCATACTTGTCGACGGCCATGTCCCTTCGGAGATTCGTCAGGTCATCCAGTAAATGAATCACGTAGCGATTTCCATAAAAAGTCATCACCCTGCGGACGAGTGTTTGTTTGGCATCAGTCAGAATAAATGTTAATGAGAGGGAGTCAGTACCGGCAACCGTGAAATACTCATCCTGACCTTTCGGAGCGATCAGACGAAAGTTCTGGTTTACTATGACCGTATCGCCGCCCAGACTGATATACCTTAATTGTAAAGGGAAGGCGGGCGCCGGGGCGGTCAGTTCAACCAGAGCAGAATCCTTTGAAAAAGCTGAGCGGTAATTTTTTAGCAAGACGTTTTTAATGGCACCGCCGCTGGCAGTAGTTAGTCTAAGACGATATAAATCGGTTTCGATGACGATTTCCTTTTCCCGAGTCTCACCCGAGATGGATGGAGACACAACAGTATTTGCGGTTTTGCTGTCGTATGATTTGGCGGGAAAAGATGGAGAATGGCCCGCCACTTTATCGGCAGATACAATGGGGTCCGACTTGGAGCGGGTTATGGTCTTGTAGTAGTAGGGCATAGCCATTATGATTAGAAAAATCAATATAAAACCGAGGATAGATTTGCGGTCCATAATTAATCCTTATGGGTTGGTAAAGGGTCGTATCCGCCAGTGTGGAAAGGATGACATTTACTGATGCGCCTTAATGTTAGCCAGAGTGCTTTACCAAGCGGGAAATTTCGTAAAGCATCTGTGGCGTACGAACTGCAGGAGGGATAAAAGCGACAAGATGGTGGCAATAGCAATCCTAAAGAATTCTGATATATTTTAATACAGGCAATAAGGCTCTTTTTTATCACGGTTCAATCGCGCATTCGGAGGTTTGCCTTGAGAATATCCCGCAGCTCTTTTACCCCGAAATCACACTGTCCATCTATCAGGGTAATGGCAATTGCGGCTGACTGTAGTTGGGGATCCTTAGAGAGACGGTAAGCCTCACGCACTCTTCTTTTCAACCGATTGCGGTTACAGGCCGTGCCACAGTGGTTTTTAATGGCCAAGGCCAATTCCCAATGCTCCTGTGGGTAAATAGCAATTAGCATGTTTTTATAGCGTAAAGTCCGTCCCCGTTCTATGATCAGCAACCTTTTCTTGCGATCAGCTAGCCTTTCCGCTTTGGTAAGTTTATGCTGTGAGCTCTTGACGACCTTTTGCGCGACGTCTTGCAATGGTTTTTCTCCCGGCTTTGGTGCTCATGCGCTGACGAAAGCCGTGGGCATTTTTCCTTTTGCGGTTACTGGGTTGAAACGTTCTTTTCATAGACTCCTGAGGTTTAATTACGGGCGCTAATTTAACTTTTTTCGAGGTTTTTTCAATGCCTTTTAGGACACCGGGCAAATTATGGTAAAAAAATCCCTTGACAATTCGCCGCAGCTGATTAGTTTATTGCGCAAGCGGACAAGTGAATTGTTCATATGTTGTTGATAAGTTGAATCAATTAAAAACATGGTCTGGGTACTGTTTGGGTTTTTTAGAGTTATGTACGTAATGCTTTATTCTGGGGCGAGCGCAGGCGCTTCTCATATCGGTGAATATCAGCGACATTGTGCGTATTTTACCTTAAATACAATGTGGTGGTTAACAAGATGACAACAACTAATAGTGTTTTAATTCAAGAATCCGGCACTCCACCAATTAGTGTTGATAACTCACCTGTCAGCGCCATACAAAATCCTGCTGTCGAAGGCAGTTTTTTGTCAATCTGGCAAAAATGTCTCGATCGCGTCAGAAAAAAAGTGCCACCGCAGACTTTTGAAACCTGGTTTGCTCCCATAAAAGCCATCTCTGTCACGGATAAAAACCTTTTTCTGCAGGTACCCAACAAATTTTTTTATGACTGGGTGGATAGTCATTATGGAGCGTTGATTGAGCAGACCCTGAAGGAAATTACAGGGGATGGTCTTGTTGCAAAATACACTATTCCGATTGATGAAGAACAGCATATTGGAGAGAAGATTGTACCAGACGTAAAAAGATCTCCAGAGAGCGCAACTGGTACAAAAGCGCAAACAGGTCTTATAGAGCAGGGCACACGGCTGAACGAACGGTATCTGTTCGAGACCTTTGTAGAAGGCGGTTCGAATCAGTTTGCCAAAGCCGCGGCGATGGCGGTGGCCAGCGCGCCGGGGCGCACCTCCTTCAATCCCCTGGTGATTTATGGCGGCACGGGGCTGGGTAAAACACATTTGTTACAGGCCATTGGCAACGAAGCCCTCGCCAATCAACGGGTTGCGCGAGTAGTCTATGTATCGAGCGACACCTTTACCCTGGATTTTATTGCGGCAATTCAGAAAAATAAGACGGCAGATTTTTCCCGGCACTATCGCGGTGTGGATATGTTGCTACTTGATGATATTCAGTTTTTTCAGAATAAGGAACAGACCCAGGAACAGTTTTTCCACATTTTTAATGACCTTTATCAGCATCACAAACAAATCGTCCTGACCACTGATAAACCGCCCCTTGAATTACGCGGCTTGCAGGAGCGCCTGCTGTCGCGGTTCCAGTCCAGCCTAACGGTTGATATACAACCACCGGATCTGGAAACGCGGATTGCCATTTTGCAGAAAAAAGCCGATGACGATCATCTTGACATTCCTTTTGAAGTTATCGAGTTTCTCTCGGCCAATATCCGTTCGAACGTCCGCGAGCTGGAGGGCGCCCTGATCCGCCTACTGGCCTATTCATCGCTACTGCGCGTTGATATTGACCTTGGACTGACACAAAAAGTGTTGAAAGAAATTCTCGGCAATCGTCAGGCGAGCGCAGTTTCCATCGAAAATATTCAAAGCGTGGTCGGTTCGTTTTTCAAAATCAATCTTGATTCGCTTGTCGGTAAAAGGCGCACCAAAGAAGTTGCTGAAGCGCGCATGATTGCGATATATTTAACCCGGGAATACACCAATCTTTCCCTAAAAACGATCGGTTTGTATTTTGGCGGTCGCGATCACTCGACGGTAGTCCATGCCTGTCGTTATGTCGAAGAACGCCTTAAAATCGATTCCCGATTTGCCGAGCAGTTAAATGGACTGCGCACCAAATTGGGCCCCAGCCGCTGACTATAACCACAGATGCCGGTCTAAACTGCGGTACTGAATAGCCTCGGCCAGATGCTCTGGTGCGATTGCAGGTGCATCCGCCAGGTCGGCAATGGTGCGGGAAACTTTCAGAATACGATCATAGGCGCGGGCACTAAGGCCAAGGCGGGTGATGGCACTCTGCAATAACGCTTCGCAGTTTTTGTCAATAGGGCAAAATCGGCGAATCATCTTGGATTCCATATGGGCGTTAGCGAAAATGCCCACCATGCCAGCGAATCTTTTTAACTGGACGGCGCGGGCGCGTTGCACGCGCTCCCGAATGATCTCGGAGGACTCACCGGCAGACTTGGTGGCGAGATCGGCAAACCGTACCGCCGGCACTTCAATATGAATGTCAATCCGATCAAGCAATGGCCCTGAGATCCGGCTCATGTATTTCTGGATTTGAGACGAAGAACAGGTACAGCGATTTTGTGGATCGGTAGCATAACCGCAGGGGCAGGGATTCATTGCCGCCACCAGCATGAAAGCGGCCGGATAGGTCAATGACATCAAAGCACGGGAAATTGTGACGTAGCCGTTTTCGAGTGGTTGGCGCATTACCTCCAGCACGTTTTTCTTGAACTCCGGAAGTTCGTCTAAAAAAAGCACACCATGGTGACTCAGGCTGACCTCGCCGGGACGGGGAAATTTACCACCGCCGACCAGCGCGGCGTCAGAAATCGTGTGGTGCGGAGCCCGGTAGGGGCGCGTGGCAATGATGCCCTGGCCCGCTGGAATCAACCCCGCCACCGAGTGAATTTTGGTCGTTTCCAGGGCTTCGGCCAGGGTAAGATTGGGCAAAATGGTCGGGAGTCGCTTGGCTAGCATGGTCTTTCCGCTTCCCGGAGGCCCGATCATGATGATGTTGTGTCCCCCGGCGGCCGCCACCTCCAGGGCGCGTTTGACATGTTCCTGACCCCGGACATCAGAAAAATTAATCGGATAATGGCGATGCTCTTCGAAAAGGGCGTTGACGTCGACTTTGACTGGTGCAAGGGTTGTTTGGCCATTTAGAAAATCAATGGTTTCCTGCAGGGTGTTGACGCCGATAATTTCCAAATCGCCGGTAATTGCGGCTTCGCGGGCGTTGGCGGCAGGTAAGATGATGCCTTTTATTCCCGACTCACGCACGGAAATCGATATTGGCAGGGCGCCATTTATCGAACGCAGGACACCATCCAGCGATAGCTCGCCGAGGAAAAGATAGTCGCTCAGCTTATCGGTATGAATCAGCTGCGCGGCACTGAGAATGCCAATCGCGATTGGCAAATCAAAGGCACTGCCCTCTTTTTTCACATCGGCGGGCGCCAAATTGATGACGATTTTATTGCTGGGGATATGGTAACCAATATGTTTCAGGGCTGACCAGACCCGTTCCTTGCTTTCTTTGACCGCGCCTTCCGGAAGTCCAACTGTCAGAAAAATCGGCGCCTGGCCGGAACTCAAACTGCATTCCACATTGACGATATAGGCATCAATTCCCATAACAGCGGCGCTTTGTACCATGGCGAATTTTGACATACAAGACCCTCTCCAATAGGCCAGCCGGACATTTTTTGTCCTTTAGGCAGTTGATTTTAAAAAGCGAATATTTTACGGGAAACTTATTCTGATGGCGTCGAATTTACGGTACAGCGGGCAATTTCACGGGCGATCTTGGTGCAAACCCCATCGCGATGAGTTTTAGCGGCGACCTTGATCGCATTTTTAATGGCCTTAGCGCGCGACCGCCCATGGGCTTTGATTACTATCTCCCGGAAGCCCAGTAAAGGCGCGCCGCCATATTCTGAGTAATCGGTGATTTGTTTGAGTTCTTTCAATCCGCCCGAAAGAGCGATCAGGCCCAACATCCACAGAAACCGATGCTTGAAGGCATATTTGCCGATGTGTTTGAGTGTATCCGCAATGCCCTCAATGGTTTTCATTACGATGTTACCGACATAGCCCTCGGTAATGACCACATCCGCTAAGCCCTTCATGATGTCGTTGCCCTCAATATTCCCGATAAAACCGATGTCGGGTAGGGTCTTCAAAGTGGCGTATGTTCGGGAAAGTATATCGCCGCCTTTATGAGCTTCCTTGCCCATATTTAGCAGAGCAATCGTCGGATTTGGAATCCCCTTGACATCCGAGGCATATATTTTTCCCATGATCGCAAACTGAATCAAATCTTCGACGCCACAGTGGATATTGGCGCCGATGTCCAACAGCAGGGCGAAGTGATCTTTGCGCTGCTGGGCATTCTGGGTCGGGTAGACGGTTGCGATGGCGGTTTTGCGCACGCCCGGCAGGCGCGGAATGTATTTGGCGGCGGAAAGTATATAAGCACCGGTGTTGCCAGCCGAAACCATGCCATGCGCCAACCCTTCGCCGCAGAGCTGGGCGGCAAGGAGCATCGAGGCGCGTGGCTTCTGCTGGACGGCCAGCTTGGGCACATCATCGTTTTCAATGACCTGATCAGTGTGTTGAATGGTTATTTGTTGACGATTATGTTCTGTTTTGGCAAGGATGGAGGAAATTTTCGGCTCGTCACCCACTAAAATTACCCGGATCGTGGTTTCCAGTGTCGCCTGTGCGGCACCAGTAACGATTTCCAGGGGCGCATAGTCGCCCCCCATTGCATCTACTGCAATGACGGTGGTCTGTAGCGCGAGCGATTCGTCAGGCACGTTGGCTGGCCTTGAGTTGCCGGATGATTTCCGGGATAATTTCGAACAAATCACCCACGATGCCCAATACGGCGACTTTGAAAATCGGTGCATCCGGGTCGTTGTTAATGGCGACAATCTGTTTGGCCGCACGAATTCCGGCCAGGTGCTGAATAGCGCCGGAAATGCCACAGGCAATGTACAGATCGGGAGCCACGCTTTTCCCCGTCTGACCCACCTGATGCACCTGTTCAACCCACCCGGCGTCGACGATAGAGCGACTGGCGCCGACAGCACCGCCCAAGGCATCGGCAAGTTCTTCTATCAGGTGAAAATTTTCCGGGGCGCGGAGGCCACGTCCGCCCGCAACGATAACCCGGGCTTCCATCAATGCGGGTCGCGAAGAGGAATTTGGGATGATTTCCCGTAATCGCAGGCGGTTATCCCCCCCAGAATCATCAATACTCAGGGTGTGTATACGCGGCTCTACACGGTGACCGCTAATCGGGAAAACGTTCGGACTTAAGACAATCACCGCAGGTGTCTTCCGAATTCGTACCGAGGCCAATACCTTGCCTCCGTAAAGCGGGCGCCGCACGACCAGTGCGCCCGTCTCATCAATTTGCCAGGCAAGCACATCGGTTACAACAGCTCCCGCTAATCGGATCGCCAGTGCCGGTGCAAGATCGCGGCTCAGATCGGATTTCGGGAAAATGATATAGGCGGGAGAAATGTTCTGGCAAATTTCGGAAATAAATTTTACCTGTTGGGCTACGTCCCACTGAACAATTTGTGTGTCCGCGGCGAAAGATATTTCGTCGGCCCCCAAACCGGCCAACTCGGTCACCAACTCTGGATATTCCGGAGAGAAAATTCCACCCACCAATTTGCCCCGTATCTGGTCGGCCAGCGAACGTCCAACCGCGAGCGCTTCGGCCGCTCCCCGCGTCAATTTACCGGATTTTTGTTCTGCAAATACGAGGACATTCATCATCGTGCTCATCTCAAATTATACCAGCCGAATCTTTCAGAAAGCGGAGTAATTCCGGCACGGCGTCGGGGTTATTATCAATGATTTTGCCGGCTTGACGCGGAGCGGGGTGTTGGTAGCCGATGATAGTAGTGGCGGTCTCTGCAGGCAGGGGTTTCTGGAGACTGGTCGGTTTCTTCCTGGCGGCCATGATATCCTTAAGCGAAGGATAGCGGGGTTTATTCAATCCCTTCTCGGCAGTCAGGATGCAGGGCAACTGGCATTCGAAAACAGCCCGCTGTCCGTCGAGCTCCCTGGCCACGATGACGCGATTGTCTTCGATTGTAAGACTGACGACGGCAGTCACGCAGGGCAGATTCAGTAATTGCGCTAAAGCCCGGCCTGTGGTAGCATTGCCGCTGTCAATGGATTGTTTACCGCACAGGATTAAATCATACGGCAGACCTTTGATAGTCTCGGCCAGAATTTGGGTTGTGGCAAGGGCATCACTCAATGTTTCATCGTCGGCTGTCAGCTGGATAAGGTTGTCTGCTCCAAGCGCCAGGACACGTTTCAGGCTAAGAGCATGACTTTCCGGGCCGAGCGACAGCGCTGTAACGTTGCCTCCCAGTTGCTCCTTGAGCTGGACGGCGGCTTCGAGAGCGTATTCGTCATAAGGATTAAGGTCAAATTTCAGGTTGGTAGTATCGATCCGCCCCCCTTCCGACGTGATGTTGATAATAGAATCGGAAACGGGTACGCTTTTAATGCAGACAATAATGTTCATTTTAACCGAATCACTTGTTATCTGCCGCTGATGGTCATTTCGTTGATTTTGAAGGTTGGCGCATTGCGATCGTACTGGAAGTTCAGGTCGTTGCCAATCATGGAGATGCCTTTTAACATGGTCAGCATATTACCGGCAACGGTGAATTCCTGAACCGGATAAGTCACCTTGCCATTTTCGATCCAGTGTCCTTCGGCACCCCGGGAATAATCGCCGGTGACGTAATTGACGCCCACCCAATGAATGTTGGTCAGCAGAACGCCGTTTTTTACGGAGGCGATGATTTCTTCCGGGCTGTACGCGCCTTTTTGCATATAGAAATTACTGGTACCGGTAGCAGGAGCGGAACTCACCGAGCGGGTGGCACTGCCGGTCGGCAGGAGATTCAGTTTCCGGGCAGAGTAGCAATCGCAAAGGAAAGTTTTAAGAACGCCGTTCTCGACAATTACATTGGTGCGGCCGGGCAAGCCCTCATCGTCGAATTCCCGGCTTCTGAGCCCGTTGGTTAGCAAGCTGTCATCAACGATCTGCAGTTCTTTGGGACCGATCGCCTCATTCAGTTTACCAATCAGAAATGAGTTTTTACGGTACACAGCATCGCCGGTGACGACGGAAGCCAAGACTCCGAGGAAATCAGATCCGGCTTCGGGATCGAAAACCACCGGAACGTTTTGGGTGGCCGGCTTGCGGCCACCGAGCTTGCGCAGTGTGCGTCGGGCAGTTTCTTTGGCGATGTTTTCGATGGAATCCAGCTGATTGAAGAACCGCCGGGAAGACCACCAGTAATCGCTCTGCTTGACACCATCTTTTTCGGCAACGAGTCCAAGGGTCAATGAGCAGGAGCTGAACTCCTGTTGTCCATAGAAACCCCGACTGTTGGCCAAAACCCGAGTTCCATAAGCGTCGTTCCAATAGGAACCATCGGAATTTGTGATCAGTGGACTTTGTTGCCGCCCAATTTCTTCCAAACGGTTAGCCATCGTCACCTTTTGTTCGGGAGATATGGCACGGATTGCCGGATCGTATAACTGCAATTTGACGGAAGCGCGGCCAAGCAAAGCCGGTTCCGGCAGACCACTGAATTCGTCCTCGCTGGACAGTAAGGCCAGCTCACAAGTCTTTTTTGCTAACCTGACCAACGAATCTTCGCGGAAATCACTCGTATAGGTCAAAGCCTGACGTCGGCCTCTGAAAACCCGCAAGCCTAACGCTTTGGGATTGGCCTGCTTGAGTTGCTCAATCTGGCCGAGGCGCACGGTAACGCTGGAATTGGTCGTATTTGTAATCAGTACATCACATTCATCGGCACCCGCCTCCCGGGCGGTTTTAATGATGAAGTCGGCAATATTTTTAAAATCTTGCATAGTTCTCCTCAGGTTTGCGTGCCACCGACGGTGATATTGGTGACTTTGACGGTCGGGATGCCCTGTCCGACCGGAACGGATTGGCCGTCTTTGCCGCATGTCCAAGTGCCTCTGGTCATCTGTAGGTCATTGCCTGTCAGAACCAAATTGCGCATGACTTCCGGACCATTGCCGATTAGCGTCACATCCTTAAGCGGGGCGGTGATTTTACCGTCTTCGATCAGATAGGCTTCGATCACTCCAAAGGTGAAGTCGCCTTTGGTGGTATCCACCTGACCGCCGCTGAAGCGTTTGGCGAAGACTCCGAATTTGACCGACTCAATGATTTCCCGCGGGTCATATTTCCCCGGGCGCAGAAAGGTGTTGGTCATGCGCGGTATGGGCGGATGGGCATAGGATTGACGCCGCCCGTTGCCGGTGGGTTGGGCCTTCATGCACGTCGCCGAAATGCGATCGTGGAGATAGCCGCGAAGCACACCATTTTCGATTAAAACCGTTTCGGTCGGCAGACTGCCTTCATCGTCGATGTTGATTGAGCCTCGCATGGCAGGAAATAACCCGGAGTCCACGATGGTGCATTGCTCAGCGGCGACCTTTTGCCCGACCAAGTCAGAATAGTTGGAGAGTTTTTTACGGTTGGCATCGGCTTCCAGCCCGTGTCCGACGGCTTCGTGGAGCAGAACGCCGCTTTCAGCCGGGCCCAGTACCACAACCTGCGGTCCGGCGGGCGCTGGCCGGGCATCCAGATTTGTCAGGGCGATTTGGGCGGCTTCCCGGGCAACGGTTTCTGGAACATAGGGCTCGGTCTTAAAGATTTCCAATCCGGCGCGGGCGGCACGGTTGGCACCGGCGCGCTGACGCCTGGTGCCCTCTTCGGCGACTACCGCGATGTACAAGGAAACCATCGGCTGGGTATCGGTGAAGAATTTGCCGGTACTGTCGTAGTACATTATTTTTTTCAATTCGTCTGACAGGCCGATATTGATTTTGGTGATTCTACTATCGGTTTGGTGAGCAGCTTGGTTGGCGCGTTCGAGAAGGTTTATTTTATCGGAGACGGCCGCATCTACACTGGGAAGACCGACGGAATAGAGGTTTTTAATCTTGACAGATTTAATCGCGACTGGCGGAACCTGTTTTTTATCGTTGGCAATAACCGCCGCCGCCCGGGCGGCGTTGAGCATCGCATCAAAGGTTACGTCATCGGTGTAGGCATAGCCGATTTGTTCGCCCCGGACGGCCCGGACGCCCATACCGACGACGATTCCATGACTGACGTCTTTGATAATGTCGTCTTCCATGCGCAATCCAGTATTAATCCGGTATTCGAAAAATAAGTCAGCCCAGTCCGCGCCCCGCTCCAGAGCGGCAGTCAGGAGTTTTTGCGCTTCTTCGGCACCTACTCCGAAAAATGCACGCAAATCAGAGGCGGAACCAACCACCTGACTGTATAACCTGGGCATCCTGAACCACATCGGTGCGGTGGCCAAGCCCATTGATAGCAGACCACTCGCCTTGATAAATTCGCGCCTTTTCAACTGTACTCCTCATACAAAATTGGTTAAATCCTGATCATGATATGCGAACCATTTTTTAACAGATCAAATACCCTTTCTGACTAAGAAACCGAACATAATCTCATTAAAAATATCTCTAAAAACAAGGTTTTTGACGGACACAGGTTTACGCTTTAGATTGGAAATGAGAATAAAACAAACTAAAATATCCCCGGTTTTTAAAAACGATTCAGGAGTCATCAGCACATGGAGAAAAAGTCGGTCTTATTTATCTGCACAGGCAATTCCGTCCGCAGTCAGATGGCGGAAGCCATCCTGCGACACCTCGGCGGCGATAAATTCGAAGCCTTTAGCGCCGGCCTGACCCCCGCAGGGATTCATCGCCTTACCAAACAAGTACTCAGCGAAGCAAATATCAGTCTTGAAAATCAGTACTCCAAACATGTTGATGAATACAAAGACCGGGCTTTTGACTATATCATCGTGTTGTGTGAAGTGGCCGTCCTCAGCTGCCCTGATTTTCCGGGCAATGGTGAACGGATTAACTGGTTCATTGAGGATCCCATCCGGGTCATCGGCGGCGAAGAACGTCGCCTGATGGCTTTCCGCATTACGCGCAACCTGCTGAAAGACCGCATCACCCGGTTCATCAGAGAAAAAGGCGCGCCCGCCGAAACACCGGCCGCCAATTGATCATTTTTCTCAATTTTTCCAACCGCCCGCCGAAAAGCAATTGCGCCATTCCGGCAACGCCGATATTTTAACTTTGTGTCGAATCTGGTCGTCCAATATCTAATTTGTGGCGACGCTTGACAGAGAACGAATTTTTCTTTAGTTTTATTGTTGACAACCTTTGCAGTAAACATGTATAAAAGAATCATACATAAAAAGCTCGGCTCCATCGGGGTTTTGATAATAGCACTCGGTCTGCCGGGCATGGCCCAATTTGGAAAGAACAAAGTTCAGTACGACGCCTACAACTGGTCTTTTTTACAAACCGAGAACGCCGATATCTACTTTTACGACGGTGGGCAGGAGCTTGCTGAATTTGCCGCACCGGTCGCCGAGCAAGCCCTGCGGGACATTTCCAGTGTGCTGAACTGGCGTGTGCGCAAGCGCGTCTCACTGCTCATCTACAATTCGCATAGTGACTTTCAACAGACCAATGTCACGTTGGATTATATGACCGAAGGTATCGGCGGCTTTACCGAGATTTTCAAAAAC
>Ga0209609_10000113_pt1 | contig 46152 bp, 43 predicted proteins | sample LakKivw325mmetaG_FD_184136 | JGI IMG/M metagenome (GOLD analysis project Ga0209609, IMG submission 184136) | Anoxic lake water microbial communities from Lake Kivu, Rwanda to study Microbial Dark Matter (Phase II) - Lake Kivu water 325m metaG... | ecosystem: Environmental > Aquatic > Freshwater... | reverse complement strand
AAAATTCATTGTCCAGAGGGTACTCGAGCTAAGGGAAGAAGGGGTGGCGCTTAATGATATCGCTGTTCTTTTCAGGAGCGCATGGCAGTCAATGGACCTCGAAATTGAATTGAACACTCATAATATACCATTTATAAAATTCGGGGGCATAAAGTTTTCTGAAGCCGCCCATATAAAAGACGTCCTTGCATATCTGAAGGTGGCATACAATAGCATGGACGCAGTGTCATGGATGAGGATCCTCATGCTCATAGAAGGCATAGGGCCGCATTATGCACAGCAGATAACCGGTGCCATTGTCGATGGCGGCAATGGCAGGGAATTCCTTATAGATGAAAGGAATTATTCGAAAAAATTTGCAAAAGAGCTTGAAAAACTCTATAAGGTAATTGAGCAGATTGAGCTTACCACCGGCAATAAAAAAGAAGGTTTCGCAGAGAAACTGCGCCTGGTAATTGATTATTATAAGCCACTGCTTAAAGAAAAATATGATGATTACCATAAAAGGCTTGATGACCTTTCATCACTTGAAATGATAGCAGCAAGGTATGAAAACCTGCAGGAATTCCTAAGCGACCTTACTCTTGAGCCTGTCGATGAGCGGCAGTTAAAAGTCACTCCAGAGGATGATGAAGATGAAAACCTGATATTATCAACAATACATTCTGCGAAAGGCCTTGAATGGCACACCGTATTTGTCATATCCCTCATAGACGGTTACCTTCCAAGTTCATATTCAATAAGGTCAAATGAGGAGATAGAAGAGGAAAGGCGCCTGCTTTATGTCGCTTCGACAAGAGCAGGTCAAAATCTGTATCTTATAAAACCTGGAGCGGGCAGGTTTTCAGGAAATTATTTTGACCCTTCTTTCCAGCGTTTTTCGGAGGTATGCAGGTTTCTTAAAGAAGGTGATATACTTGAAAATTATGTTGAAAAATGGGTATTGAAAGAAGATTCCGGCAATTCAGACAATGGTGATAATATTTCAGTATGAGATTATATCAAAAAGTCCTTCTTGCAGTTTTATCAGCGGTCCTTCTTGTTTTTTCATTTAAGGATAAAACCGCATTTTTAGCCTGGGTATCGCTTGTACCCTTTTTTATTATGCTTGAAAAATCAAACCTGCGCCAGTCTGTCGGTTTAAGCTGGCTCACAGGGACAGGATTTTTTTGCGGAGTGACTTTCTGGTTTACTACATACAGCTGGAGTTTCTGGTTTCCAATAATCGGCTTCCTTTCCATTTATTTTATTTTTTATGGCATAGCCTTTTATTTCATTTTTTCAAAAGTAAAATGGCACTACCTCAAAGCGGCTCTTGTAAGCTGTGTGTGGCTGGCAGGTGAACTTTTAAGGCACCGTACATTTCTTGCGTTTCCCTGGGGTGTGCTGGGGTACTCACAGCATAATTATATTGCTGTTATGCAGATATCAAAATATACGGGTGTGCTTGGTGTATCACTGCTTATCCTGCTTTTTAATCTTTCAATTGCAATGTTTCTAAATTCTTTTATTTTCAATGATAAAAAACCTTCAGGATTTCAATTTCACAAAGGCAGTAGTAATGGTCAGGCAAGGGCAAAAAGCCGGTCAATCTTATTTATATGTACGATATCTATATTTGCAGCCAACCTTATTTTTGGAGCAATAATTCCTGGTCCGGGTAATAATAAGCAGCCGGAGGGAGCTGAGCTGAAAGTCGCGCTTGTACAGACAAATATCACATTTGATGACAAATATGAGAAAGATACTTCTGTGCTTATTCCTGATAAATATAATGATGCGCTTTATTTCAGGGAAGATACAGAACTTGTAGTATTCCCGGAAAGCGTAATATGGGGCCCTGTTACAAGAGATGAGAATAAATCTTTCTACGAATGGGTAAAAAATACTGCAAAAACCGAAAATTTACATTTCATTATGGGGCAGATAATATGGGATGAGAACCTTAACTATTATAATGTTGCAGCATTGTATGACCCGGGCCTTAAACTTCTCGGGATGTACAGGAAAATACATCCTCTTCCATGCGCAGAATATATGCCATACCCTGATGTTTTATGGTTCCTGAAATTCATGAACATTGCCAAATTAAATATCACTCCTTCCAAAGGATTTACTCTTATTAATTATCCGGGTAAAGGAAATATCGGGACAAATATTTGTTTTGAATCCACAATACAGATAATATCCCAAAACTTCAGGAAAAACGGCGCGGATATACTTTTTACTTTTACTGATGATGCCGGTTTTAAAGACAGCTCTGCATCAGCCGATCACCTCGTATTTTCAAAGGTAAGAGCTATTGAGAACAACAGCTATATGGTCCATATTGGAAATAACGGTATCTCAGCAATTATAGATAATTACGGGCATATCAAAGGTAAAACACAGCTTGTCAAAAAAGAAGTTCTCTATGGAAGCGTATATTTTAATGACAGGAAATCATTTTACAGTGTTAACAAAGAATTTCTATTATATTTTTACGGTGTGGCTACACTGATTTTACTGGCGGCCTACATTTGCATTCATTTAACCGGAAAATTAAAAAACCGCAGCTATCCTAAATAGCCACAAGACTGTTTGTCTTTACAATCTCGTGGTAATAATGTCCGGAATCCTTTAACTGGCGGTTGAAGGTGCCTGATTTGAAATCAACCGATGTGAGCCCGAACCTTCTGGATGGGCCATGATTAAGTTCAAAATTATCAAAAGTCGACCAGTGAAAATATCCCTTAACCGGAATGCCCTCATCACATGCTTTTTTAACATAGAAAAGATGGTTATGAAGGCTTTTTTTACGGAGACTGTCATCATCAGTGCAGGTCCCGTTTTCAGTAATTATGAGAGGCTTTTTGTATTTGCTGTAAAAAAACTTAAGCATCCTGTAAATACCTTCAGGGTAGAGTTCCCACATGTCATCATGGACTATTCCAAGCCGGTCAAGTTCTTTTTTACCCCGCCTGTTGTATGGCATCAGCGGCAACCTGCCGACAGGTATTCGGCCATAATAGCTGAATCCGGTAAAATCAATATATTTTCCATTGCCTGTAAAATACTCATGCACTTTCTCATGCATCATCGAATCAAAATAACTTGAAATAAATTTATAAGTTAAAGTCTCTCTTCCCAGAGGCTCTATAAGGATGTGGGCATGTGAAATACCTGCTGGTATATCAGGATATTTTTCTTTCATATATTCATATAGCAGCCTGTGGGATTTTGCCATATTGGACAAAGCTTTGCTTCTGAAGAAAGGGTTAAATTTAAAGGGTGGAAATTTCCTGAAAATATAGGCCATATTCACATATGCGTTCGGTTCATTAAAAGTATTGATAAAATCAATATAAACTGAGAATTCCTTCAGTAATTTTTTTGTGTAATCAAGATAAAAATTAACAGAATCCTTATTTGCCCATCCGCCGGTTTTATACATCCATATCGGGTTTGAAAAGTGGTTCAGCACCAGAAGTATTTTCATGTTTTTTTCCTTAAGTTTCTTAAGGATTGTCCCATAGTGGTCCAGCGCCTGCCTGTCAAGTTGCCTTAATGGAGAATGCTGCAGCCTGGACCAGTCTGGTGAAAACCTGTATGCATTGCCGAGGTATGATATATATTCGAGGTCCTCAAGGTATCTTTCATAATGCCCTATGGCATTTCCAAGCCGGGTACCATCGTCACCTGTAAAATCTTTCCATTCAGTATTACCTTCTCCTTCGATCTGGAAAGCTGAAGTAGCTGTGCCAAAAATAAAACCATCGGGGAACCTGTTATTTTTTGAACCGTCTTCCATAAAAATAATTATATTACAATGGATTATTTATTTAAAATTTTGTACAGTATGACAACAAAAAAAATAAAAGATATAATTAAAATATGAAAGATGAGGAAAAAATACGGTTTGCGCTGGAAAATACAGAGGTAATAAAGAGCCCGAAGAAACTTCTGTCTACCTTTGAATCCACCACTGTGCATTATTATATGCTTTCCATCCCTTTTTATCTTGAGTTCGAGGGAAAAAGCCCTGACAGTGAAACTGTCATAAGGGAAGGAAGGATTATGTGGCAGAAGCCAAAACTTATTACTCCGGGCTATATATTAAGGATGGAAGGCTTCTCTGAAGAAGCAAAAAAAGCGTTTTCTATACTTGCGGGCTATAATTCGGATATTGCAATGATGCTTTACAGGCTGAGGTTCGCTAAGGATTATGAACATATGGAAATAGTATCAAACCGCCTGGAAGAGGTTGCACAGAAAATCGGAGATGATATTGAAAAAAAGCACGATCCCTTTTGTGCAATAATCAAAGGCGTAGATGAATTCTGGGATGTTTCACTATCCAAGTTTATTTATGAGCTTGCAGTCAGCAGCGCATATTTTTCACAATTACCTGATTACAGCGCAAATAGCTTTGTAAATATGGACCCTTCAGGATATCCGTTAATGTCCCGTGATGTATCCGGGGTACCGGTAGTTGCAAAAAATGAAATCGAAAACCTGTTTTTTCAATACGAAAAAGGTTATATTGATGCAAAATCATTAAAGGAAGAGCTGGATAGCTGGGGTCTTTTTGAATATTACCAGGACAGGTTTTTTGGTATGTTAAAAAAGAAGAAATAAAAACAGGAGATTTGATAAATGGGGGACAAGATTAAAACTGCAATTGAGATTGCACTTGAAAAAGCTGCAATGCTGGATGAGCTTTCTGAGCAGGAAAAAGAAGAAATCGCCATTAAAAAGGAGCTGGGTCCTTTAATGGCTGATTTTTACAGGGGAAATCTTGATGCTGAAAAATTATGGGCCAGGCTAAAGGACAGGCCAGTATCTCTGCTGAATGGTGTCCAGCTCAATCTTCTGAATTCAATGAAATTCGGGCTCGAACCGGAGGAGCTGAAAAAGCGCGCAAAAGCAGTTATTGCTGTAGAAACTTTAAAAAAAGAGCAGAAAACACCTGCAATGCAACAGGGATTGAATATGCTTGAAAACCTGCAAAAAAAAGCAGAAAGCGAAAGGCAGCAGGTTTTCAATGAATTCAAGAAGGCTATCGAGAACAATCCTCAGGCAAGGACAAGGATGGTTGAACAGGGCGGACAGAAAATAATGCTTAAACTTTCAGTGGAGGATGCCATAATACAGAACCCCCAGTGGAAACAGTTTCTTGCAGATTTTGAAAAGAATTATGAAAATGAATTTACAAAAATAACACAACAACTTTTAAGCGTAATAAATAATTGAAAAATAAAAAAAAATCCAATAATCAATAATCTGCCGATTCAGCAATATAATTGACAGAGCCTATGTATTTTTTAATATCGAATTTACCTTTGGCGCCGTTATAGCTCATATACCTTATTTTCCCATATATTTCTCTTTCGCCCCATGCCCTGTCATGCAGGCCTCCTATGCTCCAGGCGATGCCTGTGTATCCATTAGGATCCCTGCCGTCAAGTTCATATCGGTCATTAAGATATATTGCATTTTCAACTGCCTGTTCAGGAGAATAGCTCCACTCAAGTATTTTTTTTGCCCAGTACATTCTTAAATATCCGTGCATTTTACCCTTTACCTTCATTTCAAGCTGGGCAGCGTTCCAGAGGCCGTCATGCGTTTTGCAATTTTCAAGCTCCTCAACTGAATATAAATAATGGCGCATATCATTTTCATGTTTTTTAAGGCTTGATTTTGCCCATTCAGGATAGCTGTCAAGCCTGTCATAAGAGTCGTTATAAAAGCAGAAATTGTCAGAAAGTTCCCGCCTTATAATAAGTTCTTCAAGGAAGGCGGAAGTAATTTCTTCAGGAAGCCCGGTTTTAAGTACCTCCAGAGCCACCCGCTGCGCTGAAATCTGCCCGAAGTGAAGATAGGGCGACAGATTGGAAACTGCCCCTTCAGCATTAGGGTCATTGCGTAAATGATTATACTGGCTTATCGGCCCGGAAAGAAACCTGTCCAGCATTTCAAAAGCGCTGTTTTCACCAGGTTTTATCCAGTTTACAGGCTTTACAGAATTATCGTTACAGGATTTACTTAAAGTTGAACCCCAGCCATCGTTTTTAAAATTTATTGTATTTGCTTCAAAATTACTGTATTTATCCGGATTGTCATGGGGCATTTTTTCAAGTTCCGGGAATTCTTCAAGGAACTCTCCAAGAAGTCTTTTTATTTTAGGTCTTATAGTGTATGCCGCAAATTCCTGCTTGCCGGAGGCTATCCGGCAGGGGACGATATTATGGGCATCTACTTCATAAAAGCTGCAATTTATATTGTCTTTAATAGCTTTCTTCCATTCCTTTTTTATATTAACCGGGTCAAAGTCTGTGACCAGGCAGGCAGCTTCTGTTTTTTTTGTAAAATAACTTATCTGTTCTGCAGGTTCGCCGGATAATAAGAAAAAAGGAATATTGTGGCTCGATGCTTGACTTGAAGCCTGCTTAAGGCCCTCAAACATGAAATGATAATGCCGCAGCGGTGCGCTTTTATAGCCGGGCGCCGCACAAAATACAATCACCAGATGCGAACCCAGTTGTATTGCAGTATTTTGTGCAAAAATAAGTGCCCAGTTATCTTTTATTCTCTGGTCGCGGCTCATCCAGTAAATAACCGGGCCCTTTGCGTCTTTACAAAGCTTGACTCCGTTTAAAAGCTTTGCCCTTTTATTATTCATGCCTGCTCTTCTTGCCTGGTTTCTGCAACCCTGAAAGGGTATTTTGTTTTTTTAAAGTTATAGAAGAACTTGAAATTAAAATACCTGCTGACATTTTCCATATAATCTTTGTACTGACTTCCATAAACGGACAAGAGAAAATGTTCTTCCCTTAACATCTGTATATGCATTACAAAACCCAGCAAAATTGCAAAAATAATAAAAATCAAATCACCGCTTACAAAAAAAGCACCGAAGAAATATAGATTAAAAAAAAGATAGATAGGGTGCCTGGATATTGAAAATATCCCGCTGGTTACAAGCTTACCAGGATTTTTATCATCAATACCGAGCCTCCAGGAATTTCCCATATTAATCAGTGCAATAATAAATATCACAAAACCGAAGAATTCCAGCAGGATTCCAAAGATTTTCAATGCAGTAATATCAAATAAAATAAGCCCCGGTACATTAAACGGGGTATTAAAAGCCTTATTAAGAAAATAAATCAACAGCATGAATGACCACAATAAAACAGATAAAAACATCAATATCTCAAAAAGATGTTTACTGCCGCCGGGTGCAAAAATGTTTATTTTTATTGCACTGATTTTTTCTTTGCGGTTTAAATAAGCAGTTTTTGCTATTACAAATAAAACAAATATCCCAAGGGATATTATCTGTGTAAGATAAAAGAAATATTGCATGATTAAAAACCAGTAATTATTTTAAATTTACTTTATTGGGCAGTTGTCTCTTCGCTTCCGGAAGTTGCAGAATCCCCGGTTGCAGTAAGGTCCCCTCCGTCTATTAAAACAAGTGTCCCGAGAGTTGTGACATTATTTATCTCAAACTGCGGGGAAGAGGAAACAGCAAGTTCTGTTGTCTCAAGGTTATCTGTATCAAATATCGATGCAGTAAAACCCAGCACATCAAGATCAACCGGGCCGTAACTGACAAAAACTTCCCATGGTAACTTCACTTCAATATTATAACCCTGTTTGGTCTGTGAAGATTTTATCTCTATTCCTTTTGAAGATTTTGAGGGGAAGTAAATAAAAGCTTCAGGCGGAATCCCGGAAAAACTTCCTGGTGAAAAATCTATCTGTGAATCATCGCTGTTATAGAAGGGAATATTGAAATCATCAGACAATGCTGTGTCGAAAACCAGTGTTATGCTGTCTCCATTATTTATCTGATTGCCGGCAAATTTCTGGTTAACAACGTCATCTGTTACCTGCACAGCAAAATAAAAAGCACTGTCGTCCCAGCAAGTATATATTATTCCTGAACAGTCACTGATACTGGTGAAGTTCTCCTTTTTAATTGTAGGATTGGAGATTTGTGCCTTGTCATATAATTCCCACTCATCAATAGCCCCATCTATTACAGGGGGTGTGTAACATTTAAAAGAAAAAACAGGTGCCCCATTCTGTGACCTGTACTCTGATGCATCAAGAGCTGCAGTCTTTTTTTCTTCGATATCCATGCTTCTTGTAATAGTTTCAATTGTCTCACCAGTGTATTCAACTGTGAAACTTACTGTATTGGAACTTGCTATCACATTGTCCTGGTCATCGACAAGATTTGCGACTATCTCATAATCTCCCGGTTCGTCAGGGTTCCAGTTAAATTCATAAGGCGGTGAGTTAAATGTCCTTATGGTCTCTTCTCCATTAAGTACAAGTTTCAGTTTATAATCCAGGTTTTCAATATCTTTTGATTTTATTGCTATCGGCACCGTTTCATTTTCAGTTACCAGCTTGAACACCTGGTCGCTTGAAGGAGAAGTAATAAGAATGGAATATCCTGATGTTTCCTGTTCCTGCTGTTGCTGGGCACCGCCTGAAAAAAATGCCATTGGAAACTTCGACCTAAAAACCAGTATAAAAATAACTGCACATATGAGTATAAGTGCTACAACTATAAAAGGGAAACGGTCCAGGATACCTGTATATTTATTATAGTTTTTCCTCATTCTTTTTCCTTTTCTTCCTTCTTTTTATCTATAAGCGGCTGCGCAAGGTGTGAAGGCAATTCATCATAATGTGAAAATCTCTGGCTGAACTGGCCCCTTCCCTGAGTAATCGATTTAAGATCCACTGAATAATTAAAAGACTCAGACTGCGGTATTGTTGCTTTAATGACCTGCATCTTGTTGGGAGCAGGTGTCATTGTTATTATTTTGCCTCTTTTAGAGTTTATGTCACCTATTATATCACCCATATATTTTTCAGGAACAGTGATCTCAAGTTCAATAACCGGTTCAAGGATAACAGGGTTTGCTTCCGACATACCTTTCTTGAAAGCCATCGAACCCGCTATTTTAAAAGCCATATCTGAAGAGTCAACTGTATGGAATGAACCGTCATAAAGGTTCACATAAATATCTACTACAGGATACCCCGCAAGTGCCCCGGCCTGCATTGCTTCCCTGACTCCTTTTTCAACACCGGGTATATAGTTTTTAGGAATGGCGCCGCCAAAAATAGTATCTTCAAATTTAAAACCCTCACCGCTTTTTTGTGGCTTAAGTTCAATGAAGACATGGCCGTACTGTCCGCGGCCGCCGGACTGTTTTTTATATTTATATTCTGTTTTTGCGTCTTTTCTTATTGTTTCTTTGTATGCTACATCAGGTGCTGACATTGCAACATCTATATCAAATTTTTCCTTAAGATTTTCCTTTATTATTGCCAGGTGCAGGTCACCCATTCCCCAAACAATACTCTGGTGTACCTCAAGGTTAAGTTCCATCTTAAGTGTAGGGTCCTCTTCCACAAGCCTTGAAAGCCCCATGCTTATTTTTTCCTCGTCACCTTTACTTACCGGAAGTATGGCCCTTGGAAGCGATGGAAGGGGATAAACAGTTTTTTCTATTACCAGGGGTTTATCAGGAGAAGATATTGTATCGTCATTGTTTATATCCATTATTTTTGATACTGCAATAATATCGCCGCAGGAAGCTTCATTTACATCAGTCTGCTCTTTTCCCTGCAGCTTAAACATATTTGTGAATTTGTGGCTTGTTTTTGAGCCTGATATATAATAACTTGCATTTGTTTTTAAAGTGCCTGAAAAAATCCTGAAAATAGACAGTTTTCCAATATACGGGTCCGCCATTGTCTTAAAGACATAAGACAGCACAGGGCCGTTTTCAGACGGCTTTAAGTCTGATTTTTCATTTTTTCCGGCTTCAGACACTGAAATGTCACTGATCTCAACAGGCGAGGGCATCAGATTATTTATATAGTCCATCAGAATGTCGATGCCGGCATTTTTACCAGAAGATACTGCAAATACCGGGATTACTTTGCATCCGATTACTGCAGATTTAAGTACAGCATTTATGCTGGAAGCATCAATTTTTTCACCTTCAAGGTATTTATTTAAAAGGTCATCGTTAGTTTCTACTATAGACTCCACAAGGCTGTTGTGGTAGGCCTCAGCATCTGCTTTTTTTGCATCATCCACATTGGCTTTTGCACCCTGCGCGGCTCCGTCTTTATAGTTGTATTGCTGGTTAAGCAGCAGGTCTATTACAGAATTGAATTTTTCACCTTCGGCAACAGGTATGGTTATTGGAACAAGGTTGAGCCCGGAAGCATTTTTAATTTCATCAACAGCACTGGAAAAATTGACATTTTCCTGGTCAAGTTTATTGATTACACAGAATGCGGGTTTCGGGTTTTCTTTGAGATATTCGATTATTCTTTCAGTTGCAGCCTGCAGGCCCGATTTGACATCAATCACAAGAAGTACACCGTCGACAACTCTTAAAGTCGATATTGCCTGCCCCAAAAAATCCATATAACCTGGCGCATCTATTAGATTGACGTCAGAATTTTTCCAATGGTAATGCATAATGCTTGAACTTATGCTGAAACCCCTTTTTGTTTCAAGGGGACTGTAGTCAGAAACAGTATTTTTTGCCTCTATCTTTCCAAGCCTGTTGATTGTACCTGAATTAAATAAAAAGCATTCTGCCAGTGTAGTCTTACCACCGCCGTTTCCTGAAACAAGCCCGATGACTCTTTTTCCTGCCGTATTAGCGCTGCTCATCAATTTCCTCCTGAAATTGTCATGTTGTTCTGATTCTGGTAAAAAAAATTTACAGATTAAAAATTAAAATGAAATATACCATAAAATGATTTGTGTGTAAAAAAGAAAGCATGCCAAAGGGACTATCAACACAGTAAATGAGTAATTTTAATCGCCAAATGTGTTATAATTTAGTTTTGGGAATTTTTAAAATTAAAATAATAAATAAAAACAGGAGGAAAAATGATTGCAGCAATAATAGTCCCGATAGTTGTTGTTGTAGCTATTATTATAATACTTTTGCTTGCAGGAGTCGGCATTTATAACGGTATAGTGACACTAAGAAACCGGATAGACAATGCCTGGTCACAAATAGACGTGCAGCTTCGTAAAAGATATGACCTGATACCTAACCTTGTAGAGACAGTCAAAGGTTATGCTGCACATGAAAGAGAGACGCTTGAAAAAGTCATACAGGCAAGAGCACTGGGAATAGATGCAAAATCTGTCGGCGACCAGTCAAAAGCCGAAAATATGATAACAAGCACCCTTAAATCTTTATTTGCAGTTGCCGAACAGTACCCGAACCTTAAAGCGGACCAGCATTTTACCAAGCTTATGGAGGAATTAAACGGCATTGAAAGCAATATTGCTTATGCAAGACAGTTTTATAATGATTCAGTCCTTCAATACAATACAAAGATACAGACATTTCCAGGCAATATTTTTGCAGGGTGGTATAAATTTACTGCAAGAGAATATTTTGAAATAACAGAACCGGAGGCAAGGGGGCCGGTTAAAGTCCAGTTTTAATAATCCCCGGATGGTTTAATGGCACAGAAAAATGTATAACAGGATAGCAAGTAACAGGCGAAAAACTATTTTTATAATATTTGCGTTTGTAATATTTATAACTGCTCTTGGATTTGCAATTGGTTATTTTATTGACTACAGATATGGGATTAACAGCGGTTATTCAATATTGCTTATGGTTTTTGCTTTAATTATTGCAGTAGTGATGAGCTTTAGCAGTTATTACTGGAGCGACAGGCTGGTTTTGGGCCTGACGGGTGCGGTTCCATTAAGCAGGGAAGAAAATCCGAGGGAATATTATATGGTCGAAGGTCTTGCTATTGCTGCAGGATTGCCGATGCCCAGGGTATATGTTATAGAAGAACCGGGGATGAATGCTTTTGCGACAGGGAGAAACCCGCAAAACAGCGTCATTGCACTTACAAGGGGCATAATGAATAACCTCAATGATGAGGAGCTTAAAGGAGTAATAGCGCATGAACTTTCACATATTAAAAATCATGATATACTTCTGCAGACAATCATTGTGGTACTTGTGGGAATGGTAACTATAATAAGTAATATATTTTTCAGGTCAATGTTTTTTGGCGGGGGCAGAAGGTCATCTTCTTCAAGCAGGGAATCTGGCAGCGGGGGCCTTATATCAGTGATTTTTCTTGCAATCGGCCTTGTGCTTATAATGCTTTCGCCTCTTATCGCACTTCTTATCAGGTTTGCAGTAAGCAGGCAGCGTGAATATCTTGCAGATGCAAATGGGGCGATGATTACAAGGTATCCGGCAGGACTTGCAAATGCATTAAAAAAATTAAGCGCATACAGTGAGGTAAGGACAGCCAATAATGCAACAGAGCATATATTTATTGCCAGTCCATTTGGAAAGAATTCAAAAGTTGCATTCAGCGGGCTTTTCAATTCCCATCCACCCCTGCAGGAAAGAATAAAGCGGCTTGAGGAAATGTCTCTTGGAATCGGCATTAAAAGTGAATCAGCAATTCAGGATGAAATCAAATTTAAAGATGGAGCGTGAGTATAAAATGGAAAAAGGTACACTAAGAGTTAAAGCGGGCCTTGCAGAAATGCTCAAAGGTGGCGTTATAATGGATGTCACTACAGTCGAGCATGCAAAAATCGCTGAAGAAGCAGGTGCCGTGTCGGTAATGGCACTGGAAAGGGTGCCTGCGGATATAAGGGCAGCCGGCGGGGTAGCCAGGATGGCAGACCCTGAAATAATCACAAAGATCATGGATGCCGTGTCTATACCGGTAATGGCAAAATGCAGGATAGGCCATTTTGCAGAGGCACAGATACTGGAGTCCCTTGGAGTGGATTATATTGATGAAAGTGAGGTCCTGACTCCGGCAGATGACAGATACCATGTAAATAAGTGGGACTTCAAGGTCCCTTTCGTGTGCGGGGCAACAAACCTTGGCGAGGCTTTGAGAAGAATTGGAGAAGGTGCTGCCATGATAAGGACAAAAGGTGAGGCAGGAACAGGCGACGTAATAGAAGCAGTAAGGCACATGAGGTGTATAAAAGATGATATTGCTAAAGTAGCATCAATGCCTTATGAGGAACTGATGACAGCAGCTAAAGAGATGGGGGCGCCTTATGAACTAGTTGTCTATGTACATGAAAATAAAAAACTTCCTGTTGTTAATTTTTCAGCAGGGGGAATAGCAACACCTGCAGACGCTGCACTTATCATGCAGCTTGGTGCAGATGGCGTTTTTGTGGGTTCGGGAATTTTTAAATCAGCTGAACCTTTAAAAATGGCAAATGCAATAGTTGAAGCAACGACTCATTACAATAACCCTGAGGTACTGGCAAAAGTGTCCCGAAATATCGGTGAACCAATGAGGGGCATAAATATTAACAAGATTTCAGAAGATGAGCTGCTTGCAAAACGCGGCTGGTAAAAAATGGCAGTGACTGATCCTGGAAAAATAATGGTAAAAATAGGTGTCCTTGCTCTGCAGGGCGCTTTCAGGGAGCATTTGCGGTCAATAAAAAAATGCGGCGCAGATGCTGTAGAGATAAGATTTCCTCATCAGCTTGAAGAAGTCGATGGCCTGATAATACCCGGCGGTGAGAGTACAACTATCACAAAACTGATGGACAAATATAATTTCAGGCCTGCGCTGGAAAAGTTCCATAAAGAGGGCAAGCCTCTTTTCGGCACATGTGCAGGGATGATTCTTCTCTCCAGGCAGGTAAGCGGGCATGATTTTTCTCTGGGCTTTATAGATATATCAGTTGTCCGCAATGCTTATGGAAGACAGGTTGACAGTTTTGAAAAGGATATTGAATTAGCAGATGAAGGCAATTTAAACCACGGGAATTTTAAAGCTGTTTTTATCAGGGCACCAAAGATATTAAAAACGGGCCCGGATGTTAAGATACTGGGCACTCTTAACGGTTCGGTTATTCTTGCAAGGCAGGATAATATACTTGCAGCTTCTTTTCATCCGGAGCTGACAGACGATACAAGGATACATATGTATTTTATTGATATGGTTATAAAGAGTAAAAATATGGTAAAATCAAAATGCAGTAAAGAAAATATTTTAAAATAAATTGAATTAAATATATTCGGGATTAAGGGAGAATTAAATGTCCGGTCATTCAAAATGGCATTCAATCAAGCATAAAAAAGCAAAAGAAGACGCTAAAAGGGGCAATATGTTCGGCAAGCTTTCAAAAAGTATCACTATTTCAGCCCGTGAAGGCGGGAGCGGAGACCCTGATAATAATTTTGCACTTGCAAATGCAATTGCCAAAGCAAAAGAATACAACATGCCATGGGAAAATATAGAAAGAGCAATAAAACGCGGGACCGGCGAGATAGAAGGCGAAAAATTCGAGACAATAATGTATGAAGGATATGGCCCAGGCGGAACAGCGATGATGGTTGAAGCAATGACCGAGAACAGAAACAGGACAGCAGCAGATGTCAGGAATATTTTTTCAAAAAGCGGCGGGAACCTTGGCGAAACAGGATGCGTCGGCTGGCTGTTTGAGCGCAAAGGCCTGATATTTGTTGATAAAAATACTGTTAAAGATGAAGAGACATTTATGCTTGAAGTCATAGATGCCGGCGCAGAAGATATTGAAGAAGATGACGGTACCTTTATTGTGAGTACTGCCACATCAGAATTTGCAAATGTAAGGAAAAAACTCGATGCAGTTAAAGTAACTGTTAAATCGGCAGAAGTGACATATGTGCCAAAATCTTCGGTAGAAGTTTCAAAAAAAGACGCAGAAAAAGTACTCAGACTCATCAACCTGCTTGAAGAACATGATGATATACAGAATGTATACTCAAATGCAGACATATCGGATGAAATACTCCAGGAGATAGGTTAATTATTTAATGAAAAATGGTTATACCAGGGTAATCGGTATTGACCCCGGTCTCGAGATAACCGGTGTCGCTATCCTGGACATCAGGGGTAACCAGTACAGCCCTGTTTTTTGTGACTGCATTCTTACAAAAAGAAATCTCCCGACTCATCAAAGGCTTAAAGCCATATATGAAAATCTGATGATTATAATCAGGGATTTCAATCCTGATTGCCTGGCAATCGAAGACATTTTTTTCAGTGCAAATGTAAAGACTGCATTGTCGGTTGGAGCCGCAAGAGGCGTAGCCATCCTGTCAGGAAGCAATAACGGACTTGAAATATTTGAATATACTCCTTTACAGGTTAAGCAGGCAATTGTAGGTTATGGAAGAGCGACAAAAAAGCAGGTAAAATATATGCTTAAAATGATCCTTGGGGCAAAAGAAGATTTTTTCCCTTCATATGATGATGCATGGGATGCAATGGGTGTGGCTCTGTGCCATGCCAGCATGAACCGTTTTAAAAATAAAGTTAAGGAGTACCTGAAACAATAAAATGATAGCGAGATTGACCGGCAGGCTGGCTGAAAAATTTCCGACATCAGTTATACTTGAGACATCAGGAGTGGGTTTTGAAGTCCTGATATCAAGCCGCACTTTTGAAAAACTTCCTGTCGAAGGGGAAATAGTATCCCTTGATATTCACACGTACCTCAGGGAAGACGACATAAGGTTAGTCGGTTTTCTTAATCCGGAAGAAAAGGGGCTGTTCCTGAAGCTGCTTTCTGTATCAGGGATTTCAATAAAAATAGCATTAAGCGCACTTTCAATATATTCAGTTGAAGAGCTTAAGAAAATAATAATCGCAAAAGAAGTCGAACTTATTAGAAGGGTACCGGGCATTGGAAAAAAACTTGCTGAAAGAATGATAGTTGAATTAAGGGATAAGCTTCAGGAGAATTTACAGGATAGTGCTTTTGAAACATCTTTTATTGAAAACGAAAAGGTAAGTGAGGTAAAGCAGGCATTAAAAACACTTGGGTACAGCAGCCAGGAAATAAACGATGCCTTGAAAAAGATAGATATAAATTCAATGCCGGAAAAAAAGACCGAGGATATACTGAAATCAGTTCTTAAGGAAATGTAATGGATGATTTTTACACAAAAAATAAAGAATCAGATAATGCACCTGACGATTCTGGCCAAAACGGGCAAATAAATAAAAACCCGGCCGGCAGTATAAATGACGACTCAAGCTTTATAACCCCGAAATTCAAGAAAGAAGACTCTGAGCTTGAAAAGAGCCTGCGGCCGAAATATTTCTCTGATTTTATAGGCCAGGAAAAAATAATTGAAAATCTCAAAGTATTTATAAATTCTGCAAAAAAAAGAGGCGAGTCGCTTGACCACGTGATTCTTTCAGGACCCCCGGGACTTGGCAAGACGTGCCTTGCAGAGATAATAGCAAATGAGCTGGGAGTTAATTTCAAGATTACAAGCGGGCCTGCAATAGAGCGGGCAGGGGATCTGGCTGCAATACTTACAAATCTTGAAAAATCCGATGTGCTTTTCATCGATGAAATGCACAGGTTAAACAGGGCAATAGAAGAGGTCCTTTATCCTGTTATGGAGGATTATAAGCTTGACATAATAATTGGAAAGGGCCCTTCGGCCCGTTCAATCAGGATAGATATTGCGCCGTTTACAATAATCGGCGCCACTACAAGGATAGGGCTTATTGCCGCGCCTCTTCGCGACAGGTTCGGCGTACATCTAAGGCTTGATTATTACAATATGGAAAGCATAAAAAGGATAATACAGAGGTCTGCATCCATACTGGATATGAATATAAATGATGAAGGAGCCGAAGCTATAGCAAGGCGCTCCCGGGGGACTCCAAGGATTGCCAACAGGCTTTTAAAAAGAGTCAGGGATTATGCTTTAATTGGCGGCAATGGCAATATATCAGGAGAAATCGCTGATGAGGCATTGACTAAACTTGATATAGATATACTCGGGCTCGATGTTATAGATAAAAAAATACTCAATACAATAGTCTGCAAATTTGATGGCGGACCGGTAGGGGTCGGCACCATTGCGGTCTCAATAGGGGAAGAAGTCGATACAGTAGAAGATGTTTACGAACCTTTCCTTTTACAGCTTGGTTTTATAAAAAGGACTTCAAAAGGCAGGATGGCCACGGACCTTGCCTTCAGGCATCTTGGCATTGAAAGGCATATAAAAAGCAATGATGAAAATAATCAGGGCACAAGTCTTTTCTAGCAAAGTTTTTATGGCGGCATTTTCAGGACAGCTTAAATGAAACTTGAACTTTTCCAATATGACCTTCCTTCAAATTTTATTGCCCAGGAGCCTGTTGAAAAAAGGGATCACTCAAAAATGCTTCTGCTTGACAGAAAAACAGGCAATGTAAAACATGACTACTTTTATAATATAATCAATTATCTTGCCTGCGGTGACATCCTTGTTGTAAATGAGAGTAAAGTCCAGAAATGCCGCATATGCGGGACGAAGGAAAAAACAGGAGCAGCCATAGAATGTTTTCTGCTGGAAAAACTCAGTGATGGCAGCTGCCTTGTACTTCTAAGGCCTTCAAAGAGAATAAAACAAAAAGACAGGGTAAATGTCGGAAGGTATTACTACGATATAATTGAAAAACTCGAATATGGCAAAGCAGTTGTAAAATTCAGTGAGGATGCAGAAACTGTAATTAAAGAATACGGGAAAGTGCCGCTTCCTCCGTATATAAAGAATGAAGAAGTAAGGGAGGAAAGGTACCAGACCATTTATGCAAAAAAACCAGGTTCTGCTGCTGCGCCGACTGCAGGTTTTCATTTCACTGAAAAGCTCATTGCAGACATATCCGGCAGAGGAATAAAATTTGCAAAGCTCACCCTTGACATAGGGCTGGATACTTTCCGGCCTGTTGTTGAAGAAGAAATAGAGGAGCATGTAATACACAGCGAAAGCTATTTTTTAAGCGACGAAGAAGCATTTAAAATCAATGAAGCAAGAAAAGGAAATGGCAGGGTAATAGCAGTTGGCACAACGACGACCAGGGTTCTTGAAACCATTGCTGCTGATTATGGTTGTATAAAAGGTGCATCCGGAAAGACCTCACTTTATATTTATCCGGGGTACAAGTTCAAAGCCATTGATTCGCTGATAACAAATTTCCACCTGCCGGGCTCCACGCTCATAATTATGGTAAGCGCATTTGCAGGAAGAGAAAATATATTGCATGCTTATGAGGAAGCAAAAAACAATAACTACAGATTCTTCAGTTTCGGGGATTGCATGTTTATAAATTAAAAAGTTTATAAGGTTTGAATTGTCATTTTTTGAGATTATAAAAAAAGATAAATTTACTTCTGCCAGAGCCGGAAAGATTACCACATCAAGGGGCAGCATAGAAACGCCTGTTTTTATGCCTGTTGGCACAAAAGCTACCGTAAAAGCTATAACTCAGCAGCAGCTGAAAGAAACAGGTTTTAATATAATACTTGCAAATCTTTACCATCTTTACCTGCAGCCGGGAATCGGACTTTTAAAAAAAGCAGGGGGGTTGCATAATTTCATGAACTGGGACAGAAACATTTTAACTGACAGCGGAGGTTTCCAGGTCTACAGCCTTGACAGTATAAGAAAAGTAACTGATGAAGGGGTGCATTTCAAATCAGTTATAGATGGGTCCGCACATTTCTTTACTCCTGAAAATGTAATAAAGATGCAGTCAGATATGGGTTCAGATATTATGATGGTCCTTGATGAATGCATACCATATACTCTTGACGTTTCATATACGAGGAAGGCTGCAGAAAGGACACTTAACTGGGCCGGATTGTCATTGGGCGAAAGAAACAGGATAAGAAGAGAAACAGGTAATGATATTAAGGTATTCGGCATAATACAGGGCGGGTTCATAAAAGGTATAAGGAAGTTCTGCTCAGAAGCAGTCTCAGGAATGGATTTTGACGGAATCGCTATAGGGGGTCTTTCTGTAGGGGAAAACAGGGAAATGACAATGGACATACTCGGATATTCTGCTGAATATGTGGACAGAGCAAGGCCTTTTTATTTTATGGGACTCGGTGACCCTCTGGGCATAGTTGATGCAATTTACTATGGAGTTGATATGTTTGATTGTGTTATGCCCACAAGGATATCAAGGATGGGCAGTGCATTTACAAAGAAGGGGAAAATAAATATCAGAAATAAAAAATATTCTGATGATTTTGGCCCGCTTGACGAAAATTGCAAATGTTCAACCTGCAGGGACTATTCAAAAGCATATATTAAGCATATATATAAGAGCAGGGAAATACTTTCGGCAATGCTTCTTACGGTTCATAATCTGCAGTTCATATTTGACCTGGTGGCAGCGTCAAGGGAGGCGATATTGAAGGGTAATTACGATAGTTTCAGGAGGGGATTTATAGAAGAGTACAACAGCAAAAAAGAGCAAAAATAAAAATTTATCGATGATAAAAAAGATTTAAAGTGCAGTAATTTATCAATATTGCATTGAAATCTGAGGCAGTTTTAAAAATAGCTTTGTTATCATAAAAATAATCATTTAAAAAAACATTGCAAATTTTTTTAATATGTTAATAATAGTAGTATTTGATTGGCATTTATTACCAATTCTTTTATAAAAATACATTTAGGAGTGATATTTTAATGTCAAAAAAAGTTATTTCAATAATTATATTATGCATTGTTGCAATAGGCCTTATTGCAGCACTGGCAGGATGCTCGATGCTGTTTCCCACGGCTACATCAGCAACTGAAGCAGGCGCCACCACTGCAACCACTGAGGCTCCAACAGGCTGGAGGGCAATTTTTGCAAATTACGGCACATGGATATGGCTCGTTATCCTTGGCGTAGCATTTTATTTCCTTCTTATCAGGCCGCAAAGGACAAGGTCAAAGAAAGCCCAGGACCTTATGAGCAGCCTTAAAAGAGGAGATGAAATAGTCACAATCGGCGGTTTTTACGGCAGGATAAAAGATGTAAGAGACGATACCATAATTATAACAATTGCCGGTGGCGTGGATGTAAAAATGGCTAAAAGCGCAATTGCAAGAGTTGTAACTACACAGGGTACAGTTGATACACAGAATAAAATGTAAGCTTTTGGCTGACATGTTTTGTGTTAAAGATTTTATCAATTAAAAAGAACATTTAAAAAGTTAAGTAAAATATAAAAAACCAGTTTTTTAGAAATCTTGTATTATTTATATCTATCTTAGTATTATATTTAATAGTTTATTGTTTGTATCATTAGGTTATTGCAATATAGGATGGTCGCAGTTTTAAAATGAGAAGCAAAGTCGGCAACATAGTAGTAATAGCATTATTTATAGTCATACTGGGCGTTTGTTTCTATTATATATTTATTGATGGCATCCAGAATTCAATAAAGCTGGGCCTTGACCTGCGCGGAGGTACCCAGATTATCTTAAAACCTGTTGAAACAGGCACAGAAGAAGTTACAGATGAAGCTATTGATAAGGCACAGCTTATAATACTCAACAGGATTGATAAACTTGGCATTTCAGAGCCTCTTGTAACAAGAGATTTTAACAGGAACATAATAGTGCAGCTTCCGGGTGTCGATGACCCTGAAAGGGCAATAGACATTATAGGGAAAACTGCTCAGCTTGAGTTCAGGATAGTCGAATCTGTTGATGATAGTGGAAATCCTGTTCTTGGCCCTACTCTTATGACCGGAGATAAGCTTTCCAAGGCTCAGGCAGGTTACAGTTCAAACGGGCAGATAATTGTTTCCATGATATTTACAGAAGAGGGTTCACGGCAATTTGAGAAAGTAACTTCAGAAAATGTCGGTAAACAACTTGCCATTGTCCTTGACGGAGAAGTCAGATCAGCCCCAAGAATAAAGCAGGCGATTTCAGGTGATGCAGTAATAGAAGGAATCGAAACTCTTGAAGAAGCAAAAGATATTGCACTGGTGCTCCAGACAGGTGCACTGCCTGTAAACCTTGAAATACAGGAGAGCCAGACTATAGGGCCGACACTTGGGCAGGATTCCCTAAGACAGAGTATGCTTGCCGGTATAATAGGTTTTGCGCTTGTTGCAATATTCATGGTTGCAATGTACAGAGGTCTTGGACTTATATCAATAATAGGCCTTATCTGTTATGTGACAATATTCTGGGGCATTCTTGCCGGCTTAAAAACCCCGGTAACTCTTCCGGGCATTGCAGGTGTTGTGCTTACTATTGGTATAGCAGTTGATGCAAATATTCTTATCTATTCCAGGATAAAAGAGGAGGTACTTAAGGGCAAAAGCAAGTACGCTGCTTTCAATGAAGGATTCAGGAACGCCCTTAAGGCAATTATTGACTCAAACATAACCACACTTATTACTGCAGCAGCACTTTACAGGTTCGGGACAGGGCCCATAAGAGGGTTTGCAGTAACACTCGCAATTGGCGTAGTAATAAGCATGTTTACAGCAATTATACTTGTAAGGGCAATTTTATTTTTAGTTGTCAATTCAAGGGCCATAACTCCGGGATTTATTGGCGTAAAACTTCCAAAAATCAACCAGGAAACAAAGGCTGTAAAGGAGAAATAATTGGCTGTAAATAAGAAACCTGTTAAAAAAATAGAAAAAGTTGCTGAACCTGTTGTCCTGGGGGAGAGAAGTTATAAATTTGACATTGTAAGAAAAAGCAAATGGGGCGTTATAGTATCCCTGACCTTTATAGCTGTCGGACTTGTAATGTTTTTAATAAGGGGTTTTAATTTCGGCATAGATTTCCTGGGCGGAAATCTGATGGAAGTAAAGTTTACAAAGTCTGTTTCCATAACAGAGCTCAGAAGTGTTATGGGGGGAGCAGGCTATGGCAGTGCAATACTGCAGAATACCGAAGAAAACCAGTATATAATAAGGACCGTACCTTTAACTGATGCACAAAAAGAAACTATTCTTGACACTTTGGATAGTAAAATCGGGATAGAACGGCCACTTGTCCAGGACAGGAATGTTGCCCCTGGTTTTTCACAGACAATCATAAGAAACACCCTTATTGCTGTGGCAATAAGTATTGCAGGCATCCTGATTTATGTCTGGATAAGGTTTGCGGTAAGGTTTGCGCTTATTGCAATACTTGAGCTGATTCATGACCTTTTAATAATACTGAGTTTTTATGCTATAACTTTCCGGGAGTTCAATACAACAACAATAGCGGTTATCCTTACAATACTCGGGTATTCATTAAGCGATGCCATTGTAGTATTTGACAGGATACGTGAAGAAATAAGAGTAAATAAGCGTGACAGATTCATAGACATATCTAACTATTCTGTAAATAAGACTCTTGTTCGTACAATTGGAACCACAGTAACAACACTTTTCCCTATAATAATCCTGCTTATTATTGGAAATGAGACACTTAAGGATTTTGCATTCGGTTTATTCATCGGAATCATTTCAGGAAGTTTTTCTTCAGTGTTTATCGGTCCGCAGATACTTGTTGCCTGGAACAACAGGTTCCCTAAATATAAAAAATAAAAATCCATGTCATCAGACATTGAAAAAAACTGGATAAGTATTCAAAATAATGATTTTGACGGCTCACCTGTAAGAAAGTATGTTTCCAATCCTGTCATAATACAGCTTCTGGCAAATAAAGGGATAACCAGCGAAGAAAAGGCCAGAACTTATCTTTACCCGTCCTTTACAGATCTTAACGACCCCTTCCTTCTGCCGGGAATGCAGGATGCAGTATCACGGATAAAAAAAGCACATGATAATAATGAAAGCATTATTATTTTTGGCGACTATGATACTGATGGGATAATAAGTACTGCGATACTTTATAATTTCCTGAAAAAAATAAATCCAGGCATGGCACTGGAACATTATATACCCGACAGGTTTGAAGAAGGTTATGATATAAGCCCGGGTTTTTTTACAAAAATTTCAAACACCAGTAAATGCAGCCTTGTAATTTGTGTGGACTGCGGCACAAATGCATTTGATGTTATGCATCTTGTCCATTCCGGGGATAATTTACCTGACATAATTGCCTGTGACCACCATGAGCCATCCGGCAGGATTAATAATGCAGGGCAGGAAACATTTAATGCTGCCTCATCAGATTTTAAAGAAGAAGGCAACTGCAGGAAGTATATTATTGTAAATCCTAAAATGCCGGGCTCTATTTATCCTTATAAATTCTTAAGCGGTGCAGGTGTTACTTTTAAGCTTATTGGCGCGGTTCTTAAAAGCCTTGATGACAGCATAAAAAATTTATTTCCTGCACAATATCTTAACAGCATAATCGACCTTGTTGCTGTTGCCACCATAGCTGACCTTATGCCATTGACCGGAGAAAACAGGGTAATTGTAAAAGCCGGGCTGAAAACTATAAAAAATTCAAAAAATACGGGTCTTTTTAAGATGATTGAAAAAATACTTGAGGGGAAAAAACAGATAACAGCCTATGATATAGGCTTTGTTATTTCTCCCAGATTGAATGCATCAGGAAGGTTAAAACATGCAAAAAAAAGCCTGGAATTGCTTATAGATAGCGGTCTTGCCGGGGGTCCGGACCCGGGATTTCCCGGTGAAATAGAATCAGCTTTAAATGAACTTGAAGATTTGAACAGGGAGAGGCAGGAATTGCAGCAAAAAATATCCAGGGAAATATCAGGAAATAAAGATATGGAAAATAAGATAAACCGGCATCGTATCCTGATAGAAAAATCCTGTCTGTGGAACGAAGGCGTCCTTGGCATTGTGGCATCAGATATAGTAAAGAAATACAATGTACCTGTAATACTCTTTAAACAAAATGGCAATATCCTTAAAGGTTCAGGAAGAAGTACGGCAAATTTTGACCTTTACTCCAATCTCTGCCGGTTTGAAAAATATTTCATAAAGTTCGGGGGCCACAGGCAGGCATGCGGAATCACAATGGATATAAGTGATTTTGAAAATTTCAGCAGTGAAATGAACACATATGTTTCAGGTAAAATAAGCATAGAGCAGATCATTAAGGAATATTATTACGACATGGAAATCATTTTTGCTGATATTGACTTTAACCTGCTAAAAGAGCTGGAGCGGCTCGAGCCTTACGGGATGGCAAACTTAAAACCGGTATTCGTATCAAAAAACTGCACAATGTCCACGGCACCATCGTTTTTAAAGGACGGCAATCATGCAGTATTCAGGTTAAGCAACAGTGGACGTTCTCATGAATGTATATTTTTTAATGCAGGTGAATCCGGATGGAACGGACAAAACCTCATCAAAGGTCTAAAATATGATATTCTTTTTAATATAAACAAATCAGAGAGTATATTTGATGAGAATTTGTTAAAAATACAGTTAAACATACAATCCATGAAACTTCTTAAATAAGATGCCGGATACTTGCCTGTGTGCAGATTTTATCCTAATAATATATAATTTATCCATAAAAATAATTGTGAGCAGTAAACGGGTTTTATTACTTTTTATTTAATTTTTTTTAAAAACAGAATAAACTTTATAAAATCCGTACAAAAATAAACATACTGGAAGTCATGAATCCTATAAAAAATAAGATAGAAAATGAAATTGAAGCAGGAGCTGCAAAAGGCCCCCTTGCTTTAGAAAAATCCAAAAGGGAAAACGGGGATTTTATTGTCAAGTTATCCGGTCAACCTGACGAAAAACTTGATATAAAACAAGTGGATACAGATGCTATTTACAGAAAACTCATAGCTAAGATCCGGGCTTACAATCCTCAACTGGATGTTGCATTGCTGGACAAAGCTTACAGCATTGCCAAAAAGCATCATGAAAACCAGTACAGAAAATCAGGCGAGCCATTTGTGGTACATCCGCTTGAAGTTGCCGGCATACTTGCTGATATCGAGCTTGACCAGACATCAATAATTTCTGCATTACTGCATGACCTGATAGAAGACACAGAGTTTACATATGAAAAAGTAAAAGCTGAATTTGGCGAAAAAATTGCAAACATAATAAACGGCGTAACAAAACTCGATAGGATAGTTTTTTCAAGCTGGGAAGAAAAACAGGTTGAAAACCTCAGGAAGATGATAATAGCAATGTCAGAAGACGTGAGGATAATAGTCGTAAAACTTGCAGACAGGCTCCATAACATGAGGACAATATCGCCACTAAGCAAAGAGAAAAGGATATTTAAAGCTATTGAAACTCTTGAAGTCTATGCCCCGATAGCCCACAGGCTCGGCATATATCAGGTTAAGTTTGAACTTGAGGATCTTTGTTTCGAAGTGCTGTACCCGAAACAATATGCAAAGATTAAAGAAATGGTGCAGGAAAAAATTAAGCTGCGGCAGTCACAGGTAGATGAATCCATAAGGCTGGTCTCTGAAAAACTCAAGGAAGTTAAAATTCCTGCAGATATAAGCGGAAGGATAAAAAGTTATTACAGCATATATAATAAGATATCGCGCCAGAACAGGGACATTGACGAAATCTTCGATCTTATTGCAATAAGGATCATAGTCGAGGATATTAAAAGCTGCTATGCGGCGCTGGGGATAATACATGCAGTCTGGAAACCTGTTCCGGGCCGGTTCAAGGATTATATAGCAAATCCGAAGTTTAATATGTACCAGTCACTGCATACGACTGTGATAAGCCAGAAGGGAGATCCCCTTGAAATCCAGATAAGGACTTTTGAAATGCATAAGTTTGCTGAATACGGGATCGCAGCACATTATAAATATAAAGAAGGCATCCTTGCGCCGACAGAATTTGATAAAAGGATATCATGGATACGGCAGTTGCTGGACTGGCAGAAAGAGCTGAAGGACCCTCAGGATTACCTTGAGTCTTTAAAGCTTGATTTATTTGAAGAGGAAATATTTGTATTTACTCCAAAGGGTAAAGTAATCAATCTTCCAAGAAGCGCAACTCCAATTGATTTTGCATATTTCATTCATACCGACATAGGCCATAACTGCATTGGCGCAAAAGTAGATGGAGTAATGGTCCCGATTGAGAGCCAGCTTGAAAATGGAAACATTGTAGAAATCATAACATCCAAAACTCCAAAAGGGCCCAGCAGGGACTGGCTATCAATAATAAAAACATCTACTGCAAGAAACAAGATAAAACAATGGTTCTCCAAAGAAGAGCGCCAGGAATCTTACAATTCCGGCCGTGAACTGATGTTGAAGACATTGAGAAAAAACAGCCTTTCTTTTAAAGACATACCGTCCCGCATTTTTGATGAGGTCGCATCTGATCTTAATTATGAAAACATGGACATGCTGTTAAGAAATATCGGTTCCCATAAAATATCTGTGCACCAGGTTTTTACAAGGATTCTGAAAAAACTGAATCAGGAGTCAGAACCCCAAAAGGATATGACAATAGAGGATATAACATCAAGGCCCACGGCACCAAAGAAAACAGGAAGCGGCATCATAGTCAAAGGAATGGATAATGTGCTTGTGACAATAGCAAAATGCTGCAACCCTGTGCCCGGTGACAATATAGTGGGATATATTACCAGAGGCAAAGGGATTTCTGTGCACAGAGATGACTGCAATAATGTCCTTATGCTTAAACAAAATGACGAGCCAAGATTCATAGAAGTCACCTGGGACAATTATGCTCCGTACAGGTTCAATGCAGAAATACAGGTTGAAGCTATCGACAGGACAAAATTGTTAAGAGATATAACTAATGTAATAAGCGAATATGACCTTAATATAATAAATGCCAGCACATTGCGCTCAAACAGGGCCGGCAATGTAAAATTCAGGTTTATAATAGAAATAAGCAACAAATATATCCTTAAAGATATAATCAATAACCTCAGGCAAGTTAATTCAGTCTATGATGTTTACAGGGTGCTGCCAAGGAAGGAATCTTGAAAGTAAAGAAACTGATACTGGGATTTTACAGTGTTAACTGTTACATAGTGCCCCTTGAAAGCGGCCATGAAGATTCCTGTTTCATAATAGATCCCGGAGCTGATTTTAATTCAATAAGGGACTATCTTTTAAATGAAAAAATATACCCTGAATTCATTCTTAATTCCCATGGCCATTATGACCATATTGCTGCTGTAAAGGAACTGATGGATTATTATGAAATACCATTTTATATACACAGCAAAGATGAGCCTGTTTTAAGAGATCCTGCTAAAAACATGTCTTCTCTTTTGGGTTCAAATACATTATCATTGGAAACTTATACTTTGATTGACGCATCCTTGCAAAAAAAACTGGAAACTATGGGAATAAAAATACACGAGACTCCCGGGCACACTCCCGGAAGCATAAGCATAGAAACAGGAAACAACCTTTTTACAGGAGATCTTCTTTTCAGGGGTGGAGCAGGAAGGACAGACCTTTGGGGTGGTGACCCGGTGATGCTGGCAAAATCACTTGCTAAAATAAAATCCCTTGATAAAAATCTTGTTGTCAACCCCGGACATGGGGCAACAACGACAATTGAAATTGAAATAAAAAACAATTTTTATCTAAGTCCGGAATTTCTGGAAGGCGGTGCAGCATGGTTCTAAGTTCACCCAGGGGGACAAATGACATTTTTGGGGAAGATATAAAATACAGGGATTTCATAATCAGCTCCGCAAAAAAACTTTTCAGCCTTTATAACTACAGTGAGCTTATTACCCCTGCTTTTGAACACACTGAAGTGTTTGACAGGGGCATAGGAGAAAGTACAGATATAGTCAGAAAAGAAATGTATACTTTCAAAGACAAAAAAGGACGTTCCCTAACTCTTAGGCCAGAAGGCACGGCATCAGTTGTAAGATCGATAATAGAGCATAAAATGTATGCTGAGACACTTCCATTAAAGCTGTTTTATATAGGTAATATGTTCAGGTATGAAAGGCCCCAGAAGGGCCGGATGCGTGAATTCTGGCAGATTGGAGTGGAGGCGGCAGGCGTATCAGAGCCTTTTATAGATGCTGAAGTAATATGGCTGCTTAATTCAATTTTTACATGCCTGGGATTTAAAAACCTCAAACTACTTCTGAACAGCGTAGGTTGTACCGAATGCAGAAAGGAATATATTAATGTATTCAAAAGATACCTTAAACCTGATGTCCAGTCTTTATGCCCCGACTGCCTCTCAAGATATGAGACAAATCCGCTGCGCATTTTTGACTGCAAAGTGCCGCAATGCAGGGGCATAATTGAAAGCGCCCCCAAAATATATGAATATATTTGTGAAGAATGCAGGGTACACATTTCCAGAGTCTGCTCCTACCTGGAAAAACTTGGCATAGATTATATTATAAAAAAAGAGCTCGTAAGAGGTTTTGACTACTATACAAAGACAATTTTTGAAATAATATCAGATGACCTTGAAAGTGTGCAGAATGCGCTGGGTGGCGGCGGGAGATACGATAATCTTATTGCGCAATTCGGCGGACCGGATTTGCCTTCAATAGGTTTTGCAATAGGCATTGACAGGACGTCCATGCTTATGAGGCAGTCAGGCATACCAGCCAGAGCAGATGATTCTCTGCCTTCTGTATACATAGCAATGATGTCTTACGATTTTATTGATTTTGCAATTAAATTAATGAAAATATTAAGGGAAAACCTTATAAAATGCGACTTGAGTTATGATATCAGGCCTTTTTCAAGCCAGATAAAAGCTGCGTCCAGAAAAGGCTTTTCCCATTTTACAGTGATAGGGGAAGATGAAGTTAAAACAGGAATAATTAATATTAAGGACCTTGAAAAATACACTCAAATAAAATTAGATATTAATAATGACATTGAAAAAACAGCAGAAATTTTCAGGAGAGACCAATAGATGGATGAACAATACAATTATCGAATAAACATGGATTTTATGCGGTACAAAACAGTACTCAGGTCAAACCTTTGTGGAGAACTGAGAAAAGATTCTGTAGGAAAAAACGTCAGGTTATGCGGCTGGATAAACAGGAGAAGGGATCACGGCAAGCTGATTTTTATTGACCTGAGAGATTTTTCAGGCATTGTCCAGATTGTTATAGACGCCAACATAAATGAGAAGGTGTACAGCATTGCAAGGGAACTGAGGTCTGAATATATAATCTCAGTAAAAGGAGAAGTAGCTTCAAGATCCCCTGAAACAATTAACACGGACCTCCCGTCCGGGGAGATTGAAATCACAGCAGAAGACATTACTATATTAAGTATTGCAAAAACACCTCCTTTCATTCTTGACAACAGGGATACAGTAGATGAGATGACGAGGTTAAAATACAGGTATATCGACCTGAGGACTGAAGAAATGCAAAGCAATATGAGGCTCAGGCATGCAGTTACTGCAATTACCAGGGATTATCTGAATGAAAATGGTTTTATTGAGGTCGAGACTCCGATCCTTGCAAAAAGCACACCTGAAGGTGCAAGAGATTTCCTTGTGCCGTCAAGGCTCAATCCCGGCAATTTTTATGCGCTTCCGCAGTCACCGCAACTTTTCAAACAAATACTTATGTTCTCAGGTTTTGACAGGATTTACCAGATAGCAAGATGCTTCAGGGATGAAGACCTGAGGGCTGACAGACAGCCTGAATTTACACAGATCGATCTTGAAATGTCATTTGTAGGTGTAGATGATGTGATTTCCCTGATAGAAGGGTTAATTAAGCTGCTTTTTAACAGTATAACAGGCGGAAAACTCGATGTTCCATTTAGCAGGCTGGTATGGAAAGAGAGCATGGAAAGGTATGGAAGCGATAAACCTGATTTAAGGTTCGGGCTGGAAATTACTGATATATCAGAAATATTTTCATCAAGCCAATTCAATGTTTTCATTAATGTCCTGGGTAAAGGCGGCTGCATTAAATGCCTTAAAGTTGAAAATGCAAAAGATTTCTCAAGGAAGGAACTTGATGGATTAATTGATATGGCTAAAAAATTCGGTGCAGGGGGCCTGATATGGATAAAAGTCGAAGAAAACCACCAGTTTAATTCACCGGTATCAAAATACATACTTCCAGGTGAAAAGGAAAAGCTTATTAATGCCCTGAATATAAAAGAAGGTGACCTTTTACTTATAGTGGCTGATGATTTTTATAAAACGTGTAATTCACTTGGTGCCATAAGGTCATACCTTGGAAAGAAACTTAATCTTATTAATGAAGAAGATTTTAAATTTGTATGGATAGTGGATTTTCCTTTATTTGAATGGGACGGGAAGGAAAAAAGATTTTCACCGATGCATCATCCGTTTACAAGGCCATCCGCAGATACTGAAGAATTCCTTGAGAAAGATACCTTAAGCGTTAATTCACTGGCTTATGACATTGTCCTTAACGGAACAGAGCTTGGCGGAGGTTCAATAAGGATAAATGATATAGAATTACAGAGAAAGATATTTAAAATCCTTGGTTTTGATGAGAAAAGGATAGAAGAAAATTTCGGGTTTTTGCTCAGGGCCCTTGAACATGGAGCCCCTCCCCACGGAGGTATAGCGCTGGGAATGGACAGGCTTGTAATGCTGCTTGGCGGACTCGAAAGCATAAGGGAAGTTATTGCTTTCCCGAAGACACAGTCTGCATTTTGCATGATGACTGAGTCACCGTCTGCGGTAACAAGCCAGCAGCTTTCAGAGGTACATATTAAACTTTCCGGAGAAAAAAAGGAGCAGGAATCTGAAGGGTAACCCTGCTCTAAATTGAATTAACATAATGATTATGATATATTAATTTTGATACTCTGTTTTTATCGTAACTAAAGTTAATTTTGTGCCAACAAAATTACTTTATAAGCTCAAACTTAATTTGCAGCATACATGCCCGCCCGGTTAGCGGGACTTATAAAGCAAATAGGAGAGCAGCCCTGATATTTGAGGACCGGGCATAGAAACACTTCAAATAGTTACGAAAAAATGGGGTATCATTCTTTTATGTTTTGTAATTTCGTAAATGTTATAATTTCTGTTTGTAATGGATATAAGGAAAAAATATATTGAATATTTCAGGAAAAAGGACCATATGGTTATGCCGTCTTCCAGCCTTATTCCTGCAGGAGACCCGAGTGTGCTGCTGACAACAGCAGGAATGCAGCAATTCAAGCCTTATTACCTTGGAGTAAAAAAACCGCCATATAACAGGATAACCACAGTACAGAAATGTTTCAGGACAAGTGATATTGACAGTGTCGGTTACACTGACAGGCATCTTACTTTTTTTGAAATGCTTGGTAACTTTGCTTTTGCAGATTATTTTAAAAAAGAAGCCATAGATTTTGCTGTCGAATTCATAATCAGCGAACTTGGCATTCCTGTAGAAAAACTTTCAGTTGGCGTGTTTTCGGGTGAAGGCTCCATACCGCAGGATAATGAATCCATACTGTTATGGCAGGGACACGGGATAAACAGTGACCGGATATATAAATTCGGCAAAAGTGAGAATTTCTGGGGACCCGCTGGAGACACTGGCCCATGCGGCCCCTGTACGGAGATCTATTATGATTTTGGAGCCGAACACGGGTGCACAAAAAGCGATTGTTCACCAAGCTGTAATTGCGGAAGGTTTCTTGAGATATGGAACCTTGTTTTTACACAATATAATTTTAACGGCAAAGATTATGAAGAGCTGCCAAATAAAAACATAGATACAGGAATGGGCCTTGAGAGAATTGAAGCTGTGCTTAATAAGGACCCGTCAGTTTTCAGGACCAGTCTTTTTGCAGATATAGTATTAAAAATAGAAGAGCTTTCAGGAAAAAAACTTTTATCAAAAAAAGATAGTGGATTTAACCGTGAAGTGAACAGATGCATAAAAATAGTTGCGGATCACGCAAGAGCAATAACTTTTCTTATTGCTGATGGCGTGGCCCCTTCAAATGAAGCAAGGGGATATATATTAAGGAGGATTATCAGGAGGGCTGTAAGGTTTGGAAAACTGATTGATATAAATGATTTCTTCCTGGAAGAAATAATAAAGGAAGTAATTGGCAATTATGGCAGCTATTATCCTGAATTAACTGAAAATTCAGATAAGGTATTAAGAATAGCAAATGAAGAAGAGAAAAGGTTTTCACAGACATTAAAAGAAGGGACAAGGGTGCTTTCCCAGAAGATAGAAGAGCTTTCATCATCTGCAAATAAGTATCTTGACCCCGGGACAGCTTTTAAGCTATATGATACTTTCGGGTTCCCTGTGGAGCTGACAATGGAAATATTAAAAGAAAACAGCCTTGAGCTTGATATGGCAAGTTTCAATAATTATATGAAGATCCATTCCGAGAAATCAAAGGCCGGCACTGCTTTTGATAAAAAAATAGATGCCAATATTGATATTTATAAAAACATAGCTGCTGGCACCGAGACTGAATTTACGGGATATAATGAAACAAAGTGCACATCAAAGATTATTATGATGCTTGAAAAAAATGGCAGTGGAAAGCATGCAGAGACACAGTCACTGAATACAGATGCTGAAGGGGAGATAATCCTGGAAAGCACGCCTTTTTATGGTGAAAAAGGGGGCCAGGCAGGTGACAGGGGCATCATAAGCACGCCAACAGGTGTTTTTACAGTTGAAGATACAAAAATACCAGTAGAGGGCATTATCGTCCACAGGGGCAGAGTAAAGCAGGGATACTTATCTTCCGGCCAGGATGCAGATTCTGAGGTCGATATTACATACAGGAAGAATATCAGTAAAAATCATACTTCCACCCATATTCTGCATTGGGCACTGAGAACATTATTCGGTAAAGAAGTATCGCAGGCGGGTTCCTCAGTTGCCAGTGACCGTTTCAGGTTTGATTATAATATGAGTTCAGTTCCTTCAATTGCCGATATTGAAAAAATCGGGAAGCTTGTTAATGAAAAAATACAGAAAGATGACACAGTAAAAATATTCGAGACCACAAAAGAATATGCTAAAGAGATGGGAGCCATATCTCTGTTTGAAGAAAAATACGGCAGGTTCGTAAGGGTAGTTGAGATAGATGATTACAGCAGGGAACTTTGCGGTGGCATACATGTAAAAAGGACAGGTGAAATAGGTTTGCTGAAAATCATTTCTGAATCCGGCATAGGCTCTAATCTGAGAAGGATAGAAGCCATAACAGGTCTTTACGCTTACAATTATTTAAATGAAGCATCCAGGTTAATTGGTGAGCTGTCTTCAACCCTGGAAACAGATTACCATAATTTAAAAACAAAAGTCGAATCATTAAAGGAAAACTGCAGGATGCTTTCCGCAGAATATTCAAGACTTCAGCTCCTGGCAGTAAAAAAAGAAATAATTGAAAAATTCAATGAAGAGTTACCAAAACCCGGCGCACATGTAATTGATTTTGATTTTACCGTATCTGAGCCTGCCGGCAGCATGGATTCAAAGAATATGGGGCTTATTGGAGACGAGATATTTAACCAGTTTCCCCAAAGTGAAATTGTTTTAATATTTTCAAATACAATAAACGGAAAACCTGTTATGCTTTTCCAGGCTTCAAAAAGTCTTGTAAAAAAAGGTTTTGATTGCTCAGCCATGGCCAGGGAAGCAGGTAAAATCCTGAAAGGCGGAGGCGGCGGAAAAGCCGAATTTGCACAGGTCGGAGGTTCAGATTCATCTGCTCTTCGCGATGCAGCAGAAAGATCAAAGAGCCTGGCAATTGAAAAAATAACTGCAATAAGCCAGCTTTAAGGTATAAACTCAGGCAAACCAAATTATAAATAAATATATTTGATTATTTTAAAATGAGCCGGATACTTGGAATTGATTACGGAGAAAAAAGGATAGGGCTGGCTTTAACTGATGCAGGCAACAGCATGGCAAGCCCTTTGAAAGCAGTCCCCAATGATGAATCGCTTGTAAAAAGCTTGCAGGATATAATAAAAGAATATAATGTCGAAAGAATTATAGTCGGCATTCCTGTAAATCTTAAAGGGGAACACGGTTATGAAGCCCGGATAGTCCTGAGATTTGTAGAAAGCATAATCGAACCTTTTGGTTTACCTGTTGTAAAAATAGATGAAAGGTTTACCTCTCATATATCTGCTGATATGTTATCGGGTAACAGGAGCTGTAATACATGCAAAAAGAAAAGAAATCATACTGATATGCAAAGAATAAGAAAATCGGGAAATATAGATAAGATTTCTGCAGCAGTGATCCTCAATGATTATCTGGCTTCAGAAGAATTCAAAAAAATGAGCCGCTGATTTAAGGATAAATAAAATAGCATAAAAGGACCTTGAATAATTTAAATTGCATATTAATAAAATAAAAGCATTAAGAAAGAAATTATGTATATAAAAAATAAGAGTTTAAAATCAATTTGTATTTTTGCGTTATTGCCGGCAATTGCGGCATTTATTATTGTGCTGCCATCATGCAACTCGATAGTGCCCCAGGAGATAAAAAAACCCGCCATAGAAAGCGGAGTGGAAATAGTTGTTGAAATACTTGAGGGCTCAAACCTGACGCAGATTGCAAACCTTCTTGAAGAAAAAGGCGTAATAGATGATGCGTTTACATTCAGGCTATATGTGCAGCAGCAGGGAAAAGAGAAAAACCTGCTGCCGGGTTCTTATAAACTTCTTACAGGCTCAGAATATGCAGACGTTCTTTCAACTATTACAACAGGAGAAAAACAGGTTATTTATAAACTGGTTATTCCCGAAGGGTTTACTGTAAAACAGGTAAAAGAAAGAATAATAAAGGACATCCCTTTTGTTGAGCAGCAGGAACTTGATGAAGCGATGGATATCAATAATTTTACCGGCTATGAGTTCATAAAAGAAAAAGAGAACCTTGAAGGTTTTCTTTTCCCGAAGACATACGATGTAATACTGGAATATAATGCTGTAAACATACTTGAAATGATGATAGCGCAGTATCAGGTAGAGACAAATTCTCTTGACTGGTCCTATGCTGATGAAAACAATTACAGCCACTATGATATACTTAAAATAGCTTCTCTTATTGAAAGGGAAGCGTACATACCCGAAGAAAGACCATTGATTTCAGCAGTTATATATAACAGGCTCAAGGCCGGTATGCCTCTTCAAATCGACGCAACAGTGAGGTATGCTTTGGACAAATGGGACGGCATTGTAACTTACGATGATCTTGAAACAGATTCTCCATACAATACTTATAAATATGCAGGTCTTACCCCGACGCCTATATGTAATCCCGGCCTGGCTGCGCTGAAGGCAGCTCTTGAACCTGCTGATGTTGACTATCTTTACTATGTTGTAGTCAATGAAGAAACACATGAGCACAAGTTTTCTAATACATTTGAAGAGCATGTAAATGCAACGAATCAGTAGCTTAAAAAATGGCTGCAGATAATGAATTTGAAATAAAAGATATACCCCTGGTCAAGGATTTCCTTGTAGAAAAAAACAGGATAGAAAAGCTAATGCATCAATCTGAGCAAAGGAAGGTTCCTGTAATTGCAATGGAAACCGCTGCTGTGCTTGAAGCAATATGCTTTGCATACAGGCCGGTCAATATAATTGAAATAGGCTGCGGCACGGGGTTTTCGACATATTTTCTTGTAAGGCACTTTCTCCAATTAAAAAAAGGAAGCCTGCCGCAAAATCTGCCGGACTTTAAGGCCAAAATTTTAAGGTATACGGGGCTGGACTTAAACAGGCAAAGGCTTTCTGAAGCAAGGGATTATATAAAAGGCTTATTTTCCCTTAAGGAAAAAGAGACTGAAAAAGATAAAATTGAAATAGATTTTATATGCGGAAATGCGATAAATATAATACCTGAGCTCAAAGGCGGATTTGATATGGCATTTATTGATGCAGCTAAAATGGAATATCCTGATTATCTTACAGCCCTTTTACCAAAAATGGCAGAAGGCTGTATTGTAATAGCAGATAATATTTTCTATTCCAGTAAAGTTTTTAATGATTTTATCAGTGAACATGATAAAAACAGCGTAAGCGGAATAAGGCGTTATATAAAAAAAATAACTGATAGCAACTATTTCAGTACGGTTTTTATAAATGCAGGTGATGGAATTGCATTATCGGTCTATAAAAAAAATCCCTGAACTTTGCGTACCGGCAGGCAACTTCAAAATACTCAAATATGCAGTCGAATATGGGGCAGATGCTGTATATGCAGGCGGTTCAATGTTTAACCTGAGAACACTGCAGGATAATTTTACAGTTGCTGAGTTGGAGTCTGCTGTAAACTATACGCATGAAATGAAAAAGAAATTCTACCTGACCCTGAATGCAATAATCAGTGAAAATGAAATTGATGATTTTTTATCTTATCTGGAAAAAATAAAAAATATCAGGTTTGATGCAATAATAGCATCAGATCCCGGTGCCATAAAAATAATAAAAAATATTTTGCCTGGTAAAAGGATACATATAAGTACCCAGGCAAGCATATCAAACCACGAAGCAGTAAACTTCTGGGGCAGCCTGGGAGCATCAAGAGTCAATATTGCCAGGGAGCTTGGGCTGGATGAAATAAATAAGATATGCAGTAAATCAGATATTGAAATCGAGGTATTTGTCCATGGCGCGCTGTGCATTTCATATTCCGGCAGATGCATGCTTTCAAAGTATCTTTCAAACAGAGATGCAAATAAAGGTGAATGTTCCCACACATGCAGATGGAAATATTATCTTATGGAAGAAAAAAGGCCAAATACTTTTTTCCCTGTCGATCAGGACAGGCGCGGCACCTATATTTACAATTCCCGTGACCTTTGCCTCATTGACAGGCTGGACGAGATTGCCGATTCCGGAGTTGACAGTATTAAAATAGAAGGCAGGATGAAGACTGAAAATTATGTCAGTTCCGTAACATGGGCCTACAGGCAGGCACTGGACCTTATTAAGCAGGGAAAATACAGCAATGCAAAAAAAGCGTTATTGCTTAAGGAACTTGATAAAACGACCCACAGGACTTTTACTTCAGGTTTTATGTTCAATAAAAGCAGGAAAAGCCCGGAACTTGCCGATAATGATAATGTGGGCTATATAAAAAAATACAGGTTTGCTGGTACGGTCACAGGCTTTTCAGAGCAGCACGATGGCCCTGTCATACTTGCAAGAAACCAGGTAAAAATAAATGATATCCTTGATATTTTGCAGCCTGGTAAAAATCCTGTAAAATTTAAACTTGTAAAAATGGTGAATGCAAAAAGCGGCCAGCCTGCTGATGTATGCAATACAAATGACAGCTTTATTATTTGCGGGCTTGGAAAAATTAATGATATGTCTCTTGTTAAAGTAAAACTCTAAACAAATAACTTTGTTAATAATATTTCCGGAATAAAAAAATGATTACTGACCAAATAATAAAAATATTGAAATCTGCAAAAAATATTGCAGTCGTAGGCTGTTCAAGGGATCCGGGTAAGGACTCTTATATTGTGGCAAAATTTTTAAAAGATGCAGGTTTTACAATAATTCCTGTAAATCCTTTCGCTGATGAGATAATGGGGCTCAAATCATATAAAAGCCTGAGTGAGGTTAAGGGCCGGGTTGATATAGTAAATATTTTCAGGCCAAGCTTTGAGGTCCTTCCAGTAATCGAAGAAGCAGTCAGCCTCAAACCCGCTTTGATATGGATGCAGATAGGAATAAAAAGCCGGAAGGGTTATGATATTGCATCAAAAAAAGGCATACAAGTGGTAATGGATAAATGTATTATGGTCGAATACAGGTATTCGATTTATTCATGATAACAGCAAAATGAGATAATAATATGAGCATGCAAAATGTTAAAACTTTCAGGATAATGCTGTCAGGCAGGGTCCAGGGGGTAGGGTACAGGTATTTTATTGAAGAAAAAGCCCTTAAGTACCAGATAACGGGTTATGTAAAAAACACAGCTGAGAATAATGTTGAAATAAATTGCCAGGGCAGTAAAGAAAATCTTGAAAAATTTATTGCGATTGCAAAGAGGGGTCCGGCATTTGCAAATGTTACAGGTTTTTTCATTGATGAAATAAAAAATCCTGTAGTTTACAACAGTTTTAAAATTGAATATTAACTGGATTTAAAATGAAAATAAGTTCAAATACAAGGCTGCTGGGACTATTTGGAAATCCTTCCAGGCACAGCCTTTCGCCACTTATACAGAATACTTTTATTGAGTATTATGGCATGGATTGCGCATACCTTGCATTTGAGCCTTCTGCAGATACACTGAAAAAAGCCTTTTTTGGAGCAATGGAGCTGGGATTTATAGGGCTCAATATTACAATGCCATTCAAGGAAGAGGTCTTCGGCCTGTTAAACAGTTCCGAAGGGCCCGCCTCTTTTTTTAAAGCAGTAAACACAGTCAAATTCATGCCGCATAAAAGCACTGCAACAGGTTACAGCACAGACGGTGAAGGTGTTTTAAAGTCACTTGAAGACGCATGTTTTGATCTTGAAGGAAAAAGGTGCATTGTCATTGGAGCAGGGGGCGCCGCAAAGAGCGCCATATATGCAATACTTTCAAAACCTGTCGAATCTGTCTATTTATTTGATATAGACCGGAATAAGTCAGCATTTCTTGAAAATCTTTTTAAAAATAAAGGCAAAATAAAGATTATAAAAGACATTAATAAAATTGAAGAAAAATTCACAGGCTCAATCGATATTATAATTAACTGCAGCCCTGCAGGTATGAAAATAAAAGGCATTGAGAGCAATGTGCTTGCTGTTCCTGCAGGCTGGAATTTAAAAGATAAGGCAGTATTTGATATGGTTTATGAACCCCTGATGACCCCGCTTGTAAAAAAAGCGGAAAATGATGGAGCAAAAATAATAGTAAAAGGCCTGGAAATGCTTATAAACCAGGCTGCATATTCCTTTTATATCTGGTTTGGCATTATGCCGGCGGAAGATGTGATAAAAAAAGTAAAAAATAACATAATAGATAAAATATGGAAATAAAATCTGTACTGACTGGTTTAGCTTTTTTTGCTGCAGGAATTCCTGCAGGGAGCTTTTTGGCTGTACTTGTTTATAAAATTCCAAGGAAAATAAAAATCTTTAAACCTTATTCTATCTGCAGCGCCTGCAGGGAAAAAACAGGACTGCTGTACAGTTTTCCAGTATTGGCATATATTTTCAGAAGGTACAGGTGCAGAGGATGTGGAGAAAAGGTACAGGTCAAAAACATAATAATCGAAATAATAACCGGACTGCTGTTTTTACTGTCATACCTTGTTTTTTCTTTATCAGTAGATACTGCAAAAGCTGTCATATTATCAGGCGCCCTTGTAGCAATATCATTTATTGACTGGGAGTTTATGATAATTCCTAATGTAATTGTTTTTCCGTTGACTCTTGTGGGGCTTGCTTTCAGCATTGCATCTGAGCCTTTAAAGTGGTGGATGCCTCTTGCATTCAGCGCAGGTTCATTTGTTTTCATGCTTATAGTCCACCTGATTTATCCAAAAGGCATGGGCATGGGTGATGTGAAGCTTGCAATGATGCTTGGCGCTTTCCTTGTAAAAAGTGTGATAGCCGGGATATTTCTTGGATTTCTTGCCGGTTCCATAGCCGGCGTGATATTCATATTGTTTAAAAAGAAGACACTTAAACAATATATACCATTCGGGCCGTTTATTTCAATTGGCGGGCTTGTTGCTCTTTTTGCAGGAAAAGCATTATCGGCATGGTATCCGGTCTTCTTTTAAAATTTTAATAAACCTCTTTGTTTATTATTCGTCTTTTCACTTTATTAAAAAATAAATTAATTCTAAAATAAACCCATATATTATTTAATTATTGTTTTTACTGTTATTTTGTTGTTTATTTACTTATTAATTTATTTTTATAATCTTATTTGATTTTAAAGGAAGCATAAATGAGATTCTTAACAGCGGGTGAGTCACATGGAGAGGCCCTTACAGGGATAATAGAAGGTTTTCCTTCAGGTATAAAGATTGATGTTGACTTTATAAACACAGAACTTTCAAGGCGCCAGATGGGCTTTGGAAGGGGCCAGAGGATGTCAATAGAAAAAGATGAGATAAAAATTATTTCAGGCATAAGAAAAGGCAGGACAACAGGTGCGCCGATCTCATTTATAATAAACAACCTTGACTGGAAGAACCAGAAAGAAAGGCTGGAAATTGAAGAAGATATCCTTAATCCAAGGCCCGGACATGCGGATCTTCCCGGATTTTTAAAATACAGGCATGAATCAATAAGAAGCGTACTTGAGAGAAGCAGCGCAAGGGAGACAGCGGTCCGCTGTGCCATCGGCGCTTTTGCAAAAATAATTCTTAAAGAGTTCTCCATATTTATATTCAGCTTTGTAAGCCGGATAGGCAATGTAAAAATCGATGACAGTTTATTCTCAAATATCAGAAGAGGCTTTAACCCGGAAGTAAATAAAAACGACTGGGATTTTTTAAGTGCAATAGAAAGCTCTCTTGTCAGGTGCCCTGATAATAATGCAACCAGTGAAATGATAAAACTTATTAAAAAAACTGCAGAAGAAGGCGATTCACTTGGGGGCCATTTTCACGTTATTGCAGCCGGCCTGCCGCCGGGACTTGGCTCTTATGTACACTGGGACAAAAGGCTGGATGCAAAGATTGCAGCAGCAATTATAAGCATACCATCAGTTAAGGCAATAAGTTTCGGAAAAGGCTGGGAGTCTGCAAATATTAAAGGAACAGGATATCATGATGAGATATTTTATGACGGCAGCAGCGGGTTTTACAGGAAAACCAATAATGCGGGGGGCATCGAAGGCGGAATGACCAATGGGGAGCCGGTGGATATTACAGTTGCAGCAAAGGCAATACCTACGACTGCAAAAGGACTGAGGACAGTGCAAATAAATACAAAAAAAGAAGCAATAAGCTTCAAGGAGAGGGCTGATACATGTGCCATACCAAGTGCTGCAATAGTTGCTGAATCAATGCTGGCAATAGAACTATGCAATGCCTTCCAGGATAAATTCGGCAGGGATAATATAGAAGAAATTACAAAAAATTACAATAATTATATAGATTACCTTAAAAATATATAGATTTGGAATCTTATAAAAAAATAAAACTGAATAAAAATATTTCAATTACAGGCTTTATGGGTTCGGGCAAGAGCACTTCAGGCAAATTACTGGCTGATAAGCTTGGTTTTATATTTGTAGACATTGATAAAATAATTGAAATTTACCAGGGTATGACTATTCCGGAAATATTTGAAAGATATGGGGAAAAATATTTCAGGGATGTTGAAACAGAAGTCATTAAAAAAATATACGGCAATTCATCATGTGTTTTTGCATGTGGTGGAGGTGTCGTCCTTAAAGAAGAAAATATGGATATTATTAAGAAAAACAGCACAGTTATTTTACTTAAAGTCAGTCCCGGTGAAGCATATAACAGATTGACGGGCAGTTGCGGCAGGCCTCTTTTAAAAACCGGCAATCTTAAAAGTAAAATCAGCAGCCTCATATCAGAGCGTGAAGACCTGTATGAAAGGTATGCTGATATAATAATCGACACAGATAAAATTTCGGCGGAGTCTGTTTCATTGGAGATTTTGTCTTACCTGGAAAATCTTTGAAAGGCCAGGCCATGATTTGCATAAATGCTAAAACAAAGACAAGAAAATACCCTGTGTATATGGGCAGCGGGGCAGTAAATGATGCCCCGGGCATTATTTGCAGTATATTCAAATCAGCAGAAAAAATACTTCTCGTAACAGATGACAATGTCTACAGGCTTTATTCTGCTATTATTGAAAAAATGCTTGCAGATACAGGCAGACAATCAAAGACAGTAGTTATAGAAAACGGTGAAAGCTCTAAAAGCCTTGAAAATACCAGGATGCTTTATGATGAAATGATGGCTTTTAATATGCACAGGAACGACCTTACAGTTGCTTTCGGCGGAGGAGTCACGGGAGACCTTGCCGGTTTTGCAGCATCAACTTTTCACAGGGGGACTTATCTTCTTCAGTTTCCGACAAGCATTATAGCACAGGTCGACAGCAGTATTGGCGGAAAAGTAGTTGTAAACCATGGCGGCGCAAAAAACATAATCGGCAGTTTTTACCAGCCCCATGCAATTGTGGCTGATTATAACCTGCTTGAAACGCTTGATGAAAAAGAAATAAAGAACGGGCTCGCAGAAATAATAAAATACGGCCTTGTTTTCGACAAAAAAATTCTGTCCGGCCTTATAAGCATTGGAGGCAGGACAGGCAGTTTTTCTTCTGTTAAAAGTATAATCAAAAGCCCGGTTTTTGATGAAATAATATCAAAATGCATCAAAATAAAATTGAATGTTGTCAGTAAAGATGAATTTGATACAGGATACAGGAACCTTCTGAATTTTGGCCATACAGCCGGCCATGCTCTTGAAAAAATATCCAGGCTTGGCAACATAAGCCACGGAAGGGCTGTTTCATGGGGAATTATGGTGGCAATAGATGTTTCAACGGGTGCAGGGCTTTTGGCAGGTGATTACTTAAAAGATATGGCAGCTGATCTATATAAAAAAATGAAAATTCCTGTGAAACTTGTATTGGACGAGCTGCCCGGCAAGGCAACGGCAACAGATGCGGCTGCAGAAATTTACAGCGCAATGAAATTTGATAAAAAATTTACTTCCGCAAAAAACAGGTTTGTTTTGCTTAAGGGCCTGAACAGGCCGGCAATTGTCGAGAATATAAATGAAGAAATAATAATTGAAGCGATTTTAAAAAATATAACGGGAGAGAAAAAATGAAAAGGGTAATTCTTATAAATGGCCCGAATCTTAACCTGATCGGAACAAGGGAACCTGAAAAATACGGGGAAAAAGGTTTTGAAGATATAATGCAGGAGTTAAATGGATTTGCCGGCAAGAACGGGATAGTGCTTGAATATTTCCAGTCAAATAATGAGGGAGATATCATTGATAAGATACATGCTGCTGCAAATAATTTTGATTATATAATAATCAACCCGGGTGCGCTGACACATTACAGTTACAGCATCCATGACGCCCTTCTATCGGTAAAATTACCTGCAATAGAGGTCCATATAACAAATATTTTTGCCAGGGAAAATTGGCGCCAGAAATCTGTAATATCACCTGCTGTAAGCGGTGTAATAAGCGGGCTTGGCACAGATGTCTATTTGATTGCCCTGATCTATATTTCAAAAAAACTTAGTGAAAAGTGATATTGTGCCTTTTAATGCTTGTTTTATAAATCATAAAATAATTTTTTAGTTTCGGGGAAAAAATGGAAGATATTAATGAAAAAAGGCTTGAAATCTTAAGAAAAAAACTCAGGGAAGCCGGTATTTCTTCATACCTGGTAACAAGTGATGAAAATATATTTTATCTTACCGGATTCTATGGCAAAGACTCAGGGAGCATACTTGTTATAACACCATCGGATGCTTTTCTTATGGTACATTTTGTGCATGCCGGAAACGCCGAGCAATCAGTAAAAAAAAGCAATATTGAAGTAGAGAGGTTTACTACCGGGAAAATTAACATTCTATCAAAAATCCTTGAGGATAATAAAATAAAAAAAACCTGTATCGAAGGAAATAATGTAAGCTACGACTTCTATGCTGCAATAGAAAAAGAACTCGAACAAAAAAATATTAAATTTGAAAACAGGCCTGGCATAGTGGAGAGTATGAGGATAAAAAAAGACAGCAGTGAGATTTCAGCAATAAAGAAAGCCTGCAGCATCACACAGAAAGCATTTAAAGCCGTTTCAAATATGGATAAAGAAAAACTCTTCAGTCTTACACAGCGGGGCCTTGCCTTTGATATTGAAGGAAGTATGATAGAGCAGGGCTCAGAAGGCAAATCCTTTGATTTAATAGTTGCGCCGAATTCTTCTGCTGCCCTTCCACACTACGAACCGTCAAGGAAAAAAATAACCTGCGGTTTGCTTTTGCTTGATATAGGCTGCCGGTACAATAATTACTGTTCGGATATGACAAGGACAATATTTATATCAGATAATGGTGAAAAAAATCTTAAAACCGCAGGAATTTCAAAAATGATGAAAATTTATGATATAGTTTTACAGGCCCAGGCTCTCGCATTAAAAGCATGCAGGGCGGGAATTACGTGCAGGGAACTTGACCTGGTTGCCCGGAAGTTTATTGAAGACAAAGGTTTCGGCAAGCAATTCGGCCATGGGCTTGGCCATGGCGCAGGCCTGCAGATCCATGAATTGCCGACGGTATCCTTTTCTGAAGATAAGGTGCTCCAGGATGGCATGGTCATTACGATTGAACCGGGCATATACCTTGATGGAATCGGAGGGGTAAGGATAGAAGACATGGTTATAGTAAAAGACGGCGGTTATGAAAATATGTATAATGATGATAAATCACTATTGATTATTTAAATTTGTTCAGGAGAATTAAAAAATGATTACGACCAATGATTTGAAAAATGGGATGGCGCTTAATTACGAAGATAATCTTTACGAAGTCCTTTATTTCCAGCATGTAAAACCCGGAAAAGGAGGCGCTTTTGTAAGGACCAAATTAAAAAACCTTAACACCGGAGCAATAATAGATAAAACCTTCAGGGCAGGCGAGAAAATAGAGCAGGCCATTCTTGAAACAAGAAAGATGCAATATTTATATAAAGATGACCACTATAATTTCATGGATAATGAGACCTTTGAGCAGATTGCCATTCCCGATGCACAGATTGGAGAAAAAAATAAATTTCTACTTGAGAATATGGAAGTAACTGTTGTGCTCTACAAGAGCAAGCCCATATCACTTGACCTGCCTCTGGCTATAGAGGCCAGGGTGGTAAGCACCGAGCCCGGTGTAAAAGGTGATACTGTAAGCAATACATTTAAACCTGCAGAAATTGAGACCGGAGCAAAGATAACAGTGCCTTTATTTATAAATGAGGGCGATATGATAAGGATAGATACAAGGACAGGGGAATATATAACAAGAGTCAGCAAATGATTATATATTTGTGCAAATACACTATTATGCTATAATTAGTAAAAACATGGCTAAAACATCAAGGCGAAAAGCAAGAGAAGAAGCTGTAATAATACTTTACCAGAGCGACCTGCTTGGTAAAGATGTTGATTTGATACTGGAGAATGAAGCTCTTTTTGAAAGGGAAGTTGATGAATTCACAAAAGAAATAGTTTGTGGAGTCAAAGACAATATTGAAGAAATAGACAAAAGAATAAAAAATGTGGTGGAGAACTGGTCATTTGACAGAATAGCAATTGTGGACCGCAACATTATAAGGGTGGCAATATTTGAAATGCTTTTTAAAAATGAGATACCGCTCAAAGTCTCTGTAGATGAAGCAATTGAGATATCAAAAAAACTCGGGCAGAAAGAAGATACCCCTAAATTTGTAAATGGCGTACTTGGCAAAATCCTTTTTGAGATTGAAAAGGGATGATATTGACATTTATCTTTTAAATATAATATGAATAATAAAAATACAGACAACACTTCATTATATCCTGATTTTTTAGTCAGTATAATAAACGACAGGATAAACCAGTATATTGCCGAATATAATGATGCACCCTGCGCATTAAAAAATGCAATCAGATACAGCCTGCAGAATGGCGGAAAAAGGTTCAGGCCGGTATTGTGCGCCTTAACTGCAAAAAGCCTCGGTAAAAACTGTGAGCCTGTCCTTCCGACTGCATGCGCAATAGAATTCATTCATACTTATTCCCTGATACATGACGACTTGCCTTCAATAGATAATGATGATTTAAGAAGGGGAAAACCGGCCTGCCATAAAAAATTTGGTGAAGATATCGCAATCCTTACCGGCGATGCGCTTTTTGCCGAAGCATTTAATATTATTCTAAGGCACCAGGAAGCAAATAAAGATGACCTTGCAAGGGTAATGCTTGAAATAAGCTCTGCATCCGGAGCAGATGGAATGGTTGCCGGCCAGATTGTGGATGTTTATTATGCGGGAAAAAAAATATCAGGAAAAATGCTGGAATATATGCACAGCAAAAAAACAGGAAAGCTTATTACTGCATCTGTGAGATGCGGTGCAGTTTTATCAGGAGCCAGTGAAGATTACATAAATAGATTTGGACAATATGCAGAAAATATAGGACTTGCTTTCCAGATAGCAGATGACCTTATTGACCTTGAATCTACAACTGCAAAAACGGGTAAAACAACCGGGAAAGATATGTTGCAGGATAAAAATACTTTTCCCAGTATGTATGGCATTGAAAAATCAAGGAAAATAGCCTCTGAAAAAGTATCCTGCGCAATAGAAATAATCAATAATATGGATATTGAAAGAAGCTGGCTGATAAAAATTGCAAAATTTTTACTGCAAAGGAAGAATTGAGAAGTAAAGGCAGGTTTGAAA
>Ga0209609_10000112_pt1 | contig 46163 bp, 54 predicted proteins | sample LakKivw325mmetaG_FD_184136 | JGI IMG/M metagenome (GOLD analysis project Ga0209609, IMG submission 184136) | Anoxic lake water microbial communities from Lake Kivu, Rwanda to study Microbial Dark Matter (Phase II) - Lake Kivu water 325m metaG... | ecosystem: Environmental > Aquatic > Freshwater... | reverse complement strand
CTAATACTCAGTCCATAAGAGGAATCTCATAAAGATCATTAACTCGATTTTTTCGAGTTGTTTTTGCGTAGAAACCCTTAGTATATTTTGTATACTAGTTTTCCCAAATATTCTTGCATAATCCTATAAAAATGATAACCTAAAATCGGTTAGGTGGTTGTTAATAATTTTCCCGATAATGATTATAACATTGGGTCGCATAATATGCAATAAAAAAGCCAATGTTATAGATATGATTTGTATATATAGACGAGTTAAGAGAGGAGATTGTCGCCAAATTTTTAAAATATGACAGGGTCGGACCCTGTCAAAGAGTATTTGGTAGATAAATATTTTTAATAATTTATGTCTTTATCAATCGGAATTGTTGGTTTGCCAAATGTCGGCAAATCAACTTTATTCCAGCTTATTACCAAAAAGAAAGTGAATTGCGCTAATTATCCTTTTTGCACCATTGACCCTAATGTGGGTGTGGTGGCCGTTCCGGACGAGAGAGTGGATAAGCTGGCCGAGCTGACTAAATCTGCTCGAAAGATTTATAACACCGTGGAGTTCGTAGATATTGCCGGCCTAGTCAAGGGCGCCAGTCAGGGGGAAGGATTGGGCAATAAATTTCTTGCCAATATTCGGGAAACCGACGCCGTTATTTATGTTTTGCGGGCATTTCCCAACGAGAAGATTGTCAACGTCCAACAGGGCATAGACATTTTAAGGGATAAATCAATTCTGGAAACGGAATTGATTTTAAAAGATTTGGAGACCGTGGGGAAAAGAATGGAATCTTGTCGAAAAGAAGCCAGGGCGGGAGGAAAAGAGGCGATTAAAGAGATGGAAATACTGGCTAAAATAAAAGAAGTTCTGGATAAAGGAGAAACTTTGATTGAAAAAAAATGGGAAGAAGAAGAAAGAAAAATTATGGCCGGCTATCAATTGTTGGTAGCTAAGCCTCGGCTGTATTTGTTTAACGGAGGCGAAGATGATGTGACACCTGAACTAAGAGAACTCTTCCGCAAAAACAATTGGCCATTTTTAATCATAGATGTTTTGTCTGAGTTGGATGCTTTTGATTTGAGCCCGGAAGAAAGAATTTCTTTCGGGCTACCCCAAGAGCTAAAGATTAATAATTTAATTGAGGAATCGTACCGTTTGCTGGATTTAATCACCTTTTTGACTACTGGACCGGATGAAACCAGAGCCTGGACATTAAAGAGGGGAAAATTAGCCCCTCAGGCCGGTGGAGTTATCCATAGTGATTTTGAAAAAGGCTTTATCAAGGCGGAAGTCGTTAATTGGAAAGAGTTACTGGAGGCGGGTGGATTTATTCAGGCCAGAGAAAAAGGATTGATCCAAACTAAGGGCAGGGAATACGTAGTGAAAGACGGCGACGTCATTGAAATCAAAAGCAGTATCTGAAGCGATCCCAACAAATTTTTATTTAAGCGGACTTCGGAGCGAAATTTCAAATCCGCCGACTGACAGAACAGTCATCTCGAATACTTTCAAAAGTTGTTAACCATTTTCATATAATTTGCAATTTTATTAATTTCACATAACAAAACAAAAAATTTATGAAACCGGATAATCAATTTGATTTAGTTCGAGTGGAATTTGAACTGACTCAGCGGCAAATGGATAAATATGACGGTCTTTTGTCTCAGATTAAAACGTGGACCATGACCGCTTGGGCGGCTTTATCCGGCTGGGCATTTCAGTCAAGGACGGAGGAAATTATATTTTTATCGGTTTTTGTCGTTTTGTTTTTTTTATTTTTGGATATTTCCAATAAAAGTTTCCGCCAATCTTATAAGGAAAGGCGCAACGAAATAGCCAGCGCTTTGAAGATATTTTTTCAAACGGGAAATTTCCCTGAAAATTTTATTTCTCCTAATTTGCCCGAGCATCGACCAATTAAAGCGATAAAATATTTATTTCTCCCCCATGTTTTTTTATTTTATTTGCCTTTGATCGCCATTTCTTTGTTACTTTATTGCCTCGCTTTTTGATATTTGGTTTTTTGAAACATATATGAAGAGAATAAAAACAAAAAAACGAATAAAACAAAACAAGTGCTCTGTTTATTCGTTGGATTATTTGAAGCCGGAAGTGGTGGCGGTGGCGTTTGCCAAATGTTCCCGGTCTCCGGATTCGTTTAGAAAAATCGCCCAAGAGCTGACTGACGAAAAGTCGGCGGATTTTCACGAGAAATGGGTGGTGGGGTACGGCCATAGTAGTGTGGCCGAACATGCCACCCTTCATTTTGCCATGGAGAATGTTTCAATTTTAGCCACCAAAATAATCGAAGATAACCGACTGGCTTCTTATACGGAAAAATCCACCCGCTATCAGATATTCAATAAAGAGAAATATTATAAGCCGAAAAATATTATGGCCTCTTCTTTGGCTCGGACGTACGAAGACGCCATGGATTATATTTACGACACCTATGTGGGCTTTCACAAGTCGATGAAGAATTTTATCCTTAAAAAATATCCTCTTAGAAAAAATCAAAACGAAAAAGTTTACAATACCGCAATCAAGTCGCACGTCTGCGATAATATTCGTTATTTATTACCCACAGCCACCTTGACCAATTTGGGCATGACCGCCAACGCCCGAGTTTTAGAACATGCCATCGTTAAATTGCTGTCCCATCCGTTGGAAGAGGCGCGGGAAATCGGCGCCAGAATTAAAAAAGAATCGTTAAAAATAATCCCCACTTTAATAAAGCGCGTCAAAGTTAACGACTATATCAGAGAAACAAATAAATCTTTGGCGTTTTTAGCGGATAAGTTTTTAGGCAAGCGTCCGAATCAGGCCGAGCCGGTTGAAATAGTTGAATATGACAGAGACGCCGAAAATAAACTCGTCGCCGGACTTTTATACCGCCACGCCGCCTTGCCTTACCGGCAAATTATGAGCAAAGTTAGAGCGATGAAATCAAAAGACAAAGAGAGAATAATTGATAAATCTTTAGTAAACCGCTCGGAGTACGATCAGCCCATAAGGGAGTTTGAGAATATTTATTACACCCTCGACATTTTAATGGATTATGGGGCTTTTCGAGACATTCAACGCCACCGGATATGCACCCAATTGAATCAAAGAGCGACTGTGGTTCACGGTTATGATACCCCGGAGGAAATAAAAGAAGCCGGACTGGAAAAAGAATACGAAAGGGCGATGAACCGGGCTGTCGACCTTTATAATAAATTGCAAAAAAGATTTCCCGAAGAATCGCAGTATGTCGTTCCTTTGGCTTTTCGCAAAAGAACTCTTTTTACCTGGAATCTGCGCGAATTGCATCATTTTATTTCTTTGAGAACCGGAGTCAGGGGACATGCTTCTTATCGCCGCATCGCTCAGGCCTGCTGGCAAAAGATAAACGAGATTCATCCTTTACTGGCGAAATACATCAGGGTAAATATGAATTAAAGTTTTCGTTGTTTCCACGCTTGTTTTTTTATTTTAAGTTTAAGGAGATTTTTAAAATAAAAGACCAGCGTGAACGAATGTTTTCACGCTGGGCTTAAGTTCATTGGTTTTTATTTTTAGCTAGCGGTTTGGTTCTGGCGGCGAAGATGTGAAAGAGCCCGAAGAGTGTTATGAAGAGTGATGCAATGGAAACTCCGATAAGGATAAGGTAAGAAAGTGTCGGGAGTATTATCACATAACCGAACTGCACTACCAGTCCCAGAAACAAGAGAATCCATCCTTTAATCAGACATGCAGTGCGGGCGCGTTTAAAAGGATCTGAGCTTTGATAGGACTCGAAATATCTTCTTGCCTTCCACCACCAACCGAACTCGCAATCAAAGAGCCAGTCTGCAAGAGACGACACTACGTCAATAATCCATAGAAAAAATTGTTTCATTTGATCTCCTATTTTTTATCCTGTTGATAGTTATCGCAGATAAAATGGAATAAGTCAATAGGAGAATTTATCGAGCAATGAATAATAGATTAAAGTTAAAATTTTTAATTATTTTTTTATTATGATTTTATCGGACAGAGATATTAAAAAATTGATTAAAAACAAAAAATTGGTCTTTAGGCCTGAGTTGAAGGTTGAGCAAATCGGGCCGGCTTCCGTTGATTTGAGATTGTCGCCCTGTTTTAAACTTTTCGATATTACCAAACAAACGCTTTTGGACCCGAAAAAAGGATTGCCCCATCATTTTATGAGCGAAGTGAAGATAAGGGCCGGGGAATTCTTTATTATTCATCCCAATAACTTCATTTTGGCCAGCACTTTGGAATATGTGAAAGTCCCGGCGGATATTGTTTTAAGGGTAGAGGGCAAGAGCACTCTGGCGCGAATGGGCATTTTGGTGCATACCGCCGGTTTCGTTGATCCGGGTTTTGAAGGCAATTTGACCTTGGAAATCAGCAATCAATCCAATCTGGCCGTGGCTTTGTATCCTAAGATGTACATTTGTCAGATAGCGGTGGAAACATTGTCCACGCCGGCTCAGTCGCCTTACAACAAAAGAAAAAGATCGTTATACCATAGACAGAAAGGACCGACCGAAGCCCGTCTTAAGAATTTATTTTAACGATTTTAATCTACAGGGGTCCGACCTCTGTATAAGTTAAGAAACTAAAAATGTAAAATGACCAATAGAAATTCAAAAGAAGATTTTAATCAAAGAATTTTAGTCAGTATTACCGGTTTTAAAGATAAGCACTGGCGAGACAAACTAAAAGAGGTCAAGAAATTCAATCTTGTCAAAGTCGCTTTGTTTTTAGAACAATTTAAAAAACCGCAGAGGAAAGAAATTTATCAAGCCCTTTTGAAATCGGAAATTAAAAATATTCCCCTGACTCATATCAGACATGACATGGAAAAATGGGAATTAGTTTTTTTGAAGGAGAATTTTTATTGCCGGTATTTTACCATTCATGAAGACGGTTTTAAATATTTGAAGAAATGGAGAGGGTTTTATAAAGAACTTTTTTTGGAAATGAATTTCGATAATGCTGTGGCTGAGTCCGTCAAAGTGAAGAAAATCGGCGGATTTTGCGTTGATTTGTCTCATTTCAAGGCGGCGGAAGAAAAACATTCAAAAGAGTTTGAATATGTTTTCCAAAAGAGAAATATTTCCCGTCTTTTCGGGTGCAATCATTTAAACGGGTATTCTTATCGAAAAAATGAAGACATTCATTTTGTTAAAAGTTTGAAAGATTTTGATTATTTAAAAACCTTACCCCGGTTTTTGTTCGGCAAAGTCATCGCCATCGAGACCTATAATAGCATTGCCGAGCAGTTGAAATACAAAAAATATTTAATTGGTTTTTTAGCCAAAAAATCGAAATAATTCTGTGGATAAAATTATTGACAAATTGGTTAACCTATGTTAACCTTTTTATTGTTGAAACGGACGGAATTTATGAAAGAAAAAAAAGAAAAAGAATTTGTCTCCACAGGCGAATTGGCAGAAATTCTCGGCATTAGCCGAATCGCCGTGTTCAAAAGAATAAAGAGGGGAGAAATAAAAGCGGTTAAAGTCGGCCGCAATTTTGTCATTAAAAAAAGCGATTTAGATAGGCGGTTTATTTTAAAAAACGGATAAAAATGGACCAAATTGAGGAAATAAAATCGAGAGTGGACATTGTTGATTTGATTTCCGAATATATTCAGTTAAGGCCGGCCGGTACCAGTTTTAAAGCAGTTTGTCCTTTTCATCGGGAGAAAACGCCGTCATTTTTCGTTTCCCCGGAAAGACAAATTTGGCACTGCTTCGGCTGCGGCAAGGGCGGTTCGATATTTGATTTCGTGATGGAAATGGACGGACTTGATTTTTCCGAAGCGTTGCGGATTTTGGCGGAAAGGGCGGGGATTAAACTTGAAAAAACCGACCGTCGCGTTGTCAGTCAAAAAACGAAATTGTTGGACATTTGCCGCTTGTCGGCCAGATTTTATCACAAGGTCCTACTCGAATCTCCTTTGGCCGAAACAGCGAGAAAATATCTGAAACAAAGGGCGTTGAATAAAAAGACGATTGAAAATTTTGAAATAGGATTTGCTCCGGCTAAATGGGATTCGTTGACAAAATTTTTAATCAAAAGAAATTATAAAGAAGGGGACATGGAAGGCGCGGGTTTATCGGTTAAAAAGGAAGACCGGTATTATGATCGGTTCCGCAACCGGATTATTTTCCCCATTCGCGACATCTACTCGCAAGTGGTCGGTTTCACCGGCCGGGTTTTATCCGCTGATGCGGCCGGGACTGTCAATGAAACTTCTGCTGGCGACAATAAAGATAAAGTCGCCAAGTATATTAATACGCCAGAGACGCCGATTTATAACAAAGGCCGGATTTTATACGGACTGGACAAGGCAAAAATGAAGATTAAAGAATTGGATAGCGTGATTTTAGTGGAAGGCAATATGGATGTTCTGGCTTGCCATCAAGCCGGTTTTCTCAATGTGATTTGCACTTCGGGTACGGCCTTAACCGAAGAGCAGATAAAACTTTTAGGGCGCTATACGCAAAATATAATTTTGGGTTTTGACGTCGATTTGGCTGGGCAAAACGCCACTCAGCGCGGGATTGACTTGTTGTTGGGGCAGGGTTTGAGTGTCAAAGTTTTGGCGCTTAAGAACGGTAAAGATCCGGACGAATGCATTAGAGAAAATTTGAACGAATGGAAAAGGGCAGTTAAAAATCCTCAGCCGATTATGGAATATTATTTTTCTTCCGCCTTCAAAGATAAGGATTTGAATGGAATTGAAGATAAGGGGCGGATTAGCAGAGAACTTTTGCCGGTTGTTGCCAAGCTGGGCGACCCGGTGGAAAAAGATCTTTGGTTAAAAAGATTAAGCGGAGATTTGGGGGTTTCGGAAATATCTCTGCGCGACGGTTTAAAACGGATTAAAGTTCCAGCCCCAAGAGGTAGGGGGGAAGATATTGTTCAACAGAGAACTTCTGGCGAATACCAAATAGGGGAGAAGTTTTTAGCCCTTGTTTTGAAATATCCGACCGTTGGTAAAGATTTTTTAGATAATTTATTTTTAGATATGTTTGTTGACGACCGGACGCAAATGGCGGTTAAAGAAATTAAAGAACGCCGCGGCGAAGACGGGGAGATTGATTTAAAAAAAATTAAAGAAGAGTTGAAAGACGAGAAACTTGTCAATTATTTGGATTATTTGTCTTTTATGGCCGACGAAGAATTTAAAAACTGTTCTTCAGAAGACGCCTTGAAAGAATTGAACCGTTTTTTCGTCCTTTTAAAAAGGCGATATTTGGGAAAAAGAATGGAAAAAATGATTCAGGAGTTGGCGCAGGCGGAAAAACGAAAAGACAAGGAATTGATTGAAAAAATAAGCCAAAGAATCGTTAAACTTTCGCGGGAGATAGCGGATTTAAAATAATACGTTTTTATATGGCTAAAAAAATAAAAAAAATCGGAAAGATTAAAAAATACGGTGCTAATGCCGAAAAAAAGAAAAATAAAAAAGGAGTAAAATTTTTTAAAATTAAACATTTTCGATTATTTAAGAAAAAAATTGGGAAGCGGAACGCTTTGATAGATAAACGGCGCCAAGTCAAACGACGTTTGTCGGAACGCCGCGCCGGTCATTTTGCTGAAAAAGCGTCGAGAATAAAATTCCCCCATGAACAAAAAGGAAGATTGATTACCAAAGGACGCCAGCGCGGTTTTGTTACTGAGAACGAGTTGCTTTACGCTTTTAACCGGGTAGAAAAATATTTGCCCGAATACGAAGAGTTTTTGGACGAATTGGAGAGAATCGGCATTCGGGTCGTTGATTCGAGTCAGGGTTTATTGGAAGCGCCTAAAGAAAAAGAGCCGGATGAATTGCTTTTTGATTTAAGCCAGCTTTCGGCTGATTCGATTCAGATGTATTTGAAAGAAATTGGCCGCGTTCCTTTGATTTCTTCGGCGGAAGAAGTGAAATTGGCAAAAGAAAAAGATAAGGGAGACAAGCGAGCGTCAAAAAAATTAATAGAGGCAAATTTGCGGCTGGTAGTTAGTATCGCCAAAAAATTTGCTGGTTATGGTTTAACTTTTCTGGATTTGATTCAAGAAGGGAATATTGGACTTTTCCGTGCCGTGGAAAAATACGACTGGCGCAAAGGTTATAAATTTTCAACTTATGCCACCTGGTGGATAAGACAGGCGATTATCAGGGCTTTGGCCGACCAGTCGCGGACTATTAGAATTCCGGTGCATGTGGTTGAAATTTTGGGGCGGTTTCAACAAGCGGACAGATATTTGGTTCAGCAGTTGGGACGTCAGCCCACGCCGGAAGAAATCGCCGCGGAGATGGAGACCAGCGTTGACGACGCTAGATATTTGATCAAGATCAATCAGGATGTCATTTCCCTTGAAACTACGGTCGGCGATGACGATGACAAAGATGCGGAGTTAGCCGATTTTATAGAAGATGTTAAAAGTATCGCCCCGGATAGAGCGGCTGCTTTAATGCTTTTAAGAAAATATATAAAAGAGATCGTTGATGAGCTGGCGCCGCGCGAGCAGAAAATTTTGGACATTCGTTTCGGCTTGACTGATGGTGTAGCCCATACCTTAGAGGAGGTGGGCAAAGTTTTCGGCGTCACCCGGGAAAGAATTCGCCAGATTGAAGCCCGGGCGCTTGAAAGGATTAGGGAGTTGAAGGGTATTGAAAAAGTTAAGGATTATTATTAGAATTAGAGTTTAATCGTATTTACAAAAGGAGGAGAGATGAAACTGAAAGAGATTATTATTCGGTTTTTGAGTTTTTTGATTTGGATAGGGGTTGTGATTATCGGTTTCGGCATTGTCACGGCTGCCATTGGTTTTTTGGTGCCTTTGGCGGCGGCAATTGTAATTTTTGTCACCCCGGTGGCAATATGTGGTATAGCGTTTTTATTGTTTCTATCCATTCGGCGATTGTGCCGGGGGAAAGGGGAGTAGTAATAAAAAAATTCGGGTCAACGCAAGGCGGCCCGAATTGTTATTTACAACAATTTAAAATAAGGTATAATTTATTACTGAGATTTTGTTTGTTTGTCTTTATTTTATCCATTCATTTTACATTTGTATTATTCCGGGGTAGCTCAATGGTGGAGCGACTGGCTGTTAACCAGTAGGTTGTGGGTTCGAGCCCCACCCCCGGAGCCATTGTGCACGAACAGAGGTCAAAGCCTCTGTTCGTGCTTTATTCCTCGGCAATTTGGTTGGTTCTAATACTGCATATTTTCTCCCGCGCAAAATGACAGATTTTAGATTTATGGGACCTGACTCCCATTTATTCCCATTTAAAACATTGATGAATAAAGCAATTCAGAACGAAAATTCAGGTTTGGCGCGATTTTAACTTATTTTTTATAGTTAACGTTCTATAATGATGAGGTGGAACCTCACCACTTCACTACTAACAAAAATTGATCAAAATTATACCATTTCCAAAAATTTGTTTTCTAATCCTTTATTCATACGGGACTTAGAGAATCTGTTTATGGAGCCAGACCCCAATACTAGATCATTCGGCAGTCAATTATTCCCATGTTTGCCCGCTGATTAAGGCAGAAAATGAGACCGACCCAAGTGGGTTAAATAGGCTTATTTAGGTCCTTTTTGCATCTTGACAAAAAAGCAATTTTGTGATAAGATATATGCATTCAATAAGATAATTATAATCAAAAGGGAGGAAGAAAGAATGCAAAAGTTCTTTAACAGTATCATGGGTTTACTGATGTTGCTTGCCGTATTGGGCCTCTCAACAACCTCGGCGGTATATCTCGGCTCAAAAACGCCGTTCTTCCAGTACACGAAGTTAGTGGGGAGGATGGTCGTGGCCGTCCCAACACCAGCAATTTTTGGCTGGACTTGGTGGGTATCGGCTGTAGTATTAGCAGTAATATTCCTAATTAGACCGCTTAGAAAAGCAGCCACAGACCCATTTTAGTCCAGTCAAGCATTTGACAAAGGAGCATGTATTTGCTCCTTTTTTTTAAAACGATATTCAGGTCTTGGCGAATGGTTCAATGGTGGTATAATGAAATGGAATTTCAAGATCTCAGATTACAGGTGAAAACTGCAAAATAAAAAATTTTTTATTAGACGATAAAATAAGAGATGATTTAGTTATAAAAATTTAATTTATGAAAATGAAAAATTTTATTTTAATTATCGCTTTAATTTTTTTAACCGTTTTGGTCAGCGGGTGCGTTCAATCGGCATCCACGGAAATGAATCCTGGGCCGGCGATTCAAGAAGAATCAGTAATAGATCAACCGGCAGTTGACTCAAATCAACCAGCGCCAAATCCATTTCAAAATACTGGCAAAAAATGCGCTAATTATAAAAGAGACGGCGTGGCAACGGAGTATTGCGCCACTTGCGGAGATGGACTTTGCGAATCCATGGAGACGTGCCATTCTTCAGCTATAAACTGCACATCGCCGCTTGATTGCATGAAAACCGACGATTGCGGTCTTTTGTATTGCCCCCAAGATTGCAAATAGCAATTCTACGAGGTCTCGCCTCGTAGAATAAAAGGCCAGACGTCAAGTTTTTCAGTAATATTTTAAAATAATATGAGTTACCTTAAAGATAGTTTGATAAACGACGAACAATTAATTTATCGCACCAGGTTACATTGGGTAATTTTTCTTTTGCCCACCATATTTTCTTTAGTTGTTTTTATGTTTTTTATTATCGACGATATTTCTAATAATGAAATATCCTTACTTTCCGCGGTTATAGTTATTATTTTGTGGCTATATTCTTTTATTTATTTTAAAACCTCGGAATTCGGGGTGACCAATAAAAGAGTGCTGTTTAAAACGGGTTTTATTGGGAGAAATTCTTTAGAAGTTTTTTTGACTCAAGTGGAAGCGATTGAAATCAACCAAGGAATTTTCGGTCGTTTATTAAATTATGGCGCGGTTATTGTTAAAGGAAGTGGCGGCAGTGCCAATTCCTTTTTTCAAATTAATAATCCTTTGGAGTTTAAAAAAAAGATTCAGGAACAAATTACATTATCTCAAGAGAAAAAATAAAAAAGATTTTTTAACAAGGTTTTTAGTGGGTTTTTTGACAGGGTTTTGACAGGGTCCGACCCTGTCACGGTATAACAGGGTCGGACCCTGTCACGGGTTAACTGTCACGGGTTAAAGACTTGAAATGAGAGTAGTTAAAATCAGAAATTTATCCCAGCAATTTTTTTAGTTGCGGGGATTTTTTTGTTTGATTGAAATCAGAGAATAGTGTATTATTAAAGCCATACTTAATTACTATATTGGAACTGAACGTTTATTTTTGACTTCAATCAAATATGAAAAAATCGTCAGGCTGATGAAACCGCCGTCAAATTTTTGAATAAGCGGCATCGAGGTTGGGAATATTAATGGTAATATTAAAAATATAAGATAAATTTATTATGGTTTTATTACAAATTTTAATAGCAACGTTTTTAATAACCCTGTGTGTTTGGATTGCCGTTCCATTGATGTTAATCAATGAAAAAACGCTTTCTAATATTACGTTATTTTTAGTTTCCTTATCGGCCGGAACATTAATCGGCGGCGCTTTTCTTCATTTATTGCCAGAAGCGGCAGAAAAAATAGAAACAGAAGGATTATTTTTTATGTCATTATTATCTTTTATAGTTTTCTTTTTAATAGAAAAATTATTGCATTGGAGGCACTGTCACAAGGATAACTGCATAATTCATACCTTTGGGTATATGAATTTATTCGGCGATTCCATACATAATTTTATCGATGGGTTCGTTATAGCCAGTGTATTTATTGCGGATTTTAAATTGGGAATTATCACTACATTGGCTATAGCTCTCCACGAAATTCCGCAGGAAGTCGGAGATTTCGGAGTTTTATTGCATTCGGGATTTAGTAAAATCAAGGCTCTCATATGGAATTATGCTGTTGCTCTGACTGTCATATTAGGTGGAGTCGCGGGTTATTTTATTTCTTTTCGATCGGAGAATATAATCAAATACCTGCTGCCCTTTGCGGCGGGAGGATTTATTTATATAGCCGCCTCTGACCTGATGCCAGAAATAAGAAAAGAGCCCATTATTAAAAAATCGATTATTTCTTTTGCTGTGTTTTTATTTGGCATAGGTATAATATTTGCGGCAAAATTCCTTCCTAGTATTTAATCTGTCATCAGCGCTAATATGGATTTGTTGCATTTTTATCGTATGCCCTTATTCAAGGGGCATATTTTGTCGGCTGTTGCCGCCCTGCAGGCGGTCAAGAGATTTAGGAAAGCGATGATTATTTCATTAACCGTCGCGGTTTTCTCGGTTTTAATCGGGATGGCTGTTTCGTTTTTTGGCGATTTCCAACCGAGGCGACGATTGTAATGATTAATTTTGTGATATTTATTCTATCTTTATTATTTAAGCGGGCTTACGCGTAGATTTTACGCGGTTAAGCGTTTTATTTTTTGAATATGGCAAATGAACAAAATAAAAAGAAAATGCGCGCCGTTGCCATTATTGTGAACGACGGCAAGGTTTTGCTTATGCATCGCATAAAACGCGGCAAAGAGTATTACGTTCTTCCCGGCGGTGGTGTGGAAGAAGGGGAAACCGTCGAGCAAGCGCTTTTGCGCGAGACGCGGGAAGAAACATTACTCAAAACGGAAATAGAAAAATTGATTTACCATCACTTTTACGACGATAATACGGAGCAGTTTTTTTATCTTTGCCATTATATTTCCGGCGAGCCAAAACTCGGCGAAGCCAATGAAGCGAGAAGTATGAGAGAAGAAAAAGATAATTTTTACTGTCCGGAGTGGCATGAAATAAAAAATTTACCGCAAATACTTTTATATCCGCTTGAGATTCGCGACTGGCTTATTGATGATGTAAAAACGAATTTCATAAATACGCCCAGAGAAGCCGTTTTAAAAGTCTCAGAATTGCGGCAGTCGATTTAATAAAAAGAATAACTTTAGAATATAAGCCGAATTTTAAATAGTCGCTTTTTTATTTTTTATTTTAGTGTTATAATGAATAAGTTGGCGAACTCGAACATTTTAAATTAAGGTTGATTTTTTTGTCCAGCGATAAATTATAATATTCTAAATAAAATAAATATAAAAAATATATGGAAGAAAAAACAAGTTGTTATTCAAGACCAAGGTCGGGCGCGATAATTTTAGGTATAAGTTTCATTATCGGTTGCGCTCTTGTTTCTCAGACATTTTATAAAGTGAAACAGCTGGACAACACGCTTTCCGTAACCGGTTCCACTAAACAAAAAGTGGTTTCCGACGCGGTGAAGTGGGTGAGTGGATTTTCCCGCACCATTTTGGAATCTGATTTGAAAAACGGTTATGTTCAAATGAAGGAAGACGAGGAGGTGGTTTCGAAATTCCTTAAGGAAAAAGGGTTTACCGAACAAAATGTCGTTATTTCGCCAGTGTTTATGGATCAGGTGTATAAATATGACGCTAGTGCGCCCAAGGAGTATACTTTGCGGCAGACGGTCGAATTAAAGTCCTCAGAGGTGCAGAAAGTCACGGAAGTGTCTAAAAATATCCAAGAGGTGATCAACCAAGGAATTCTTTTTTCCACGCAGTATGTCGAATACGTTTACACCAATTTGCCGGAATTGAGAATCAATCTTCTCTCCGAAGCCATTAAAGATGCAAAAGCGCGGGCGGAGAAAATCGCCGAAAGCAGTGGTAAAAAAGTTGATATGATTAAATCCGCCAGCATCGGCGTAGTCCAGGTTTTGCCGGTTAATTCCGTGGAAGTGAGCGATTACGGCGCCTATGACACCTCCAGTATAGAAAAAGAAGTGATGGTGACGGTCAAAGCGAGTTTTAACATGAGATAAAAAACGCGCGTTAGTTATTTTTAGAAATTAATTATTAGTGTTAGATGACTATGGTCAGCGATAAATCAAAAAAATTTTTTATCGGTATTTTCATTTTAATTTTTGTTTTATTCCATCCTTTAATTATCAAAGCGCAAGAAATCCCGGAAATTCCGGCTGAGGTCAGAAAAATGGTTTCCGAGAAAGATCTCTTAGAAATTTTTTGTTTAATGACTAAATGGAAAAGCGGAAAGTTTTTTGCTTCTCTAGACGCTTTAGAAGAAGTTTTAAGAATAAGTTTGCAGGAATTGAATAAAGTGGGTATTGAGGCGGAAATGCCTAATTTTAGCTCTTATAGATCTCAGGGGCAAGAAAAGCTGAATATTATTTGCCAAGCAATCAGTTGGGAAGAGGCGCAAACAAAGGCCCGAGATTTTATCAATTTTGGCGAGTCAGTTGGAAACGATTTAAACAATATTAACGGCGATTGGGGACAGAAATTAAAAATCAAAGGGGAAGAATTAAGAAAAATGATTTTGGAGCAAGTGGATGTTTTAGAAAAACAGGAAAAAACAAAAATAGAAGAAGAAATAAAAAACGAAATTAATCAATTGACAAATCAATTAAGGAGCCAATTGGAACAACAAGCTCAAAATATGAGTTTTGCTAGCGAAGAACAGGCCCGGGCCTTTGGCGAATCAGGCGCGCGAAGAATTAAGGCGACAATTGAAACAAAAGCCCGTGAGATAGTTGATCAGAAAAAGGGGAAAATAGAAAAAAGAATTAATGATAAGGTGTCGGAAATTGTCGGCTGGCCGGTTGAAGAATTCAAGGCTATAGGAGATAAAATGGCAAAAATTGAAGAAACAATAAAAAAGACGACAGGCGATAAATTAAAACATTACGAACAATACAAAATTCAAGCCATGGCCAAAAGAAAAAGTTTGATTATGGCGGTTTTAGATAAAAAAATAGGGGAAGCAATTGTTTTAATAAAGGAAAAATCATCTTTCTTAGATCAGGCTCGAAAAAATGATCCAAGCGTAAAAACAAGCGATGAATACATCGTCGAGTTGCAGACAGATAGGGAAATTTTGGCAAATAAGATTCAGTCAGGAATCGACCAGGATGATGAAGGGATTATAAATTCAGCGATTGATGAAATGAAAAACAAATGGCTGAAAATCAAGGGTGAACTGGAAGAAGATTTGGCTAAAAGACAAAAGCCAATAGAAGTTTGCGCTTTAATTGTTTCTCAAATTTCTCAAGTTAAGCCTCAAGTTGAACAAGGGTTGTCCCAAATGGGATTGGCGCAAGATGAGATAGAGTCTAAAAAACAAGAATGCGGTCTTAGCTCAGGGGCAATTTGTGAAAAAGTGGCGGATATTTACGAACAAATATCTCTCGCTAAAGAAAAAACAGAATTATTACTTAATCAAATAAAAGAGGTTCAAGAAGAGTGCATTAAGGTGAGTGAGAACACGGTTTGGGACGAAAAATTTTTAAAATCAATAACCGATTTAAATAATAACGGCTTACAATGGCAAAATGAGATAACTTTATTGAAAATTCAATGGTTGAAAAATAAAAATGATTTGGAAAAAGAATTAGCCAAAAGGCCCGACGTCAAAACAATTTGCGATTTAAAAGAATTGAAAAGGGGGAGAACCGACATTCAGAGAAAACTTGACGATATTAATGACCGTTTAGAAAGATGTGATCAGGGTTGCGTCGGCACAACTGAGGCCTGCGTTTCACAGGCGAGCGCTTGTGTGCTTTATCAGAGCCGAAAAGTCGAATTTGAGGCGGCTATAAAAAAGGGGGAAGAGACGTTGGCGAAATTCGGCGTTTTTGAACAAAAATGTGCCAGTCCTTTAAGCCCCTCTTTAAAAGAAATTATTGACTTAGCCCTTGAAATAAAGCAATCGGGGGAAGATTTTATTAATTTGCACAAACGAGCAATAGATTAATATGACAAAAAAAAATATTATCATTATTATTGTTATTTTAATAATTTTAATCGTAGGATTTTTTTTATTTTTTCGGCCTGATAAACATAGATTAAAAGTCGATTTGAAGGGGATTGAATCTTTAACTATAAATATGCCCTTTGAAAGCGGCTTAGAGGAATTAGAATTGGATAGTTTTGATTTGGGAATTGGCCTATCTTCTGATTTTTTTTCGGATATTCCCGTTAATACAGATTTAGGTGATGAGACATTTGAATTAGGAGACCCAAATATTTCAGTGGAAACATTGCCAATTCAAAGCGGAACGCCGCCGGCCGATTGGTAGCCAGATCAAGCCACTTGCGATAAATTTAAATTAGCTCCTTCTTGCGCTCTAGTACCGGCAGAATATAGAGAAATATGTCAGCAATGCAGCAAAAATAAGAAATAATTGCATAATTGTTAAAATTCGGCCAAGGTTTTTTAAAAAAGGGGCCCAAAAGGGGATTAGGCTTGTCGCTAAAAAAATAGCAGTCGAGAGGCATTTTTTATTTAAAAAAATGATAATCGAACTACCCATTTTCCCTTGATTTTTTGGGAAAATTTATGATATTTGCGTTAAATAATTAAATAAAAAGAATAACGTAATTAAGATAAAGAAGGGAGGAGTGTTCAAATTGGGAGAGTTGGGCGATTTAAATACGGCGGAGGAGCGCTACGAGTTAGAGACATTGGGAAAGTGTTTTTAGATCTTCTCGGCGGGGCCATGAAAAAAGAATTGGAATATTATTACCAGAAACTGAGCGAAAAGCGCAATCGGGTGAAAAATATGTATAGTTGTCACTTAAATTGCGTTGAATTCGCAATAATGGATGTCCTGTTTGTTACCAAAGAACTTGTAATTGAAAATCGGGCGGATTAAACTCCGCCCCTTTTATTTTATAAAGTTTCTGTGGATAATTAATATTGACTTATTGTAAAGTATACATTACAATAAGTAATATAAACATAACTTTATTCATATGAAATATCAGCAATTTAAAAAAGTAAAAGCGCTTGTTGCCTCATTTGTTTCCGCTACTGTGGCTATCGCCGTTGTTTATAATAATATTGTTTTGGCTTTAGCCGGAGTGATAATCGGCATACTTTTCCTTTTTTTGGTCAGGAGAAAAACAAAAGCGGTTTTAGTGGACGAGAGAATTCAAACTATCGCCGGTCGCGCCGCTCGTCTGACTTACACAATTTTAACCGTGATTCTCGCTTTTCTCTCTTTGATTTTTATCGGCGCCGGTCGGCGAACCGGAGAGGCGAATTACGAAGCGTTAGGCGTTATTTTAAGCTACATAACTTTATTTAGTTTGGCTTTATATTCTCTTTCTTATAAATACATGAGTAAAAAATATGGAGAAAAAGACGACGAACAAGATTAAGGTTTTTCGGGCAATGCGCAATATGACGCAGGAAGAGCTGGCCGAAAAAACAGGCGTTACCCGCCAAACGATCATTGCTATTGAAAAAAATAAATATGTTCCGTCTTTGGAACTGGCATTTAGAATTGCGAGAGTTTTTGGAGAAACAATTGAAAATGTTTTTCAATACCAAAATAATAATTCGTAAACGTATGAAGATTTTTAAAAAAATCGACAAAAATTTAATTAGCTATGTTGCTGGCGCGGGTATTTTGTTTTTTCTTTTCGTGTTTTTTATCACTTGTGCGCAAATCGGTTATGGTGTTAAAAAACATTGCGCCTTGGCGCAAAACAGATACGGCGGCGAATGTGTCGACGCTTTAATAAGTCAAGTCGCCGACCCTTCCGCTCAAAACGGAAAAAATGACGCCATCTGGACTTTGGGGCAATTGGGAGACAAAAAGGCCTTGCCGTTTTTGGGAAAATATAACACAGGAGAACCTCTTCCCGCCCGCGAAAAATGGGACGAAGGTATCAGCCAGTACGAATTGCGCAAAGCCATTAAGCTTTTAAAGGGCGGATTTAATTTGTCGGCCTTTGTCTGGCGGGACTAAAAGAGCGGACTTTTTGATTTGATTAGTTTTCAACGCCACGAGTCCGGCGTTTTTTATAAGCCGAAAGAATATTGTCTTTTAAGAATAAATTTGTCATACTAAAATACAGTGATAAATATTTAATTTTTTAAAAATAAAAATATGCAGTTTCCTCACGATTTTGATTTGAGACCGAGAAACGTTTTAAAGATCGTCGGTTTGATTTTGATAGTTATTGTTGTTATTGCCTTAAGTTTTCGTTTAATTGGTTCGGCAGTTAATTCTTTGGGCGCAAGAACTGGTTTGAGTATTAGTCAAGAAGCGCCCGTTTTTAACGAATCTTACTATGCCAAAGGCGTCGATTCTTATGAAGAATCAGCCAGCGCCGTTGGTTTGTCCCTCCGTAATGTGTCGCCTTCGATTCCTCCAAGTCCGGATGGTCCGACGGTCGGCGATAATGCCGAAGAATTCGAAGTGACGGAATACAATGCGAACATCGAAACGCGTTATTTGGAAAATGTTTGCGGCGAGATTGCCGCCCTGAAGTCGCGCGCTGACGTAATTTTTGAGAGAGCTAATGAATATGAAAAAAGTTGCAGCTATGGTTTTAAAGTTAAACGCGAGAGCGTGGCGGGAATTCTGGAAATTATCAAGGAATTAAACCCCAAAGAATTAAATGAGAATACTTATACCATTAAACGCTTAATTGACGACTATACAAGCGAATTGGAGATTTTGGAAAATAAAATGAATTCGATTGAGGAGACTTTATCCAATGCCGTAAAAACTTACGATGATATCACCAAGATTGCCACCAAAGTTCAAGACGTGGAAAGTTTGGCAAAAATCATCGACAGTAAGATAAATATTATTGAAAAATTGACCCAAGAGCGCATTAAGATTAACTCTCAAATGGAACAGTTGGAACGTTCTAAAGCCGAACAACTCGACAGGTTGAATTATACTTATTTCAACGTCTATATTTTGGAAAACAAATTCGTAGATTGGCAAAATATAAAAGATTCGTGGGTGGAAGCGGTCAAGGCGTTCGTGCGGGACATTAACGGCGTGTTGCAGGACATAACTGTTAATTTGGTCGCCTTGATGTTTTCTATTTTGCAGTATGCTGTTTATTTGTTCATCGTTTTATTGGTGGCGAAGTACGGCTGGCGGCTGATTAAGTACGTTTGGAAAAAATAATAAATTTGATAATTTTATGGACTTTCAAAATTTTTTTGTCGGCAATCAGTTATTTGTTATTCTGGCCTTGGTTTGGGTTTTGCCCTGGAAAGGCGTGGCTTTATGGAAAGCCGCTCGTCTTAGCGATAAATGGTGGTTTGTCGCCATCTTGCTTTTAAATACCCTGGCGATTCTGGAGATTCTCTACATTTTCATTTTCAGTAAAAGAAAAGAATTGGGGAACAAACAACCGAAATTACCCTTAGAATAAATGGACAGAAAAAGAGGACTACAATTATTAAAACAAAACGTCCAAAATCAGAATTTGATAAAGCATTGTTTGGCGGTTGAGGCGGTAATGACGTCTTTAGCCGAACGTTTCGGACAGGATAAGGAAAAATGGGGCTTGGCCGGACTTTTGCATGATATAGATTACGAGATGACCAAAGACAAGCCGGAAGAGCATTCTTTGACAGGCGCCAAAATGCTGGAAGATTTTGGCGTGGAAACGGAAATTTGTCAGGCGGTTAGGACTCATAATGAAATTCATAAAATACCCTTGCGAGGTTTGATAGAAAAAGCTCTTTTTGTTTCCGATCCGGTTACCGGCTTAATTGTCGCTTCGGCCCTGGTTTTGCCGTCGAAAAAATTAGCCGATTTGCAGACAGAAAGCGTTTTAAACCGATTTAAAGAGAAGAGTTTCGCTCGCGGAGCCAATCGCGAGATAATTCGGCAGTGCCAGCCGCTTTTGGGTTTGGAGTTGCCGGAGTTTATGCAAACAGCCCTGATGGCAATGCAAAAAATCGCTGGCGATTTAGGACTTTAATTTTTTAAAAGAAATGATCAGAGTTTCGCCGACAACCGGCTTAAATTTATTTCAAGAATGCCCCCGTTGTTTTTGGTTGCGTTATAATCGGGGGATATTCCGCCCCAAAGGGATTTCTTCTTCTTTACCGGTCGGACTTGATTTGATGATTAAGAAATATTTTGATTCTTATCGCCGTTTAGGTAAATTGCCGCCGGAGCTTGAAGGCAGAATAAAAGGAAAGTTAATGACTGATTTGGACATTCTGGAAGAATGGCGCAATTGGCAAAGCCATAAATTGGAATACGAGCACAAAGATTTAGGCATTACCTTATTCGGCGCTTTGGATGATTGTTTGGTAGAAGGCGAATATTATTTACCCCTTGATTATAAGACAAGGGGATATCCACCTAAAGCGGGTCAGGCGGAAGAATTTTATCAGACACAATTGGATTCTTATTCTTTGCTTTTGTCAAAGAACGGATATAAGACAAAAAATTTGGCTTATTTGATTTATTTTTTTCCCAAGAAAATAGAAGTGGACTCGCTTCGGAACGGCGGGAAGGAAAATAAAAATACGCGAATCGAATTTGAGACGGAAATAGTCGAAGTGAAGACGAATGAGGAGCGAGTTGAAAAAATACTTGGAGAAATTATACCCCTGTTAAGAGGGCCGATACCTGAAAAGAATCAGGATTGCGAGTATTGTAATTATTTGGATTTAAGAAAAGAAGAAGATAGAAAACCCTCTTTGTGGAACAATTAAAATTTTTATAGATGGTTAAAATAATATTCGGGTCGGCTAAGGCCGGAATTTTATTTATTCGCCATTGAAAGGAGATTCAGCCAACGCCTATAAGAGATTAAAGAACTGTGGAAAACTTTTTTAACGGGATTGACAGATTTTTTTATTTTCTTATAATTTAGCACTGAAAGGTCGAGAGTGCTAATTTAATATAAATTTGCAAATTGGTATTATTAAATAAAGTGATATGTCTAAACTAAATCTTAAACCATTAGGTAACCGGTTAATAGTCAAGCCGATTGTCGAAGATGAGACGACTAAATCCGGCATTATTCTGCCCGATACAGTGGGCAAGGAGAAACCAATCAGAGGAGAGGTTTCGGCTGTTGGGCCGGGTAAAATGTTAGAAAATGGCCAAAGAGAAAAAATTGATTTAAAGGTCGGTGATAAAATTTTATTTGAAAAATACGGCTCAGACGAATATAAAATTGATGATCAGGAATTTTTGGTCGTTGAATACGATAAAGTCGTCGCCGTTATAGAAAAATAAAATATAAAATTATGTCTAAACAAATTTTATTTAGCGAAAAGGCCAGGGCGGCTCTGAAAAGAGGTGTAGATAAATTGGCTTCGGCGGTCAAAGTTACCCTCGGCCCGGTCGGCCGCAATGTCGCCCTGGATAAAGGATTCGGGTCTCCGACCCTGACTAATGACGGCGTAACCGTGGCGAAGGAGATTGAACTGGAAAATAAATATGAAAACGTCGGCGCTCAGTTGTTGCAAGAAGTGGCTTCAAAAACCAATGACGTGGCTGGCGATGGCACAACCACGGCCGTTTTGTTGGCTCAGGGTATTATTGCCGCCGGGTTGAAAAATGTCGCTGCCGGCGCCAATCCGATATTCATTAAAAGAGGAATAGATAAAGCCGTTGAAACCGTAGTCGACGAATTAAAAAATAAAATAGCCAAACCGGTTTCCACGCCGGCAGAAATTCAGCAAGTGGCTTCTGTCTCGGCTAATAGCGACGAGATTGGCCGCGTTATTTCTCAGGCGATGGAAAAGGTCGGTAAAGACGGAGTAATCACGGTTGAAGAATCGCAATCATTCGGCTTGGATTTGGAAGTTACCGAAGGCATGCAATTCGACAGAGGTTATGTCTCTCCTTATATGATTACCAATCCGGAGAAGATGTCCGCTGAATTTGAAGATTCGTATATTTTAGTTACGGACAAAAAAATTTCTGGATTGCAGGAAATTTTGCCGTTGATGGAGAAAATGGTCCAGTCGGGAAAAAAGAATTTAGTGGTTATTGCCGATGAAATCGAAGGAGAAGCGTTAGCCACTTTTGTTGTCAATAAATTAAGAGGAGTTTTTAATGTTTTGGCGGTTAGAGCCCCGGGATTTGGGGACAGAAAAAAAGAAATGTTGCAGGATATCGGCGTCTTAACCGGAGCCAAAGTCATTACCGAGGATTTGGGTTTGAAATTGGAAAATGTGGGCTTGAATGATTTGGGACGAGCCAGAAAAATTATAGCCACCAAAGACAATACGACTATTGTCGAAGGTAAGGCCAAGAAACAGGCCGTTGAAGACAGAATCATCAATATTAAAAGAGAATTGGAATTAGCCACCTCTGAGTTCGATAAAGAAAAATTGCGTGAAAGATTGGCTAAATTGTCCGGTGGCGTGGCGGTGATTAAAGTCGGCGCGGCGACGGAAACGGAGATGAAAGAAAGAAAATTCAAAGTAGAGGATGCAGTCAATGCCACTAAAGCGGCAGTCGAGGAAGGTGTGGTGGTCGGCGGCGGCGTGGCGTTAATTCGTTGTTTACCGGCATTGGATAAAATAAAAGTCAAAGGGGATGAGAGTGTGGGGGTTGAGATTATGAAACGGGTCTTAGAAGAGCCATTGCGGCAAATTGCCGCCAATTCAGGACAGGACGGTTCAGTCGTAGTTCAAAAAGTTAAGGAAAAAGAGGGGAATTACGGTTATAACGCGGCCACTAATCAGTATGAAAATTTGGTAGCGGCCGGCATTGTCGATCCCGCCAAAGTAACAAGGACGGCCTTGCAGAACGCGGCGTCAATCGCTTCTTTACTCTTGACTACCGAGGCCGTAGTTACCGACAAACCGGAACCGAAGACCTATTCGACTTGTTCCGCGCCTGGGTCCATGGGATCTCTCGGCGGAAGCTTACCCGACGAGGGAATGGATTACTAACATTAGTTGCGATATGATAAAAAGAGAAAGTCCGTTTGCCGCGGCTTTCTCTTTTTATTGACTGATTTTTTAACAAGGTTTATAATAATCGCAGGGTATTAGGGTATAAAACAAAGAAACAGGAGAATGATAGGATAATTAGTTAATTTTATTTGTAATTTGTAATTTGGGATTTAAAATTTTAAGAGAGACACTTATGACTCTTAAAAAATATCTTAATTTGATGAGTATTTTGACGCTTTTTTGTTGGTTAGCGTGGGTTTCCGTATTTTTTTTCATTAATCCCGACAAAGCGGGTTTGATTGGTTTTATTTTATTTTATTTCAGTTTGTTTTTGGCAATCGTTGGGTCGGTCGCGGTCATCGGATTTATTATTAGAATTCGCCTTAAAAAAGAGCCGGTTTTTAAACAAGTGGAGGTGTCGTTTAGACAAGGGATTTGGGTCGGATTTTTAATTGTCGCCTTGCTCTTGCTTAAAGGTTTGGGGTTATTAAGATGGTGGAATGGTTTATTTTTATTTTTATTTTTATTATTTTTAGAACTTTTCTTTTTAACGTCAAGAAAGAGATATAAAGTGTAGTTTTTTAAATGATTGATATCTCAATTATGCCCCAGTCCGAGCAAAAAGTTTGCCAATCCTGCGGAAAAGCATTCGTCATTGAGCCGGGCGATTTTTTATTTTACAAAAAATAAAAGTCCCGCCGCCGACCTGGTGTCCGGAGTTGTCAGACGCAGAGGAGATTTTTATTTAGATTCGTGGTTTTTATTTGACTGCCGAGACTGTCGGAATTGTTTATTTTGCGCTAATTTAAGGCATAAAAGTTACTATATTTTTAACAAACAAGTTTCTAAACAAGAATTTAATAAGAATAAATCGGATTTCCTCGGCTCGTATGATAAGCTTCAAAAGTTAAAAATTATTTTTTATTGAGATGGTTAAATCAAAAACAATTCATAAATTCATGATGGGAGAAAAAATAAGGACGTAATTGGTAATTTTATTTATAATTCAAAAGAACACTGTTGCTCATTTTCACAGCTATCAGCTCTGTCCCCATGAACTTGAAACCACTTATTCTCCGGAGAGAAAAGAGGTTGTCTACTGCGAAAAGTACTACCAGGCAGAGGTGGTCTAAAGAAATTAAAAATGTAAAATGATAAATCAAAAGTAAATTTTTAAATTTTAGATTTTGCATTTTTATTTTTTATCCGTAACTCAAAGAACGGAAAAAGGGCTTTAAAGAAGTTGTTTAATATCTTATTTTTTGTTATTTTATTAGGGTATTATTTGTTAATTGATTATATGCTTGATGGAATAAAACAAATTCAAAACGATGCTGATAAAGAAATTAAAGCCGTCCTTAGTAATTCGGTACTGGATGATATTTGGAAAAAATATCTGGGTAGGGGAGATGGTAAGTTAACTGTGGTTTTGCGTGGCCTGAAGGACTTACCGGTTAGTCAACGCTCAAAGATAGGTTCTTTGGCTAATCGGGTTAAAATGGAAATAAACGAAAAAATAAAACAGAAACGTCAAAATTTGGCAGTCGCCGCCGAACGGATAAACGAATCTGAAATAGACGTTACGTTGCCCGGGAAAAAAATGGGATTCGGACGCCTGCATCCGTTGACCCAGATGAAATATCGAGTGGCCGAAATTTTTTCTTCGATGGGATTTGAAATTATGGAAGGGAGAGAGTTGGAAACGGATTATTATAATTTCGAGTCATTGAATATTCCCCAAGGCCATCCGGCGCGAGACATGTGGGATACATTTTGGCTTCGCCAAAATGAAATAAAAAATAAAAAACAAAAAATAGAAAATAAGGAAAAGTTTTTATTGCGGACTCACACTTCGGCCATGCAAGTCAGGGTGATGGAAAAGAAAAACCCCCCGTTAAAGGTTTGCGTCATTGGCAAATGTTTTCGCCATGAAGCGACAGACGCTTCACATGAGCACACTATCAATCAAATTGAAGGCTTTGTCGTGGATAAGGAAATTTCGGTGGCAAACCTGATTTATACTTTGAAAAATTTTTTGGATATTTTATTTGAGCGACAGGTCAAAGTTCGGCTTCGCCCGAGTTATTTTCCTTTTACTGAACCGAGTTTTGAAGTCGATTTTCTTTGTTTGAATTGCGGCGGAAGTGGTTGCCCAGTTTGTAAACAAACCGGTTGGGTGGAAATTCTCGGCTCGGGAATGATTCATCCTAAAGTTTTCGAGTATGCCGGATATCCTCGCGGAGCGTATACCGGATTCGCTTTTGGCGTGGGATTGGATAGATTGGTAATGATGAAATATAAAATAGACGATATTCGCTGGCTGCATTCGGGCGATTTAAGATTTATTAGGCAGTTTTAGAGTTGTCATTTGTAAGCGATAGCAATTTATGAAACTAAGTTATTCCTGGCTGAAACAATTTATTCCCACCTTGAATTTATCCCCGGAGAAACTGGGGGAAGTTTTAAGTATAGGAGTGGCTGGATTGGAAGGAGTTGAAAAACTCGGACAGGGACTGGAGAAAGTGGTGGTGGCCGAAATTTTGGAAATAAAACCCCATCCGAACGCCGACAAATTGCAAGTCGTCACCGTTTTGACCAAGTCCGATTCTCAAGCGCTCAAGCGTCTGACTGTTGTTTGTGGCGCTTTTAATATTAAGGTTGGACAAAAAGTTCCTTTGGCTTTGCCGGGAGCAAAATTGTCCCCCAGTATTAGTAATCCAAATGGACTTGAAATCAAATCGGCGGTGATTCGGGGTATCGAATCAAACGGAATGCTTTGCGCCGAAGACGAATTGGGTTTGGGTCCCGACCATCAAGGAATTTTAATTCTGCCAAGTTCGACGAAGACGGGAGAAAATTTTGCGAAAGCGATGGGCTTAAACGATACGATCTTGGAAATAGAAAATAAATCATTAACTCATCGCCCCGACTTATTTAACCATCTGGGTTTTGCCAGGGAGGCCGGCGGGATATTGAATTTAAAAATGTCCGCTCGTTATTGTCCTGCCAGGAAACAAAAGGCGGTTAAAAAAAATCAAAGAATAAAAAATTCTAAAAACGGTCTGGGGATTAAAGTGGAGGATGAAAAATTATGTCCTCGATATATGGCGGCGGTTTTGGAGGGAATAACCGTGAAGCCATCGCCTCAATGGCTGCAAAATCGGTTGCGAAATCTCGGTCTTAAACCGATTAACAATGCGGTGGATATTACCAATTACGTTTTATTGGAACTTGGCCAGCCGCTTCATGTTTTTGATTTTGAAAAAATTTCGAACGCGCAAATCGTTATTCGTCGGGCGAAAAAAGGAGAAAAATTGTTGGCCTTGGATAAAAAAGAGTATGAATTGACGGATAATGATTTAGTGATCGCCGACGAAAAAAAACCAATTGCCTTGGCCGGCATTATCGGCGGCGAATATTCTGGCGTTAGCCAAAAAACAAAAAAAATCGTCATTGAGTCGGCTAATTTCGAACCGACAGGTCTTAGAAAAACTTCTTGGCGTTTAGGGTTGCGAACGGAAGCGGTTTTGAGGTTTGAAAAAGGGTTGCCGTTGATTTTTGCGGAGTGGGGGTTGTCTCGGGCGATTGAATTGATTAAAGAATTGGCCGGCGGCGAAGTAAAAGGCGAAATAAGAGATATAGAGAACGCGGTAGCGCGAAAAAAAGCGACGCGAAAAAAAGAAATTGCTTTTGACTCAATCAGGGCGGAAAAATTAGTCGGAACAAAAATAAGAAAAGAGACAATTAAACGTATTTTGAAAAACATCGGCTGTTCTTTGAAGTCGAAAGGAAAAAATTTATTGATGGTTAAAACTCCGGATTATCGAACCGATCTTGATTCTTTTGAAGATTTGATAGAGGAGATTATTAGGATTTACGGCGTGGAGAAAATAACTCCCAAGCCGATTTTAATGGAAACTCGATTAAGTTCTTTATCTAAGGAATTTGTCTTGGAAAGGGAATTAAAAAACATTTTAGTCGGACTTGGTTTTGACGAAGTATACAACTACCCCTTGATAGGAGAAGGGGATTTATCTGACGGAAAAGCCAAAAGGCTGCTAGAAATCGCCAATCCTTTGAGTCCGGAACAAAAATATTTAAGAGACAGTTTGGTCTCTGGTTTATTGAAAAATGTTCAGACAAATAAAGCGCATTTTTCTGATTTTAAAATTTTTGAAATTGGAAATGTTTTTTATCAAAATGTCTCCACAAAGAACGGAAACGGAGAGATCGAGGATGAGACAAAAGAATCAAAAAAAGTGGCTGGACTGATTTTTGACAATCAGGATAAGGATATGTATTTTACGGTTAAGGGAGTGGCGGAAACTATTTTTGAGAAACTTGGCGTTGATAAAGAAAAAATCAGGTATCAGTCCCATGGAAAATCGGCAGTGGTACGATTCTCGCAGGATAATGGCGAGATCGGCCATTTTGTTTTTTCCGAGGCCGGTATTGGTATTTTTGAATTTAATTTCGATAATTTGCTTAAATTGGCGGACGGTAAAAGTGAAAAAAAATATCAACCTATTTCCGCGTATCCGCCGATTAAAAGAGATTTTGCCTTTTTAGTTGAGAAAAGCGTGGCCTGGAAAGAAATTGCCGAAACAGTGGGCAAAATTGATCCTCTTATTAAAAAAGTGGAGTTATTTGACGTTTTTGAATCTAAAGAATTTGGTGGCAAACGTAATGTCGCTTTTCATATTATTTTTCAATCATCGGAGAAAACGCTTAAAAGCGGAGAAGTGGATAAAATTCAGGATAGGATTATCAAGATTTTACAGGATAAATACCGGGCGAAATTACGCGATTTCTGATTTTTTTATTTTAATGTTTTAAAACGAAGCGCCTATGTATTATGATATCATTGCCATCGGTGGAGCGATGCGAGACATTATTTTTTATACTCGCGAAGGTTTGGTCTTGGATAATTCCGATAATCCCGTTTGCGAGAGATTGATTGCTTTTGAATTGGGAGCAAAAGTCCATATTAAAGAAGTGTATTTTGGGACCGGCGGCGGGGCAATAAATTCGGCGGTCGGTTTCTCTAGATTGGGAATTAAAACCGCCGTTCTTGCCAGAGTTGGAGACGACCGAGAAGGGGACTCTTTGATAAAAGAGATGCGCAAACAAAAAATTGACACCCGTTTTATTCAAAAAGACAAAAGAATAAGCACAGGATTCTCTTTTATTTTGAGTTTATTTAAAAAAAGAGCTCACGCTATTTTTGCTTATCATGGCGCCACAGACTTTTTGCAACTTCCTAATAAGGAAAGTAATTCTTTTACCGCTAAATGGCTATATGTGTCTTCTTTGGGACTTAATTGGTCTGATGTTTTAGATAAAATTTTTAGGTTCAAAATGAAAAACAAGGCCTTAATTGCTTGGAATCCGAGCAATACCAATCTCCAGGCGGGTTATCAAGGATTGGCAAAATATTTGAAATCGACAGACCTTTTTATTCTTAATAAAGATGAGGCCAGGGAATTAGTGTTGTCAAAATATAGAAAAACGAACAATCTGGAGGTTAGGCGTTTATTAAAAGAAATTTATCAAATGGGCGCGAAAATTGTGGCGATTACCGTTGGTCCGGAAGGGGCTTATGCCTATGATGGCCAAAAAGTTTATTATCAGCGGGAAATGCCCGCCAAAGTGGTTAATAGCACCGGCGCCGGCGACGCGTTTTCTTCCGGTTTTATCGCCAGTTTGATTTACAAGCCGAATGATATCAAGCGGGCGCTTTATTGGGGCGTGGCCAATAGCACCTCGGTGATAAAAAAAATTGGCGCTCAGAAGGGATTGTTGACCAAAAAACAAATGCTTTCAAAATGAAACAATTAGATTTTAAAAAAACTTTAACCCTGTTGAACAAATACGGAATTAAATTCGTTAAGTCCGAAATTATTAAAACAAAAGATGATTTTAAAAAGACGGCGTACCCCGTCGTTTTAAAGATTTTTTCGGAAAAAATAGTTCATAAAACCGAGAAAAGGGCGGTGGTTTTGGATATTAGAAATAAAAAAGAAGCATTAGAAGCGTGGGGAAAATTAAGAAAAATAAGCCCCGACATTTTAAAACAAAAAATGATTCGGGGACAAGAGGTTATCATTGGTATGAAAAAAGATGCCCAATTTGGGCCGGTGATTATGTTCGGCTTGGGCGGCATTTTTGCCGAAGTTGTCAAGGATGTCAGTTTCAGGATTTGTCCAGTCGATAAAAAACAGGCAGCGGAAATGATCAAAGAAATCAAGTCGGCGAAAGTTCTGGGCGGCTGGCGGGGAAGAAAACCGGCAAAAATAGGCGACTTAGCCGACATCATCGTCAGAACGTCAAAATTATCTTTAAAAGAAAATATCAAAGAAATAGATCTCAATCCGATAATGGTTAACAGTCAAGGCGCTTTTGTCGTTGACGCGAGGATAATCGTATGACTTTGAATTTGGAAAAATTATTCAATCCGAAAAGTGTTGCTGTCATCGGCGCTTCACAAAAAAGAAACACCGTCGGCTACGGTCTTTTTAAAAATTTGGTTTTTGGCTGCGTCCATTCTTGCGCTTATTGCCGTCCTTTTAGGGGAAAAATTTTTCCCGTCAATCCGAACGTCGGTTCGATTTTCGGCTTAAAGTCTTATAAAAGCGTTTTAGATATCAAAGGCGCTGTTGATTTGGCGGTCATAGCCGTTCGCGCGGCAATCGTTCCGGAAATCGTCAATCAGTGCGTTAAAAAGAAGGTAGGGTCGATAATTATCATTTCAGCCGGTTTTGGCGAACTTAGTGTCCAGGGAAAAAAAATGGAAGACGAGATATCTGGCGTTTTGCGTCGGGCCGGCATACCGATGCTTGGTCCTAATTGTTTGGGGATTATCAGAACGGCTAATAATTTGAACGCCAGTTTTGCTCCAGCCGCGCCGCCGGCGGGGAAGGTCGCTTTTATTTCCCAATCAGGCGCCTTAGTCGATTCAATTATCGATTGGTCAATTGAAGGTCGGTATGGTTTTAGTGCCATTGTCAGCTATGGAAATAAGGCGATGTTGGACGTCGATGATTTTTTGACTTACTTTGATAGGGATAAAAACACGAGAGTAATTGCCTTATATATTGAAGGTGTTAATGATGGGAGAAAATTCATTAGAACGGCCCAAAAAATAAAGAAGCCGATCATTGTCCTTAAAGCGGGAAGAAGCGAGCAAGGAATGAAGGCAGTCGGTTCCCATACTGGAACTTTAGCCGGAAAATATGATGTTTATAAAGCGGCATTTAAACAGAGCGGAATTTTGATCGCCGAGACAATTGAAGAATTGTTTGACAGTGCCAAAGCTCTAGCTAATTTACCCAAATTAAAAGGCGAGGTGGGTATTGTGACTAATGGCGGGGGTTGCGGCGTCTTGTGCGCCGATTATTGTTTGGAACTGGGCGTACCCTTGGTAAAAATAAAAGAATCGACTCTTAAAAAGCTGGATAAATCGGGGAAAATGCATCTGGCTTATTCCCGAGCCAATCCTTTAGATTTGGTGGGCGACGCTTTAGCCGAAAGATACGAAACGGCTATTGATATTTTACTTTCAGAAAAATATATTGGCGGTTTAATCGTCATTCAAACATTGCAGTCGAATACCGAATCGGAAAAAGACGCGTTGGCGGTGATTGGTGCGAGAAAAAAATATCCGGACAAACCGGTTGTCTGCGTTTATATGGGGGGAAAATTTTCCCGGAAGGCGATTGACTTGTTGGAAAAAGCGGGAATTCCGAATTACAACGACTTGAAAAAGGCGGCTTTGGCAATGAAAGCGTTATTATAAGAACGCCGATAAACAAATTATATGAGAAACAGCTACAAGATAGCGGTTATTATCGTTTGTTATAACGGCCGGGAATATCTCCCGGATTGTTTAAATAGTTTGAAAGAGCAGACATTTTTACCTGATCGGATTATTGTGGTCGATAACGCCTCAAGCGACGATTCAGTTGATTATATAAAGAAAAATTTTCCTAAAATTGAACTAATTGAGAATAAAGGAAATAATGGTTTTGCCAAAGCCAATAATCAAGGCATAATAAGGGCTTTAAAGTCGGATTTAATCCAATCGGCCAACCGGTCCGATTTTATTTTTTTACTGAATCAAGATACAATTTGCCGGCCTGATTGTTTGGAAAAATTGATTGAACGGACGGAAAAAGAAAAAGAAAAGGAAAATGTTTTTGCCTGGCAACCGATGATTCTTTGCTGGTCTGCCGATGCAGACAGGCCCGACAAGGATTTGATTCAGACCGCCGGAGATAAAATTCATTATTTGGGTTTTGGGTTTTGCGGAGATTACAAAAAGCCAATTACCCAATTGCCCAATTACTTAAACGTCCAATTATCTAATATCACTTATGCTTCCGGCGCGGCCATGTTTATCAATGTTTTCGCTTTGAAAAAAGTCGGATTTTTCGACCAGGATTTGTTTTTATACCACGAAGATTTGGATTTATGTCTACGGGCGAGGTTTTTAGGTTATGAAATAAAATTAGCGTCCGAAGCGGTTGTTTATCATAAATATGTTGAAGGTATTCCTAAACATCGCTGGTATTGGTCTGAGAAAAATCGTTTGCTAACTTTGATAAAATTTTATAAATGGCCGACTTTGGTCTTGATTTTCCCCGCTTGGTTGTTTATGGAATTCGGCGTTTTGGGATTTTCTTTGGCGACCGGCTGGTTTCATTTAAAGATAAAAAGTTATTTTGTTTGTTTAACGCAAATCCCCAAGGCTCTGGCTAAAAGGAAGCGGATACAGGAAATGAGAAAAATAAAAGACCGGCAATTGGCGGAGTTTTTGGAGGCAGAGTTCAATTTTGCCGGCTTTGAAAATCCAATCATTAAAAAAATCATTAACCCGATTTTGGGAACTTATTGGCGGTTGGCGAGAAAAATAATTTTCTGGTAGAAATTTAGATTCAAATACAGTTTAGATACAGACCAGGTACAGGACCAGATACAGGTGCGACCTGTATTACAGGTCGCACCTGTATCTAATTCATACTTGTATTCATAAAAAGTTTGGTGGCTCGGCCACCAAACTTTTTTATTCTCTGATTTTCTCTGCCAGTTTTTTCAATTTGTCGAAATTCGCTTGGGGGCCGAGCTGGGTAGTCAGGTAGCCGGCGTATTTTTCAAAAAATATTTTTTTATTCGACTCCATGTCGGAAAATTTTTTATTTAAGCCGTGTAGGGGATAAAGTTTCAAATGAGCGTGATTGACACCCATACCCTCCATTACTAAAGCGGTTCTTTTTGTTTTGAGTTTTTTGTCCAGCAATTTAGCCACTTTTTTACCGGCTAAAAGGAATTTTTGGTAAATATTATCGGGCATTTCAAAAGCGTAAGAATCATAGTGTCGCTTGGACATCACCAAGGTCATGCCTTTGGTGTTGGGAAAGATATCAAGAATCGCCAAAAAATCTTTATCTTCCCAAATTTTAAAACTCGGTATTTCACTTTTGATAATTTTACAAAAAACGCACTTAGACATAATATTTAAGTTAAGGTAATTTATTCTCTTTATATTAGCATGACATTTAAAAAGAACAATATCGTAATCAAAAGTTTAGAATAAAATTTGGGAACAAAAGGTTTGGGAGTTAAGTTCCCAAACTTTTATTTTTGACAGTTTTGACAGGGTCCGACCCTGTCAATTTTCCTTGTTAATTTTTTCCCCGTCAGTTTTAATAGATAAAAAAACACCGCTTAAAAGCGGTGTTGGACGATGAAATTTGTTACTCCTCTCGAAGCAGAAGGATGTAGCAAAATTTTCCGGCATGTTTTACGTAGCCAACTTCTGTTAGAGATTTCGCATAGTCCATCCGGGAGATTTTCTCGTAGAGGGCTTGCCGTGATGGCCTCCAGGAAACATTGCCACTATCGTTTGAGGTCAGGTAGATGGGGCAAACAAAGTAGCGAATCGAACTTGTATCTGAATAGGCATAGAACCATTCGTCAAGTCCGTCGCTATGCGACCCCGTGATCTGTAAAGAGGAATCAAGAGTAACCACCAAATTATGGATTTGGCTGATCGTTAATGTTGGACATAAATAAGTCCGACTTTCTTGGTTCATCGCCGCGGTTGGTATGAAGACTACCAAAAAGAATGAATAAAAGCAGAGCCACCTTTTTAACATTTTTCCTCCGATTTTTTTAATTGTAACGAATTGTGACTTGATTTACTGTTTATATTCTATCACAAAATTGCTTTTTTGTCAAGCTGGTGGTAGAATAATTATTAACAGATATTCGTAAATCGTAAATTTTATTATTATGAAAGTAGCCCATCTTATTTGTAATTTTCCTCCTTATAAAGGAGGGCAGGGGAATGTCTGTTTATCAGAAGTCGAGGAATTGGCCGAGTTAGGTCATCAAGTTTTTGTTTACACTCCTCAAAATTGTAGATCCCAAATTGTAAACCGTAAATTTCAAATAAAATATCTCAGTCCACTTTTTAAATACGGTAATGCTAGTTTTATTCCCGGCATAATTAAAGATTTGAAGAATTTTGACGTTATTCATTTGCATTGGCCGTTTTTAGGCGGAAGCGAAATTTTTCTTTTATGGCGTTTATTCAGGAAAAAGCCGAAATTGATCGTTCAATACCATATGGATTTAGTAGCGCCGGGAATCAGAGGTTTGATTTTTAAATTGAACTTTTTTTTATTCGCGCCCTTGATGTTTCGATTAGCGGACAAAATTTTGGTTTCTTCCCAGGATTATTTGGAGCATTCGGACATTAAAAAATATTGGTTGAGAAATAAAGAGAAATTCGAGATTGTTCCCTTCGGCGTTAATCAAGAGGTTTTCGCCCCTCAAGACAAATCGCGAAAACTGATGGCTAAATATGGATTGAAACAAGGAGACAGGATTGTTTTATCGGCTGGAGGATTGGATTCGGCGCATTATTTTAAAGGGATAAATTTTTTAATCAAGACGGCCGGAGTTTTGACATTTAAGATTCCCGAATTGAAATTTTTAATTGTCGGCGACGGCGATTTGCGGCCGAAATACGAGCTGCTGGCTAAGAAATTAGGAGTGGGGGAGAAAGTGATTTTTGCCGGCCGAATAAACGACGAAGAGTTGCCCGATTATTACAATTTGGCCGATGTTTTCGTTTTTCCCTCTTTCGGCCGCTCCGAAGCGTTCGGACTGGTTTGTTTGGAAGCGATGGCTTGCGCTAAGCCGATTGTCGTTTCCGATTTGCCCGGTCCAAGGACACTGGTTGAGAATAATGGCCTATTGGTAAAAATTGGAGACATTGAAGATTTAAGTGAAAAAATCAACGATCTTTTTCAAAATCCGACAAAATTAAAAGAGTTCGGCATTAACGGTTTAAGAATCGTTAAAGAAAAATATTATTGGCCGGACATTGTCCGTCGATTGGAAAAAATCTATGTTCAAGCGGTTGATGCGAGTGGTCAAACAGAATAATTATTTTGTTTTTACTTTCATCGGCGTTGCGGCCGTTATTTTTTGGTATTTGAATTTTTCCGCCGGCGGACGAGCTGCTTTTGGCGGATGGTTTTATTTTTTAAATTTTCTTTTTTTTCTTGTTTATTTGTTATTTAATTCTTTATGGCTGGGGAAAATTTTGGCGCGATTTGGGTTTGAAAAAGAATTACAGTTTGTTTTCGGTGTTTTTCTTTTGATATTTTTAATCGCTTTTGGCATGGCCGTGCCAATCGTTTTGTATAAAATCAAACCGTTTTATTTATTCGGTTTGCTTTTATTTTTGAATTTGTTTATTTCTTTTTGGGCTAAAAAGATTAAATCCGAAGAAGGGGAACAGAAGTTTCCAATTCAAGATAAAGACAAGCCGTTTTTTAAAATATCCAAGCGGATTTATGTTTTATTGGTGGCGGTTTGTTGTTTTGCGCTTTTTTTACTGTTTTATAGCCGGACGGGGGAATATATCCGCAGTCCATGGGAAATCATTCATCCGCTTTATTTTTATTGTTGGCTAGCGATAATTTCAATTTTGGGCTTACTGATTTTTACCGGAATCAATTTTAAAAAATACTTGTTAATTGTTATTTTAGTTTCGCTTTTATTCCATGCTTATTTACTAATTCCTTATCAAATGGGTTTTGGCGGGGATAAATGGCGGCATCTCGGCGCCGAGAAATGGCTGATGGAAGGAAAGATTTATACGCCGGCGGCTTTTGGCGAAGAGATTTCTTATCGCCAGATCGGACCCTTGAAAATACCCGAGGTTTTCGTCGTCGGCAATAAGACGTCATATGCCAATATGTGGGGACTGACCATCGCTTTGTCTTGGCTGACCGGTTTGGACGTTTTTTGGACAGATTTGCTTTTGGGCGTTTTACTATTTTCGATTTTTTTGCCCTTTTTACTTTTGAAAATAGGAAGCTTTTTTTGCCGCAAAAAAGAATTTTTGCTTTTGCTGGTTTTTTGTTCTTTTTTATTTTATCCTTTTCAGGCCTACGGCAGTATTACTGTTCCTTTAACCTTCGCATTCTTACCTTTCCTTTTTGCTTTGATTTTCCTGCTTAAATATCTCGTCGGTTCGCCCTTACCTTACAAAAGGCCGCAATGGGGTAAGGGAAGGGAATTATTTTTGATTATTTTGTTTTTTATTCCTTTTTTGTATTTAAATTACGCTCTTTATTTGGTTTTATTTTTGGAAGTTCTTTTATTGGCGATTATTTTTAGAAATATCGGTTTGGGAGTCGGAAAAAGGATTTATATCCCTTTGCTTATTTTTTGTTTTATTCTCCTTTTGTTTTTTATCCCGCTTTTAGAAACCGCCGACCAACTTTCTTGGTTCAAATATCCATTTCCTTCAAAAATGGAAATAAGCGGCGTTTTAAAAAATTTTCCCGTTCGTTTGCTATTCTCTCAGGCGATTTTCCCCCGGGTTTACCAATATGAACAGGATAATTGGCTCTATGCCATAACCGAAGAAGGCCTTTCCCGTTCCGCAATTCTGCGGATTTTGCCTTGGGCTTTTGTTTTGACGCCTCTTATTTGGTTTTTGGCCGTTTTCGGCGTCGTTCATTATAGAAAATTGGAACGCCCGAACGTTGGCTGGCTTTTTTTCTCCATGTTACCGATAGTTTTTATCAATCAAATGACTGCCGTTTATTTTATGGAAGGGAATCATATTTTTACTAAGCGCTTAGTGGTTTTTGCTTCTTTTCTTTTTCTTTTTCCCTTGGCTTGGAGTATTTATCGTTTGTCTTTGAGTCGTTTTTTCCGCCGTAAAGCGGTCATTTTAACCCTGATTTTATTGTTGGCTTTCACCGCGGTTACCGTTTACGCCTCGGGTCCGAAATTTCAAGTTGTTACCGCCGACGAATTTAAGGCGGCCGAATACGTTTGGCGGGAATTATCAACTCAAAACGAAGTCGGCGTCGGAAAACAGGGGATAAAAAATTATTGCGTTTTGGCAAATACCTGGCCTTTGTTGGCCTTGGAAGCGATTTCTTCAAGACAAATCACTACCGGCGGTTTTCCTTATTATTATGAATACCGCCAACCGGAGAGGGTTCAGTTGTTTGATAATATGAATAAAAACCCCTCAATTCGCTATTTGGAAAAATCGCTGGAAATTACCGGCGCGGACGAGTGTTATTTTATGACTGAGGAACGTTGGATAGATTTTGAAAAACGAAAAAAAGTGGTTGAACAGGTTGATAAAATTCTCGGTCCGCATCAAAATATCGGTAAAGTGATGATTTGGCGCTACCAGCCAACGAATTAAAAGAAAGAAATGTTCTAATCCAATATTTATAGTTTAAAGTTTATATGAGATTCTTTTTACCCATTTATCGTTTTCTTTTGATTGTTGCTTGCTTGGCATCCTTTATTTGGCTTTTAAATAAAAATCTTGTGCCCGAAGGAACACTGGTATTAAAGAAGGATTTTTGTTCCGCCTCAGAGCCCCGTTTTATTTCCGACCTTTATCCGGAAAATCGAGTGGGAATTGCCGAGGAAAATGAAAGCGGTTGTTTCCAGCGCATTTTCGTGGAGCCGGCTTATTTTAGCGTCAATATTCCAAGAACATTCTCTAATGTTAAAGTGAAAATCGTTTACGCTAATCCGGATCAGGAAGTTTTTCAATTGGGACTGATGAAAAAAAGAATCAACCCTTTGGATTGGAATTTTCAGTTAAAGCCGCTGGAAAACAAAATTCTTGATAATTTGACTTGGTCTAAATTGACGGAGCAGGGGATAACGCTCTGGCAAAAGCAAAAGCGTTTTGAAAGCATTCACGCCTACGTTAATAATGTGCCTTCTGATCAAAAAACGGCGACTTTTAATTATTATTTTTCTCCGGAAGCGGTCAAAGATTCGGCGGAAGTCGCGGTTTGGAACCCGAAAGGATCATTTGATAATATCGATTATATTATCGCCGGTTATGTTTCACCGGCAATTTTTGATTCGTCGGCCGGTCAGACGGGCTGGCGAGAGCAATCCGTGGAATTTTTCGCTGGCGTCGACTATTTGAACGGCCGCGTGATGGAGTTTATATTTTCCGCGCCGGGACTGACCGAAAACCGTTACGAAATCAAAATAAAAGAGATTGAGGTGGAATTGAACCGCGCAAAAACCAGTTGGTCGAATTTTTTTTTCGATTTAAAAAATTATCTGTTTAAAAGATTTGGTAATCTAAAATCGAAGATATGAGGCGTTTTTTCTATTTTTTATTTCGGGATTTTTTTATCATCGGCGGTTTTTATTTGCTACTTCTTTTGATAATTGAAGACATCCAACCCGGCTTTGTTGGTTTTTGGCTGGAAATAAAATATCCCTTGCTTGTTGTTTTAGCTGCTGGCATCTTAGCCCTCCTCGCCTCAAAAAACGAATCTTAATTGACAAAATTGGGCAAGATCGTACATTTCATTAATATAGGCCGGGCCTGTATGAAGTAGAATGCCCGATAGAGGGGTTAAATCCTCTCTAGGCTTTACGAAATTTTTCTTTTTGATATAATAAAAAAATGGCCACATTTCTCGTAATTTTAACCATTTTAATTTTACTCGGTTTCACCGGTTTCTTTTATTTTTTCAATCGGCGGCTGAAAAAAATGGAAGAGGGAAAAAATAACGACCAATCCCTGCTGATGATTCAAGGGCAACTGCAAGGCGGATTGGGAGAGATTAGGCAGAGTATTTTAGAAACTACCCGGAATCTAACCGAAAAACTCGGCAAACTTGATCAAACCAATCAGCAAATAGTCGGCTTTGCCGATCAATTGCAGAATTTGCAGGATATTTTGAAAAATCAAAAACAAAGAGGAATTTTAGGGGAATATTTTTTAGAGGCGGTTTTAAAAAACGTCTTACCCCCGAAAAGTTATCAAATGCAGTACTTAATGGGAGTGGACGAGGAAACAGGCCAAAATTTGATAGTTGACGCCGTTATTTTCGTCAGAGACAAACTTATTCCCATTGATTCGAAATTTTCTTTGGAAAATTATAACCGCCTTATTGACGAGCGAGACCCGGAAAAAATAAAGCAATGGGAAAGGTTGTTCAAACAGGATTTAAAAAACAGGATAGACGAGACCTCAAAATATATAAAGCCGCAAAAGAATACTTTTGAATTCGCTTTTATGTTTATTCCTTCAGAAGCGATTTATTACGATTTACTGGTTGATAAAGTGGGGGCGATAAAAAGCATCACTCGCGACTTAATAGAGTACGCCTACGTTCAGAAAAGAGTGATAATTGTTTCGCCGACGACTTTTCTCGCTTATTTGCAAATGGTGATACAAGGGTTAAAAACTCTGCAAATTGAAGAACGGGCCAAAGAATTTTACAAAAATGTAGAAGAGCTGAATAGAAAAATGTTGAAGTATGATAGTTATTTTAAAAAACTCGGGCAAAATTTAGGAAGAACGGTCAGCACTTATAATGAAGCGCACAAAGAATTCGAAAGAATCGATAAAAACGTTCTTCGGATAACCAAAGAAAAAAGGGAAGAAGTGGAAACATTATCATTAGATGAACCGAGATATGATTGAGAATAAAGGAGATAAAAGTTCTTTTATCCGCGCTATTTCGGTTTTGGTCGGCACCGTGGTTGGCGCCGGCATTTTTGGTTTGCCCTATGCTTTTGTTCAAAGCGGTTTCGTTATTGGGTTAGCGTATTTATTGTTGATCGCCGCTCTTTTTTTAATCACAAAAATGTGTTACGCCGAGGTTATTCTGCGCACTTCCGACGATTTGGAAATGGCGGGTTACGTTGAGCGCTATTTGGGAAAATGGGGAAAAACTATAATTATCATTTGTTTGATTCTTGGAATATTCAGCGCTTTAGTCGCTTATATTATCGGTGTGGGCGATTTTTTACATTCCTTGATCGGTCCCTTATTGGGCGGTAACCAATTTTTCTGGTCCATAGTTTTTTGGGTTTTGACAAGTATTCTGGTTTTAATTGGTATCGGCATTGTTAGCCGACTTGAAGTTTTAATGACTTTCGGTTTGGTTTTGGTTGTTTTAATGGTTTTTATTGTTTGTTTCCCTTCCATTAATTTTAGTAATTTAAAAGAAATAAATCTTGATTTGAAGAATATATTTTTTCCTTACGGACCGGTCCTTTTTGCTCTTGGTGGCGCTTCGGCCGTGCCAACAATGAGACGCATTTTAAAGGACAAGTCGGGCAAACTCAAGAAAGCCATTATCGTCGGGTTTTCCATTCCGGTTATAATTTATCTCGCTTTTTGTTTTTCCATTATCGGTGTCAGCGGCGACCAAACTTCGGAAATCGCTATTATTGGTTTGTCTAAAATCGTCGATGGCCGAGCGTTGATTATCGGCAGTATTTTTGGCATTTTAGCGATGAGCACCTCGTTTCTCGCCTTGTCTTATTTTTTAAGAGAACTTTTTCGCCGCGATTATCATCTTCCTTTAATTCCCGCTTGGCTGATCGTTATCGCCGTGCCGGCTGTTCTTTTTGCGCTGGGGATGAGAAGTTTTATCACGGTAATCAGTTTCGCTGGCGGCGTTCTCTCCGGTTTGCAAAGCATTATTTTGATTCTGACTTATTACCAGGCCAAAAAGAAAGGGGATCGACAACCGGAATTTCAAGTTAAATTAAGCAAACCTTTAGCTTATTTTATTTATTTGATTTTTATTTTTGGCATTCTTTATCAATTCCTTTATATTTGATTTAAAAAGCGATTGGAACGTATGTTGGAAAAATTCGTTCAAGAATTATTTATTTTTGACATCACCCCGATTCAAATATATTTACTTTGGTTTTTATTGGGTTCTTTTACTGTGGCGACTCTTTCAGACTTGAAACATTTATCGGCGCAAAGAGAATTTCTCCATGTTTGGATTTTATTCGTTATCGCGGCTTTCAGCGTCGATTTTTATCACGGCTATTTTTTAAACGAAGGCATAAAGTTTTATTTATTTTTGAAATGGTTTTTGATTCTTATATTTTTTCCTTTATATTTTCATTATTTCTGCCATATCGCTTGGGGCGATATTTTTGCCAAAATGGCGGCTTGCTCTTTATTCCCTCCTTTATTAGTAATCGTTTTTATAATCTTAATCAGATTAACGGATTTTTTTACTGGATTTTTATGGAGAAGGTTGGGGCGGGGGAATCTTTATCCTTTTATGCCCGTCGTTTTTTTAGTCACTTTGGTTTTGACAATCGTTTTTGTTTTTTTGGCCAAGTCCCTTTAAAAGGTTTAAACGTCCCTTGATTTTTTTAAGGATTATGTCTAAATATATGGGGAAAAAATGAATTGTATTATCAATAAGATGATTAAACATTAATTTTATGGGAGACAATTATAACGATGATATTAACAATGACGATCTTAACCTTGATGTTGATCCCGATGCGACCGAGGACGTAGAAGAAGAGAGAGAAGCGGAGAACCCTGAAGAAACCGAGAATACTGACGAATGGGAAGGAAACGACGATTTCGGATCTATGGACGAAAATTAATTTTAGCGCCGGAGAAATTTTTAAAAGCCGTTCTCTCATATTGTTTTGAATAAAAACGAGATTGAGAGAGCGGTTTTCTTTTTATAATAACCCGCTTGATTACGCGGGTTATTTATATTTTTGAGAAAATAAGTTTCCAGAAGTTATCCACAGGGATTGATTGCTTAGTGGTAAGAAATGGTTTATAATACAGACGTTGTGGAAAACTGTGGATAAAAGTGGGGATAAATAAACTAAACTGTGGAAAAAGACGAATAAATAGCTTAAATAAAAAAAAGTAATCCACAGGCGTTATTCGGAATATCATATGTTTATTGGCGAATACCATTATTCAATAGACGATAAAAATAGACTGGGTTTACCGGTTAAATTCCGGTCAGATCTCGGAAAGGGGGCAGTGGTAACCCGAGGTTTAGATTCCTGTCTTTTTTTGTTTTCCAAAAAAGAATGGGAAAAACTGGCGGATAAATTGGCAGCCATGCCGATTAGCCAGTCAAAACCGCGGGCTTTTGCCCGCTTGATGTTAGCCGGAGCGATGGATGTCGATTTGGATAAACAAGGACGGATTAATCTTCCGGACTATCTTCGCCAGTATGCGGAAATTGGGAAAAAAGTGGTGGTGGCCGGATTGTATAACCGTTTGGAAATCTGGGACGAGAAAAAATGGGAAGAATACAAAAAAACTTCAGAAGAAGACAGCGCGGAAATCGCCGAAACTCTGGGAGATTTGGGAGTATAACGAAGTTTGATTTTTAAATTTTTTATGCACATCCCTGTTCTTTTAAATGAAACAATCGAGTATCTTCAGCCGCAGACAAATCAAAATTTTATCGATTGTACTATTGGCGGCGGCGGGCATGCGCTCAAAATTCTTTCGCTAATCGAACCGAAAGGAAAGCTTTTGGGAATAGATTTGACGCCAGAGGCGATTGAAAATTTGAAAATTAGCCAATCTGCCAATTGGCAAATAAAAGCCGAAAATAGATTGGTTTTAATAAACGGCAATTTTGCCAACATAAAGGAGATTGTCGAAGGAGAAAAATTTTATCCCGTTAATGGAATATTATTCGATTTGGGGCTTTCTTCGGACATTTTGGAAAGCGGGGGTAAGGGATTCAGTTTTATGAGAGAAGAAGAATTGGACATGAGATACAACCCCGGCTTTGCCGGTTTAACGGCTAAGGAAATTGTCAATAAGTATCCAGAAGAAAAATTGGCGGAAATTTTTAAAGAAAACGGCGGAGAGAGATTTTCCCGGCGAATAGCGAGTAAAATAGTTTCGTTTAGAAAAAAACGGGATATTGAAACCACTTTTCAATTAAAGAATTTAATTAAAGAAGCGCTGGGAAGATATTTTCATATTAAAAGTTTGGCCAGAGTTTTTCAGTCGTTAAGAATCGAGGTTAATGGCGAATTAAGAAATTTGGGACAAGGGCTCATTAGCGCCGTTGAAATTTTGGCTCCCGGAGGCAGACTGGCAGTCATCAGTTATCACTCATTGGAAGACAGATTGGTTAAGAAATTTTTTAAAGAAAAAAAAAGAAATTCCGAATTGAATATTCTGACTAAAAAACCGATTCGCCCCGAGAAAAAAGAGATTAAGGAAAATTCCCGTTCCCGAAGCGCTAAATTAAGAGTAGCCGAAAAAATATAAATAAATTAATAAAATATTATGGAAAAAAATAAAAAAAACGGACGAAAATACATTTTTATCAACTGTTCTCTCATTGGAGCTATTTTATTGGCGATAATCGCCGGTTTAATAGAAGTCAACACCGGCATCTCGTATAGCCTGGCAATGCAGAAAAATAACTCCAAATTAAAGGAATTGCGACTTGAGAATGAACGTTTATCCAAAGAGATGGCTAATTACGGCTCAATGGATAATCTTTATACGCTTTCGCATGACTTAAATATGGTGAAAACGAGCGAAATTAATTATTTAGTTTCCGCCGGCGAGGGTTTAGCGGTTAAGCATTAAACAAACTGTATTTTTTAAAAGCGAAGATTCCATAATATTTATAAATTAGACAATTAAAAGGATGATTCGTGTCGAAGACGCGCGCTTTTTAAGCGAGAGGCGGTTGAAAATATTGACGATTGGTTTGTTTATCGTCGGACTTTTGATTATTGGACGCCTTTTCCAGCTTCAAGTTTTGGGACGTGATTTTTATGGTGAAAAAATTTACGCCCGGAACACCGTTTCCCAGTCAGTTCCCGCCGAACGGGGGAGAATATCCGTTTATGAAGGAGAGAAAATATACCCCGTCGCGGTAAATGTTTATAAGTACAATCTTATTGTTTCTCCAGCCGAAATTGACTCCCCAAACGAATGGGTGGAAAAGATGTCCTCTTATTTGGGATTAGACCTTAATCAAATGTCTTCCCAACAAGGGGAATTTTCTTTGATTAAAGAGGGGGGCGAAGCGGATAAATTAAAATCGATTCTAAACCGTCTTTCGCAAAAAAATGATTTTTACGAACTTTTTAAAAAAGACGTCAGCGCCGAAGAAGCCGAAGCGATCAAAAATCTTGGACTTAAAGGAATAACTCTAGAGCCAGTGTCTCAGCGCTATTATCCGGAGAAATCTTTATTCGCCCATATCACCGGTTTTGTCAGTAAGAATGAAAATTGCGACGGTAAGTCGCCTTCCGAGCACTGCAACGGGCTGCAGGGACAATATGGATTAGAGGAGTTTTTTAATCAAGAATTGTCCGGCGTTCCCGGTTGGTCCAGTGTCGAAAAAGCGCCAGGAGGCTATTTGATATCTTCATCCAACAATGCCGTCCAACCTCCCAAAAATGGGATTGATTTGGTGTTAACCCTGAATCGTTCTATCCAGTTTTTTGTTTGTCGGGTTTTAGAAGACGCCCTAAAAGAGTATCAAGCCAGTTCGGGGTCGATTATAGTCATCGCGCCGGAGACCAGCGCTATTTTAGCTCTTTGCAACAAGCCGGATTTCGATCCTAATCGGTATTCCGAACAAAAAAATTTTTCGTTGTTTAAAAATTCTTCCATTGCCTCGATGTTTGAACCGGGATCAATTTTTAAGATAATAACCATGGCCATGGCATTGGACACTAAAGAAGTCACTCCTGAAACTTCATATTATGACCGCGGATCGGTTCAGGTGGAGGATTATGTTATTTCCAATGTGGAAAAACGCTCTTACGGCCAAGCGACTATGACTAATGTTTTGGAGCGGTCGATAAATACCGGCGCCGTTTATGCGGCCAATCTGGTCGGAAGAGAAAAATTCAGAAATTATTTGAAAAAATTCGGTTTCGGTAGTTTAACGGGAATCGAATTGGCGGGCGAGGCTCTGGGGGATATTAAAAACCTGGAAGAGGAATCTAAAACGTATTTGGCGACAGCTTCATTCGGCCAAGGGATTTCCGTTACCTCGATTCAGATGGTTAATGCCATTGCTGCCATTGCCAATTCCGGCAAACTAATGAAGCCATATCTTGTTCAGTCGTGGACGGAAGACGGCAATAAAAATATTCGTTCGCCTCAATTTATTCGGCAGGTAATTTCGCCGTCTACGGCGGCCACTTTGACGGCGATGATGGTTTCCGTGCTGGAAAACGGTTATGGCCGTCTGGCTAAAGTCAAAGGTTATTATGTGGCGGGTAAAACAGGAACGGCTCAGATCCCTAAAAAAGGAAGAGGTTATTCAGAGGATGCTATTCATTCTTTTGTCGGTTTTGCTCCGGCCACCAATCCGAAATTTGTCGCCTTGGTTAAATTGGATAATCCCAAGATAGGCAATTTTGCCGAATCGACAGCGGCGCCCGTCTTCGGGAAAATAGCGGACTTTATTTTAAAATATTATAATGTGCCTCCGGACAAAAAAGAATAATATGTTACTGAAAATTTTACAAAAATTACTTGCTCGGCTTGCCAAATTGACCATTAAAAAATACAAGCCGATGATTGTCGGTATTACCGGCAGCGTGGGAAAATCTTCGACCAAGGAAGCTATTTTTGTCGTTTTGGCTGATTATTTTTCTTGTCGGCGAAATATGGGAAATTATAATAACGAACTGGGTGCGCCCTTGACGGTTTTAGGTTATCGCTCGGCGGGCAAAAATTTTGTCGGCTGGCTGAAAATTTTTTCGCAATCTTTCAAAAATCTAATTTTTTCAAAGGACGATTTTTATCCTAAAGTTTTGGTTTTGGAGATGGCGGCGGACAGAATGGGGGATATTGAATATTTAACCAGGATCGCCCCTCCGGATACGGGTGTGGTGACGGCGATCAGTCCGGCTCATACTGAATTTTTAGGAGGATTGGAGAATATTGTCAAAGAAAAAGGAATATTGATAGGCAAATTGTCATCCAATGGTTGGGCGATTTTTAACGCCGATGACGACAAAACGATGTCAATGAAAGACAGAACTCGGGCAAAAATAATAACTTTTGGCTTGTCGGAGCAAGCAGATGTTCGGGCAATAGAAGTTAATTTGGATCAGGAAGTCATAGGCGAAGATATTTTAATCAAAGGGTTGAGATTTAAAGTGAATTATGCCGGCAGTTTAGTGCCGATATTTTTGCCTGGCATCGTTGCCCGGTCCCAGATTTATGCCGTATTGGCGGCGGTGGCTGTCGGGGTTACTTTTAATCTTAATTTGATTGAAATAACTGAATCTTTAAAAAAGTATCAGCCGCTGCCGGGCAGGATGTCTCTTATTTCCGGCATTGAAAATAGCTATATTATTGACGATACTTATAATTCGTCTCCGTTGGCCGTTCAATTGGCTTTGGAAACTTTAAAGGAAATAAAAAATCGCCCGCAAAGCAAGAAATGGGTCGTTTTGGGCGATATGAAAGAATTGGGTTTTTTATCCCAGCAATCTCATTACGAAGTGGGTAAAATGGTTGGGAGATTGGGATTTGACTATTTAATAGCGGTCGGGCAGGAGTCCAAGGAAATAGCTCGCGGTGCGAACCAATTTGGTTTAAATAAAGAGAAGATATTCAATTTTGAAAAGACGGAAGCGGTAGCCGAGTTTTTAAAGGATAAATTAAGAAAAGGGGATATCATTTTAATTAAAGGTTCTCAAGCGATGCGAATGGAAAAAATTGTCGAGAAAATAATGTCTGAACCGCGAAGAGCCAAAAGTATTTTAGTTAGACAAGGGGAGGAGTGGAAATAGCTATTGTGTTAATGTTTTAACACTTTGACCATGTAAGTGTTTTTCAAACGGTAGCCAAGATGGCGGTAATATTGGCGTACGCCAATGCCGGCAATCACGGCTATTTTTTTATACCCATTTTTTCTCGCAATTTTTTCCGCCTGATACATCAATCTTTTTCCTAAACCGAAGTGCTGGGCAGCTGATTTGCTGGTTTTACTGATAGGAATGGATTGTCCGTAAGTATGAAGCTCGCGGATCAAAGCGGCGTTTTTTAATATCGGAAATATCTTTTCAACGTTTTTATCCGTCAACCGCAGTCTTAAAAAGGCAGCGATTTTATTTTCCCCAATATCCTCAAAAGATA
>Ga0209609_10000110_pt1 | contig 46501 bp, 38 predicted proteins | sample LakKivw325mmetaG_FD_184136 | JGI IMG/M metagenome (GOLD analysis project Ga0209609, IMG submission 184136) | Anoxic lake water microbial communities from Lake Kivu, Rwanda to study Microbial Dark Matter (Phase II) - Lake Kivu water 325m metaG... | ecosystem: Environmental > Aquatic > Freshwater... | reverse complement strand
CTCCATCAGCCCCTACGTGGAGCAGGAGATGGCGCGCATCGGAGGAATACGGGGCGCCGTATACCGGATAGAGAATCCCGTGGATGATGCTTTCTTCAGTGTGGATCGCCTCTCGGATGGTCCCACCGTGCTGTATGCAGGCAGGGTGATCCCTCGAAAGGGTCTGCTGGAGTTGCTGCGTGCAATGGCAGAGGTACGCCCAAGCGTGCCGCAAGTGCGTCTACGGGTGGCAGGCGAAACAGAGAGTGCGCCAGCCTACCTGGAAGCGTGTCGCCAGTTCATTGCACAGCAAGGACTCGACGATGCGGTGCGTTTCCTGGGTCCACTCACAGTGGCACAGATGGTCGAGGAGTACGCAAGGTGCGCCGTGCTGGCTCTCACCTCCACGCAGGAAACGGCGCCCGTAGCGGTGGCCGAGGCGATGGCTGCTGCTCGCCCCGTCGTGGCCACACGAGTATGCGGCGTGCCCTACATGGTGGAAGAGGGACGCAGCGGGCTGTTGGTGGAGTACGGCGACACGCATGCTCTGGCGCAGGCGCTGACGCGCGTGCTGACCGACGAGGCACAGCGTGCACGCATGGGTCGGCGTGCACGCGAGATAGCGCAGGCGCGCTTTCGTACCGACTACATTGCAGCTGAGACGCACAGTGTGTACCAGCAAATCCTGAGCAATCACGGAGCCGCGCATGCCAGTTCCTAGCTTGTGGCAGAAACTGAGTCGAGCACACAGGGGCGGCATCCTGCGCGGCTTCTTCGACTACAACATCATGCACCACTTCCGCACCCTGCCGCCGCACCAGATGCAGATCAACGTGACCTACCGCTGTAATGCGCGCTGCACGATGTGCAACATCTGGCAGATGCCACCACGTCCCGAAATGAGCACCGAGGACTTTTCGCGCGTACTGCAGGATCCCCTGTTTCGGACTATCGAGCGCTTGACGCTCGCCGGCGGAGAGCCTAGCCTGCGCAGCGATCTGGTCACACTAACCGAGTTGTTCGTGCAGAGCATGCCACGCCTGACTTCGTTGACTTTGGTCACCAACGGGTTGGCTGTGGAGCGCGTGCTCGCGGACACCCGGGCCATTCTCGATCTGTGCAATCCGCGGGGCATCAGCGTCAACATCTCCGTGTCGCTGGACGGCGTGGGCCAGGTTCACGACGAGATGCGCAACATTCCGGGAGCGTTCTTTAAGGTGGAGCGCTGCCTCAGCGAGCTGAAGGATTTGCAGAAGACTAGGCCGTTCTGGCTGGGTGCGGCTTGCGTCATTACGCACAAGAACCTCCACAAGCTGCGCGAGCTGCAGGCCTGGTGCGCCGAACGTGGGATTGAGCTTGGTTTCCAGCCAGTCGGATTCCACGAGTCCTACGTCGCCAATGTCGAGCGGCGCAGCGAGTTAGATTTCGACGAGGCAGATCGTGCCTCTCTACTGAATCTCCTACAAGAGTTGTCCGCTGACCGCAGCGTCTCCAACTTCATGGCATACTATTGGAACGATATGCTCAGGATGTATCGGGACGGCCGCCCGCGTCAGACGCCTTGTCCATTCACCCTGGATTCATTTGTGCTCGATGCCTACGGGGACATGTACTATTGCTTGTCGGAACGCAAGATCGGGAATTGTCTCGCGGCAGTCGGCGGTGAAGCCTTTGAAGGCCAGCAGGCCGCAGCGTTTCGAAGCTGCAGCGCGATCTATTACGATCCACAAAATCTGGCGTTCCGTCGCGAATTGACGCGCACTGCATGCTTGCGCTGCAACAGTGCCTGTTTTGCCAACGTAGGCATCAAGAAAGACCTCAAGAAGTATCTCGGGTTCTTGGTGACCGGAAAATGACGCTGCGGGTGGCCATCGTGGCGCTTTACCCTGCCCCAGGTCGAAGATCGCCTGGAGGCGTGCGAGCCGTCGTGCAAAACCTGGTGCAGGGCCTCCGCCCCTATGACGACCTCCAGATCCACGTCATCCACTGCCACGCTGACATTGACACAAGTGCCAGCCTCCGGGATGGCAACGTATGGGTGGACTATATCGCTATGCCCCGGAAACGGATCCTGCCCAATTCCCTGGCAGCGATCACGAAAGTAGAGCGCAGGCTGCGCCAGGTCCAACCCGACATCGTGCACACGCATGCGGCTCACTACACTCTGGCCGCGCTGCGCGCGGGACTGCCAACGGTTTTCACCATTCACGGAGTGGTAGAGCTCGAGGCAGAGATCTATACGCACAGGCTGTTCGACCGTGCCCGCTATTGGCTGGAAACCCGGCTACAGCGACGTGCCCTGCAGCAAGTGCAGGACATCGTGGCGATCAGCCCGCATGTTCTGGACCAATACAGAGGTCGTAGCAGCGCGCGCTTTCATCAGATTGACAACCCCGTGGATGATGAGTTCTTCTCCGTTTCGGACCGGGCTGAACCGGGGCGCTTGTTGTACGCCGGGACCATTGACGAGCGCAAGAACGTGCTCGACCTCGTGCGTGCTCTCAGCATCGTACGCGCGAGCGTTCCGAGTGCGCATCTGGTGATCGCAGGCCGCACGACCAACCCAAGTTACTTGCGGCATGTGCGCAGTTTTGTCGCATCTCAAGGCCTGCTGGACAGCGTCGAGTTCTTGGGTTTGGTGGATAGAGCACGCCTGCTGGAAGAATTGGGGCTTTGCGCCGTGGCGGTGCTGGCATCACGGCAGGAGACAGCACCCATGGCGGTGATTGAGGCCATGGCTGCCGGCAAACCCGTGGTGGCTACATGCGTGGGCGGCGTGCCGGGCATCGTCGAGCATGGGCGCAGCGGCTTTCTGGTCGAGGTGGGCGACGTCGAGGCATTCGCAGGTCATTGCATCCAACTGCTGGGTGACCCGGAGGCGCGCAGTATCATGGGACAGAACGCGCGCCGGCTGGCTCAACGTTTTCGTGCGGAGACGGTGGCGGCGGCCTATCGAGATTTGTACTACAAGCTTGTGGGAAAGGTCGCACCGTGAGGATCCTCGTGTTCTCCGAGCGGCTTCGCCCCCCCTATGACGAAGGCATCAAGAGCCTGACTGTGCAGCTAGCTGGCGCCCTTGGCTCTCACCACGATGTGCTGAAGCTGACCAGTACAGGCACGGATGATACGCAGAAAGCAATTCGCAATGTGGAGAGCAACCGCCTGCTGCTGAGCCGGGGACTGAGACGAGTGATACAGGACTTCCGGCCAGAGGCGATCGTCTACGTGCCGACTGCTTGTGGCACCGTCTTTGCGTTTGCGCGTGCCCGGGCGCTGCGCAGCCACGGGCGCGGCGCGCACACGGCGTTGATCGCCCTGCAACCCAGGACGTACACCGCTTGGGCGCGGTGGGGCATTCGCAATCTCACTCCCGACCTTGTGCTGGCGCAGTCCAAGCGCACGGCCCAAGCGCTCGCCCTTCTGGGGTGCCGCACGGCTCTACTGCCACCAGCGGTGGAGGCACAGCGCTTCAAACCATCCTCGGCTGAAGAGAGAGCGGCCCTCAGAGCCAAGTACGGCCTGCCCGCTTCCGCCACTGTCTTGATGCATGCCGGGCATCTCAAAGGCAAGCGCAATCTGGCCCAGATGCTGGCGCTGCAAGGCATGAGTAACTACCACGTGCTGATCGCTGCCAGCAGCAGCACCGAGCAAGAGGCCTCTCTGCTTGCAGCCGTGCGGGCTGTAGGCGCTACCGCCATCACAGAGTACATACCAACAGTCGAAGACGTCTTCAGGCTCTCGGATGCATACCTCTTCCTGCCCGACGAGGACACTGCCGCTATAGAAATGCCGCTATCGGTCCTGGAGGCGATGGCCTGCAACTTGCCTGTTGTTTCCACACGCTTTGGTGGCCTACCAGACTTTTTTGCTGAGGGTCGCGGCCTGTGGTATTGGGACGGGCCGAAGACCTCAGCAGGTGCAGAAGGACAGTCCTTGGCGGAGACAGTGCGGGCTGCCTTGGCGCGCCCGTGTGAAACGCGCGCGCTGGTGGAGTCGCGCACCTGGGTTGCCGCCGCTGACACATTGACGGCCCTCCTGACCGAAGACCGCGACGCCTCACGGGCGGGCCGTACCAGGCCTACGACGGCGGCGCAACCATGAGTAGCGCCCCTCGTGCTGAGGAGCTGTGTGCAGCCTACCTGGCAGCCCCACTGCGCGCTGTGCAGCAAGAACTGCCCTGGGAGACGTGCAGTGTACAGGCGGTACTCAGCATCCTGCAGCGCAACAAGGTCCCCCTGCTTGGTCTTCAAGAGACAGAGGCAAACCAGACCATTCTCAACGAGCCTTTTTTCCAAAGTGCTAGGCAGCTCGAGGCCGCGCAACTTGACGGCCAGCGCTCCGAGTACCGTTTGGTGCGGGAAGCCCTGGCCTCTCAAGGTATCGTGGGCGTGTTCATCAAGTCCGTGGGTCTGAGTCCCACTTTTCCATACAAAAGCGATAATCTGGATGTGCTTTACCATCCACAGGAAGTCGAGCAAATCCGAGCAACGCTGCTGGGCATGGACTACGTGGAGCTCAGGAATGTGGAGGAACCACACAAGTACCTGTTCCGCAAGTTCCACGCCGGGCGCTCAGTCTCCGCAATCCACGTGCACGCCCACGTGGGCTGGATGGTGTCGTTCCTCGACGAAGAAGCACTCTGGAAACGATGTGGTCCAGCGCCAGATGATCCCCTGGCCTTGATCCCTGCCCCTGAAGACGCCCTGCTCACCACGCTGGCTCACCTCTTTTACGAAGACAAGCGTGTAACCCTGCAGGACCTGGCAAAGCTGGAGCAATGCCTGCGACGCGGCATCCGGTGGGACGAGGTACACCGCATTGCGGCGTGGCGCGGATGGGAAGATGGGCTGCAGGCGGTGCTTCTGCTGTGCGCCAACCAAGAACGGGCTCTGTACGGATCGAGTCTTTTCCCCGAGGAGGTGCTGCAACGCGCCGCACGCGAATGTCCCCACTGGGCGTACGCGCAGGTGGAGCGCTTGTCGGCATCGGAGGCACTGCGGCAAGGTGCGCGGGGGATGCCGCTCAGCATCCCGTTTGTGTTCAGCAAGGCCTTCTTCTACCGTAAGCTGTTGCGAGACCCTTCACGCAAATTCATGCAGAGAAGCAAAGATCTGCTCCTGCACACCGGCTATGGCGTCAAATTGCGTTTGCACATTCACAGCCAACCGCGTATGCTGGTGACGTTCAGCGGCGTGGATGGATCGGGCAAGACAACGCAAGCTGAGGCCCTGCTGTCGGCCTTCCAGACCTGCCACTTGCGCGCGCAGCGCGTCTGGAGCCGCGGGGGTTCGGCGTCGTGGATCGGCTGGCTGACGGGGCGCAGACAGCGGGTTCCTGTCTCGGGCACAGCCAAGGACAGAGTGCGGGCGCGACAGACCCGTTTCAGATCGCCATGGTTGCGTTGGGGATGGTCGTGGTTGACGACGCTCGAACTGCTGTGGGAGTATGCACTTCGCATTGCGCTTCCGCTCTGTCTGGGTCGCGTAGTGATTGCCGACCGCTATCTCTTTGACACTCTGGCCGACTGGGGAGCCTATTTCGGCGAGGAAAGCGTAGAGAAACGGTCGGCGGCACGCCTGCTGCGAGGCCTGAGCCCGCGGCCTGCGGTGGCTTTTCTTTTGGACCTGCCGTCTGCGGTAGCGCAGTCTCGTTCGTCCGACGGACTGCCCACCGAGTTTCTCGAAGCGCAGAGCGCTACCTACCGACGCCTGGCAAGCGCACTCAGGCTAGAGCGTCTGGATGCCACGCGCGGACGGGAGGAACTCGCCGACGAGATCGTGGCGAAGGTTCTAAGAAGCTACTTTGCTGACTATCACACCGTGCTCAACGCGCTGTTCTTGAAGAACCCAGGTCAGTGGCGATAGACCCGGCCTGGGTCACTTGCAGCAACGGATGGGTTGAACATGAGCGACTTCCAGAAGCGAATCTACGCCTCCAAGGCAACTCTGGCGGCCGATGTAGTGATCGAGGCCAATAGCATCGTCCGGGCCGACGAAGTCATCCTGGGCAAAGCCGTACGCATCGGCCCCAACGTCGACATCACCTGTGATCGGCTGGAGTTGCAGGACGGTTGCTCCATCGGCCCCAACACCATCATTCTATCTCCCGAGGTCATGCTCGGGCCAGGATGCGCATTGGCCGGCACGCTGCACGTGGAACTTAACCAGCACCTGCGCATGGGGCGGAGCTCGGCTATCGCCGAACGCGTGCGCATCGTGGGCCAAGGGCTGCAGAGCGGCGAGTTCCTGTGGGTGGAGAGCGATGTGCTCATCGGAGGAGGCGGCGCGCGTGGTCCCCATGCGTTCTTGACGGTGGGTGACCGCACATCCATTTTCGCGCGCTCCTACGTCAACTTGTCCGAGGAAGTAAGGCTGGGAAGCTTCACAGCTCTGAGCTACGGCGTTGTCGTCCTGACGCACGGGGCATGGCAGCCAGCCCTGATGGGCTATGCCACTCACTTCGCGCCCGTCTCGATTGGCAGTTATGTGGTCGTCTACGTGAATTCCATCGTCATGCCAGGGGTGTCCATCGGCGACTATGCCACGGTGGGGGCAGGCTCGTTGGTGACGCACGATGTTCCGAGCCACTGCCTGGCCGTAGGCAGCCCTGCGCGCGTGGTTAAGGGACCGGAGGATTATCCACGTCCTTTGGATGAGTCGCAAAAAGATACCCTGATACGCCGAGTGCTCGCCGACTATGCGAACACGCTAGCCTCCAAGGGTGTGCAAATCGTCGACGAAGCACTGGCCTCGCGCCAGCGCATGGTAGTGCGATTCCAGGGGCGTGAGACCGCGATCGCGTACATTCCGCCCGGGTCGGATGCGGCCACCTGCGTCCAGGCCGACATCACCTTGGCGCTGGGCCCCCTGCCGCCCCAGGTTACGAGCCAGTGCCACCTGGACTTGGCTGATGAGAGCATGACGGGCCAGTCGACGGCCCTGGCCGAGGACCTGCGCGACTATTTGCGCCGGCGCATCATACGCGTCCTCACCGACAAGCCTTTTCGCGCGCTTCCGCTGGCCAATCTGCAGCGCCTCAACCTGCGCCGGAAAGAGCAAGCGCGATGATCGATTTCACGCACAGGAACTACCTGGACTTGCTGGCGTACGTTCAGGCCCTGGGGCAGCGCATTGTGCCCTTTCGTGATTTGCCGCTGTCGGGCTCGTACGTCATCCTGCGCCATGACATCGACTTCTCGATTCCAAAGGCGATTGAGATGGCGGACCTTGACCGCCAGGCGGGAGTGCGCTCCACCTTCTTTGTCTTGCTGACGGCGCCGTACTACAACGCTCTCAGCGAAGAAGGGCTGAGGGACCTGCGACAGATCACCGGCATGGGTCACGAGATGGGTCTGCACTATGATTGCACAGGCTTTGACCAGCTGGCACCCCATCAACAGAAGCAGCGTGTGGACTGCTTGGTCGCCTGTCTGGAAGACCATCTCGGCATCCAGGTCAGCAGCATCTCGCAGCACAAACCCACCGAATCCAATGTCAAACCCGAGATCCCCGGCTACGTGGATGCATACAGCCGACCCTTTTTCAAGGACATCGCCTACGTCAGCGATAGCCGCATGATGTTCCGTGTGCCAGACCTGCGCGCCTTCTTCCGGGATCACCCGCGCAGCCAAGCCCTGATTCATCCCATCTGGTGGCATGCGCAGCCAAAGACGCGCGCAGAAGTGTTTGACTCTATCAGGTCTCAACTCGGCAGGTCCCTTGATGCCATGCTGTATGCCGAACACAGGGGCATCGTGGACTTCCTGAATGGACAGAAGTGACACAGTCAGACAGTGGCGCAGTGGCCGCATTGAACGCGGGCGAGGGGTCTAGCAGCGGCCCAGGCCAGCGTGGCCTGCGCAGGGTACTGGTTGTCACCAACATGTACCCTGACGAAGAGCATCCTGACTTTGGAACGTTTGTCCAGGAACAGGTTGAGGGGCTTCGCTCACGCGGTTTCCAAGTCGACGTCATCGTTGTGGGTGGCAAGCGACGCAGGCGGAGCTACATCGAAGGCACGCGGCGTTTCTGGGGTCAGATCCGCGCACAGCGCTATGACCTGATCCACGCGCACTATGTCTTCTCCGGGGTGGTCGCTCGTTTGCAGCGCCGCTGTCCGTTGGTGGTGAGCTTCCACGGGGCTGCTGAGATGGTGGGCTGGGTGGGTCTGTTGTGCAAGCTACTGGCTCCCCTGGCCGATGCTGTGACCGTCACGTCACCGCAGCACAAAGCGCAATTGGGACGTAAGGACGCCTACGTTATCCCTTGCGGCGTGGATCTGGACCTCTTTGCACCGATGGCGCGAGAAAAAGCTTGCCAACAACTGGGTTTTTCGCCCGCCAAGAAGAGGGTTCTGTTCGTGGGCATCCTGCGCCCTGAGAAGCGCCTCGACGTGATCCAGGCGGCCGTGGACATCCTGCGCGGCCAAGACAGCCAAATCGAGTTGATCGTGGCCACAGGCCAGCCCCACGACCGCATTCCGCTATTCATGAACGCCTGTGATGTCTTGGCGTTAGCGTCGGATTATGAGGGCTCCCCGGTGGTGATCAAGGAAGCCATGGCCTGCAATCTGCCCATCGTTGCGGTCGATGTGGGCGATGTGGCCGAGGTGATCCGGGGCACGGATGGCTGCTCTCTGTGCAAGCGCGATCCCAGCGATATGGCGCAGAAACTGGCCGTGGCTCTGCAGCGCGGACAACGTACGGACGGGCGTCGCGTGATCCAGAAGTTAGGGCTGGAAACCACGTTGAATGGGCTGGTGCAACTTTACGCGCGGCTCTGGGACTGAGGCGCGATGGGAACACAGACCCGCCAAGAGTTCCGCGATAAAATCAAGCGCGTTCAGGAGCTGACGTGAGGCTGCTTATCGTGCTGGGCTCTGGCGGCCACACCAAGGAGATGATCCGGCTTGTCGATTTGTTGGGGCCGGGTTACGAGTACTGCTACATAGTGGCGGCAGATGATGACCTGTCGCTGCAGAAGATCAAACTGTCTGGCCCCGTATGCCGCGTGATGCGGCCACGATGGAAGAACACCGGTCTCCTGCTGTCTGGCCTGCGCACGCTGTGGTCCAGCCTGCAATCTCTGTGGGCGCTCGTGCGCCTGCATCCCCGAGCCATCGTCAGCACCGGACCCGGGGTAGCTGTGCCCGCATCCATTCTGTCCAGGCTGCTTGGCATCAAAGTCATCTACATTGAGACAGGTTCGCGCATATTCTCACTTTCGGCCAGTGGCAGGATCATGTACCGCATTGCCGATCTCTTTTTCGTTCAGTGGCCAGAGCTGCTGCCGCTGTGCCCCAAAGCCGTGTATGCCGGCAGGTTGTTCTGACATGATCTTCGTTACGATTGGTTCGACCGACTTTGATGCCTTGATTACCAAAATGGATGAGCTGGCCCCGAGCCTCGACGAGGAGGTCGTCATGCAGGTAGGCCTGGGGAAGCATGTGCCCGAGCATGCTCAGTTCTTTCGCTTCGCTCAGTCTCTGGATGACTACTATGCGCGTGCGAACCTGGTGGTAGCGCACGGTGGTCTGGGGACAATCGTAGAGGTGCTCGAACGCAGGAAGAAGCTTGTGTGCGTGGTGAACCCGGCCACGTACGACAGGCATCAGGAACACCTGCTAGGCCTCTTCCATGCCCAGAACAACTTGATCTGGTGCAAAGACCTTGAGCAGCTCGCAGAGGCCATCCAACAGGCCAGGGCAACAACCCTCAGCCCCTACCTACCGCCTGAATGCCACATCCACGAGGCAATCACCGCGTATCTCAGCAAACCGCGTCGTCAGTAGTTCTCCACGCGGCGTTCAGAGTGTGTGCGCAGGCGCTGGAGGTTGGGGCGCAATTCGAACAGAATCAGGATAAAGGCCACCACGCTGTAAACGACATAGGCCAGTGGAAGCAGACGCAACAAGTACGCTGCCAAGAAGGTCACAACCAGAGTTACGGCAGAGGTGATGGACACCAGCGAGGCCGTGCGCGTGCGCAAAGCGGCAATCAGCGCCGCGAGGCCGACAAAGGGCAATACCCAGGGAGAGAAAGCTGCGGCTACGCCAGCATTGGTCATGGCGCCTGCGCCACCGTGGAACCGCAAGAATACTGAGCGATTGTGCCCGAGTACGGCGGCCAGCCCAGCCACCACGACAGCCACATCCGTACCCAGCCACCAGCGCGCCAGCAGAACTGCGAGCGCCCCTTTGAGACCATCTCCAAGAACGGTGAGCAGGGCAGCCCCCTTGCCCGCCGCACGCAGGACGTTTGTGCCGCCGGTTCGTCCGCTGAAGTGTTGCCTGGGATCCACGCCTTTCAACCAGCGGGCAGCCAGGTAGCCAGTGGGGAACGCCCCACACAAATAACCCACTACAGCTATTCCAACATAAGGCCAGATTCTCATCGGCAAGGCCAGCCTCCAGTACGAGCATCCATACACTTAAGAACACCCACCAGGGAATGCCGTTGCGACCTTTTCGCCACTGCGATTTTTCTTGAAGATACCGAGGCTGCAGTATAATGGAACATCAGCGTCGAAACCAACTCAGCACCACTTGGCACGGGAGGTGCTGGGTACAGGCCCCGGGATCTCCCAGGGGCCTTACGACCAATGGAGGAAAGATGCGACTCTGCAAATCGGTTGTCCTGCTTTCTGTGCTGGCGGCTATGTTTGCGAGCTGCACACCGCAGCCCACCCCAACCCCAGTTCAAGTCCCCACGGCGGTAAAGCCCACTGCCTTGCCCCCAACCGCTGTGCCCACGCCAGTCCCTGAAGAGCCATTGTACCTGTCCATCATCTGGCACCAGCACCAACCGCGTTACTACAAGGATCCGCAGACCAACACCTACAGCAAGCCTTGGGTGCGCTGCCACGCTACCAAGGACTACTACGACATGGCGGCCATGCTCAAGAACTACCCCAAGATCAAGGCTACCTTCAATCTGACGCCCAGCCTCATCTTTCAGCTCGAGGACTTGATCGCCGGCGCCAAGGACCAATATTGGGCACTGGCCGAAAAGCCTGCCGCCAGCCTCACGGACGAGGAGAAAACGTTCATCCTCAAGCGCTTCTTCGATGCGAACTGGGATCATGTGATCAACCGCTTCCCGAGATACAGGGAACTGCTCACCAAGCGCGGCAGCGACGACGCGGATGCTACAGTGCAGAAATCTCTGCCCAACTTTACCGAACAGGACCTGCGCGATCTGCAGGTGTGGTTTAACCTGGCTTGGTTCGATCCCGACTTTCTCGCCGAAGAGCCACTCGCAAGTCTGGTAGAAAAGGGCAGGGACTTTGCTGAGACCGATAAAACGGTGCTCTTCAACAGAGCGCTCGAAGTGCTAAAGATGGTGTTGCCCGTGCACAGGGAACTGCAGGACGCCGGGCAGATCGAGGTGACGTTCACCCCTTACACGCACCCCATCCTGCCGTTGCTATACGACACCAACCTGGCCAAAATCGGCCTGCCCGATGTCAAGTTGCCGGAACGCTTCTCATTCCCGAACGACGCCATTGCGCACCTGCAAAAGGGCACGGCCAAGTACAAGGAACTGTTTGGACGCGAGCCGCGCGGCATGTGGCCGGCGGAAGGCTCTGTGTCCCAGGAGATCGTCAAGATGGTCTCCGACGCCGGAGTGCAGTGGATGGCTTCGGGCGAGCAGGTGCTGGCCAGGTCAATAGGCCTGGACGGCTTTACTCGCAACAGCAAGGATGTCATTCAGGAAGCGGACCAACTGTACAGGCCGTACTATGTGCAACAGGGCGATGGCCGGCCGGTGCTCATGGTCTTCCGCGATCTGCTCATCTCCGACAAGGTTGGTTTCACTTACAGCGGCACGCCTGGCCAGGAAGCCGCTGCTGATTTGCTGCAGCGCCTGCGAGACATCCAGGCCCGCCTGAAAGAGGAGAAGGCTACCGGTCCGCACCTGGTCACAATCCTACTGGACGGCGAGAATGCCTGGGAATACTACGACAACGACGGCAAGGCGTTCCTGAATGCTCTGTACCAGCAACTGTCCGATGCCAAGGATGTCGTGACCATCACTCCTTCCGAATACCTGGCCAAGTTCCCGGAGCAGCGCAAGATCGAGAAGCTATGGGCGGGTTGCTGGTTCACTCCCGATTTCTCCACCTGGATTGGAGAAGACGAAGAGAACCAAGCCTGGAACTACTTGCTCAAGACGCGCATGATGCTGGTGAATCGCAAGAACACGGTCTCTGAAAAGCAGTACAACGACGCCATGGAGCTAATGTACTTTGCCGAAGGCTCGGACTGGTTCTGGTGGTACGGATCGGACCAGAGCACCGCCGACGAGCGCGCCTTTGATAACATGTACCGCCAGACTCTCATCGACATCTACCGCACGATGGCGGAGGAGGTTCCCGACTATCTCTACGCTCCCATCATGCCGCCCCTGGCCTCTGCGCCGACGCAGGAGATCGCCGGCCCCTTCACGCCTGTGGTGGACGGCGTGGCCGCGAAGGACGAATGGGCTCAAGCCGGCTACTATCTCAAGTCCGGCGGAGCTATGGCACGTGCCGAGGACCTCGTCTCGGCTCTGTACTACGGGTTTGACAACAAGAATATCTACGTGCGGGTGGACGGCCGTTCCGACTGGGCTGGCGTGGCGCCTGATACGACGGTGGCCGTGTATCTCTCCAACCCGCACGCCAAGCAGACCAACACGTTCTCGCGCTACGGGGCCCAGGCAAGCCCCAAGACCGTGTTAGGCTTTGCCGCGGCCGGCGAAGCCGCGGTACACATTGTCCAGGGCAAGGCCACGGCAGCCTTTGCGAGCGCGCTGGGCTTTGGCGACTGGGGCGAGGCTACGCCGCTCGAGGCAGTTGCAGTCAAGGGACAGGTGCTTGAGCTGGCCATCCCTTTCAAGAATCTGGCTGAACTGGAAGCAGGCGATCGTCTGAACCTCTATCTGGTCGTCAGCAAAGGACAGAACGATGTGGATGCAGCACCCCTGGGCGGACCCGCAGTACTGATGGTGCCAGACATCAGTGCCGTAACAGCGGTGCTGACAGTGGATGATCCCGAGAAGGACGACCATGGGCCAGGGTCATACACCTATCCCACGGATGCGGTCTTCCCAGCGCAGGTCTTTGATGCCAGCCAGTTCGTGGCGGGTTACGATGACAACAACATGGTGTTCACTTTCTCCATCTACGGGCCGGTCGCCAACCCCTGGGGCTCGGCGGTCAATCTCTCCGTTCAGACCTTTGACGTCTACATCGACGTCGATCACAAAGCGGATTCAGGCCGCCGCCTGCTCTTGGCAGGACGCAATGCAGCCTTCTCGGCGGAGGATGCGTGGGACTATGCAGTCTGGGTGGAGGGGTGGACACCCGCCGTCTACAAGCTGGATGCTAAAGGCAATCCTCAGAAGCTGGACGTGTCCATGAAGATCATTGTGGACCCGGCCGCCAAGAAGGTGACCGTGCGCGTGCCGAGGAGTGCCTTCGGAGAGGGGGATCCAAAGGCATGGGGCTACCTGGCCGTGGTACTGGGCCAGGAAGGGTATCCGGCTCCTGGCGTCATGCGCGTGCGCGACGTAGAGTCACAGAGCGCACAGTGGCGTTTCGGCGGCGCACCGGCCGACACCAATCACACGCGTATCATTGACGTGCTGCTGCCTGCTGAGGCCACGCCCACCCAGGAACAAGCCTTGAGCACGTACAAGGCGTCGCAGGAGAAAGACATGGACAAGCTCACTCCGGACGATTTCGCACAACTGCCCATGCTGCGCGGGCAGTAAGCAGGAGATCTCGGGGGGCGACGGGGTACGCCGTCGCCCCCTTTCGTATGGAGCAAAGGTGCAACACGCACTACCCACGCAAGACCATTTCCAGCATCCATTCGGCTTTGCATCATGGGTGGAGTGACCAGCTTGCGCGCCGTCTGGCACCCCTCTCACCACTGCAATGCCATCATGCAGTCCAGTGTGGACCTGCGCACGATCTATGCTGAGGACCGCCAGTCGACTTGGCTAACCTCTGCGGCTGGTGTAAAGTAGTCGAGCTCTGCGAGCAATGCCAAGGAAGGATCTGACTTGCGCGTCTTGATGATATCCAAAGCCTGCGTGACGGGCATGTACCAGCGCAAGCTGGAGGAACTCGCTCGCCTCCCCGGCATCGACCTGCACGTCGTAGTGCCACCATACTGGCGGGAGGGGCCAAGAAGGCTGCTCCTGGAGAAAGTGTACACGGCGGGCTATAACTTGTATGTTGTGCCCATGGCGCTCAATGGCAACTTCCATCTGCACTTTTACCTTGGCTTGCGCCGGGTCTTTGACCAGGTGAGCCCACAGCTCGTGCACATTGATGAAGAACCCTACAACCTTGCCACGTTCCAGGCCATGCGCCTCTGCCAGTTGCGCGGAGCCAAGGCGCTCTTCTTCACCTGGCAGAATCTGCTACGCCGCTATCCCTTCCCTTTCAGCTACTTTGAGCGCCACAACTTTGCACACGCTGCCTGTGCCATCGCCGGCAATCAGGAAGCCGTTCAAGTCCTCCGAGCCAAAGGATACACGGGCGCTACAGAACTGATTCCCCAGTTCGGCGTGGACCCTGAGCTGTACTGCAAGAACCGGCCCTCCACCCAACTTGACGGACCTTTCACAATTGGCTACGTGGGACGCATGGTGGAGGAAAAGGGAGTACAGGTGCTGCTGCGCGCGGCGGCAGAACTGGAGGGAGAGTGGAGTCTGAGGTTGATCGGAGACGGGCCCTACCTGCCTCAGCTGCAGGCTCTGAGCTCCCAGTTGGGCCTGGACCGGCGGGTCGTGTTCCAGGCCCGCCTGCCTTCGCAGGACATGCCTCACCAACTAAACGGGCTGGATGTTCTGGTCCTGCCCTCGCTCACACGCCCACACTGGAAGGAGCAGTTTGGGAGGGTGCTGATCGAAGCCATGGCCTGTGAGGTGCCCGTCGTGGGTTCTTCTTGCGGCGAGATTCCCAACTTGATCGCGGATGCAGGGGAGATCTTCCCCGAGGGAGACGCGCAGGCTTTGCGGTATGTACTGACGAGGCTGATGCGTTCATCAGACCTGCGCGCGGAATTGGGACGCCGAGGCCGTGCGCGGGTGCTGGCACGCTACACTCAGCGGCAGATCGCCCTGGACACGCACAAGGTCTACACCTCGGTCCTGCAACATGGCACAGATTGCTAGAAGGCCGGGCGTTTTTTGCACGGGCTGCTTTGCGCATATAATTGCAGATTGTGAAAGAAGTTTCAGGGGCAGACCCGGCGTGGCCGCGGCCGCGCATTGGCATCAACGCACAACTGCTGGCTGGGCAGGAAAGCTACCGACGCGCAGGCGTCAGCCGGTACATCGAGGGCCTGCTCTCGCACCTCATGCACGAGGATTCGGGGATCGACTGCACGGTCTTTCTGGGACCCCGCAGCACTGTTGGGCCGATGCCACACCAGAATGCGATACAGAATTGCCGAACAAGGCGATCGCACCTGCCGACGTACCACCCATGGGTCAGGGTTTTCTGGGAGCAGTGCCTGCTGCCGGCGCAACTTTGGACCATGGGCATCCGTCTGCTGCATTCACCAGTCAACATCCAACCCCTGGTTCTACCCTGCAAGGGTGTGGTGACCGTAATGGATCTCAGCTTCTTGGTCTTCCCGGAAGGCTTCCGCGCTCCTCAGAGGAGGTACCAGCGGCTGTTCACACAATTGAGCGTCCGGAGGGCAACTCATCTGATCGCCATTTCGCGTAGCACCGCAGAAGACCTGACCAGATTCCTGGGCGTGGATCCTGCCAAGGTGTCAGTCACTTTGCCGGGCGTGGATTCGCACTACAGGCCTCTCGAAAGGGCTCTGGTGTCAGAGTGGCGCCGCAAGCGCGGCCTGCCCGAGAGATTTTTGCTCTATTTGGGAACATTGGAGCCAAGGAAGAACCTCCCCACTCTTATCCGGGCCTTCGCAGCGTTCAGACAGGGCAACCCAGGAGTCGAATTGGTGCTGGCAGGTGGCAAGGGATGGCTGTACCAACCCATACTCACCAGCGTGAAAGAGCTGGGATTGCAGGACGACGTCCTGTTTCCAGGATACATAGCCGAGGATGAGCTCCCATTGTGGTACAATGCGGCGGAAGCCTTCGTCTACCCTTCGCTCTACGAAGGATTCGGATTACCACCATTGGAAGCTATGGCCTGCGGCACACCGGTAGTGGCTTCGAACGCCTCTTCTTTGCCCGAGGTGGTAGGTTCCGCTGGCTTTCTGGTGGCTCCCGATGATGCAGAGGAATGGTACGCCGCCCTGTCCAGACTGGCCAGGGACCCCAGTCTACGAGTCGCTCTGAGGCAGCGGGGGCTGGAGAGGGCTAAGGAGTTCACCTGGGCGCGCATGTGGCAACAGACGGTGCAGGTGTACCGGCACGTGCTTGCAGGAGGCGTGTAGGTGTCCCCCAAGAGGGTGCATTGGCCGACCGTTGTCAAGCTATTGCTTGATGCCATCCTGATCAATGTCGCCTTTTTCTGCGCGTATTTGGTGCGCTACGAATGGCAATGGTTCCTGCCAGTGGACGAGGCCTACAGGGTGCCGTTTAGCGTCTATTCCCCGACTTCCCTGGCCCTCACGGCCATTCTGCTATTCGTGTATTGGGTCGAAGGCGCATACAGCTACAAGCGCAAGCGCTCGGGGCTCAACGAGGTATGGATCATTCTGCGCGGCGCGGTGACCAGTGTAGCTGCCCTGTACGTGCTTTCCCTGCTGCAGCGCGCAGTACTCTATTCCCGGCTTATCTTCGCCTACACGGGCATCGCCGTCGTAGTGCTGTTGTCCATTGCGCGTGGCATTGAGGGAACCATCGCAGGACAACTGCGCAAGCGCGGCCGGGGGGTGCAACGCGCGCTGATCGTGGGCGCCGGAGAGACTGGCCGGACCATCATGCGCAACATCGTGGCTCAGCCTGAACTGGGTTATCAGGTGGTGGGCTTTGTAGACGATAGGCCGGAACGTGGCACCAAGGACATTGGCCGTTTCAGGGCCTTGGGTGCGACAGACCACATCCCCGCAGTAATTAGTGAACACAAAGTCGATCTGGTGATCGTCACCCTGCCATGGCTCTATCATCGCAAGATCTTGAGCATCATGAGCCAGTGTGAGCACGCGCACGTGGCGGTCAAGATTGTGCCCGACCTCTTCCAGTTGAGCCTGAGCAATGTGGACATCGATGATCTAAGCGGCATACCGTTGATCAGCATCCGGCCTCCATCCATCTCCGGCGGCAATCTGGCGTTGAAGAGGGCCACAGATCTGGTATCTGCCAGCCTGCTGCTGGTTCTCGCAGCTCCGCTAATGCTCGTCACGGCCCTGTTGATCAAGCTGGACTCGCCCGGGCCTGCGGTCTTTCGGCAAACGCGAGTGGGGCGCGGCGGGCGGCCCTTCACGCTGTTCAAGTTCCGCACCATGCAGCAGGATGCAGAACAGCGTCAGGAGGAGCTGACCGGGCTCAACGAAGCCAGTGGTCCCTTGTTCAAGATCAGGCAAGACCCGCGCCGCACCAGACTGGGAGGATTCCTGCGCCGCATGAGCATAGACGAACTGCCCCAGTTGTTCAACGTGCTCAGAGGGGAGATGAGCATGATTGGACCGCGCCCGGCGTTGCCTTCCGAAGTACAACAGTACCAGGCATGGCACATGAAGCGACTGGAGACCTGGCCGGGAATGACCGGGCTGTCGCAAGTCAGCGGTCGCAGCGAACTATCCTTTGACGAGATGGTGCTTCTAGACATATACTATATCGAGAACTGGTCGCCACTTCTGGACCTGAAGATCACGCTGAGAACGGTACCTTCAGCCGTCATGGGTACTGGAGCATATTGATCGCGCGGGGGTCTGTCGAAGCTGACCCGTATCCGCCAAAAAGTGCGAAACGACTCGGCGGCCACGCGCACTTGCGCCTGACTGCAAATCCACTCGTAGCAGGTGGAGGCGAAGGCATGTAGTGCCTCCGGCCATTCTGGCGGAGTAACCATATCAAAGACAAAGAAAGGAGATTGCATGAGAACGGACAAGTTTAGGGGGAGGGATTTCCTTTGTGAGTTGGACTATACTCGCGAGGAGATCGACACCATCCTTGACATTGCCTTGGACTTGAAGCATCGTCGCGCAATCGGCGAGGCACACAATCATATCCTGCCGGGCAAGACGTTGTTCATGATTTTCTACAACCAGAGCCTGCGTACGCGCAACTCTTTCGAGGCGGGCATGACGCAACTGGGCGGGCATGCTCACTACCTCGATCCATCGAAGATCTACACGCCGGCGCTGGAGGGCAGGGAAAAGGCCTACTCGACCGAGCGCGTCTCGGACGTGGCGCGAACCCTATCCCGCATGGGGGACGCTATCGCCATCCGCTGCTACGGCGATCCTGTAGGTTGGGAGTACGGCGGAGCCCACCAGATGATACGCGAGTTCGCACGTTGGGCCGACATCCCGGTCATCAACATGGAGTGCGACAAGTACCATCCCTGCCAGGGATTGGCCGATATCCTGACGGTGAAAGAAAAGTTCGACGGCTTCAAAGGAGTCAAGTTCCTGATGAGCTGGGCGTACTCTCCCAGCATCGAGAAGCCACGCGCCGTGCCACAGAGCGCAATTCTATACGCTACCCTCATGGGCATGGACGTGACATTCGCATATCCCAAGGGCATGGAATGCGATGATGAAGTGATCGCGGCGTGCAAGGCCAATGCGAAAAAGTACGGCGGGTCTTTCAAGATCGAGAACGACTTTGAGAAGGCGCTCAAGGGTCAGCACGTCGTTTACCCCAAAGCGTGGACCGCCATTCCTACGTTCGCCCCGCCCGTCGGCACGCGCGACGAGAAGAAGGCGCAGAAGATCTTTGATGCGAACAAGAACTGGATCTGCGACGCCGAGCACCTGGCGTTGGCTGACAAGGACGCGGTCTATATGCACTGCCTGCCTTGTGACCGGGGGTTCGAGGTCACCAACGATGTGATCGACGGACCACAGTCTGTGGTATTCGACGAAGCCGAGAACCGCCTGCATGCTCAGAAGGCGGTGATGTCGCTCATCATGCGCTAGGCATGGCAGCGCGCTGCCATGGAAGGCTGTGGGAAGCCCCACCGACAGGCGTATGGAACGGGGCTTCTCCGCACCCTTCCGCAACTGGAATCCACTCGCGGGTCGGGACGGACTCAGATGCCGCGACTTGCCGAGCTGTGTGCGAACTGCATTCATGCGAAGGAGAATGGAGATGACAAAGATTACCCTGAAGCCCGGCACCTACCTGTACCCGATCCCGGCCGCTTTGATCACCTGCGGCCCGCCGGAGAAACCAAATATCATCACTTTGGCCTGGATGGGAACAGTTTGTTCTGAGCCGCCCATGTTGGGCATCAGCATCCGCCCGTCGCGCCATTCAAGCGGTCTGATCAAGCAGTACGGCGAGTTTGCGGTCAATTTGCCTACGGAAGATCTGGTGCGGGCCACCGATTACTGCGGAGTTGTGTCCGGCCAGAAGGTCGACAAATTCGCTGCTACGGGTCTGACAGCGGCCACGGCCAAGGTCATCCATTCGGTAGTGATTGCTGAATGCCCTGTCAACATCGAGTGCAAAGTCACGCAAGTGCTGTCACTCGGTTCACACGATCTGTTCCTGGGTCAAGTCGTGGCCGTACAGGCCGATGAAAGCGTGTTGAGCGAAAAGGGAGAGATCGATCTGACCAAGGCACGTCCTCTGGCCTATGGTGGCCATCGCTACTGGAGCCTTGGACAGTTGCTCGCGATTCATGGCTATAGCGCCAAGGAATAACTACTCGAAATCTAGCGTCAAGGGAGAAGGCCATCATGGCACAGACGTTGGGAGGTCGTTGATGGGCAAAAGGGCAGTTGTCGCGATCGGCGGCAACTCACTGATTAAGGACAAGAACCACCAGAGCGTTCCCGATCAGTACGCGGCTGTGGTCGAGACCTGCGGGCACATCGCGGGCATGGCCGCTCAAGGCTGGGACGTGGTAATCACGCATGGCAACGGGCCACAGGTAGGCTTCATCCTGCGCCGCTCGGAGTTGTCCGCGCACGAATTGCACGCGGTGCCATTGGACTCTTGCGGCGCTGACACCCAAGGTGCCATCGGCTACATGATTCAAAAGGCGCTTTACAACGAGTTCCGCAAGCGCGGCATCAACAAACAGTGCACCACTGTGGTCACGCAGGTTCTGGTCGACAGAAACGATCCGGCATTTCGCAATCCCTCGAAGCCGATTGGTTCCTTTATGGACAAAGAGCCCGCACTGCAGCATCGCGACAAGGACGGATGGGCAGTCGTCGAGGATGCTGGCAGAGGTTGGCGCCGAGTGGTGGCTTCCCCCATACCTCAGCGCGTGATCGAACGTGACGCGATTGATACCTTGATCGGCAAGGGCTTCGTGGTCGTCGCCGTGGGAGGCGGAGGTATCCCTGTGGTGGAGGATGAGAACGGGAACCTGTTAGGGTCTGAGGCGGTCATCGATAAGGACTATGCCAGTAGCCTGCTGGCCAATAGCATCAAGGCGAATCTGCTACTGATCTCCACCGCGGTAGAGAAAGTAGCCCTGAATTTCGGCAAGCCCGACCAGATATGGCTGGATCGGATAACCTTGTCGGAGGCCAAGCAGCGCCTGGCCGAGGGACACTTCCACAAAGGAAGCATGGGGCCCAAGATCCAGGCCAGCATCTGGTTCCTGGAGCGCGGCGGAGAAGAAGCCCTGATCACGAATCCGGAGAACATTCAGAGGGCTCTGTCAGGCAGTACCGGCACGCGCATCGTTCAAGACTAGAGCGTAGTGATTATCTGGATCAACCTTCAGGGTTTGACTAGTTCGGGGCGCAGGGACCGAACAGCCTGCAAGGAAGCCTGAGCTTCCTCAAGTGTTAGTTCAAAGATAATCGGGCCCGCGAACTGCGCCAGCGCCAGACGGTCCAATACCGCCCCTAGCGGCACGTCACCGGCTCCCAGTGGCAGATGGTCGGCGATCCGTGGCGCCTCGCCCGGTGACTCCCGACGGTACGCGTCGTGCAGGTGAATTTCTGTCAAACGTGGCAGCGTGCGCTCCAGCGCATCTAACAGTGTCACGCCTGCCGTGTAGCCGGCTACGACGTGCCCAACGTCCAGACACACAGATAGGTCCAGGTCCTCGGCCAGTCCCCAGGTAAGCTCAAAAGGGAACTCGATCGTCTCGATGGCCACGCAGCGCGAGGGCAGCCCCGTGCGTCTCAGCAACTGCTCGATGCTGATGCGGGCCTGAGCAGCAAACAGACGCATGACCAAAGGACGCACGTGCTCCAGGGCCTTCATACGCCAGAACTCGGCGGCCAGAGCGCCCGTTGCATGCAGCACATAGACCTCTGGCTGCAATGGCGCGAGCCGCAGTACGGCATCGACCAGAGCATCCACCGAACCCTCTCGCACCATCTGCACAGGCGTGGATGGCTCCAGCGACCACAGAGGCAGGTGCACGGTGTAATCGAGGTGATGCCGCTCCTTCACCCTGCGTAACCGCTCCAGAGCCGGCAGGTCATAGCAGTGGGGGAAGAAGATGGTGAGATCGGTGTTCAGCTCGATCAGGTTGAAACCCAGGTTGGCGATCTGCTCGACCTGGGCAGCCACGTCCACGTTGAGATCAGCCGGATCGGGCGGCGTGGGGGATGACATCATGCGACGGGCTTGTTGAACCAGCAAGGAAGCCTGCATTTGCTCGATACCAAAACGCAAGACCATCTTTCCTCCAGAGCGGGCGGCACAGCACTTCTGAACAAGCACACTGACATACGGTTGGCTACAGACGGACGTATTGTATGCGAATCCACGCCAGGGGACAACTTCACACGCTGGTTGGCTGCGTCGCGAGTACACACTATAATCGAGGCGCAGAGAACGTGTTCACGCTGTTTGGCTGTTGCTCTTGGGAGGTGCAGGCATGATCATGCGACAAAGCCTCGAGGAATTCGAGGCGAACCATCTGTCTCCGTACGCCGCAAAGAGCCGTGAATCGCGGGGAAGAGCTCACGCCGAGGCGGAGCATCCCTACCGCACTGCCTTTCAACGCGACCGCGACCGTGTGATTCACACCACGGCCTTTCGTCGCCTCGAGTACAAGACGCAGGTATTTGTCAACTACGAAGGTGACTACTACCGCACGAGGCTAACGCACAGCATCGAGACGGCGCAGATCGCCCGCACCATGGCGCGCGCCTTGGGACTGAATGAGGACCTGACGGAGGCTATCTCCCTGGCTCACGATCTTGGGCACACGCCTTTTGGTCATTCCGGGGAACTGGCTTTGCATGAGCTGATGCAGGCACACGGAGGATTCAATCACAACTCCCAGAGCTTGCGTATCGTGGAGCAACTCGAACGGCGCTACACTTCTTTCCCGGGCCTGAACCTGACCTGGGAGGTGCGTGAAGGCATTGTCAAGCATGTCACAGAGTACGACGCAGCGGATGCAGCGGGGTATGATGCGGACAAGAGGGCCAGCCTGGAAGCCCAACTGGTCAACGCAGCAGACGAGATTGCCTATACCACCCACGATCTGGACGACGGCCTGCGCTCGGATCTGATCCGGCCCAATGATCTGGGTGACATGCGTATCTGGGCGCAGACGCTGGAGGCGCTGGCAGTCCGGCCGGACGACTTCACTGACGTTACACGTCACCAGGTGGTGCGCTACTTGATCAATCTAGAGGTCTCGGACGTCATCCAGAGCGTGGACTCGAGGTTGCAGGAGCTGAACATCCGGTCGCCAGCAGATGTGCACGCCGCGCCCTGTAACTTGGTGGGGTTCTCTGCCACGATGCAGAGCCTCAATCGCGAGCTGAAGGGTTTTCTACTCGAGCGCCTGTATCGCCATCATCGAGTCATGCGCATGCAGGTCAAAGCCCAGCGTATGATTCGCCAACTCTTCGAAGCCTATCTGTCCGAGCCACGCCAGCTCCCGCTGGAGGTACAGGCTCGCTTTGCAGATGAAGGGCCCGAGCGTGTGGTCTGTGACTATATAGCGGGCATGACCGACCGCTTTGCGATTCAGGAGTACCAGAGCCTCTTTGATCCGGCGGTCAGGGGATAGAAAAGGGGCGCCGTCACACGCCTGTGGCTGCGCCCCTGGAGCCTATTGCGAACCAGCCGAGTTCTGCCTACTTGCGAAAGACGTCCAAACGGGTGCCGAGAGTAGCAAAGGATCCCGCATCAGGCCCACTCCCAAACGCCAAGTCCAATACGGTGACCTCCAGGCGCAAGTTCGCAGTCTCCAGAGTGATCACCTGGCCCGCTTCCGCCTTGATCAGCTCACCCTTTTCCGCCAGTCTGTCGTGCAAAGCGGGATCCCGCAGCGCGTTCTCACTCACCAGCACCTTGGTTTCCGTGCGAACATCATCCTTGTCAAACAGCCAGACCTCGAATGCGGACACGCTGCCTGGCTGTCCGACTCCCCAGACCTCTGCCGCACTGACTCCGCACTCGCCAAGAAACTCGCCGGAGGCTGACTCGACGCTGCGGTTCACGTCATAGTTCTCATCGCCCAGGTTGTAGGTTGTGTCATGCCGAAGCAGATGCGCCTGGCCTGCAGGTGCCGCAGCCATTCCCTTCTGCCATTCATCGGGCATTCCAAGAATTTCCTGCTCAGCGCCAGACGCGGGCCTGCGTGGAGCCTTCTCTGTCTTGCGCAGTTGCTGCACCAGCAACAGGATACCCGCTGCCAGAAGCGCCAGGAAGAAGACAATGCCAAACACGCGCAGCAACTGGGTGCCGAGTGCAGCAGCCGGCTTGGCAACCGGCGTGGGCGCGGGAGTCACAGATGGCAGCGAACCCAGAGCAGCGGACAAAGCCTGCAACCGCATGGCAGAGCTGGCATCCCCGGCGGCGACACGCGCCTTGGCAAGGTTCTCCAAGGCGGCGACCTGGGCCGCAAGCGTGTCTCCAGATGCGCTAAGCGTGGCTAGGCGGGTGCGGGCCGCGTCCATGTTTCCCGTCAACGCGTAAGAGTCTGCGATCAACTGCATGTAGGTCTCTTTGTGGCTCAGCATGAGGTCAGCAGGATTCGAGTTCACCCAGCTCACCGGCCACAGCCACCAACCCAACACAACGAGGCCGACAACGATGCCCAGGACAAAGGCAATCAACACCTCGATCGTGATCTTCTCGCGGATCCAAGCGGTGACAGTCTTGGCCATCTCGCACCTCCGCCTCTATTCTAGCACAACTTGACAAGAAACACAAGCCTTCGCGAAGCCCTGCTCCGACCGGCTAGCGAGCGCTCAGGTCCTTGCGAGCATGGGTGAGCACCTGGACCCCGCGCGCGGTGAACAGCACCATGTCCTCGATGCGCACTCCGCCCCACCCTGGAATGTAGATGCCGGGCTCGATGGTGCAAACCATGCCCGGCTGCATGACGTCGTCCGATCTCGCGCCTGCTCCGGGTTTTTCGTGAACGGCGAGGCCCACACCGTGGCCAAGTCCATGTCCAAAGGCCGATGCGTACCCAGCATCTGCGATTACCTTGCGGGCAATGGCGTCAATCTCCTTGCCTTTCATGCCAGGCTTGGCGCCTTTCTCGGCTGCCAACTGGGCTCGGAGGACAATGTCGTAGATCTCGCGCATCTTGTCATCTGGCTGGCCCAAGCAGATCGTGCGCGTCAAGTCAGAACAATAGCCCTCCACACGGGCGCCCATGTCCAAGACAATCAGCTCATTCTTGCGAATGGGGCGATCCTGAGGCACGGCGTGCGGCTTGGCCCCGTTCGGTCCGGAGCCAACAATGAACGGGAAGGCCACCCCCTCTGCGCCATGATTGCGCATGTGCATCTCCAGTTCCCACGCAACCTGCTTCTCCGTCATTCCAGGCTGGATGAAGGTGCGGATGTGCTCGCAGGCCTCGTCAGCAATGGCAATCGCCTTGCGCATGCTGGCCAGTTCTTGCTTGTCCTTGATGGCACGGATGTCCTCTGCAACACTGGTAGTGGCTACCCATTGGGTTCCGCGGGTGGCCTGTCTCCAGGCCTTGTACTCAGCAAAGGGCAGGTGTGCGCTCTCGAATCCAAGCCGCCGGATGCCATGCTCTTTGGCCAGCTGCTTCAGCGCCAAGCCAATCTTGCCTTCCAGCCTCACCAGGTCGAACAGCGGAGCTTCTTCGGCTACCTGCTCGTAGTAGCGAAAGTCCGTGAGCAGCAGCGCCTTCTGCGGTGTGATCAGCAGCGCTGCCTCGCCACCGGTGAAGCCGCTCAGGTAGCGCTGGTTCTCCGGACGCGTAACTAACATGGCGTCCAAGTCGTTCTTCTGCAGCGTTTGGCGCAACTTCTCCAGCCGCGCCTTGATGGCTTGCTTGGTCAATGTGCTCCTTTCCACTATCGGTTGTTGAGGAGTATCAGTCTTGTCCATGTCTGGCCGCGAGTACATGCTTTGCCCAGGCGGCCACGGCACCCGCAATCTGCTCAGACCGATCCAGGCGGTCAAGAGACGAGCCGATGCCCAGAAAGTGATCCGTGCCAGCCAGCTCCAGCAGTTCCTTGGGTTCGGCCCAGCCCTGGTAGAGTGATTTGAAAGCCCCGAGGTCGCAGAACTGGTCGTGCTCTGCAACGATGAACAGTTTAGGGCGTGAATCATGCTGCAGCCAGTCGGGCACCGCGGGCAAGAGCAGCAGAGGCAGGACGACGCAGGCCCAACCCGCAATGCGGTGGTCGACACGTGCAGCCTCTAGAGCCATCCATGCCCCAAAGGAGTCTCCTACGAGACATACACGGTCCGCATCCACGGCCGAGCACTCGCGCAGCAGCCGCACTGCTCCGAGCACATCGTCGACTTCATGTACGCCGCTGCTACGGCGGCCAGCACTGCTCTGTACACCGCGGAAGTTGAAGCGCAGTGTGACGAGGCCGGCTTGCTGCAGGGCGATAGTGCTGGCCGCAATCACGGGGTACTCCATGCCCGTTTGCCCCTCAATGCCCGGATGACAGAGCACTGCCGCAGCGCGTACGCCCTCGTCGTCGAAAGCAGATAGCCGACCCTCCAACTCAACAGGAGTTGCGCCGCTGCTCTCAAACCGAACTGCCGTTTCAGATGCTGGCATGTTCAGAATCGTCGTGTCTGTCAGCATGTGCCAAAGGGTGGGAACGCAAGTACACTTCTCTAGCACGGCTCTGACTGACGTGAGTGTAGATTTGGGTCGTTGCCAGAAGAGCGTGGCCGAGCAACTCCTGGACGCTGCGCAGATCGGCTCCTCCATCCAGCAGATGGGTGGCAAAGCTGTGCCGCAACGTGTGAGGGGTGACCCGCTTCTCCAAGCCAGCAATGCGGCTGCAGCGGCGCAGGATGTTCATGACACTGCGTGTGGTCAGCCTGCCACCGAAGCGATTCAGGAAAAGGGCGTTGCTGGTGGCGCCCTGCTCAACGCGCGCAAGCAGCTGCGGCCTGCCAAGGTCCACATAGGCCCGCAGCGCCGCCAGTGCCGGCCTGCCCAGAAGCGCCACACGCTCCTTGGCTCCCTTGCCCCAGACCAGCAGCTCGCACCTCTGCCAGTCCACGTTCGTCAGGTTCAACCCCGTCAACTCGCTGACGCGCACGCCACCGCCATAGAGCGTTTCGAGGATGGCGCGGTCGCGCAAGCCCCGGGGCGTGGTTGTGTCGGGAGCGCTGAGCAGCGCTACCGTCTCTGACACTGAAAGAGGAGCGGGCAGGTACTTGGGCACTTTGGGCGAAGCCACCGCCAGGAAGGGATTGACTGCCACGACCTTCTCGCGCACCAAGTAACGCCCGAAAGAGCGCAGTTCCGAGAGCCGACGTGCAACGCTGGCCTTCACATAATTCCGGGAGTTCAACCAAGCCAGGTAGCGCCTTAGCACCAACCTATCTACGTCTGGCCAGTCTTGAACGCCCTGCTCATGCAGAAACGTCAGGCACTGCTGGATCTCTCGATGGTACTTGTCAATGGTGTGCGGAGAGGCATTCTTCTCGGCAACCAGATAGTTCAGGAAACGCTCAAGCTCCCCCTTCAGATTCTGCCTGCCTTTCGAGCACCTGCTTGCACTGGACGCACTTGGCTGTGTTCTTGCCGGCCTCGACCAAAAGCCCACCGCAGTTCGGACAGGGACGCGGCAAGGGGCGCTGCCACACAGCGAACTTGCACTGTGGATAGTTGGCGCAAGAGTAGAAGATGCGCCCTCGACGCGAACGCTTTTGCACCAGTTCCCCGCCGCACTCCGGGCACTTGGCACCGATCTTGATCACATATGGCTTGGTGTTGCGGCAGGCTGGGTAGTTGCTGCAGGCAATGAACTTGCCGAAGCGTCCCACCTTGACCACCATGGCACTGCCGCACTTTTCGCAGACCTCTCCAGTCTCCTCTGGCGGGAGCTCGATCTTCTGCATGTCCTTGTCAGCAGCCTGTAGCGTGCGCTCAAACGGGCCGTAGAATTCGCGTAGCACGCTCACCCAGTCGCGCTCTCCCGCAGCGATCTTATCAAGGTCGTCTTCCATGCGAGCCGTGAATGGGACATCGACAATGTCTGGGAAGTGCTTGACCAAGAGATCATTGACCAGGAAACCGATCTCGGTGGGTGCCAGATGCTTCTCGACTTTCTCCACGTAACCACGCACCTGGATCGTGGTCAGGATGGGCGCGTAGGTACTGGGACGCCCAATGCCGTGCTTCTCCAGCTCGCGTACCAGCGAGGCCTCGGTGTAGCGTGGCGGTGGCTGGGTAAAGTGCTGCTCCGGGATCAGACGCAGGAGATCGAGCACTTCGCCCACGTTCAGAGGCGGCAGAGGGCCGGCTTCTTCCTCTGACGCGGCATCGTCCTCCTTCGCCTCCTCGTACACCAGCAAAAAACCCGGGAAGGCAAGCGTCGAACCTATCACCCGGAAGAGATACAGGAGGGCATCCAGAAATGGCTGGAGCGCATCCCCTGTCGGAATCGAGACGCCTGGAGCCAGACGACCCGCCTTGACGTCCACCGAGGTCACGTCGTAGATGGCGGGGTTCATCTGGCTGGCGACAAAACGCCTCCAAATCAGCTGGTATAGCCGCTGCTGGTCTGCTTCCAGTTTGTCTTGAATGCCGGCCGGCTCGCGAAGCACGGATGTAGGCCGGATGCATTCATGGGCTTCCTGCGCCTTGACAGCGCGCGTCTTGTGCTCCGGCGGAGTGGCAGGCAACAAGTCTGGCCCGAACTTGTCGCGGATGTAGTCGCGCACTTCGGCCAGCGCCGAGTCTGCGATATGGGTCGAGTCCGTACGCATATAGGTAATCAGACCCACGCGCTCTCCGCCGCCCAAGTCGATGCCTTCGTAGAGCTGTTGCGCTACGAACATGGTGCGCTTGGCCGTAAAACCCAGCTGCCGCGAGGCCTCCTGCTGCAGGGTGCTGGTGATAAAGGGTGCCGGCGGTCTGCGCTGACGTTTGGACTTGCGCACATCGCCAACAATGTAAGTAGCGCCCTCCAGATCATCCACAAGCGCCTGGGTCGCAGGTTCATCCTTCAGATCGACCGGTTTGTCCGCGATCTTGAAAAGCTTGGCTGTGAAACTGGGCCGCGGGTCCAACATGCGCGTATCCTGCTTGGCCAGTTCTGCCGCAATGGACCAGTACTCGACTGGGACAAAGGCCTGGATCTCGCGTTCGCGCTCCACAACCAAACGCACGGCTACAGATTGCACCCGCCCAGCAGAGAGGCGACTGCGGACTCGATGCCACAGCATTGGGCTGATCTTGTACCCAACAAGGCGATCGAGGATGCGCCTGGCCTGTTGGGCGTTGACCAGGTCCATGTCCAGTTGGCGCGGGTGAGCGAATGCAGCCGTGACCGCTGCATCCGTGATCTCGTGAAATGCAACACGCTGCGTCATGGCGGGTGGGATCTCGACTGCAGCCGTGAGGTGCCAGCCGATGGCCTCGCCCTCACGGTCAGGGTCTGTAGCCAGATAGACCTGGCTGGCGCGGGCCGCTTGGGCTTTCAGACGTTGTACTACCTCGCGCTTATCCTTGGGCACCTGGTAACGGGGTGTGAAGTCATTCTCGATGTCCACGCTCAGCTTGGAGCGCAGAAGATCGCGAACATGCCCGACCGAAGCCTCGACGGCGTAGGCCGGTCCAAGGATCTTGCGAAGCGTGCGCGCTTTGGCGGGGGATTCGACGATGACCAGCTTGCCGCTTCCAGGCCGGACAGAAACGGGAGGCCTGGCTTCTCGTTCCCTACTTGCGGAACGTCTGGGGGGTGCGGGCTTGGCGCTACGCTCGGGTCTGGGGATGGAGGCATGCTCGGGAGTGAGGCCCATCTTGAACATGGTCGTGCCGCAGATTGGGCACTTGCCACGCGTGGCTGGAGATCCCGCCCTCGTATATACCGCTTGGAGGTCTTGCATCGCCCGCTTCTCGCGGCACTTGAGGCAGTAGGCGACAACTTGCTGTCCCGACATGAAGAATGCTCTCCAAAGCTCAGACAGGCAATGCCGAGATGGTCGTTTCTTCCAGGCACACGCCGAAAACCTGACCGAAGTGGTGCGCCACGCGCTCACGCACGAGCCACATCTCGACCGGCCTGTTCAATTCACGTTGCACTGAAGTGACGCGCTTGCCGACCAGACCACAGGGGATAATCAGCCCGAAATGCTCGAGGTTGGTATTCACGTTGAGCGCAAAACCGTGATAGGTCACTCCACGTTCCACGCGCGCCCCCAAGGCAGCTATCTTGGCACCACCCACCCAGACGCCGATGACCCCTGCGTGACAAGAGGCATGCAAACCCAGGTCGCTCAGGCAAAGCACAAGCACTCGCTCCAAGGCGTGCATATAGTCTGAGACGCCTAGATGGTGCGCCTCGAGGAGCAGGATGGGATAGCCGACGAGTTGCCCCGGGCCATGATAGGTGACATCCCCTCCCCGCTCGATCCTCTGTACCTGTACGCCCAGCTCTCTGAGCTTCGCGGGCGGAGCCAGGATGTGCTGCTCATCGCCTCCACGCCCCAGCGTAATCACTGGATCGTGCTCCAGCAGCACGAGAGTGTCATCCACACGACCAGCCTGACGGGCTTGGACTAATGCATGCTGCAGATCCCAGGCACGTTGGTAAGGCTCTTGGCCCAAGTTCAGGAGTAGCAAGGGAGAGCCTCCCGCCTGCTCGTGATGCGGCCAGCTCGAGTTGCAGAGCCAACAGGGCTGCTGCCACCCACCCTCAGGCGGACCTCTGGCTAGAGGGGTTCGCCGAAGTTGGTCTCTACCAGGTTCTGCAAAGCTGACACCGCCGCCTGTTCGTCCTCACCATTGGCCTTGATCGTGATCGTGGTACCCTGGTTCACTGCCAGAGTGAGAAGGGACAGGATGCTCTTTGCATCAACTTCCATGGTATCCTTGGAGATCAGGATGGATGATTTGAATTTCTTGGCCGTCTGAACAAAGACCGCAGCCGGTCTGGCATGCAGCCCTACCTTGTTGCGCACAACCAATGTAACTTCTTGCATACTCGGGAAAAGCCTCCTCCATCAAGCAGTGCGTGGCTGCTCTAGCTTAGCACAGAGCCCACAAAAGCTCGTTGGCCTCGCAGGAACTCGGCTGCCGATAGCGGACGCTTTCCTGCTAGCTGGACTTCATCTAGCACTAGCAGGCCACTACCAGTGACGACCGCGGCCTGAGTGCCCAATTGTACCACTGTTCCAGCCAGCTCACTCCGTTCCACCTTCTGTGGGTGAGCGCGCAGCACCTTGAGTTCCCTGTCCCCCCAATGAGAGAATGCTCCAGGCCAGGGATAGAAAGCCCGGCAGCGCCGGGCGATGAGCTCGGCCGACTCGCTCCACACGATGCACCCATCTTCACGACGCAACTGTCTAGCGTAGGGAGTGGGGCTTGCCCCTTGCTGTACAGGCGTGATCGCGCCCGCCAACCACCTGGGCAGTGTGTCATTTGCCAGCAGCTTGCCGCCAAGCTGTCCCAACTTCTCCGTCAATGACGCCGTCGTATCGTCCTCTGCGATCCTCACACTGGCTTGACCCAGAATCGGGCCGCTGTCCACTTCCTCGGCCATGATGATGATGGATACACCGGTTTGAGCATCTCCCGCCAGAATGGCAGCGGGGATCGGGGCAGCGCCTCGATGCCTCGGAAGGAGTGAAGCGTGCACGTTGAGGCAGCCGTACCTCGGCAGAGCAAGCAAAGAGGCAGGCAGGACCTTGCCATAGGCAGCAACAACGATCACGTCGGGCCGCAAGTCCACTAGCATCTGCAGGGCCACAGGCTGGCGCAGTGCAGGCGGCTGAAGGACGCTCAAACCGTGCTGCAGTGCAAACGCTGTTACTGCAGATGTCCGTACCTGCCTGCCACGACCCGCCTGCCGGTCCGGCTGACTAACCACCGCCACGATCTCATAGCGGTCAATGAGTGCGCTCAAGACCAACTCGCCGAAGCGAGGAGTCCCCATGAAAACGATCCGGGTCATGCAGCCTATTCCCTAGCTATGGCTCTCCCAAGTCGCCGTACTAACAACTCATTCTATCACAGTGGACGACAAAACACAAACTCATGGCATGCAAGTACGCGGGAGAAATGCTTCGAAACCTTCGCTGCGCTTCTGCGTATAGATATCGAAGGGAGGTGAACAAAATGAGCCTTGAAGAGATGTCACCCGCCGGGAGCGAGCCCGCTCCAGAGAAGCCGATCGCACCGGAGGGAACTTCAGAACCAAGCATGCCAGCCCCCGATCAGCCAGCGCCGGACGTCAATGAGAACGACCGTCTGATGGCCGCTGCTGCCTACGCCACCCAAGTGATTCTTCCGATCGTGGTGCCAGCGATCATGCTGCTGTCCGAAGAGAACAAGCGGCGTGTGTTCCAGAAGTACCACGCCGTCCAATCGTTGGGCTTTTTGGTGGCAGCGGTGATCTACGAGGTGTTGGCGGCCATCGTTTTCGTTGTTCTGTCTGTCGTCAGCCTGGGCTGCCTGAGCTGCATTCTGTGGGTACTCTTCCTGCTGCCAGTGGTTCCCGCATTCTACTATGCGTATCGAGCTTACCAGGGTCAGTACTTCTCAATTCCCATGGTGACTGACTTTCTGCTCGACAGCAAGTGGCTTGAGAAGCCACCAGTATAGATCGCTACACGCCAACTGCAGTTCAATCCACCAAGGACAGGCTCAGCAAGAGAGCCCTTGAGCGGGCTCTCTTGCTGTCCATGCGGCTGTGTGACCACGGCCCCACATGAACCTTGTAGTCCCCAGTTGCTCCTAGCCGGTGCTTGTGGACTGATTATACGCGTTGCTTGTAGTTTGCAGCGTGCCGACGTATAATCGGCGTATCCCAAGCAGAGAGGGCCTGGCATTTGACCGCACTCACAAAGCGCTGGAGAATCCTGCCGCCAGCTCCAGCTGAACACATGGCACAGTTCTCGGACCTGCCGCCCATGATCGTTCAACTTCTGTACAATCGCCAGATGCGCTCGGAGGACGAGATCCGGGCGTTCTTGTCCCGCTCCTTTCCCGTGGACAATCCCTATCTCCTGAAGGGAATGAACGAGGCAGTCACACGCTTGCGCCGAGCCATCCGTTCTGCAGAGCCGATCGCGGTCTATGGTGACTACGATGTGGACGGCGTCACGGCTACAGCGCTGCTGGTGTCCACTTTACAGGCTCTTGGAGCCAGGGTGGAGCCCTTCATCCCTCGACGCAAGCACGAGGGTTACGGGCTGCGGGAGTCGGCCCTGGAGGAGTTGGGCTCGCGTGGGATCAAACTGGTGGTGACCGTGGATTGCGGTGTGCGCTCCATCGACGAGGCCAAGTTCGCACAGGCGCAAGGGTTGGACCTGATCATCACGGATCACCACAGCGTCTCATCCGAGCTACCGCCCGCAGTCGCAATCGTGGATCCCAAGCAGCCGGACGAGAGCTATCCCTACAGGCACCTTACGGGAGTCGGGCTGGCATTCAAGCTCGCACAAGGGCTCTTGCGTGTAGAACGCTGGGTTCCGCTCTCCAAGGCTGAGGGGCTGCCCGAAGAAGACAGCCTGCTGGACCTGGTAGCCCTGGGCACGATCGCAGACCTGGCACCTCTGACGGGTGAGAACCGAGCGCTCGTGTCCCGTGGTCTGGAGAAGCTTAACCAGGCGCCTCGGGCGGGAGTCGCCGCCATGCTGCGCGAGGCTGCCCTGAGACCTGGGCAGATAGATGCCAGGTCCGTTGGCTACGTGCTCGGCCCACGGCTGAATGCCGCTGGTCGTCTGGACGATGCCGCGGCAAGCTACAGACTGTTGGTAGCCTCGTCGGATGAAGAAGCCACTGCCCTGGCTTACCAGCTTGGCGCGACCAATCAGGAGCGTCAGCGATTGATGAAAGAAATGGTAGAGCATGCCAGGCAGGAAGCGGCCGAAGCAGGAGACGCCAACATCTACGTCCTTGCCAGTCCGGCCTATGCGTCTGGGATTGCGGGTCTGGTCGCCAGTCGCATTCTGGACGAGTTCTACCGGCCAGCCATCGTCATCGCTGTGGATGAGGAAAAGGGTGAGAGCAAGGGCTCCGCGCGCAGTATCGAAGGGCTTGACATCACTGCGGCTTTGGGAGAGCTTGACACCATGCTGCTTCGGTACGGCGGCCACAAGGCTGCAGCCGGATTCACCATCAAGAACGAGAACATCCCTGAATTCCGCAGGCGCATGCAGAAGCTGGCAACTGAGCGGCTCGACGACGACCAGTTGCAGCCACTGCTTGAGATTGACATGAGCATGCCTCTGCGAATGGCGACCCTGGAGACCGTGCAACTGATCGAGGCTTTGCAGCCCTTTGGTGTAGACAACGAGCGCCCGACCTTCGTCAGTAGCGGTGTGCGGGTATGCGATTGTCGCTCCGTAGGTGTAGATGGCAGGACACTCAAGTTCCGGCTCGGCGACGGCACAGGCATGTGGGATGCGGTAGCCTTTCGCCAGTCCATGCGCGCCGACGGCGTCCCGCAGTGCATCGACGTGGCATATACTGTGCAACGCAATGACTGGAATGGCAAGGTCGACGCCGAACTCATGATTAGGGACTGGCGGCCTGCCGAGGGTGTGCCGTGCGTCTGAGGATTCGGACTGGCTCGGACCTGGAGGTACAGCTTTGCGGGAGAACATGAGCCTGCTAGCAGACATCCTGACTTTGTTGGGCGCGTTCTTCCTGGGCTTCATCGCCGGCAGCCTGTTTCCACCCTTGCGACGCTTCCTCGGTGGCATCCTGCACGCGCCTGGCCAACTTACCAGGGGAGCGCGCAATGTTGGCGAGAGGCTGCGCCAAGCCTTCAAAGTACCCGCCGAGGAACCATTGGACCGCTCGGGCTTCAGCGGAGCATTGGCTGGCACTGTATTTGATGTGATGACTGTGCGCGTGCGACGCGCAGAGGCCAGCTTTCGCGAGGGCATCGCTGCCTTTGACAAAGGCGAGCATGACGCGGCAAGACGCCGCTTGACAGAAGCCATTTTCTGGGACAGGAAGCAGGAATTGCGTCCTTTGCACGTTTTGGCACACCTGCGTCTCGGATGGCTGGACGAAGAGAAGAATGCTCTCTCCCAGGCCTGCGAGCATTACCAGAAGGCCGTACGCCTAGAGCCCGACAACCTGAACGCGACTGTGCGCCTGGGTATGATGCATTTTCGTCTGGGACAGACTGGGCCGGCCATCTTTCAGTTCCAGCGCGCCTTGGAACTGGACCCAGCCGACCTGGACACGCACTACTGCTTGTACGCTATCTATCGTCAGGCAGGGATGGAACGTGAGGCCGTTGAGCAACTGCGCATACTCAAAGCCGGTGAAAGCGGAGCGGTTCTCTCCAATCTCTTCTCGCGCCATGGGGAGGACAACTTTAGGCTATCGCGATATGCCGAGGCGATTGACGACTATGAGCTGGCACTGCAGGTCGATCCGGACGATATTCGATCCTACGTAGCACTCGGAGACCTGCGCCACCTGCAGCAAGAGCCCCATACCGCTCTCGAGACGTGGGCACGCGGGCTTTGGGTTGGCTACTCTGATGCGCTGGCCGAACGAGTGCTGCAGGTAGCTGGTGAGCACGAGGATATCTGGCCAGTCATCAGTCTGTTGCGCGATTGTGTGGCAAGACACCCGGGCGATGGCAGATACCCCTTCCTATTGGCCAGGCTCTTGCGCACAGCTGGGCAGGAAGCAGAGAGCGCAGCGTTGCTGAAGGAGACGGTGCGGGTTTCTCCACAGCTGCTGGAGGCGCAGGCCGAGCTGGGCGATTCCTATGCGCGCGCCGGATTGGATGCCATGGCACGCGCCACATACCGCGCTGGACTGGACGCGGCGCATTCGCAGCAGTGCGTGTACTCCTGCAGCGCCTGTGGCTACTATACACTTGAGGAGCAGGCGCGCTGTTTCCAGTGCAATCGATGGGGAACTCTGGAGAAGATCACGCGGAGGGAGGCAGAAGCACGCGCGGCCGCTCCCAGGGGCCTGATCGAACGAGCCAGCGCATTGCGTCAGAGCCTGGGCACTGCCTGGAACAGAATCGCAGGGTTCCTACCAGAGGGCTAGGTGGCCATCTATCGATCTGCTCCTCTTTGTGGCTCCGGCACTGTACAGATCACTGGGAAGCATCGACCTTTTGCTACTCATGGCCGGTTTGCCGGCGCTCATAGCATTTGCAACTGCCTTGCGCATCAAGGACACGCCACCACACTTGGCCACAACATGAACTTAATGCGATGCAACTACAGGTGTTAGGATGGGACATGAGATGAAGAAGAGAGAACCGGCCATTGAGGCTCCCCTGGAGATGATCGGTAGACGCAGCGACATGGCTAGCGTCCTGAGCTGGGTAGCCGAAGCAGAGTGCTGCTCGATCGTGGGCGTGAGCAACATTGGCAAATCCACACTGTTGCGGTCGTTGGCGGCCAGCGCGGTGCGCAGACAATACCCACATCCCATGGCAGAAAGCATCTTTGTCTACGTCGATCTGAACCTGGCCCTGCAGATGACCGAACAGGGCTTCTACGAGGCGACGTTGAGGAATCTGCTATCCGCGCTTCGCAGCGGCTCCGAGGAGGGTCCTTCCGTTTCTGCTGTGCAGGACGCCTACCGGATGGTGATCGCCCCCGAGACTCCATTCCTAATCCCTTTGGCCTTTGAGAACTGTCTGGAGGCGCTATACAACCAGCAAAGCGGAAAACTGATCTTCTTGCTGGACGAGTTCGACGCAGCCTTTGGGGAAATCGATCCGCAACTCTTTGTCCGCTTGCGAGCCCTGAAGGACAAGCACCGCACCCGCTTGTGCTACGTAACTGCAACCGACCATCCCCTGAGTGAGATTCGACGCGAACGCCGTTCCAGCGAGTTCTGCGAGCTGTTTGAAGGCCACGATCACCACTTGGCTCCATTGGTCGAGCAGGACGCGCGCGCCATGGTCAGCCAGTGGGCCGACCAATCGAGGATGAGGTTCAGCTCCGCAGACGTGAGCTTTGTCGTCGAACGAGCAGGTGGACATCCGGGGCTGATCCAGGCAGTGTGCCGCGTCCTGGCGAGATCCAAGGATGAGGCTTTGCTCAGGCCGGGCATGGCAGGCTACTTGCACGTGCAGGAAAGGCTGGACAGCGACTCTTCGGTACGTCTTGAATGCGCCAAACTGTGGAGTGACCTGAGGCTCAACGAACAGGAGTCTCTGACATCATTGGTCAGAGGCGACGGCACCGTCGGGGCCCTGGATTCGCTGCTGCGCAAGGGCATCGTGCTTCCGAATTCATCTGGCCCGCGCGTCTTCGCACAGCAGTTCGGCGACTTTGTGAACAGGCAGCGTCTGGTGCGCCACACCGAGCCTGCCGGCGTTCGCATCGACGTGGAGGCCGGGGATGTACAAGTGGATGGCAGGCTAGTTCCTTCGCTCACGGACCTGGAGTACAAGCTGCTACTCCTGTTGTACGGCAACCTCAGCAAGATCTGCGACAAGTACAGGATAGTAGAATCGGTATGGGGCGAGAACTACATCGATGAAGTGGACGACGCACGCATCGAGAAACTAGTCAGCCGCTTGCGTGAGAAGATCGAGCCGGTTCCGCAGCAGCCGAAGTATGTCGTCACGGTACGTGGGCGCGGCTACAAGCTCGTTGGCCCTGACTGACCGCGTGGAGTGACCCATGCCGGCCAGGATGTCAGCTTGCCGTCCGCTGGCCGTCATGCACTAGCGACCAAATGAGGTAGAATGTGCTCTGAAACATGCTTCTGCGCCACCTGCAAGAAGGTGCTGGGTGTGCTACACTGCAGAGATTCTCGGCTGGGGTGATCACTCCCCACCGCATACAAAACGTTTTTGGGAGGACAAAGATGGCATCACTTCTGGAAAGAGTCGGAACGCTGATCTCGGCTAACCTGAACTACCTGGTCAGCAAGGCGCTCAAGGCCAACAGCATGGCCGTGGTGGATGAGTACATCCGCAACGTCGAAGATAACCTCGACGCGCTCGAGGACGCTGCGGCCACGGTGGGTGGCGAGGCCAAGACCCTCAAGCGCAAGTACGAGGAACTGCTGGCTCAGACCCGAGAGCTCGACAAGAACATTGACCTGTTCCTGAAGCAGGGCAAGGACGACCTCGCCCAGGCCGCACAGTACCGTTACAACACCGTCAAGCGCCTGGCCGATACCTATGGCGAGCAGTCCACCTACCAGGACAGGGAGTACCAGAAACTGCTCGACGCCAAGTTGAAGCTGGAAGCCAAGCTCACGGAAGCCAAGCGCGAGCGCACGGAACTGCAGGCCATGCTCGACCTGGCCAAGAGCAAGGAACTCACGCACAAGGTTGTAGAGGGTGTGGGGGGTGTCACGGTCTCCGAGTCAGGCATCGACGAAATCCGCGAGGAGATCCAGCGGCGCCTGGACAAGGCAACAGCGCAGGGCGAGATCGATGCCAAGCGTCTGGACCGCCAGATGGCCGAGGCATTGGAGAAGGATACCCTCGATCGCCAGATCGCAGAGCGCAAGGCCAGGCTGGGGCTCTAGTACCAAGCGTCAGACTGAGCAGTTCGGGCGAGGCATTCGACAGCGTCTCCCGGTTCGGGGAGGCGTGCGCGGGATGCATGCGTGCGCACGCGGGAATGCCTCGTCCCGTCGTCCGTGACATCAGGCGCGTGCTGACATCGTGATCGTGGAGACCGAATATGAACAGAACTCGCTGGGTGTTTGTGATCATCGTGCTGCTGGCCGTGGCCATCGTAGGGGCCTCGATCCTGGTACGCAATGCGGGTGGGGTGAAGCCTCTAATCGAACAGCCAGAAACCCTGCAGGTGCGCATCGTATGTGCGTTGCCGGTAGAACCGTTCGTCAGGGAGGCGGCCGAGAAGTTCAACGCTGAGAACCACAAACTGGAAGGGCATCCCGTCAAGGTGAGCGTGGAGCCCATGGATGGCCTGACAGCCATGGGGCGTTATGAACGGGAACAGATGAGTCCCCTCCCTAGCGTGTGGATTCCGGACAGCCGCTACTTGGTGGAGCTGGTGAACGCCACCTACAAGGAGAAGCTGGGGCGCGACATCTTCCTGACCGGCGGAGAGTATCGAGCACGGCCGATTGCCATCTCATTGTTCTCGTGGGGCATCTACTCCAGCCGTGCGCAGGTCTTGCGCGACAAGTACGGCGACATCAACTGGAAGGCCATTCACGATGCAGCCACTGCCAAGGGAGGCTGGCCCGAGTTGGGCGGCCCGGCAGACTGGGGCTACTTCAAGCTGGTCGTGCCTAACCCCAGAAAGAACGTGGGCGGGCTGGCCGCCATGATCGCGGCAGCCGGTGAATACTATGACAAGACCGACATCACGGTAGCGGATGTCACCAATCCCGGCTTTCAACAGTGGCTGAAGGAGTTGATGAGCGCAGTCACGGACTTTAGCAGCCTTGGCTCCTATTCCGTGGAGAACCTGGCCCTGTTTGGATACTCGATGGGCGACGGTGGTCAACTGCTGGAAAGCGACCTGCTGGTGAACATGGCTGGGATCCAGACCCGCTGGCAGGATCCGCTGGAGATGGTCTATCCCAAGTACGTAACGTGGTTCGACTTTCCATACACAATCTGGATGGGCGAGGAGACCACGGCACTCGAGAAGAACGCGGCACTGGAGTTTGAGCGCTATCTATTGCTACCGGATGTACAGAAACGCGCGGCAGAGATGGGCCTGCGCCCAGGTAACACCGAAGTCTCCATTACGGACTCCAGCAGCCTGTTTGTCAGGTGGCAAGATCAGGGCGCCATGACCGTGGTCCCGCGCACGACGCAGATGCGCTCTCCAAACCGCGAAGTGCTGCTTGCTCTGCTGCGCTGGTTTGATTTGAACGTGGCCGAGCAGTAGGAGGATGGCGATGCGTCCGCGCGAAAAACAGCAGGGCTCTCGCTCCTGGGCGTTCATACTCATCGGTCTGGCGCTGGTTCTGTTGGTGGGTTGTGCTGCCTGCTGGCTAGTCTACCAGACCGCACGGCGTGACATCAGCGGAGAGAACACGGTAACGCTGGAGATCGCCTGCTCGCCCGAGAAGCAGGCTTTGTTCGATGAGCTGGTCAAGCGCTATAACGCCAGCCGGCCCAAGACCTCATCAGGCAAGCGCATCACGGTGGTCGTGACGCAGATGGAACCAGAGACCATGATCGGGGCGGCTCTGGATGGGCAGTACCAGGTCATATCCCCAGATTCGTCTGTGTGGCTATCGCAAATGGAATTGGACTGGCAGGCAAGGCAGAGCTCGGAAATCTCCATTGTAGGAGACACGACGCGCTTTGCCCTCAGCCCCGTGGTCATTGCGGCATGGGAAGACACCGCGCGCTCACTTGGCTACCCTGACAAAGCCGTGGGGTGGGCTGACATCCTTGCTCTGGCAAGCTCGGACCCGAACTTCAAGTGGAGCCATCCCTCGACCTCGTCCGCGAGCGGCTTGCTGGCGACGCTGGCCACGTTCTACGCGGGCGCGGGCAAGACACGCGGCCTGACGGTCGAGGATGCCACGGCCGAGGCCACGATCAAGTACGTGACTACGCTGGAAAAGACTGTACGCTACTACGGCGAGGGTGAGCTCGCCGTCATCGAGCAGGTCAAAGCCAAAGGCCGCTCGTATCTGGATGCTTTTGTGGTCCAAGAGCAATTGGTGGTCGAGTTCAATCAACACAACCAGGAGAAGCTCATCGCCATCTATCCGGCCGAAGGCACTCTGTGGGAGGACCATCCGCTAGTCTTTTTGGAGCGCCCCGAGACCACAGCAGATCAGCGACTGGCCTATCGCAACTTGCGCGATTTTCTGCTATCGCAAGACGCCCAGATGCTAGTACTTTCCAATGGTTATCGCCCATCGGACCTGAGCATCGCCTTGGACTCGGCTTCATCACCGATCCGCGCCGCAAACGGCGTGGATCCAGCTCAGCCCAAGACAACCCTGCAGATCCCCAGCCCGAGCGTCATACAGGTAGTGCGCGATGTCTGGCAGTACACCAAGCGCAAGACCAACGTCTATCTGGTCGCCGATGTGTCGGGAAGCATGCAGGGAGTCAAATTGGAGCAGGCCAAGGAGGCCTTGCTGACCTTTCTAAGCATGATCAAGGGAGAGCAAGAGCGCGTGGGCTTGATCGTTTTCTCGAGCAGCGTACGAGAGGCTGCACCCATCGCAGAACTCGCCACCAATCGCAGCGCTCTCAACTCCATGATCGCCAGCCTCTCCGCTGGCGGCGACACCGCGCTCTTGGACGCGGTCAGCCTGGCGTACGACCTGTTGCAGCAAGGTCAGGACAGAGAACGCATCAATGCCATCGTGGTGATGACTGATGGCAAGGAAAACAACTCGCGCATCCGGCTCCGGGATTTGACTGCCAAGCTGGTCAAGGGGAACCAGTCCGGCGTGCCAGTGGTGGTATTCTGCGTCGCTTATGGCGATGATGCGGACATGGGGACTCTGGAAGCCATCACGACCGCCACCGGCGGGCAAGCGCGCAGCGGCAGTACGGAGACCATCCGCGAGCTCTACAAGCTGCTTTCGACCTACTTCTAGACAGTGGCTAGCCGTCACCTTGGATTGACTGCTTGGAGTATAGCCAGCCATTCTGAGGGCAACCAAGAATCCAGGAGTCTGGAATGGCAAAAGGGAATGAACTGAAACAACGTGTGACCAAGGCCATCATCGCGCATGCATTCTTCAGGCTGGAGAGCGCGTTGACGATTGCCTTGACCATCTTGCTGGCATACTTCCTGCCGACGCCATTCCCGTGGTGGCAGTGGTGGTACTGGCTGGTTCTGGGCGTATTGGGCGAGATTCTGGTCATCTATACCAGCATCACGGACGAGACAACCGGCGGCAAGGTCGTCTCGGACATGTTGAGACAAGAGTTCAACCCTCGTGCGATCCGCACGGCAGAGTTCCGGCAGCGTGTAGAGAAAGCGCTGGATTACCGACAGCGAATTGAAGAACACGTGCGCAAGACTGATGCCGGTGTGCTGCGCGAACACCTCATGGACACTACGTCCGGAGTTTCGGATTGGGTTGCCAACGTATACGGGTTGGCCAAACGCCTCGACAGCTATCAGGGTGACGAGGTGCTGGCGCGCGACCTGCGCGAGGTCCCGCGCGAGATCGCTCAATTGCGCCTACGCCTGCAGCAAGAGACAGACGAATCTGTGCGACAGACGCTGTCTTCAGCCATCGACGGCAAGCAAGAACAACTGGCCAACCTGCACAAGCTGCAGAACGCGATGGAAAAGGCCGAGTACCAACTGGAGACCACTCTCACCGCCTTGGGCACGGTCTATTCGCAGATTCAGTTGGTCAATGTGAAGGACATTGACTCCGGTCGCGCGCAACGTCTGCGCCAGGACATCAGCGATCAAGTCGCCGCGCTACAGTCTCTGCAGGAGAGCCTGGACGAAGTGTATGGGTCGAGTAGGTAGGGAAGCAGCGCCCGCCATTCCAGCATGTCATTGCTGTCCAAACCGCAAAGCGCCGCCTTGCGTCCTGAAGGATGCGAAGGGCCTACCAAGCTCAGGGTCACACGGCGCTTGCAACTGGGAGGTCGGTAATCCGTGAGAAGACTGCATCGAGTTCTTTACATATGCGCCCTGATTGTGTCGCTGCTGGCAGCAATGGGTTGCAGCAGCACTCCCAAGCTCAAGGGAGAGGTGATTGTCTACGTAGCTGCTCCGCTCTCGGGCTGGCAAGCTGACGGTGGGCAGACGGTCTTGGGAGGCGTGCGGCTGATGGCCGAGCGCATCAATGCTGCCGGCGGACTGCTGGGTTACAAGGTCAGCGTAGTGGCCCTGGACGACGAAGCCGACTCTGACGTGGCAGTTCAGGTAGCCGAAGAGATCCAGCAGGCTGTGCAATCGGGCACCAAGGTGGTTGGAGTCGTGGGGCACTACAACAGCGGCCAGGCCCTGGCTGCCATGGACATCTACAAGGACCTACCGTTTGTCGTGGTGACGCCCACCGCCAGTGACGTCAGCCTGACACGCAAGGGCTATACCAACTTTTTCCGCGTGAACGCTACCGACGCGGCTCAGGCACCGGTAGATGCCAAATTCTTGGTACAAACCCTGGGCGCCAAGCGCATCGCTCTGGTACATGCCAACAACGAGTATGGTCGGGGGCTGCGCCAAGAGATGTTGACGGCCTTGAAAGCACTGGGAACAGACCCCATCGTGACCATCGAGATTCCAGAGGGTGCGCCCACGCAGGCCAATGCCGTCGGACAGATCAAAGCCGCACAACCCGACGCTGTCTTCTTGGCCGGCTACGAGACCGAGGGCTACGTACTGCTGCCGGAACTGCGTGAGGCGGGAGTGCAGGTGCCTTTCATGGCCAGTGATGGCTGCTTCCTCTACGAGTTCATCGATGGTTCGGGGGCGGCAGCCGAAGGCGCCTACGTCAGCGGCATCACGCCTGATCCCAAGAGAGCCGCAGACAGCAAATGGTGGGCCGAGTACCAGAAGCTGGAGACCCGCAATCCCGGCACCTACAGCATTGCTGGATACAGTGCCATGGCCGTCATCTCGGAAGGGATCAAGAAGGCCGGCTCTTTTGATGCGGCCAAGGTGGCCAGCGCCATACGCTCGCTGGACTTCCAGAGCTTGGTGGGACACATCAGCTACAACACAGCCGGAGACCTGAAGGAACAGAAGATCTACATCTTCCAGGTCAAGGATGGTGACTTTAGTCAGGTTTCTGTAAACTAACAAAACCGGGCTCGTGTACCGATATTCCGATAGGTCCGCGCACAGATATAGGTGTGTGGACCTGTCTTTTGTAGCAGCGAACCCTCGGCCGGCAAGAGCGCCGGAGTTGGCGCTTTGCGGCGCGTCGCGGTACAATGGCGGCAACCTGTGCATGGAGGATCACGTGGGTGAAGTGAGAATCGCATTTCGGATTGGCCCCATTGCCGTAGCATGGTATGGCATCCTAATCGTCACATCGGCCCTGGTGGCCGCCGTGCTGGCCGAACGCGAGGCCAAGCGACGCGGGGATGACCCAGAGCACGTCTGGAACGCCCTACTCCTGTGCCTGATTTTGGGAATGGTCGGCGCTCGACTCTATCACATCGTCTCCAGCCTGGACTACTACCTGCAGAACCCCATGCAGATGTTCAACACCCGGGCTGGCGGTTTGGCCATCTACGGAGCCGTCGCCGGGGGAGCGCTGGCGCTGTGGCTGTACACGCGCCGACACGGCCTCAGCTTCAGTCATTGGGCGGACATTGCCACCCCCGGCCTGATCCTTGCGCAGGTAATTGCACGCTGGGCCAACTACCTGAACCAGGAGTTGTACGGCTTCCCGACTACCCTGCCCTGGGGCATCTCCATTGATGCCGCGCACCGCATCCCTCCCTTTGATGACCTGACGGCATACCCGCTCACCACACGCTTCCATCCGACCTTTCTGTACGAATCGCTCGGCAACCTGGTGAACTTTGCCATCGTGATATACGTGTCGCGTCGCTTCGAGAAGCGCTTGCGGGATGGGGACCTCATCCTGCTGTACGGCGTGCTCTACCCCGTGCTACGCTTCTTGATCGAATTCCAGCGTCCAGATGCCTGGAAGATCAGTGGAGTGGCGACCGCACAATGGATTGCCATCGGCTCAATCCTGTTGTGTGGCGGCCTGTTGATCTACAGGCACCGGCGCCCGGCGACTCCTCCCGCACCGCCTCAAGAGCAAGGCAGCGCATAGCGTTCAGACAGCCTGCACGTCCGGTGCCACCTCAGTTCGCTCAGCGCAGAAGACACACAGGCTCTGGCTCCCAAAGGTCTGGGGCGCACAGAGGAGGTCAGCAATGTGGATCGTCGTAGCATCCCACAATGGAGAGCCTGGAATGGCCCAAGCCGCCAAGGCGCTGCAAGCCGGCGGCAGCGCACTGGATGCCGTGGAGCAAGGCATCGGCCCCGTGGAGTCTAATGCCTGGGAAGACAGCGTCGGGCTGGGTAGCTTGCCCAATGTGCTGGGGCAAGTCGAACTGGACGCCAGCATCATGGACGGCCGCGCCTTGGCCGCGGGCGCTGTGGGCGCCTTGCAGGGCTATGAGCATCCGATCTCGATTGCGCGTCTGGTCATGGAACGCAGCCCGCACGTCTTCCTGGTGGGGGAAGGTGCGCGACGCTTCGCCCACGAGATGGGTTTCCCCAGGCTGGACTTGTGCACGCCACAGTCGACGCAGGCGTGGCGCCAGGGCCTGCAGCGCTTTCTCGCCGAGACGGAAATCGGGAGTGTCGGCGAGCGCGAACAGCTCCTGCCCCTGGTCAACAACCTGCAGGAGATGGTTCGCCATCATGGTACGGTCAACTTCCTGGCGCTGGATTCCCAGGGTGACATTGCCAGCGGCGTCTCGACCAGCGGTTGGCCCTGGAAGTACCCCGGTCGGCTGGGCGACTCGCCGGTGATCGGCGCGGGCAACTATGCCGACAACCGCTACGGTGCGGCAGCCTGTTGCGGGTATGGTGAGCTGGCCATTCGGGCCGGGACGGCACGCAGCGTGGTGCTGTACATGCAGATGGGGCTCAGCGTGGAGGACGCTTGCCGCAAGGCCATGCAGGACCTGCAGCCGCTTCTGGCTGCCCAAGGTGGCGACATGGGTATCCATGCCATGGACCGCAGTGGCCACGCTTTCGGTATCACCACAGTTGCCCAAGCGCCAGGCTATTGGGTCGTGACTGAGCGCTCTCGCGCAGCCGAGGAACGCAAATACCTGCACTTCCCCATTCAACACCCGCAGTCACAGGGGACATAACAACATGTCTGGCCGTCCTCCCAAACAACGCAAGCAAGCCTCGTTGCAGCTTCCAGCAGTTGCGGGGCCTGGCCTGAGGCTACGAGCAGCGCAGAGCGCGCAGGACCTCGAGCGCATCGCGGCGTTTAACGCACTGGTTCATCAAGAAACGGGCATCGCCGTCTTCACACGCTGGCGTTTCAGCAGCACCCATCCGCGAGCTTCCGAGGCGCGACTGTTGTACGTTGAAGATGTCGCCACGGGTCAGATCGTCTCTTCCCTCGGCGTGATGCTGCAAACCTGGCGCTATGAGGACATCCAACTCGATGTGGGCGAAGTGGAACTGGTGGGCACGCATCCTGACTACCGTCACCGCGGTCTGATGCGTGCGCAGATGCAGGCCGTAGAGCGCATCCTGCAAGAGCGCGATTGCCTGTTGTCCTGCATTTTGGGCATACCATACTTTTACCGTCAGTTCGGCTACGAGTACGCCATTCCAGTGCTCAGTTGCGCCAGCTTGCGGCTGGACCAGGTCCTAGCCCTGGCGGCGGATCAGCCTGAGCCTGTGTGCATCCGACGCATGGTCGTGCAGACAGATCTGGCAGCAGTGATGGCACTCTACGAAGCCCAAGCGGCGGAATTGGGCCTGACCTCAGTGCGCAGCGAAGCGCTGTGGCGTTACCAGGAAACGGTGCCGCCTGATTCACCAGAGCCGCTGGAGACGTATGTGGTCGAGGACGGCACAGGCATAATCGGCTACTTCCGGGTGCGCAAGAACTTGTGGGCCAACGAGCTGGACCTCGCTGAGGCCAGCGTGCGACCAGGAGGCCAGGTTTGGGGCAGCCGGGACGTACTGCTGGCCATCCTGCGCTCTGCCAAAATGCTGGCGAGCCAGCGTGGCTACGGCAAACTGCAGTTTACTCTGCCTGGGTGCCATGCTCTGGTCAGCACCGCGCGCTACCTCGGGGTCCAGGCCGAGCGGCCGTATGCCTGGCAAGTGCGTATCACAGACCATGCAGCATTCCTGCGCCGTATCGCTCCGGCCCTGGAGAGACGTCTCGCGCACTCACTGATGGCCGGGTTCAGTGGCAGTCTGCGCATCAACTGCATGGCTCGACTACTGCACCTTCAGTTCGACCAGGGAAGACTGCGGGCGGTTACAGACGATGGCTTCCAACAAGGGGTGGGAGACTCCCAGGTGCCGCCCCTACTGCTCACCCAGTGGTTGCTCGGCTACCGTGACCGCGAGGAGATCGCGGCACAGCATTTGGACTTCAGGGTGAGCCCGCCAGCCAGGCAATTGCTGGACATCTTGTTTCCACGAATCGAGGCTTACATC